>ERZ1673962.827-NODE-827-length-18078-cov-13.466056_pt1 | contig 18078 bp, 20 predicted proteins | sample MGYA00580188_ERZ1673962 | MGnify/ENA primary metagenome ERZ1673962 (study PRJEB41334, sample SAMN05608104) | rock metagenome | biome: terrestrial subsurface; feature: shale formation; material: shale | place: USA: Pennsylvania ... | reverse complement strand
CTTATGGCCCATCAACATACGGCACTTGAGGTTCCAGCCAATCGCGGGCCTCCCCTAAGCTTCTGAAATAGAAAGCCGATCGCGCAAACGGCTCTGCACCGTTCTCATTTTTCTTGATCACAAAGGCCCAATTTTCAGGGCCTTCTAGAAAGATGACGGCGTGGTAATCGCCAGAGTCTACACCTGCTGCGAAGAAGGCATCGTGCAGGGTATGGTTGGGAGACTCGATGACATAGACTTCATCTGTTTGACGCATTTATGTTCTCCGTCTTGCTTGCGCGCACACTACACCGCGCTTTCTAACAGCGCGATTTCGTCTTCGGTCAAATCGAACAGATCATAGACGATGCTGTCGATCTGGGCTTCGGCCTGGGCGATTTCGGCGGTCAGGCGGGCGATCTCGGCGCGGTCGCGGTTGATCCAGTCCTCCCAGTCGGAGCGATCGGCCAGCGGGATGTCGGTCTTGAACACCTTCTTCACCTCGGCGCGGAAAGTGGCGAAGTCGGGCAGGGTCCACCATTCCTGAAGCCGGGTTGTCAGCTTGGGTTCACGTTCAGGCGGGCAGAGATCGGGAATCCGGCGCGTCAGGGCCGTTTGCAGGGCGAGGCGATTTTCAGCAGACTTTTGCGCTACGTTGGCCAGACGAGAAAGTTCGGTTCTTGCATTATCTGGGATGACCGGCATGGGGAGCTTTTCCACATGCTGCGCGGTTGCTTCGCGCCACCCACCTCGAACGGCAGTGGTCCTTGAACAAAAATCAAACCAGATAACTCTCGAGTTCAGAACAGCCAACAAGTCCCAGCCACCGTTTGGGATGAAGTAGGTCTTGTTGTTGGAATATGCCCCTGTCGTTTCCATGGAATAGATCGGCTGGTCTTGGAAATGACCATAGGCAATTTTGGGTGGCTGAAAATGTGGCGCATAGGCTTCTTGTGCTTGCTGTAGTTCGAACCATTCTTGTTTTGTGGCGCGCTTTTCCAGCTTGTCTTTGAACGGCAGTAGCCAATCGCGGATAGCCGGATAGTCGTCAATATTGATGCGACGTTGCGGGATGTAGATCAGCCACAGGCCGCGCGGTTCGGCCCGCCAGCGTTTCAGGTCTTTGCCTTCGAGGAAGGGTTTCAGCAGTTCGGCAGACCGGGGGTCTTTGGCGCAAAGGTGTTCCTTGGTTGCGTTGTCGATCACAAAGGCAGCGTTCAGGCCTGTTTTGATACCGTAGAGCGGTGATCCGTAAACGTCCTTTAGAGTTTTCCTGCCCGTCCTGATCTTGTCGCGCAGGGCGCGCAGCGCAGGATTTTCCAGTTCCCACGATCCGCCCCCCAAGGCCATTTGTGGATATGGGCCGGCAGCGGCTTCCCAAGTGGCGAGGAAGTTGTTTTCCGGCAGGGCATCTACTTTCCAGAAGCGCAGCTCATGCCCCTTGGGCGCGGCCCCACGTTTCATGGTCAGGATCGCCGGATAGGTGGTCACGCCTTCGAAGACTTGCAGGTCGCCAAAATCGACCACGCTTTCAATGGTTGCCTCTTTCAGAAGGTATTCGCGCAGGGGCTTGCCCGAGCCGGTCTTGAAGAAGGTGTTCGAGGAAATGTAGCCTAAGCGCCCGCCCGGTTTCAGCAGGCGCAGGCCGCGTTCGTAGAAATAGCAATAAAGGTCTGCGCGATCGGAAACGACCTCATAACGCTTTTCCAGATAGGGTTTTAGCAGCTTCAGGAATTCCATCCGCACATAGGGTGGGTTGCCTAGGACCACGTCGAAGCCGCCTTCGGCAAAGACGTTGGGGAAGGCTGTTTCCCAAGTGAAGGCGTGGTCGAGATAGGCGAAGTTGCTGTCCTCGATCAGGCTGTCGCCGACGCGGATACTACCCGACAGGCTGTCCAAAACCTTGCCGCGCCGGGCGGTCTTGATCCAGAGCGACAGCTTGGTGATCTCGATGCTTTCCTCGTTCACGTCCACGCCGAAGAGGTTGTCGGTCAGAATTTCGCTGTCGGGGACATAGTCGAGCAAGTCGCCAAAATGTTCGGCTTTGGGTAGCAGGTCTTTGATCTTGTCGTTCACGCGGGTCAGTTCGGCCTTCATGAAGTCGAAGGCCATGATCAGAAATACGCCGGAGCCACAGGCGGGATCAACAATGCGCAAGGATTTCAGGCGATCGCGATAGGATTGCCAGGCTTCCAGCTCGGCCGATTTTTTCCGCCAGGGGATGTTTTCGTAATCGGTGACATCCGCGCCCTTCTTGGCGTGAGCGCGCAAGGTGTCCTCAAAAATTTCCCGCAGATGTGTGCCCAGGGTTTCGGCCACGATGAACCGCGCGATGTAATCAGGGGTATAGACCACCCCGTCACGCTTGCGCCGCCCGCTTGTGCCGGTGGTTTTCCCGGGCTCTTCCTCTTCACCGCGCGCGATGGCCTGCAGGCGTTCCACGTCCGCGATGGACTGTTCAAAGATGTGGCCGAGGACCGTGACCGAGACTTCGGAGGCGAAGTCATAGCCGCCCAAGGCCTTGAACCCTTCGCAGATGTCATCGGGTATGATCAGCCCGTTGATCACCGCGTCTTCGCGGAACAGCCCCCCGTTGTAACGCGGGATTTTCAGCTCGTTGTTGCCCTCGTCGATGGCGCGGAACAGACCCTTGAAATTGTCCCAGACGGGGCGAGGGTTGTAAGGGTCGCGCGCGACGAAGGCGTTTTCCAGTGTGCTGTCTGGCAGCAGGCCGGTGTCTTCGGCAAAGGCGATGAACAACACCCGATCGAGGATCTTCTGCGCCAGGGCGATCGCATCGAGGGGCGCGATCGCGGCGTCTGCCTCCTGGACCGCGCTCAGGAGCTTGAGGCGCAGGTCCTTGTAGTTCTGATACAGACTGTCGGTGATGTCCTTGTCTTCGCGGCGGCTTTCTTTCAGCAGATCAGCCGTGCGGCCAGACAGCAGGTTTTCCGCTGACAGGAGCAGCATGAAGCGCGCGTATTCTTCCGGGTCTGTCAGCTGGTCGAGGCGGAATTCCTCATAGGCCGAGGTGCCTTCCCCGAAGCCGTAGAAGCGCAGCTCGATCATGTTCGAGACTAGCACCCATTTCACCCCGCGTGCGTTCATGGCGTATTCCCACGCCTGTTGAACGGGGCTCTTGTTCCGGCCCGGCATGATTGCGTCGAGATCGCGGGTACCCGCGCCCTTCAGCTCGAATGGTGCCACGATGTCAGGCGTCTTGCCGCCAAAGCGGCCAAGCGCCAGATCGACGCTCCCGCGCAGAATATTTTGTTCGGTTGAGACGTTGTAATCTGCTCCGCCAGCCGGGCCGTGGTAGCCGAGAACACCTTCAACGATCTTGGAAGCGAACTGCCCATGCAGGGCGGTTTCCTTCAGGCGTTCAATCCGGCCCGAGCTGATCAACTCTGCCCAGGCTTCCAGCGCAGCCAAATGGTCTGACGGGATCGGATCGGCTTTGATGTGGCGCTTCAGGGTCTTACGGTTGAACAAGTTCATGAATTAAAGGTCTTTCTTGCCGCCATCGGTCGGCTTTATGATGCTGTTTTTTTGTGGATGGCGACAAGCCTTGGCTTTCTTCGTACCTGGTCGCAACGGCCTTCATTCGAGGCGTTCTGCGATCCACATCTTGATCAGCGCCTGACGGGTGATGCCGAGCTTCTGAGCTTGCCGGTCCAGACCGGAGACGACCCAGGTCGGGAAATCCACGTTCACCCGCTTGGCCTCGACATTGAGGCGGCGCGCCTTTGTCCAATCGACATGGGCGGACATGTCTTCGCCCGCGTCGAAGCGTTCGTCGAATTCAGTCGCCTTCATAGTGGTCAATCTCCTGCTTGCGAGCGCGGCGTACGGAGATGATCCGCACTCGGGTGCGCCGGTACTCGTCAAAAATGTCAGGCTCGAACACAGAGTATCCGAGCACATCGCTACTCATAGTTGACATGCTGTTCCCATTCGTAACCTAAACGGTCAACCAACGCCTCAACAGTTTTTGTGCCACCTGCCAGCGCTTTAGCGTAGCGCTTGATGGATGTGCTATCGAATTGCGGGTCTATTCCCCATCGTACAAACTCGTTGGGTAATTCCAAGGGACCTTGCTCAAGTAGCGTGTCTACTTCGTCGAAAAGGCCGCATATTTGGGTATGAGTCGCGTCGGTTATTGGGAAGAAGCTTGTACGAAGACGCCCTCGGTATTTTGACAGGTTCGCTGGGATCGCCCCTATGCGGGGTATATGGAAGTAAAACGCTCCTCCGTCATTCTCTACACCTCCATGCGCCAAAGGGTTTCTAATTGTTGCCTTCACATCCCTCAGCCTACCAAGGAGCCGCCCGCTCGCAGTCTCGGCATCGAAGTCAGCTACCTCGCGCAACCTCTCATCCCAAGCCATCTTCAGGAAGGCCTCAAAGTCGCCATTTACGAGCGGTCGACCAATGAATGCACGCAACAGGAGAACGCGATGCTCAAGCTTGCTAAAGTACGCGTCCACCATGGCCCCAGACGCGAAGTAACCTGCCTGTTCGTGGGCGAGGACACGGTTTAGTCTACCGTTCAGGCCAGAAAACACATCGACATCTTTGGGGATGCTTGCCCAAGGCGACACATCGACGAGAGCATCTGGGCCTGCCCCGAACGATTTTTCGGCCAGCTCTCGAAAATAGCGATACCGATTGTCAAACTCGGCATACTTGTTCTCAAGTGTAAGATTGCCTTCAGCGATCTGTTGTTTCGCATGACTTTGCAATGTGGGCTCGAGTAACCGCAGCGACGAAGACAGCTGACCTGCCACCCGATTAAGAAGCGCCGGTGTAATACCATCGCGATGATCAATGGCAAAACCAAACTTGCGCTGTTCAAAAACAAATGGCTCTCCCTCAACAGTTGCATAGACCGACCAGCGAACTTTCTCGCCGCGGCTGCTCCAACTGAACCCCATCACGTCGCGGAGCGCGAGCAGAACCAATTCTGGAACTGGGAACAGCGTCGGATCAGCTCTACTACCTCGAAGTTTCCAGCGGTCACAGCTTTGAGGCAGGCCACTTTCAAAGCCGTTGAGTGCTTTTTTCATCCGTGTGCGTAGCGCTGCAAATTGATCATCATCTTCTGCTTTGACCATGAAAAACCGCTCTCCAAATTTAGTACTTTAAATCACCTGTGGCCCCAACTACGCAAACGCTGATCCCTGCGCATCGCTGCCGTTTTTCCGTAGAGCACAGTATCTCGTCTTACCGCATTTCTCAGGATGCAGTGTCTGGATAAGTAACTTTCCTTTTTTCTCACGGGTGGAAATCTCACCCGAACATCGCCAGCTGTTGAGGCTCCACCCAATATCCGCGCTGACGCTTGGACGTTTCAAGTGTGACCAGAGCCGCAACAGCCTGGTTTTCATTCGCGAACCAATCCATCCGAACCTGACCGCCCTGCCCTATCCGGCCCCATTCGCGGTAGAGCGTCCATTCGCCAAACAGATTAGGCATGACCGCCATCCGGTAGAACCGGGCCATTTTCTGCGCAGGCTGACGTTTCTCAAGATAGGTCTGCATGGCCGTCACAGGTGATACTTGCGCGCAATTTCGAGGGCTTCGGCCTGTTCGGTACCGATGTATTCTTTGGTGCTTTCAATACTGGCATGGCCGAGCAGCAGCTGGGCCGCGCGCAGGTTGCCGGTCTGCTGGTAGATATGGGTCGGGAAGGTCCGGCGCAGCGAATGCAGGCCGTAGAGACTGGGATCGAGGCGGGCCTTCTCCAGCCAGACACGGAACAGCCGCCAGAGCTGACTTTCACTGAGATGGGACTGGGACCACCGTGCCCCCTGCCCCGTGAACAGCCAGCCGTGCAACGGCTTTTCTGAAGCTGCGAGATAAGCGCGCAGGCTGTCGCGCGTGTTTGAGGATAGCCGCGCCTGAACCGGACGGGCATTGCGGGCCTCAGTTTTTTTCTGGCGGATTTCGACGATCTCGCGCACCCCGGCCGGGGTGGCTACATCGGCCACCCGCAACCGCACCAGATCCGATCCCCGGAAACTGGTATCGAGGGCGATGTTGAACAGTGCCAGATCGCGCAGCGCCTTTTCCTGGCGCAGGATCATCCGGATCAGCGCAACTTGGTCGGGCGTCAGGGGCGGCTTCTTGCCCACAACACGGCCCTTGTTCCAGGCGGTCTCGGAGGTGGCTGACATGGGTAAATCCTTGCAAGGTTATATGGATATATTACCCATAAACCTTGCATGACGGAAGTGGCGTGTTGCGAGATGCTGCACTTTCCCCATGTTTTGTTGGGCTTTCAGCTTTGGCACTCATGCGAGCTTTTATCAAAAAGCTCGCATGATGGCTTCAGAAATTACCTTCGTTGGCGAGATGCCTAAGTATGGAACTAGATGCTGGTGACCCGGCCGAGCTGGACTGGAAAACGTGTTCGGTCGAAGATAACCGGATGGGGGTCTGCGAACCGTAGGCTCTGTTTCAATTTCAAATGAACATGTGCGGGATCGAAAGCCTGGGGAAATAGTCTGCTAGGGTTTCTGGTCTGCTCGAGATGTAGGGCGACGTGTAGTTTCCTCTTGCTAAGGGCCGTCCACGAAGTCTGACGTTCATCATCATCAACACCAACAAATTTTGTACTTACGAGACCGACCATCGTATCGCGGACTTTGGTGGCAATCTCGTCCCAAAGCGAGATCTGCTTGTTCCGCCGTTGCTGCCGGTAATCCTTAACTTCGATAAGCCAGATCTCGTTGCCCTTGCCTACAACAAAATCTACGGCCTTTGCTCCGCCACAAGCAGAGGACAGCACCTTTCGATAATGGCGCCAGTCATCATATTTCTCGGCAAAGTCAACGTCCTGAAATTCGAAACGGAGATGCCCTTCATCAAGAGTGACATCAGCCATTTTCATGAGCATCCAGATATCGTTCGGATTGCCGCAATTCTTCGTCGAGAAGTACGAGCGTTTCTAGCGCATCGACTGTGTCGGCTTGCTCCAGATGGGAAACCTCTTCATCGCCCGAAGCAGCCAGTGCGAAGTAGCGAGAATTCGGCTTCTTCCTGCCATCAGTCAGAATGGAGATCTCGCGCAGCAGGAACACCGAGTGTGTTGCGAGGAAGACCTGAATACCCTGATCGGCCAAGCCGACAATCACACGAGCGAGGACGCGGATCAGCTTGGGATTGAGGTTGGTCTCCGGTTCGTCCCAAAACAGATATCCCTGTTCGAGTAGAATGCCAGTGCTAATTAGTCGCGCGAGCATGGCGAATTTGCGTAGGCCCTCGGCAACCAGTGCCGCTTCCATCCTGCCGCCATTCACCTTCAGGAAGAAGCGCCCATTTGCGTCAACCTCAACCTTGCCGCCCATGGCGGCTTCGATGGGCGAGAGGAATTCGCGGACTTTTGCCTCTCGCGGCCCCCGAAGGCTGGGAGCTCCGAGCAGCATGACAGTGTCGCGCCAGCTTTTTTCGAAAGGCACATTATAGGAATCAAAGAGCGAGACAAACCATGGGCAGAGGGTGATCAGTTCACGTGTCGGAATGAAGACAGGTGATTTGTTCAAGCTAATAAGAGGAAGGTCGGAGATTTCGACCTGAGACCTAGAATTGGTTGCAAAACCGAAGCTAGTATTTAGGCGCTTATCCTTGAATGCAATGGAGATTTCGGCGCGGTTGCGGCCTTGCTGCCGTTTGACTAGGCGGCCGAGACTGTCGGGGCGCATATTACCTGTCAACTCATCTGCAATCCGCTTTTCAAGCTGGCTTTTGCCGAACTTTCCCAACTGTATACCATCGACAGGAATGCCGTCAGGGGTTAAGGATTTCAGGATCGAATAAAGCGCCTTCAGTACATGGGATTTTCCGAGTCCATTTTCGCCAACAATGACATTTAGGCCGGAAGAAAATCGCCATGTTGCGCTTGGTACGCTGGTTAAATTCGTGAACGAGGCGCTTTTGAGCATCGGGATCGCTTTCAATGCATATTCCACTGTAGTCTGAACAGACCGATCCAGTCTGTGCAAGCAGCATCTGGAAGCGATCGGCGGTACGGACGTCACTGCCCTTCCCCTCAATCGTATTGTTTATCGCCCTCATGCAAGCTTCTAATAAAAAGCTCGCGTCTTATGTTGCCGTAGAGATGAAGGTGGTTTGGGCAGCGTTCGGGTTCGAAACGCAAGCGACTCGGTAGCAGCAGGAAGCGGACGCGCACGCTAGAACAAGTAAGTCGTAAAGGCGCCTTGCATGCTTTCATGCTTACATGAGGCGAAGTTGCCTTGCTGCGGGCTTGTGCTCGATCACCTTCATGACGGTTCGCTCTTTCTTAAGACCCTTCGACGTCATTGATTGTCGTTCTCGTACTTCACAGATCAAATAGTCATTTTTCCCAAACGAGATTTCATCGTTGGCGATCTTATTAAGGAAATCGACATCTTCGATATCTGCTGTGAAGGGCTCGGCTCCATCTGTGAGACGCCACTTGTTGTCTTCTTTGAAGCTCAGAGAGATGATCTGAAGGGTCATTTTCCGGGTTTCATCTTCGATCTCTTCTTCTTCATTCTCGGGCACATCGAAAGATGGAATGTCGCTCTTTTCTAAGACAAGCTCTTCACCCCCTGGTTGGCGTGCCGAGATGCTCTCGATTCCCTCTTTTTCAAGGCTCGCGACCATCTTTCGCGCATGACTCCGCACACTGGCACTCTCTGCGAGTTTTATCGTTTGTGGATTGGTGATGAAATACGTGTCACCGATGTGAACAATGACATCTCCACCCTTTTCTTCAATCCGATCGGGCTTGCGTCCCCTCATCCATTTGAGCAAAGCAAGCAGACCACCACCAGCAACAGTAACACCGCCAACAGCCGCACCGCCGATCTTAAAGACGAGATCGGCAAGCCCATTTGCAGCCGCAATTTCGTCTTTGTGGGATTGTGCGTAGGTGAATATGGACTCGATGATCTCTTGCCAGAGCGTGAGATCGACCTCAAAACAGGCGACAGCCGTTGCACGGACTTTTACGGCCACCTTGGCTTTGTCGCCGTTGACGACTTCATTCGCCGATTGCAGGAGTTCACCGACCGCCAACAACGCGGGCGCAAAATCCTGAACATCTATTTGGCCGTTTTCGACCGCATTGCCTCGAAATATGAGGCTAAAATTTGCTTCTGACATGGGAAAAACCTAATTGCATGCAATCATGATTGCATGTTTTGCGCTTTGTAGGCTTCCCACATTTTCAGGAAGAGCTTCTTCTTTGCGCCATGGCTGAAGCCATACTCCCTGCCCGCTTGTTCGCTGAATTCTTCGAACACAGTAACAGGCACGCGGACTTGAATCGGCTTCAGCGGTACCTTCTCGCTGCGTGTGTCTTCGGTGATCACATCGGGCGCAGCATCGACCGCAGGCGGTGCGCCCTTCTTGCTTTTGAGCTTGGTGATATTCGTGGTCATTACGCGACCTGCCTTTCTTGCAGTTCGACCATCTTGTCGATCACGCTTTGTGCCAGCTTGGACGCGCGCTCGTTCAAGGTGCGGAATGAGGTTTCAGTGATGGCTTTTCCTGCGTCCGAGGCCGACCCGTAAGCCGTCGAGACCCCTACGTCGCCTTCGAGTACCATATAACCTGCTTCGGTAAGATACTGCCTTGCGGCGGCATTCTCACGCTCGCTGCCGGTGGTCTTGAACATGGCAAAGGCGATCTTCTCAGGCGAGACACCTTTCTTGCGCAATGCATGCGCCAGGACAACGCCAGGGTGGAGATCGTCAACGGTCTGACCTGTTGGGATAACCACCAGATCGGCCGCTCCTGCGATCTCAGCGGTTTGATCCGAAGCGTTCGGCTTGCCATCGAGGATCAGCGCATCGAAGCGTGGGGCTTCGGCAAGCGCGGTCTTTACCGTGGCAAAACTCTGTACCTGAAGTTCGGGCGTGACGCCGCCTTCGGCGCGCCGTCCCGCCCAATGGGTGCAAGTCTGCTGCTGTGTGTCAAGGTCTGCGATTTTGGTGGTGAGGCCACCGGCAACGAATTCTCGCGCCATCATGCGGGCGAGGGTGGATTTCCCCACGCCGCCTTTTTGGGACACCATCCCGATAATGTAGGTCATATCTGCTGCTCCGAGCTGCCAAATCGTTATTTTTATTCATGCTAGCACGCTTGCTTTATTCGCGCCAAGCATGTTTGGGGCTTTTCCACAAAGGCGCATTGCATGCAAGCATGCTTAGCGCTTATACGCGCCGCGCTTTTTGCAGAAGGCGAGGAAGTGCTTGTCCGGGTCTTTGACGGAGATCGCTTTTTCCAGCACCCACGCGCGCCATTCGTCTTCGAGGTGGTGCATGTCCCAGCCAGGGGCGAGGCGGCGCGCATCTTCATGCGTGTCGGGCGCAAGACGCAAGGATGAGAGCAACAAGGGAAGGGCGCTCTGGTGCGTTTCCTTTTTTGGCCGAACGATTACAACGTCCTCTTGGATCAAGAACGCATAGTCGGGCATGTGATCATGCTGGCCATCATCGTCGATGATCTTGCCGAGCAAGCGGCGAAATTCCTTCACCGTCGAGCTGGACCCACATTTGTCGCGCAAGAGCTCAAGGCCGATCTTCCAGACGGATTGCGCACCGCAATGCTTGCGCGCAATTTCATAGAGGCGACGTTCCAAAGGCTTTCGGAGGAAGAAATACTGTCTGTTGAGAGTCAGAATATTGTTGTTCTCAATCGCATCGAAGACCCAATCGGCGAGCGTGATCTCGACATCGAGCATGCGCCCGTCGCGTGTCTCTCGAACGATCTCAAAGGCGCTGATAAGCCCGAAGGCGCTCAAGTGTTCTTTGCCCCCTTGGCGAATGCTCGTCTCGATCTCTGTGCCCTTTAGGCGGCGCAAGGCATCGCGAAGCAACTCATATCCGCGACCCGAAGTCTGGCGGTTGGTCGCAACCAACAAGTCATGAGCTTTGAAGCGCACATGGCGGCTGACCTTTCGGCCTTCATTGAGCGCTCCTATACATTGGCTGATGCAGTAAATCAGAATGTCCCGATCATGCACGGTTGCGAGCCCCTGGCGGGACGGGGCAATCTGAATCCAGTTCTCACCGCGCTCATAGCGGCGGGTGCGCATGTCAGGCTTGGTTGAAAGCGAGAATACAGGGTGTTCCATTGAGGCCATGTCAGCCTTTGGCACCGCGTCCACGATGTCACAGACAAACAGATCGCGCTGCGGATGCCTATCTGGCAAGAGCGGCGATCGAGCAGCGGGCACAGCACTTTCATTCGTCATTTCACACACCATGGATTACTATCGTCATTTCACACACCGGTTGTCAAGATTCGTCACTTCACACACCGTCTCAGCCTGTGGATAACTTTTCAAGATCTTCGTCACTTTACACACCAAGCTTCGTCACTTTACACACCAGACTTCGTCATTTCACACACCAGATTCAAAAAATTAGAATGATTTATCTTTTTTTTTCAATCAGTTACCAAGATTCTAAAATCCTGTAACTCTATAATAACTCTATATAACTCTCAATGCAGCGGGTTCTGATCGAACCATCCACGGTAGGCCTTGCTTTTAAAATACAGGTTCTGCTTCGCCTTGAGCGGGTTGCGGTTGCCGACCAACAGCAGCAGATCATCCGCCTTCATGCCAATGATCTGCTCAGCGGTCATGAGCTTCTGACGCTGCTCCGAATAGGAAAAATCCCGGCCCTCGTTCGGGGCTTTACCCTCTCGAATTTGCTGAGAATAGACAGTGCTTTCCCCGAGGTGGCGCGCTGCCCATTCGGCGGTTTCGATGTCGTTCAGGTTGAAGACGCGCTTGGTGATGCAGGAACCGAAGATCGAGCGCGCATCATTTGGCCCATAGGCTTTTTCGACCTGACCCGTGTCCTGGGTGACAAACAGCGCTTCGACACCGGCCCCTGCGGCGACGTTGGCGATATTCATGATCTGCTCCATGCGGCCCATGCGCACGAATTCATCGAGAACCAGTAGGATCGGGGCCTTGACCTTGCGCCGCCCGTCCTGACGCACGACCGTGCCCAGGACAAGGTTGATGAACAGGCGCATGAAGATCGCTTGCTTGTCCACCTGGTCGAGAGGCACCGCGATGAAGAGATCGACCCAATCATCGAGAAGATCATCCATGCGGAAGCTGGACCCGGCCAGGAAGTGGCGCATGTTGTCGGACTGCATCCACTCAAAAGCTTTCGAGACCGCTGTCTGAATCGACCCGCGTTCTCTGTCTCCCGCGCGCAGAATGGTTGCGGCGGTCTGGGCAGGGCGGTGGCCGACAATATCCCCGTTTTCAGCCCAGGCCTCAAGCGTGCCATCGAGGTTTGCGGACAGGAGGAGGTCGGCGACGGCGATCAGATTGCGCCGGTTCGGTTCTTCCTGGGTCACGATCACTTCGATCGCCGCCGCGACCAGCTGGCGGGCCATTTCCGAAAAATGTGCTCCGTCGCCTTGTTCGGGTTTAACCAGGCCGTCCGCAACCAGGGCAACGTCTCGCGCCAGCTCGTGGGGCCGGATGTAGTCGAGCGGGTTGAACTGATCCTTTCCATCCTCAACGAGGCCGAAGGGGTTGAGGACGGCCACCTTGCGCCCGAGCTCTTCGCGGTGGCGGCGCGTGACGGCGAAATTCTCGCCCTTGATGTCCAGGACCACGACCGGCCCCTGGTGATCAAGGATTGCCGGGATCACGGCGCTAACGCCCTTGCCGCCGCGTGTGCCGGAGACGACGAGGTGATGCCCGCCGCGCCATCCCTTTGCATCGTTCTTGACGTAGCGCAGGAGCTTGCCCTTGTGCTGGGCGAGGGGCAGGCCGGTCTTGTTGCGCACAAGCTGGGCAATGTCGCGCGGGTCCATCCATCCCGCTTGCCACGGGCCAGTGCGCGATTTGCGGTTGCGGCCAATGCGCGGATTGAAGATCGCCACCAGCGGGGTGCTGACAGCGACAGCCACTCCGAAGGCCCCGAGCGCGAAGGAGATCGCCATGGCCTGTTTCTGAGGATCAGTATACCGCGCCAGCCCCTTGAGTCCTTCCCAAATGGCACGGGGGAGGGGCCAGCCAGCGCCCGTCCATGCCTGGACAGTCGCCAGTATGTCACTGAGCGGCCCTCTGAGGGGCGTCAGGGCTGTGAGGGCGGCAACGCACAGACAGACCCATGCGAGGGTCTTCAAGGGCGTCCTGTGACGCTCAGCGGTGGTCCCGAGGGTATCGAGGATGGTGGCCACGGCGATGATTGGGAAGGCATAGGTGGTCACCGGGTAGATCGCGACCGCTTGCGGAGCGAGGATCAGGGCGACGGCGGCGAGGATCACAGCACCGATCATGATCACCCAGTGGCGGGCTTCCAGAACAAAACTCATGACCGGTCCTCTTGCGCGTCAGGAAACAGAATCTGCCAGAGTCCACGGTCGCGATCCCGCTGGGTGAGGCGGTCTGGCAGGTCGCGCCGCACGATGCTCTGAAGAGCAGGTTCGGCGCTCAAACGGTCGAAGACCAAAGTGCCCAGGAGCCATTTGAGGCGGTCTTCGTCTTTCTTCTGAGAGAGACGCCGCCGGGCATCGAGCGCCGCGATCTGGGCGTCGAGCTGGCTTTTCTTCTCGGTGAGTTCTGCGATGCGAGCGTCGGGCGGGCGGCTTTGGGACATGGGGTACCTCGGGCATCATGGCGGCGAATGTAGTGGCGTATTGATAGGTTGAAAAGAATTAAATGCGCGCTTATACATTGTCTTCGACAACGTGCGCGTCCTCATGGGGGTAAACCCCCGCGCCGGACGGCTTCCCCCCAAGGCGGCGATGCCGCCTAAACGAGGGTTTCACCCTCGCGCTCCCGACCAGCGCAACCAGGCGCTGGACCCTATTTTGAAGAGAGGCGTTCCAGGCGTGGCGATCTATCATCTCAGTGCGAAAGTGATCAGCCGGGCAGGGGGCCGGTCATCGGTCGCAGCCGCCGCCTACCGGACGGCTGGGCGGCTGCGGGATGACCGGCAGGGGTTGGATCATGACTATTCACGCAAGGGCGGTGTTGTGCATTCCGAGATCATGGCCCCCGAGAATGCGCCTGACTGGATGCGCGATCGCGACCAGCTCTGGAACGCGGTCGAGGCGGTCGAGAAGCGTCGTGATGCGCAGCTTGCCCGAGAAATTGAAGTGGCCCTTCCCCGGGAGCTCGATCGCGGCGAGCGCCTTGAGCTCCTGCGCGGCTTTGTTCAGCGCGAGTTTGTCGATCGCGGCATGATCGCGGATGTGGCCGTTCACGAGGGCAAGGCCCGTGATGGCCACGGTCAGCCCCATGCACATGTCATGCTGACCATGCGCGAGCTGACCGGCGAGGGGTTCGGGAAGAAGGATCGCAGCTGGAATGCGCCGGACCTGCTGATGGGCTGGCGCGAGGCCTGGGCGCGGGACGCAAACACGGCGCTTGAGCGGGCAGGGCGGTCGGAGCGGATCGACCACCGGTCGCTTGATGTTCAGCGCGCCGAAGCCGAGCAACAGGTCGCGCGTGCGCGGGGAGGCGGACAGGAAGAGCTGGCGCTTGAGCACGAGAAGAAGGTGGTCGAGCTCAGTCGCGAGCCCGAGCCGAAAATCGGGCCATCGGCCAATGCTCAGGAAAAGCGCGGGATCGTCACGGAGCGCGGCGAGGCTTTCCGCGCGGCGCAGGCGCGCAATGCACAGCGCCAAGAGCTGGGCTGGCGGCAGTTGGAATTGCGGCTTGAGCTGATGGAGCGGGGGCGCGCCTTCATTGCCACCGCGCGTGAGCGGCTGGATCAGCTTTGGGGCCGCGCCGAGGCGGCGATGTCACGGATCAGGGAGAGGTTTATGGGCGAGGTTGAGAGGCCGCAGGCTGGTGCCGATCGGGGCGACATGGATGCGCGTCGGGCGGCGGTATTGGGGCGCGATGTTGATCGACCCGAGGTTCAAGCGCCGGATGTCGGGCGGGAGCGCGCCCCTTCCGACGATCCTATTCGGGAGCGTCTGAACGCCATCCTTGGGCGTGGGCGTGATATCGGGCAGGAACGTGATGCCGCCGCCGTCGAGCGGGACATCGTCGCCCGTGATGGCGAGGGCCGTGACCAAGGGCGGTGGGATGACATTCTCGGGCGCGGGCGTGATAATGCGTCCGAGCGCGGGCAGGGCCGCGATCGCGACAGAGACAGAGAACGGTGAAAGACGTTTGCGGAGGGGTGGCCAAGATGAAGAAATGGCGCGTTGTTCTGGACGCCGCGAAGGCCCCGACCTGCGGTGACTGGGTTGCCGTGAGCGGGCTTTGCCCAGGTGAGGAAGAAACCGCACGATTCCTCTTTTTGGACGGGACGGAGGCAGATGGGTTCACGTTCCTCGATGCCCCACAGGAGCAGGTTGGCGACTCTCCCAGTGGCGAGCAGGTTCCGTGGCTGCACTTTCCAGACTGCATGGAGATCGTCGGAGTGGAACGTCAGGACTGGCGACCGCCGAGCTGGCCGCACGACAAGACATTGTGGCGTCTGACCCTGGTAAGCCTGCCGTCGAATGTCGAATTCGAGAAACGGCTTTTGGTTGGTCAAGAAAGCAGGCGTGGTGTCCTCAGCCGGTTAGGGTTGAGATAGGGCTTGGCGATTAAAGCCGCTATCAACCTGCGGAAGCAGGCGTCTTCTCTTCCGCAAACTGGTCGATCTTGATCTCCCGATCTGGGAAGCGGGCGATGATCTCCAACTCGCCGCCCATGGCCTGGATAAAGCGGCGCACGGTTCCGACATACATGTCAGTGCGTTTCTCCATCTTGGCGACCGAAGCCTGGTTGATTTGCAGGATCGCCGCGAGCTCCTCTTGAGAGAGCTGCATTGCGCGCCGCACTTCAGCCAGTGCCATCTCTGTTTCCAGGGCTTCAGATTTTGCGCGAGCGCGCGCCTGCGCATCCGGCGACATACGATTGCGCAGAGTTGAAAAGGACGTACGGCCAGTCATTTTTCTGTCTTCCCTTCGGTTTTCAGTTCTTCGACATGCTGATCGTAGAGGTCATCTGCGATCGGGATCATGTCTTCGTAGAATCTGTCGTTTCCTGTCTTGTTTCCTCCGATCAGCAGGATTGCCGATCGCTTTGGATCAAACGCGTAGAACACTCGAAACGGTTCTCCGTGGCTTTGAACGCGCAACTCGCGCATATGGCTGTGTCGGCTACCATTTATCCCGCTTGAGTGGGGATAAGGCAGGTTTGGTCCCCGTGCTTCAAGGCGCTGGACATACGCATCCACGTCTTCTTGTTCGGTTTCCGTGAGGCTTTCCCACCAAGTTTCGAACTCATCCGTGTATTCAACATCCCATGCCATGGAGTGCATAAATATGCCTCTGGGTGCATAAATCAAGGATTCTTTTGATGCTGTCGCAAGATGATATCAGACAGGGCAGGGGATCGACGGGCTAGCGCCCGCTCACCCCAACCCTGACAGTTTCCAAATCCTGTTGATCCGCCTGCCATCCTGTCAGGGCCGAGAAAACCGGCAAGCGCCGCCCTTGGCGTCGGTTCCGGTCGAGAATTCCGGTTCCTCCCACGCGCAAGCGCGCGGTTCCCTCCCAAATTCACGCCCTCCACCCGGTTGTCACGGCCCCGCCAGGCCGCAGGACGGGCTTTGCCCTTACCTGCTCTGCCGTCCGGAATGCATGGGCATTCCAGACAACAGAGAAGGAAGGCCCGCCCATTGGCGGAAAGGGGAAGAGACCCGGCCCGCGTCACTCAAAGGAGGGTCACAAATGACCGCAGAGAAGTTTGACGTTTATTCCCATGTCACAAATCAGATCATCGCGCAGATCGAGGCTGGAACGCCACCTTGGCGTAAGCCGTGGACCGGTGGCGGGGTATCGGTCAGTCTGCCGGAGCGGTTCAACGGCGAAGCCTATCGGGGCATCAACATTCTGATGCTTTGGGCCACAGCGATGGCGAAGGACTACAGCTCAGCCCGCTGGATGACGTTCAATCAGGCCAAGCAGCTTGGGGGCCATGTCCGCAAGGGCGAGAAATCCGCCACGGTCGTGAAATACGGCACCGTCGAGCGCGAGGACGAGAACGGCGAGGAACGTCAGATCCCCTATGCCAAGGCCTACCGCGTGTTCAATGCCGACCAGATCGAGGGCTTGCCCGCTGAATTCTACATCCTGCCCGATCCGCCCCGTGATCTTGGCACCGTGGCCGATCCCGAGTTGGAGGCGTTCTTTGCCGCGACCGGCGCGCAGATCGACGTGACCGAGGAGCCGCGCGCCTATTACAACATCAAGACAGACCGCATTCACATGCCGCCAATTAGCACGTTTTATCGGGCGGCTGGATATTTTGGCACCTTGGCCCACGAGACAATCCACTGGACAGGCGCGGTAAAGCGGCTGGACCGTTTGAGCCGGTTCAACGACCGCAAGGCCTATGCGTTCGAGGAGCTGGTCGCGGAAATCGGCAACTGCATGATTTGCGCGCAGATCGGGGTGGAGCCTGAATTTGACCAGAGCGCGGCCTATGTCGAGGGATGGCTTGAGGCGATGAAGGAAGACAGCCGCGCGATTTTCCGCGCCGCGTCCGAGGCGCAGAAGGCCGTGGATTACATCATGGAGCGCACCGCGCAAGCCGACCGGATGGCCGCCGAGTAACAGCCCGCACCCCTGAAATGATCGAGGCCCCCGTCAGCATGCGGGGGCCTTTTTGCGTTGTGGGGTGATCGTGGATGTGGGCGGTTTCAGGGTGACCTGTCGGCGGGCAACCTGAAGGCCACCCGCCGACAGGCCCGGCGCTTCGCGCGGACGCCCTTGAGGGGCGAATGGGCGTACCTTGGGAACCCACTTGACATTGGGGAATGACGACACTATCTCCTGAAGGTTAAGCCAACAGAAAAAGGATAGATATTTGCCTATACGTCAGTATTTACACACATCGAATTTCGACGCAAGCATAAAATTCCAAGACAGCAGCGCCAATCACGTGTCCTTGCGCGACCTGCGAGTCATAGACGGGGCGGATGGTTGGTCAGAGTTTCATTTCGAAAACTTTGAGTTGCCCTACAGAGACCAAGATCTCCTAACCACATGGATCAATGGTGACGGCGAGGCTTTCGGGGACGTAGGGGCGTCACATGATTGACTCCGCGGCAGTGCGAGCCTTAT
>ERZ1673962.826-NODE-826-length-18106-cov-6.116392_pt1 | contig 18106 bp, 25 predicted proteins | sample MGYA00580188_ERZ1673962 | MGnify/ENA primary metagenome ERZ1673962 (study PRJEB41334, sample SAMN05608104) | rock metagenome | biome: terrestrial subsurface; feature: shale formation; material: shale | place: USA: Pennsylvania ... | reverse complement strand
TTGTAGTCTCAAGAAATCGGGCTTTTAGCCCTCAGGGCCGGATGGTTGTGGCGACCATCCGGCCCTTTTTGTGCCTGATACATCAGCAAGCACACAATCAGCATACCAGAGTGAAAACCTCTTTAGGGTCTTCCGATGGAGGTGTATATATATCCAGCATTAGTGCGATCGCTTCCGACTGTACTGTTATGAATAGGTCGTATCAGCGGCACCCGTATGCCGCTCTGGCATGGGCCGCGTAGCCCCTCGATGGGATCCCAATAGGGCTCCGTAGTGAGATTTTCCCACTTCGGCCTGTCGCGGCTCGCGCACGTGGAGTTCGCCAACCAACTGCGGGGTCACCCTTTCAGTGACCATTCAATTGCGGCACAGCGCCCGAATTGACCACGCGCCAACCCACCGTTTCAGCGCTCCTCTTGCACGGAGTGCGCCAGCTCTCGCGGCGCCAAACAAGCGCTGCGCGCGTCTTTCCTATGCTATCGACTCCCGTTATCAGGTATAGGGCGGTGCTGTAGACCACAGCTCCACCGCCAGCATACTGCCGAGTGCGTCACTCAAGCAGGTTGAACCCGGTAAAGAACTGCGACAAACCGGTGAAAGCCCCAATCTGTACTCCATACGCTCGAAAGCCTGATTCCAACAGAGCCTCTTAAAGAGGCTCTGTTCGCCTGCAATACGTTCGCCAGCCTGTCCGCAAAGCGCTCAAGGACGTGTCAGCAATCGACCACGGTGTCCCGACGTCATATCGGCGTCGCTGTAGGCCAAAACCACATTGGATCGGACGACTACCTTGCAATAAGCCAACGGCAACGGCACGTGCTCACTCACCCGCGATACGGCGAAACGGCGTCACGGTGTCGCCAGGCGCTTGGGATATATGATCGCGAATCATGGCACCCCAGGCATTCAGCATGGCGCGTTGCTCAGCTTGGTAGTCCTGACGCTGATAGGTGGCAGTCACCGCATTGCGCGGGGCGTGGCCTAGTGCGGCGTCGATCACATGCGGGGCAGCGCTCAGGTGCTCCCCCCAGGCAGTGGCGGCACTCCGCCGCAGGTCGTGGACGGTGAACGGCTTACGCTCCCCCAGGGCGGCCAGCTCGCCGCCCGTGGAGCGCTTGGACGGCGGGCGTTGGAGACGCTTCACGGCAGTGGTCAGGCTGTCCGGGTGGAGGGCGGCGCCTCGGCTATCGGCGGCGAACACCGGGCCGGCAGTAGACGGCTCTCCGCCGGCATGCTGGCGCAGCAGCGTCACGGCCTCCGGGCTCAGGTATACCACCCGGGCGGCGCTAGTCTTGGTACGGGCGGCGCTCAGTCGCCAGGCGCCCGCGTCCAGGTCCAGCTCCCCCCAATCGGCACCAGCCACCTCGGCACGGCGCGCCCCCGTCAGGATGGCCAGCCGCAAGGCGGCTACCAAAGCGGGCGCTATAGGCGCCACATCTAGGGCATTCCATACCTCTCGCAGCTCACCAAGCGCCAACACCGTCTCACGACGCTTGCCGGCGGCCCCCCCGTAGTCACTGGCACGCATCGGCGCGGCCACGTTCTCCTCTACCCAGCCTTGCGCATAGGCCCACTGGAGGGCGGCGCGCAGCGTGGACAGGGCGGCCCGGCAGCGGGTCGGCGACTTGTGGGCGGCGGCGGACAGCTCCGGGGCGATATGCTGGCGCGTCAGCTCGGACACCCGCAGCCCGTCCAGACGGGACAGGTACAGCCGCCAGCGGCGGCGATGGTCGGCAATCGTGCGCGGCGCCAGTTCCCCCAGGCGCCCCAGGTGCGCCAGCCACGCCTCCATCATCTCGCCAAACAGCGGCAACGCATCGGCGGCGCTCACCACTCGACGCGGATCGAACCCCTCCAGGGCCAATGCCACGGCGCGGCGATGCTTCTCGCGGGCGGCGTCTCGATCCACCACCGGCCAGGGGCCTTGCTGAACATCCACCCTCAGCCCCTCGTGGCCCGGGCGGCGGATCGTCACCCGCGACAGCCAGGCCCGGCGTCCACTCGGGTAGATCACCAACAACAGGCCGGGGGCCGGCGCACCCGGGTCAGGCACCCGGTAGGGCTTGGCCTTGGTCGGCAATGACTCGATGCGGCGTGGCGTGAGTTGCTTCGGCTTGGCGGTGGCCATGGTGCTCTCCCCGGGTTGGTGCTGGCGCTAACCGATAACGGTATATGCTCTTGGTATGCTCCCGGTACACTCTAGGACATTTCTTTACCGTAGTCCTGTGCAAACTACGGTCAGGAGAAAAAAACACAGCAATTACGGGATAAATACTGGCATTCCTCGCAGCTATTACCACGCTGAAATCCACGGAAGGGCAAAACTCAGCGCGCCTTCTGGAAGGCCACAAGGCCAGCGGCGGAGGTTTTCCACAGCCAAGGGGTGGTCACGCTGACCACTCCTCGAGGAGCGGTATTAATCAACCAGCAACGATCTTGCGGGCGAGGCCGGAGCGAGGAAACTACCAGGGCACACCCTCTTGATTGAAAATCACAATTAGAACCCTGTCACGGTATGTCGCAATATGACGTCCAACAGGTAGCGCTGACCGGTGTAAGCGCCCGCCCGCCGCGCAAGCGGTTCGCACCCTAGAGTGGAATACTCAAGAGGCTCCGGATTAAGGAAACGCCCCGTTTTTGACGGGGCGTTTTCGTGTCTGGCCTTCCGATCCCGTTCGTCATCGAGGCTTCTTGATCGGCTTCCCGGTGTAACGGTTCATCAAAATGATGTGGAAGCCTACCGGCTTCGTGTAATCCAGCTTATTGAACCGCTCATGGGCGCTGACCACGAACAGGTTGAGATCGGCTCCTTTCGCAGAGCTCTTCGAGACGATGAAGAATACCGCGTAGTCGAAACGGCGGCCGCCTTCGACCACCTCGAGCGTCACGAACTCCTCGCCTCGCGTATGTAGGCACTTCCGCCGCCCCAGCGTCTCCACCAGCTCCGGCAGCCGGTAGGACAGGCGCCAGCGCTCCATACAAAACACCCGCCGCTCACGTGAATCGCTATACCAGCGCGACGAAGCAACGTCCTCGCCTCGCTCTTGCGAGCGCGTGAAGCAATGAAGACCGTAGCTCACATCCACTAGGAAACGGCGCTCGGGACACCCCTTCTTACCTGGCACCACGTATTCCGCTCTACGCGGATGAAGGTGCCGCAAGCAATACTCCTCGCCATCCATGCTATGGGGGTTCCACTCAACCCCTTGGTCTCCCTTTGCCATGCGTTATCGCCTTTGTTTGTGATCCCCCAATTGTTCCAGCCTAAATTGTCAGGTTACAGGGTCGCCCCAAGAATAAATCGCACTCAGAGAGTGCTCTCTCGGGCAGAGAGAAGGAACGATCGAGGCTTACTGCGGCAGTAAATTGGCGGCGGCACACCCCTCTCGCCAAAGCATCAGTGCCAAGAAGAACGAGGCCGAACAACAACAATCAACCGCACCCCCGAGCGCTCGCTCATGCGAATTTCCGCGCCGCCTGTCACCCGCAGAGCCGTCCCCCTCCGGGAGTACCTAAAAAATCTCAGGCGCTGGCACGACTTCTCCAGGGCATCGCGACGCACGCACACACCGCAGGCCAGACAGAGAAGGCCACGCGGTACCGCAGGGACACACTACGGAGGGACAGTAGGCGGACATTGCCGCTCTTCGGGATCGTGGCCTGACGGCGGCCGCCATCGTCTGGTGGCGAGACTCAGGATCCGCCGCGCGTGTTCAAGCGCTCCAGCAGATCGGCAAAGCTCCGGGCCGGCGGGCGGTCGGGCTGGTCCGGCGGGGCTTTGCTGGGCTTTTGTGAGGCGGGCTCGCCGGGGCTCTCTTGGGCGTCCGGGGCGTCCGCTTTGTCCGGCTGAGGGGCCGGCAGGGCGCGAAGCTCCGACACCTCACGGCGCAGGGCGGCCAGCTCTTCGCGCTGAGCATTCAGGGTCTCGGATTGTTGGCGCATCACCTCCAGCATCTGCGCCAGCAGATCCGCCGGCAGAGCCTGACTCCCTGCTACAGGGGGTGTCGCATCGGGTGTCGCACCACCTGTAGCAGAGGGTGTCGCACCGGGTGTCGCAACCTGTCGCACGTCCTCCGGCCGGTTGGGCGGCTCTCCGTAGCATCGGATCAATTCTGACAGGTCCAGGGCGCGCCCTCCGTCAGGCTCAAACACGCATGACAAGCGGCCTTCCTTGATATGGCGATGAAGGGTAGACCGATGGATGCCATACAGCCGAGCGGCAGCGCTGATCGTCATTCGCATAGGGTGTCGCAACCTGTCGCATTGCCCCGAGGGGAGGGTGTCGCATCAGTCTATGAGCCGGCGGCAGTGATTCGCCAGAACAAAGCCTCAGCCGCCATTGGGGCCACGACTTTTCCGCCAGACCTAACGGCGTTCAATTCCGGCTTTAGCACGTGGATATAAAGCGCCTCCAGGGCATCCAGGTCCTCAGCCGCACAGGGGATATGCGAAAACCTGTCGAACTCCTTTTCTTTCTGATGCTGAGCAAGGCGAGCGTATAGGCTCGTAGTCTGACCTACGTAGACCACTCGATTCCCGCGAATCAGGAAGTAGACACCGACTTGCTCAGGCAGCTTTGCGCTTGCGCCTAGTATCTCCCGCTCAGATAGCAGCCAGGGGCCTGCCTCACTGGCTTTCGTGGAGTGGCGCGGGATCGGCGCCGGCACCTGGCCGTATGCCCGTATTGCGTCAGGCTCATAGATAACTCGTCGCCCATTTTCTCCAACCGTGAAGGTCAGCTTCCCATTATCCATGTCCCGATAGAGAGAGCGCCTCGACCGCCCTGTAAGCTCCGCCACTTGGTTCACGCTTAACGGTCGGCCTCTATTTTCGGCGCAAGTTGCCTTACCATGGTCTCGCATCGCGTTTCCTCCAGGTTGTGCGATGTCACGCCCCCGGACGGCCTCACCCGTCGCGGGGGTTCTTTTATCAGCCCACGATCGCATCGCCACCACCTCAGGTGGCTGTGGCCAACAACATCGCATAACCAACAAATGCGACTATTTCTCGCTGGGCTGATTTTTGAATTTCGCGGGTGTGAAAATCTAACTAAGGCATGCGGTCTCTGCCCTTAAGCCCCCAGAGATACGCCTACCCCCTCCCCGCGAGGCGGACAGCTCGAACAGACCCTCTTTGAGAGGGTCTGTTCCCACACCCAGAGTGTGCCGAGACCATGGCGCGCACGGCCTGTGACATAGCGCCAGCAGCGGTGACAGATGAGTGCGGGTCTCACCAGTGAGACAAATAGCCGGGGAGAGGGGCGCTGGCGGGCCTAAATTCCACTTACTGTAGGATAAGGGGAACTTGCCTTATCAAACCGGAAAACCCGCCATGCGTGGGTTTCCACCTTTCGCCCCAACTGTCTTCCCTGCCGAAAAGCCACGCCAGCCGGCAGGGCTATACGCTCAGGATCGGCGCCAGACAGGTCCGGTGCGGGCCGCTTCCACGGCCTCCGCCAGGGTAGCGAACTGGCCCCAGTCTTGCGGGCGGTCGGTCACTCCCCAATCGAGACATTCCACCACGTAGCGCACTCCCTCCGGGTATTGCTGATACTCCTGGCGCAGCGTCTCCAGCCTTCGCGAATGGGCATCACGCATCACCTCGAGCTCCTCAGGCGACAGGGCGCCAAGCTCATTCCGCATGACACTCTCGAACGGCTCCAGGGCCTCGGCTAGCGTGACGGTCAGCACATAGGGGCGGCCCTCCCATCGCGCCAGCTCCTCGGGGGCGATAGCCTCCGGGCCTTCGCTGGCGTGCTTGGGAAGCTCCGGATCTATCGGCACCCCATCCACCAGATCGGCAGCCTCGATCCACTCTGGTGGAGCGTCATTGGTGGCAAACAGCCGGCGGCGGCGTGGGCGGCGCCCCGGCCACTCGGGTAACGGCTGGGCGGCCAGGTGCGCCAGCTGGGCGGTATACTCCTCCGCCAGCAGGGAGCGCAGCGGCGAGGCAGGTAGCGTCTCTGGCACGAAGGCGTGGGCGCTCAGGTCATGGCCGGGGATGGACAGATGCCAGCCAGGGCCTGTCAGGCCTTCTTCGCCCTCATCGCGGGCGTTCTCCACCTCCACCGCGTCCAGGGCAACCAGCTCCCAATAGTGAGCCACCTCCAGTCCGGCCAGCTCCACGGCCAGGCGGTACCGGCGCCCCGGGTAAACGGTCTGCCAGCAGGTCACCAGGGGCAAACCGGGTGCCAGCTCACGCTCCTGGCGGGTCTCCAGTAGCAGACGCCAGGGTTCGCGAGGGTCCTCGTCGTTCCAGCTACTCACGTTCACGGCTTCACCTCCTAGGGGGTGGGCAGGCGCGGCCAGGCGCCTCCGGTGGCCAGGATCGCCCGCACGCTCTCGGCTGGGTCGTCCGGGTCATAGCGGCCCCAATAGGGCGCCGGTTCGCGTTGCCGGCCATCGTGCCCGGTGTCGATCGCCACCAGGAAGGCGAACCGCTCGCCTTGCGTGGCGGCCACAGTCAGGGAACACAGCGGGTCGGCTTCGTCATACACCAGGCCGGTGCGGGTCTCGATTCTCATGGGGTCATCCCCTCCAGCTTGGCAGTCACAGCCTCGAGCATCCGCCGGCAATCATCGGCGCTGTCCCGGGCTTCGTCATAGGCAGTGCCCGCATCGTCGCTCGGCTCCCCAGGCTCGACGGCGGCCAGGTCATCGGATGCGGCATTGGCAGCGTCTCGCCAGTTGGCGACCTCGGCTCGCAGCCAGTCGCGCCAAGCTTCGAGAGTCTCGACAGGCTGACGCTCGACATACGCCACAATGTCTTCATTGCGGTGGCAGCCCCGTGCTCTCCACCAAGCGGCTACTCGGGCCTCCGGGGTGCTCCAGTCCGTGTATATCATTGGGCGCCCTCCTTCTCGGTCATGGCCAGGAAGTCCACGAACACCGCCCGACCACGATCCACCCCAGAAAACCAGGCATCCGCCGGGGCAGTACCCAGCGGGTGGGGGCAGGAGGCCATGCCGGGCGCTGCTCCCAGGGCATGGCGCAACAGGCGGGCGGTCACGTAGGCGATACAACCAGCGCGATACTCCGGGGAGCGCGGATCCCCTAAGCGTAAGGCGGCATCGGTGAGGCGCTCGGCCACGTCCAGGGCGCGGGGGCGGTCTTCCGGCCCCTCGATGCGCAGCGGGTACAAGCGGCGAGGGCGGGCGCCCGGATCGTCAGCCCCGGCAAGCGCCAGTAGCTCGACCTCCCGGCGCATGGCCCACAGGTCACCAGCTCCCTCACGCTCCAGGGCATCCAGCTCACGCGCCAGCCGGTTCAGTTCTTCCGCCTGCTCAGGCGTCAGGCCGGCGGCGGGAGCCGCCAGCGCATCCCGCTGGCGGTCGTCTTGCGTACTCATGATGGGCGCGCCTCCTGAAAGGAGTGGCGGGTGAGCGGCCGGCGGCAGAGACTCACGGGCGAAAACGTCATGCCAACTCCTCGTTGTGATCGAGTTGATGGACAGCCGTCTTCTTCTGCTCCTGAGCCTCTTTGGCCAACATCTCCACCATGGAGCTCCGACCTTGGGCGTAGCGCTCAAGATTCTCACCTATCAACCCGACAGCCTCACACAGGCCGGCGCGGTTTTCTGGGGCAATGGGAGTATCTTCATCGGACAGAGCGTCACCAAGCGCGCGTAATGCCACGCCCGCGCGGGACGTTTCCATCACCATGTCCGAAACCTCGTGATAGGCAACCCTAAGATGCTCAGGGATCGGAGTGCCGTCATAAAGCGTGCGGGAAGTCATCAAGCGGCCTCCATGCCTTCTGGGGTGGTCAGACGGGCCAGACGGGCAGCCAGCTCCATCACAGGGGCAGTGATCGGCTCAGACCGATACGGCGCCAGCACGGCCACCAGGGCGGCCAGTTGGCTGCGGTTCAGCGTTCCCACTCGCACCCGGCGGGTTGTATCATTGATAGTTGGCATATCGGCAGTCTCCTCAACAGTGGTTGCCGGTTGTCATGCCCCCGGACGGCTCCACCCGTCGCGGGGGCTTCTCGTTTCTGCTCCCTCTACTTCTCCGCCTCCACAGCCTCCAGGCCCGCCACAAGCAACGCGCGCAGCGCAGTGGCGCGGCTCACCGGCTGGCGTGTCAGGCGCTCCAGCCGCTGGCGGTATACCTCGATACGCTCCACCAGGTCGGCAGGTAATCGCGTGCTTATATGGGTTTTCTCTGACATGCCAAAGGCTCTTTTGTGTGTGTGCGGGTGTATCAAGGGCGCACACAAAGATTAGAGGAAGGCGACGACACCCGCAACCATTGCGGACACATCCAAACGCACGAACCGGGCGCAATGCTTATCCAGCCCGAGAAGGCGCACAGGAGCCGCGAAAGCCTCCCCCCACCCCATCGATCGAGGTATGGGGCGAACGCCTCGCACAGGCTCACAGCGGCAGCAGGAAGGCGGCAAGGCTCCGCCACTAGAAATACGGACGGACCTGTAATCACCCCTCAAGCCCCGCAGCCAATGCCACAGCGCCAGCCGGGCGCACCGGCTGGCATGGGAAGGACGGGAAGCGAGCACCCTCAGGCGTCGCACCGGCTCACAGCCAGGGAAGCCACCCGAGGGCACGCCTCACAGACGAGGGCCACCACCAGGGCGCCAGCCGCCGAACAGATCGGCAGCGGCGCGGCTGTCTTGGCTCGGCTCCGCCTGACGATCGGCAGGGGCGGGCGCCTTGCCCTCCCTCTCGACCAGCGCACGACCCTTGGCGCTCAAATGGCCGGACGGCTCCAGCAGCCCGCTATCCGCCACCCGCTCGAACTCGGCAGCCAACTCGTCACGCTCCCGCATCAGGCGCCAGCCCCGTAACCGCTTAGGCGTCTCCAGGGCAGCGAACGCCTCAGGCGTGATACCCCGCAGGCAGTGGGCCTGCTCATTGTCTTGGGCACGCGCCATTATCTGCCTGTTCTCCTCCCTCTCTCGCTGGCGGTGCTGGGCGGCGGCGCGACGCGCCTCATGGGTCTGACGCTTAGCCCGCTCCTCAGCGGCCTGGCGCTCCCGGGCCTCACGCTCCGCGCGGCGGTTATCGTTACGGTACTGAGTCGCCTGGCGCTTCAGGGTTTGGCACTGCTCCGGGGCCAGCCCCTCCACCAGGGCGGACAATTCGGCGTGGGTCTCCTCATGGGCGGCTCGCTCATCGCGGTACCGGGCGCGGTGGCGGCGGGCAGTCTCGACCATCTCGCGGGCGCGGCGGCGGTCATGCTCGGCCGTCGCGGCACGCGCCACGGTCGGGGCGTAGTGCTCCCGGATCATCTCGGACAGCCGGCGAGCCTGCTCCTCGGGGCTCTCCCGGTTCCACAGCCGGCCCTGGCGCTCCAGCTCCTCGGGCGTCAGGTCCACATGCCCAGCCATTTCACGGGCCAGCGCGGCATGATGGGCACGGTTGGTGGTATGCGTGGCGGCGGACATCTCCAGCCCCCGCGTCAGCCCGTTACGCTCCCCCACTTCCTCGGCAAAGGCCGTCTGTAACGCGGCCATCTTCTCCGGCCCACCGCTGTAGTGATCGGCGGACAGCGCCACCTCGGCCGGCACTTGGAACGTGCGCAGCTCCCGACGCTGCCGGCCCGCCTCATCACGCCCCGGGGCGAACACGGACCGACGAACGGTGCGGGCAGGGCGCTCCACCAGCGGCACCACGTAGGCCACCAGGTGCGGGGCAACTTCATCATGCTGAATGTTCACGGCCAGCACGTTCTCCGCCCTGTGGCGGCGCTCCAGGAAATCGAGCGCATCGCGAAAGTAGGCGGCGGCGTCTGTCTCGCCACCATGCTCCACGAAGGCCGCACGGCGGGCGGTGATCAGGTATTCAATCACCAGCACGGCATCGCGGGCCGGCGGCGCGCTCACGGTCTCCAGCCGAGCCTCCAGGGCATCCAGCAAGGCATCCGGCGTGGCCACGGGCCGCCAATCCTCATTCAGGTGGCTGCGCTCCGGGTCCACGTGCTTCACATCGTCCAAGCGCCAGGTATGGCGGGCGCTGCGCTCGATCGCGGCCACGCTCTTGAGTTTTTGCGTTCGCAGGATCGCGGGCGGCTGGTTCAGGTAATCAGGCATGGTCTTCCCCTGGCTATCAGTTGGTGTCCTCCCCATAAGGGGCACAGGCGCCAGCAACTCGGGCGCTACACCAAACACAGGGGCCAAGAACCTCAGGTGGGCGAAGTTCAGGCCAAACATCGGCGACAAAGGGACAGGCGCCGGGGATCGAGCGCGGCACAGGTGGCACAGGTGGCACAGGTGGCACAGGACAGAGTGAGACAGCAGGGGGCGGGCTAACACGAGAAGAGGGAGCCTAAGCGGTAGCGCAGGGACACACTACGGGGACTCAGCTGATTAAAATGGTCATTTAAGGAAGCAGGGATTCTCTCCGAGCATTACTTCATGAGCACAAGCATGTGGCAGGGTTGGGGTGTATGTTTTGGTCTCGGCCTCTAAAAGTAATTCACCATGTCCGATGCTGACGAACCGCGGCGCCTCGCCGGCAACGCCCAGCGCCTCAAGACTATCAGCCAGCTGAACAAGATTGATCCTGACTACCGCCAGCACTTGCTTCCCGAGTCGGAGAAGGGCATCGACTTTCATAACGAGAAGCTCGCTAATCCAGACTTCGCCAGGCGCGTGGATAGCGTTTTCCAGGTAACACGGCGTCCTATTGAAGCCCTCGACGATGACGCACCTGAAATTCAGAGCATCGAGAACGGTACCGTCAAATTCAATGATGACGATTCGTGGTCGGCCACCTCCTGCTTCGGAGACGACATCACCGACATGGATAGCCGGGATCAATTCGCACTGATGAACGCTCGCGATAGGCGGCGAGCCAAGGACCGTTCCAAAGAAGACTGATAGCACCAGGACCATCGAAAAGGGCTGGCAAATGCCAGCCCCGGGTCACGCAGCGAAGAAGCCCATCAGATCTCGAGCACGTTCCATCCCACACGATCCCGCTCGGGATGCGCGTAGAGCTCAGGCACCTTGATGCTCAAACTGGCACGCTGGTAAGAGCTATCGGGAGAGGCTTCCTCGAGGAGGTTGCGCACCCTGTTAATCTCGGCAAGCGTTGCCTTCAGCTCAGCGCCTTCCAGAATCGACACCAACCGCTTTTCCTCGGCTGCGAGCTCCACCCAATAGACTCGCTGAGCTACGCCATTGCGAATATCGCGCAACAAGCTGCCTTGCTCTTCAAGAGAGGCCTTGCGGCGCTCCAGGCCTCGACGCCGAGAGACTTGGCGAGCGGCCTCTTCTGTCGCCTGCTCTGCCTTACGGCGAGCTTTTGCCAGCGCTGTCGAGGCTGTCCGCTGCGCCGCGTCATCAGCTTCACCAAGAGCGGCCGATGCTTCGATGTCATCTAGCGCCTCTTGCGCCTCTCCGGCCTCTTGCTCAGCTTTGCGGGCAGCGCCGTCGTCCTCGCTCATACCCGTCAGGGCCTGTCCAACACGACTTTTTTCCGCCTCGAGCTTCTCGATCTCACTATCCAGAGCATCGAGTGCCGCTTTGCTTCCTTTGGGCTGACGTTGCTCCACATCTTTCAGCTCAGCAGATACTTGCGCTTTCTGGGCCTCGAGCTCTTCTATATGCGCCGCCGCTTCGGAAAAATCGGTCTCCGCCTGTTCAAGGCGATGAGCTGTCTGCTTCCACTCCCCTTCTTCAAGCAGACGGGCCTTCGATGCCTTTGCCCGCTGGATCTTCGATACCAGTCGAGCTCGCACCTGGTCTCGAGCTTCCTTTTCTGGCTGATGACCAATATCGACACCCGTCAAAGCTGCTGCGCGGTCCGCATGGTGCCAAGCCGCGTTGCGAGCTCGTTCATACCGGCTATAAGCCTGTCCAATCTGTGACGAAATAGTGCTAAGCGTTTGCCGCTTCTCGTCCAGCTCGGCAAGCCACTGGCTCCACGCTTCGGCGGTCTTATTCATCGGCTTCAGCATTTTCAGCATGTCTCGGGCTCCATATTCCGTTGGTGCCGGATCTCATCCAGCAACAGCAGCCAGCCAGCAGCGGCCACATCACCTGATAGCGCCATCTCGTTCAGCAACTGGTAGAGCTCGCGGCGGCGCTCCCGCGTCATGGCCACTTGAGGGCCTCGCTTCGGATTGGGCATATAAAATACTGTCTATTTATACAGCAACAAAGACATTATAGACCCTTTTCGAGGGGTTATCAGGGTCAAATCGATGCTAAGTGCGGAAAAATGCAGACAGAGAGGAGAAAGGTGGATCAAGTGCCAGCCGGTCTGTTTTAAAAGGTTTCTGGCATGGGCTCGGATGCGATCAATCCGGAGACACTGCCGACGCAAAAGAGAGGTTATTTCGCCACCTTCGCCACCCCTAAACCGCTCAACCACGCGGGTTTAAGCCAGGTGCTGCTGACGACCCTGAAAACCCGAAAATTTGCCGATTTCCGCGCGTCTGCGTCCCCGTGGCCGCCCTTGCCCTGGCCGGAAGGACCCGCAATTTTCTGAGCCACACCTTACTTAGGTGCGCCTATCGAGGAGGGCAAAGCGGCAATACGGCTGAGGGGCGCCAATCCTGAAGACCTTTCATACTCTTGGCGCCCCCGAGGCAAGGCCGGTACCGTCATCCAAACGCGCACTGACGCCAGGGAGGCTAGCCCTTGAACATCTACGAAATGTACGTCTTCCACTGGAAGCAGCCCGGGTTCTGGATCAGCCGGACCACATGGGGAAACACTATCGCCAAGGTGACACACGTCGGAGAACTGTCCGGGGCGGCGCCCTACTACGGCAATCCCGAGGTACTGGCCGACGTATACGATCTCCATACAGGCGAGCTCAAGGAACGCGGCTTCGTCATCGATACCGCCGGCACCTTCAAGACGTGGCGTTGGGTACAACCCCCGGAGTGGAGCGAGGACGCCCCGTTCGACCCGAAAGCAGGGCGCGTGCTGCTGAACGTGCCATTCGCCAAGAACAAGGCGGCAAAGCGGATCGGCGCCCGCTGGTCCGACATGCTCAAGGCATGGTGGATCCCCGAGGACGCACAGATGGTTCAAAAGGCCAAGGAGGCAGGGCTATTCGACCCCGTTCCCGAGCGGCTGTACTTCGAGGTTTCGTACCAGGACAGGCACATACCGAAACAGGCCGGCGCCAGATGGGATTCTCGAATCAAGCTATGGTCACTGGCCGAGGACGACGAGGAAGGCATAGACGCCTTAAAGCAGGCCGGATATACACCGATTCAGCGCAAAGACATGTGAGGCGGTAGAGGGGCGATGCGCACCCAGCCCTACCAGTCGGGAAGGCGACTGAGAGCCGCACCAAAGCGTAAGCTCTGCAGAACGCAGCATCCGCGGTGCCGGACTCAGATAACATCGAGGTTCAAGATCGCTTCTTACGGCTCCGGTAGAGCGCCAGCCTCACGGCCTCCCAGGGCAGCAATCGCCTCAGACCTCAGCACCACAGGCCAGCCGATACCCAGGGCATCAAGACTACGCCGCTGAGTTGCTCGCTGAGCCGCGCCAGTCATGTCCTTCAACTCCTCTCGCGTCATGACAAGCATTATCAGGCCTCACCGCTGGAAGGCAGGAAGTTTCAGCGCTCCCGGATAGATCTCACAGATGGCATCGATGATCATCTGACGCGACAGCAGCAGATCCACACAAAAAGCCTTGAGGCCTTCATCTGCGCCATCACCCCATGCCAGAGAACGCTCCGCCACCTCATTGAGGATCGGATTCGCCTGTTCCAAGGCATACATCCAGACATCAAAGGGTAGCGCACGGGGGATCCCCGGAACGCCGCCCACAATGCCATCACAGCGATCAGAGGCACCCAGCTCCTCGAGCATGGCCACCAACCCCCAGAGGTCCTCGCCAAAGTCCGTTGTCAACCGGAGAACCGACAGCGTCTCACGACCACCACCACGCTCCAGATCAGCCGCACGGCAGGAGCAACGCTCAGCGAGGGCACGGAAATCGGCCGCCAGCACCATGGCTCGATCGGGAGTCAGACAAACAGTACTCACAACATCACATCCTTGTTCAGATCAAATACAGCGGGGAGAAGACATCCTGTCATCGAGGCCCCCGCCTATGGCCGCGTACCTCTGGGGGGAGCGCCCACCCCTATGACGACCAACTAAGAGGAGACGGTGAACCAAACCAAAAAACCGGGGCAAGGCTCCGCCACTAGAAATACGGACGGACTTTGCGGTTTTCACTTGAGGTAGCTCCTCACAGCACCTTCCGAGACCCCTAGTCGCTCAGCTATCTCGCGTTGCTTCATGCCATCCGCACGCAAAGCGCGGGCCACTTCCCGGCGATGTTGGGCAGTAGCCTCGTACTCGCTACGCTTCACCGCGCCAGCCTCGCGACGGTGCTGCCTCTTACGTTCAGCATCCCGATAACGGGCCTCGTCCTTGCTGACGATCGTGCGCAACTGCCGCTGCTCTTCAGGTGTAATCGCGAAGCGATCCACCAGCGTGGCGTTGCGGGGCGTGTACAGGCCGGGCACTTTGCGGCCTTGGAACTCCACCATCTCGCCGCGCACATAGCCGGCGGTCTTGTGGTACAGGGTAGACAGCTCGCCGCGGTCATAGCGCCAGCCAGGCGCCAGCGAAGCGGCCAGGGCTTGCGCCTCTTGCCAGAAGTTGGACGGGCTGACGGCGTTGGAGAGCGCTAGAAAGTTGAGGGACCAGAACAGGAAGGCCATACGCTCGCCTTCCAAGCTGCCCCGCTCAGCGGCGCGAATTGAAGCCAGAGTGCGCAGATCCTCCAGCCGGTGAAAGGCCAACTCGGCATAGTCGATCCGCTTGAGGCCATAGCGACCGCCCTTAACCAGCTCCAGGGCGGGGCGGTCTTTCCAGCGAGTGGGCTTCTTCGCGTCCGCGTCGTCTCGCTGACGCTCCTCCCGCAACCCTTCCAGCTGCCCACGAGCCAGAGGCGCCAGCTCATCGAACAGCGAGTCAAAAGCATAGCGGACAGGCAGGCCGTCTCCGCCGTCTGTGGTCCAGATCACCTCACAGCGGTGTCCCGTCTTTCGGTTAACCGTCTGCTCGAGGCGCAGTACCCGAGAGGCGTCGCGGGCGTTGGGGTCGGCGCCCAAAGACGCCAGGCGTTCGCCCAGCAGTTGCTGTGCGAGGTTCCAGCGAGGCAAGGCCGCTCGCGGCAACGGATCCGACAGCACCCATTTAAGATGCGCCCCACGTCCGCTGTACACGATCAGGGAGGGCGGCGGCACGCCTTCGTCACGGCAGAACATCAGCACCCGATGGCGCCACGTATCGGCGTCGATGTTGTGGCCCTTAGGCGGGTCCAGATCCACGAACAGCAGTGGCAGGCACAGCAGGTTCACGGCCCGGCGGTTACGGCGGTAGAACTCCGCTTGGCTCATGTAACAGTCGCGGTCACGAGGAGCGGCTTGTAGCACCTTCGCTAAGTCAGCCGCCCGGAACATCTGCTGACGCATGGAGCCCGTGTCCTGACGCGCCAGCAGCGCCAGCCAGGCATCTTCAAAGCTGCCGTGATAGTGATAGGGCTCGGTGATCAGATCGAGCTGACGCGGCTCATGGGAAGCGGCGGCGCTCATAGTTGAGCCGCCTGGCGCTTGAGCGCTCTTCGCTGGCAGGGGGTGCGTTCACGCTTCAGCGTGGATATACTGACCATACAGCAGGCGCCTCCTATGGCGTTTGTTTCGGCCCCCGGTTTCCTCTCGCCCGCCAAAGCTCAAGGATTCCGGGGGTTTGTCTTTCTGGGCCTTCCATCAGCCCATGTAAAACCATCATGACAGCCCCGCCCGGGCTTGCCCAGCGCCAGCCTTTCGCGGCGCCGGCAGGCGGGAATCCCGCCGACCACTTTGAGCGCCTCATTGGAGCAACCCTCCAGCGCTCTGGGCGTAGTGGCGCAGCTGGCAGGGCAGCCCCTGAGACGCCAGCGCCAGCCTTAGCAGGGCCAGGGCCTCGGCGCTCTCCGGCTCGCCCTCGGGCAGCGCGCGGTGGGCTTGGGTCGCCTTCGCTTCAAGGGCTTTCGCCTCCTCCAGCAGCTCAGCGAACGCCTCGGGCGACAGCTCCCGGTACTCGCACAGCCGTACCAGGTGGGGCCCCATCGCTTTGAAGTCGGCCAGTACGGTGCGCAGCAGCGGCGGCACATCTGACGGAAGATCCAATGCGGCCGCTTCTTTCACGGCACGACACCAGGTCGAGAACCACACCTGCAGACCAACATTTTCCAGCTTCAGCAGGCCGGCGCCCCCCAGCTGGCGCAAAGCGTCCGTCTTGCGGCGCACCTCCTCCAGCTCCCGACGCTCATCCTCAGTCCAGTCCGTCACGGTTCCACCCTCCCCAGCAGCCCGCAAACGGGCGCCAGCATCGCGTCCAGATCCTCGGCCGCCAGCGGCGTCCACTCCGCCAGGAACCAGCACCCGGCGCGGTTCTCCAGCGGCGTGGCCTCGGCTTGCTGGTGCTCCTTCAGGGCACGACAGGCGCGCTCCAGCTGGCGTAGCGCATCGGCCAGCAGATCCACGGGGCGGGCCTGACCACCAGGCACCACCACGGGCGCCACGAACTGGCCGGCGCTGGCCAGGGCGCCAGCGGCAGCCGTCAGCCGCTCGGCAGCTTGCTCAGTGGCCAGAATCGCCCGGCGCGTGGGCAGATAGGCCGGCCCGCTGTAATGGCGCGGCGTCTCCTCCAGGACCGACACCAGTGCGGTGGCGTACTCGCTCAGCATGTTCACCACATCAGATGGGGACGGGATCGTGGGCGTATCGTGTTCAACTTGCGGCAGCATCGGCAGGTCTCCCCTTGTTGTTGTCAGGCACTGGCGCTCGCCAGCCCCCAACGCTCGGCATGCGTCGGCTTCGGCATCGCGGCGGCGGCCTGCTCCACGACCGTGGCGGTTTCCTCCACCAGGGCGCAGTAGCGGGCGACGGCCTCCGAAACGCCTTCCCGGGCCGCCAGATCGGCAGCCAGTTCAGCCGCCGGGCCTGCGGCTTCCGCCAGGCGCTGCCACACGTCAGCCGGGAACACGCGACACCCGTCACCATCGACGGCCACGTGCCCATCAAAGTCCCCAGCCTCCGCCTGACACGTCAGCATAAGCGCCAGATTCTCCAGCTCCGGTAGCAGCCGGCGACCACATCGCAGCAGGGCAGCGGCCTGTTCTTCGTTCTGGGCCTCTTTGTCCAGGTGGGCCAGACGGGCGGCACGGTTGCGCATCGCCAGAGCGATGAACCTCACCATGCGGGGCAGATCCACGGCGGTAGGCTCACTCATGGGCGGCACCTCCTCGAGCCTGGCGGTACTGGCCCAATAGCTGTGCAGCCTTCTTCCGATGGCCTGGCGCCAGCCGATACTCCAGGAAACGAGCAGTGCCTCCGTGCTGGTGCTGGTGCTGGTAGGGGCGCTGAAGGAACGACAGGCCCTTTTTCCGTAGCCCGGCCACGGTGCTATGCCAAGCGCTATCTCCGAACGCGGCCAGTGCGTCCAGAGCGCAGACATAGCGCCCAGCGCGGTCGGCCTCAATCAGCAAGGAAAGCGCCAACTCGACTTTCAGAGGGGCGCGGGGCGGCTCCACCGCGGGAATCGCGGTGGCTTTCGCTTGTGCGGTCATGGGGTGTCCTCCTCACTGGCCAGCGCGGGGAAGAGGAACACCAAACGTGGCGCGCTCACCTTCGCGGGCAATACTCTCAGCCCACTCGATCAAGTCTCGACGGCGGTAGCGGATATGCCTCCCCATCCGCACCCATTGCGGTCCAGTGGATCCGCACAGAGGGCGGCCATGGCGCGACTGATACAGGGCGCTCTCGGAGACGCTCAGCAGGGCGGCGGCGGCGGAGGTGTCCAAATACTCGGGGGCTACGGCGCCAGCAACAGACGCGGGGCGTTCAGCAGTTGCGGTGCTCATCTTTTCGGCTCCTCGGGAGGGAGCCCAGCACCAGAGAAAGGCGGGGTATAGGAGGGGCACTAGCGGCCATGGTTTTTAGGCATTGCTTTACCCCAGTGGTAAAGCCGCCGTACCATGAACATAAGGTTCGGACAGGTAAGCGTCTGTCATGATCCCCGAGGCAGCCCCCGCTGTCTCTCTGGTGAAGGGCTTTCCTCCCTTTGCTGGGGTTCGCCTGTGGCGGGCGAACCGCCAACGAAGGGAGTGACCCAACGTCAGCGA
>ERZ1673962.825-NODE-825-length-18112-cov-104.456554_pt1 | contig 18112 bp, 17 predicted proteins | sample MGYA00580188_ERZ1673962 | MGnify/ENA primary metagenome ERZ1673962 (study PRJEB41334, sample SAMN05608104) | rock metagenome | biome: terrestrial subsurface; feature: shale formation; material: shale | place: USA: Pennsylvania ... | reverse complement strand
GTGGCGCCGGCGTCGGGGCGCTGATCACCGAGCACCCGCGCATCGCCAAGGTGTCGTTCACCGGCGGCGTGGCCACCGGCAAGAAGGTCATGGCCAGTGCGGCGGCGTCGTCGCTGAAGGACGTGACCATGGAGCTGGGCGGCAAGTCGCCGCTGATCATTTGCGAAGATGCCGATCTGGACCGCGCGGCCGACATCGCGGTGATGGCCAATTTCTTCAGCTCCGGCCAGGTGTGCACCAACGGCACGCGGGTGTTCGTTCCGGCCGGTCTGAAAGCGGCGTTCGAGGCCAAGCTGATGGAGCGCGTGCAGCGCATTCGCCTTGGTGATCCGCAGCAGGAGGAAACCAACTTCGGTCCGCTGGTCAGCTTCGCGCACATGAACAACGTGCTCGACTACATCGCCAAGGGCAAGGCCGCCGGTGCGCGGGTGCTCTGTGGTGGCGAGCGGGTGACCGACGGCGAGCACGCCAGGGGCGCCTTCGTCGCGCCCACGATCTTCACCGACTGCAGCGACGACATGACCATCGTGCGCGAGGAGATCTTCGGCCCGGTGCTGAGCCTGCTCGAATATCAGGACGAAGAGGAGGTCATCCGCCGCGCCAACGACACCGAGTACGGCCTCGCCGCCGGCGTCGTCACCACCGATCTGGCGCGGGCGCACCGCATCATCCATCGCCTTGAGGCTGGCATCTGCTGGATCAATACCTGGGGTGAATCGCCGGCGCAGATGCCGGTCGGTGGCTACAAGCAGTCCGGCATCGGCCGCGAGAACGGCATCGCCTCGCTGGCGCACTACACGCGGGTCAAATCGGTACAGGTAGAGCTGGGCGAGTTCGCCTCGGTGTTCTGAGGGAGGTTTGAACCATGGAATATGACTACATCATCATCGGCGCCGGCTCGGCGGGTAACGTGCTCGCCGCGCGCCTGACCGAGGACGCCGACGTCAGCGTGCTGCTGCTGGAAGCCGGCGGCCCGGACTATCGGCTGGATTTCCGCACCCAGATGCCCGCAGCGCTGGCGTATCCGCTGCAGGGCACGCGCTACAACTGGGCCTACAAGACCGACCCCGAGCCGCACATGAACAACCGCCGCATGGACTGCGGTCGCGGCAAGGGCCTGGGTGGTTCTTCGCTGATCAACGGCATGTGCTACATCCGCGGCAACGCCCTGGACTACGACAACTGGGCCAAGACTCCGGGGCTGGAGGACTGGACCTACCTCGACTGCCTGCCGTACTTCCGCAAGGCCGAGTCGCGTGACATCGGCCCCAACGACTACCACGGCGGCGACGGCCCGGTCAGCGTGACCACACCCAAGGCCGACAACAACGAGCTGTTCCACGCCATGGTGGAAGCGGGCGTGCAGGCGGGCTTCCCGCGTACCGATGACCTCAACGGCTACCAGCAGGAAGGCTTCGGCCCGATGGATCGCACCGTGACGCCCCAGGGCCGGCGCGCCAGCACGGCGCGCGGTTATCTGGATCAGGCCAAGGAGCGGCCGAACCTGACCATCCACACCCATGCCGTCACCGACCGTGTGCTGTTCGAGGGCAAGCGTGCCGTCGGCGTTCGTTACCTGCGCGGCCGCGAGCAGCCACAGGTGGCGCGTGCGCGCCGTGAAGTGCTGCTGTGCGGCGGCGCCATCGCCTCGCCGCAAATCCTGCAGCGCTCGGGGGTCGGCCCTGGCGCGTTGCTGAAGAAGCTCGGCGTCACGCTGGTGCAGGAGCTGCCCGGCGTCGGCCAGAACCTGCAGGATCACCTGGAGATGTACCTGCAGTTCGAGTGCCTGAAGCCGGTGTCGCTGTACCCGGCGCTCAAGTGGTGGAACCAGCCGGCCATCGGCGCCGAATGGCTGTTCCTCGGCAGCGGCATCGGTGCCAGCAACCAGTTCGAGGCTGGTGGCTTCATCCGCAGCAGCGACGAGTTCGAATGGCCGAACATCCAGTTCCACTTCCTGCCGGTGGCGGTCAGCTACAACGGCAGCAACGCCCATGACGGCCACAGCTTCCAGGCCCACGTCGGCTCGATGCGTTCACCCAGTCGCGGGCGTATCGAGATTCGCTCCACCGATCCGCGGGTCGATCCGAGCATCCTGTTCAACTACATGGCCCACGAGCAGGACTGGCGCGAGTTCCGCGATGCCATTCGCCTCACCCGCGAGATCATCGCGCAGCCGGCGCTCGATCCCTACCGTGGTCGCGAGCTGAACCCGGGTGTGGAAGCGCAGAGCGATGCCGAGCTGGACGCCTTCGTCCGCGAGCACGCGGAGACGGCCTATCACCCGTCCTGCTCCTGCAAGATGGGCACGGACGATATGGCCGTGGTGGACGGGCAGGGGCGCGTGCATGGGCTGGAAGGGTTGCGCGTGGTGGATGCCTCGATCATGCCGCAGATCATCACCGGCAACCTCAACGCCACCACCATCATGCTGGCCGAGAAGATCGCCGACCGGATTCGCGGTCGCGAGCCGCTGCCGCGCAGCACGGCGAGCTACTACGTGGCCAACGGCGCACTGGTGCGGCAACCACCGCAGCGTTGACGAACCCGCAGCCCGGCAGTGGAAAAGGCTTCGCCGTATTCCACGCTACGCTGCCGAGGGCTCGTCGTGCAGAAAATGAAAACGCCCCGCTATTTGCGGGGCGTTTTCGTTAGGCGGGGCGGATCAGATTACTTCGGCCCAGAGGTCGTACTCGTCAGCGTGGGTGACGCGCACGCGGACCTTGTCGCCCGGCTGCAGCGGTTTCTCGCTGTCGATGTAGACCATGCCGTCGATCTCCGGGGCGTCGGCCCAGGAGCGGCCGATGGCGCCGTCCTCGTCCACTTCATCGATCAGCACGTCCAGTTCCTTGCCGACCTTCAGCTGCAGACGCGCGGCGCTGATGGCCTGCTGGTGCGCCATGAAGCGGTCCCAGCGATCCTGCTTGATCTCGTCCGGTACCGGTTCCAGGCCCATGACCTCGGCCGGTGCGCCGTCAACCGGCGAATACTGGAAGCAGCCGACGCGGTCGAGCTGGGCTTCGGTCAGCCAGTCGAGCAGGTACTGGAAATCTTCTTCGGTCTCGCCGGGGAAGCCGACGATAAAGGTCGAGCGAATGGTCAGCTCGGGGCAGATCTCGCGCCACTTCTTGATGCGCGCTAGGGTCTTGTCTTCGAAGGCCGGGCGCTTCATGGCCTTGAGCACCTTCGGGCTGGCGTGCTGGAAGGGGATGTCCAGGTACGGCAGGATCTTGCCGGCGGCCATCAGCGGGATCACGTCGTCGACGTTCGGGTACGGATAAACGTAGTGCAGGCGCACCCAGACGCCCATCTTGCCCAGCTCCTCGCACAGCTCGAGCATGCGCGTCTTGACCGGCTGGCCGTTCCAGAAATCCAGCTTGTACTTGAGGTCGACGCCATAGGCGCTGGTGTCCTGGCTGATCACCAGGACTTCCTTCACGCCGGCCTTGACCAGGCGCTCGGCTTCGCTGAGCACATCGCCCACCGGACGGCTGACCAGCTTGCCGCGCATCGACGGGATGATGCAGAAGCTGCACGTGTGGTTGCAGCCTTCGGAAATCTTCAGATAGGCGTAGTGGCGCGGGGTGAGCTTGATGCCCTGCGGCGGCACCAGATCGACGAAGGGGTCGTGCTCGATGTTCGGCGGCACCACTTCGTGTACCGCATTGACCACCTGCTCGTACTGCTGCGGCCCGGTGACGGCCAGCACGCTGGGGTGTACGCCGCGGATGTTGTTCTCGTCCACGCCCATGCAGCCGGTGACGATCACCTTGCCGTTCTCGGCGATCGCCTCGCCAATGGCGTCCAGCGATTCGGCCTTGGCGCTGTCGATGAAACCGCAGGTGTTGACCACCACCACATCGGCATCCTCGTAGGACGGCACGATCTGGTAGCCCTCCATGCGCAGCTGGGTGAGGATGCGTTCAGAGTCGACCGTTGCCTTGGGGCACCCCAAGCTCACGAACCCGACTGTTGGCGTTTTGCTCATCGACTTTGAACCTCGAAAACCGCGCATGAAAAAGGCGCGCGAGTATACCGATGTGGATATTTTTTAGCCAGATTGAGCGGCATGCGGGCGACAGACGCGATGGTGGGTGGCTAGGACGACAGCTGACGGGCACGATCGACGCTCCAACGCTCAGGCGCCGATGTCCAGCTCCAGCCGGGCGGGTGTCGCGGTGGCGTCCTGTAGTGCCTGAGTGGCGTGCGTGGCAGCGTTCGCGCCACCGGCGAGGCGGTATTCGCTTGGCGTGCAGCCGACGAACTGCTTGAACGCACGGGCGAAGTAGGAAGGATCGCGAAAGCCGGCTTCGTAGCCGATGGTGGTGATGGGCATCTGCGAGTTCTCCAGCCGATCCTTGGCGAACTCCAGGCGCTTGCCCAGGGTGTACTCCAGGTAGCAGACGCCATGCACGTCACGGAACAGACGGCTGAAACGCGAGGGCGTCATCTCACACAGCCGCGCCAGCTCCTTCTGATCGAGGTTCTCGCGAAAGTGCAGGTCGATGTACTGGGTCGCCCGTGCCAGCAGTTGGTGCTTCTGGTGGTCGGTGGTCAGGCGGATGCTCGGCGGCAGGTCGGGGTAATGCTCGCTGAGCATCCGCCGTGCGCCGCGTTCGCTGTTCTGTCGCAGTTCGAGCAACCCCTGCAGCGCCTGACGGAAACGCCGCAACTCGGCCGCTGACAGCGGCAGGGTGATGTATTCCCAGACGCGTGAGCGCATCGCCCACACCGCCAGCTCCTCGGAATGCTGGACGGTGAACATGCTGATGGGGATCGATGGAGCGGCATGCTTGACCTGCTGCAACTGATTCAGGCCCGGGGCATCGGGGCGGTCGAAGTGCATACAGATCATGTCGATGCGCTGCCCCGGCTTGCTATCGGCAAGGCTATGCGCTTGCAGCAGGCGAGAGTCGCTGAACGCCGTGAACTGGCTCATCAGCGTTGCGGTGCTGCGGTCGTGGGTCAGATCGATCCAGCGAAGGACGGGTAGCGGCGGAGAGTTAGACATCTGCACTAGCTCTGCTCTTTACATTTCCTTACCCACAGTATTGGCAATTGGCCATTATCGGTAATAACGATTTCTGCTAATCACCCTTGGTGATGGCTATTTGCCGTTATTGATTGCATCCGCCTCGGCAGCCGTCTTGAGGCGATCCGTAGGGCAGTGCAATGCCAGCGAAAGTGAGTGCTAGCGATCGGCAATTGAGTCCTAACGACCGCTTCGTTCCGCTGACTAGTGTTCACCTCAAGCAACGCACGCCGCGTTGCCCGCCTTTGAGCAACCACTTTCGAGTGAGGTGAGCGAAATGACCATTCAATCGATCAAGACCGCGATGCTGGCGTTTGCCAAGGATGAGGACGGGCTGACCATCGTCGAGTACGCCGTGGCCGGAGGGCTGATTACCGCGGCCGTTGCCCTGGCATTCACCAATCTGGGCGCGGCGGTGCTCGTAAAGATCAACGCGCTTATCACTGCGCTCGGCGGAACCCCGGCATCCTGAGGCCGGAGCACCGCGATGAGCAGTCAAGGCTGGATCAGCACGCTGTTGCTGCTGACGCTGTTGGGACTGGCGGCGATCAGCGACCTGCGCCGTCACCGCATTCCCAACCTGCTGATCCTGCTGGGGCTGGCGTTAGGCCTGGCCGGGCAGTTTTTCGCCGCCGGCCTGGCCGGGCTGGGGCAGGGGATGTTGGCCGGGCTGATCGCTTTCGGTCTGTTCCTGCTTTTCTACCTCACCGGTGGCATGGCGGCGGGCGATGTGAAGCTGATGGCGATGGTCGGGGCGTTTCTCACGCCGCAGCAGGCACTGCTGGCCACCGCTGCAAGCCTGCTCGCCGGCGGTCTCTGCGGACTGGCGCTGCTGCTCTGGCACGGGCAGTTGCGTCAGACCCTGGTTCGCTACGGCGCGATGTTCCGCGCCCACAGCTACCTGCCACCAGTGTCCAGCGAGGTCGCCGGCCAGCCGTTCCCCTACGCCGTCGCGATTCTTCTGGGAACCACTGCCAGCCTGTCCAGCCAGCTCAACTTCTAGCGCGGGAGAGCGCCATGTACGCCGTCAGCGACAGCGATGCCTACCCCAGCGAGCGCGACGCGGTGCAGCGCCTGGCGCCGCAGCCGCGCAGCATCGCGGAGACCGGGCTGAGCGACCAGCTGCTTGCCGACCTGCTGTGCAAGCACCTGCACGAGGGTGGCGCGCTGGACATGTCGCGGCTGGTCGAGCGGCTGACGCTGCCCGGCGCGGTACTGGAGGAGGTGCTGGGCCTGTTGCGCAAGGACGGCCGCATCGAGGTGCTCGGCCAGCACAATGGCCAGGCCCTGCGCTATGGCCTGACCGAGCGGGGCCGCAATGCCGCCCGTGCCGCCCTGGAGCGCAGTGGCTACGTAGGCGCGGCGCCGTTTCCGGTGAGCACCTATCGCTCGCTGGTCAAAGTGCAGACGATTCACCACGGACGGGTGAATGCCGAGCGGATGCGCTCCTCCTTCAGCGGCGTCGTGCTCGCCGACGACCTGCTCGATCAGCTTGGCGTGGCGCTCAACTCCGGGCGCGCGATCATGCTTTACGGCCCGGCCGGCACCGGCAAGACCTACATCAGCGCACGCCTGGCCAGGCTGTTCAGCGAGGCGATCTGGGTGCCCTACGCCATCGCCGTCAACGACGCGGTGGTAGAGATCTACGACCCGCAGATTCACCAGCGCCTAGACGAGGACGAGCAGTCGCCCAGTCTGCTGCTGAGCGAAGGCGTCGACCGCCGCCTGCTGTGCTGCATGCGGCCGCTGGCGGTATCCGGCGGCGAGCTGAGCATGGAGCAGCTGGACATCCGCTACGACCCCTTCAGCCGCCGCTACCTGGCGCCGCTGCAGCTCAAGGCCAGCAACGGCCTGTTCGTCATCGATGACCTCGGCCGCCAGCGCATGCCGCCGCTGGACCTGTTCAACCGCTGGATCGTGCCGATGGAGGAGAAGCGCGACTTCCTCAACTTCGGCGGTGGCCAGCAATGCGCACTGCCGTTCGACATGGTCCTGGTGTTCTCCACCAACCTCAATCCGCTGGAACTGGCTGACGAGGCCTTCCTGCGGCGGATCGGCTACAAGCTGCGCTTCAACTACCTCAGACCGCTGGAATACGAGCGCCTATGGCGCCAGGAAACCGAGCGGCTGGGCATCGCTTTCGATCCGCACCTGCTGCGCTACGTCCTGCACGACCTCTACGAGGCCGAGGGCATGCCGCTGGTGCCGTGCCACCCGCGCGACCTGCTGAGCATGGCGCTGGACCGCCAGCGCTACGCACAACGCAGCGGACCGCTGACGCCCGACGACCTGCAATGGGCCTGGCGCAACTACTTCGTTCAGCTCGAATTTCTCGGATGAGGAGATACAGACATGGGCGCTCGTACTCTCACGCTGATCGCGCTGTCTCTGCTGCTGGGACTGGGGGCGGTCTGGATGGCCAACAACTGGCTGAGCGCAAGGCTCGATGCCGGTCCCGATGACCAGTCGCAGAACGTGGTGGTCGCCACCACCGAGATCCCCTTCGGGCGCATGGTCGAGATGCAACACGTGACGCTGGTGCGCATGCCCAAGGGCACAGTGCCGGACGACTCGTTCGCCGCCGCCGAAGACGTGGTCGGCAAGATCGCCACCTTCGGCATGCTGCGCGGCGATGTACTGCGTGGTGCGCGGCTGGCCGAACACCTGGGCGGCAGCACGCTGGCCTCGCTGATTGCCACCGACAAGCGCGCCGTGTCGGTGCGGGTCGATGATGTGGTGGGTGTGGGCGGCTTCCTGCTACCGGGCAACCGCGTCGACGCGCTGGCCACCCGGCGCAAGGGCAACGGCGACGAAGCCGAGGCCAGGACCATTCTCGAAGACCTGCGCGTGCTCGCCGTCGACCAGACCGCCAGTACCGACAAGACCCAGCCGGTGGTGGTACGCGCGGTGACCCTGGAAATGAGCTCCGAGGAAGCCGAGGAACTGGTCAAGGCGATGACCGAAGGCCGCCTGCAGCTGGCGCTGCGCAATCCCCTGGATAACCAGAAGAAGCCGGTGGCGGCCCCGCCGCCAGCTCCGGTTGCTGTGGCGCCTAAACCGGTGGTGCGCCGCGCGCCGGCGCCGAGCGGGGTGACGATCATTCGTGGCACCCAGGTGAACGTGAGCAATCTGGGGCTGTAGGGCGACTGCCGGCTGACGACGCGCGGCCAGAGCGGACCGACGCGCAAGGAGAAGGACATGAAGAGCAAGTGCAGAGTGGGGGCTACGGTCCTGGTGCTGGGCATGATGCTGTCCGGCCTGGCGGCCGCCCAGGCGACCCCGGCTGTCGTCGCGACACCGGCGGCGAATACCAGCGACGTTCAGGTGCCGATCTACAAGTCGCGGGTGCTGACCACGCGCACAGCTGTCAAGCGCATCTCGGTGGGCAATCCGGATATCGCCGACATCCTCATCACCAGTCCGACTCAGCTCTATCTGCTCGGGCGGTCGCTGGGCAGCACCAACGTGCTGCTGTGGGACAGCGGCAACCGCCTGATCGACAGCCTCGATCTGGAAGTGGTGCACGACCTCGGCGGCCTGAAAAGCAAACTGCATCAGGTGCTGCCGAACGAGTCCATCGAGGTGTTCAGCGCCCAGGGTGCGCTGGTGCTGCGTGGGCAGGTCAGCAGTGCCGCGGTGATGGACAGTGCACTCAGGCTGGCCCAGAGCTACAGCGAGCCGGCGCCTGGTACAGCCGCGGAGCCGGGCGCCATGGCCCAGGCGTCGCCGGCGGCGCAGCGGCCGTTGCAACTGATCAACCTGCTCAGCGTCGGCGGCAGTCAGCAGGTGATGCTCGAAGTGAAGGTCGCCGAGATGCAGCGCAACCTGTTCAAGAACCTCAACGTGCGCTTCAACGCACTGGACTTCGGCTCGTCCGGGCGCTGGTCCGGCGGCGGCTTCAACAACGGCGCCGGGCTGGGCTTCGATGAGGACGGGCTGGTCAACCCGACCACGCTGTTCGGCGATGGCACCGGCATCTTCGGCCAGTTCCTCTCCGACAACTTCCTCTTCAACGTGGTGCTTGAGGCTGCGAAGGACAACGGCTCGGCCAAGGTGCTCGCCGAACCGACGCTGACCACCCTGACCGGGCAGCAGGCGGAGTTCATCTCCGGCGGTGAGTTTCCGGTGCCGATCACCGAGGACGACGGCATCACCATCGAATTCAAGGAATTCGGGGTCGGGGTCAAGTTCCTGCCTGTGGTGCTCGATTCCGGGCGGATCAACCTCAACCTCAACGTCTCGGTCAGCGAGCTCTCCAACGCCAACTCGCTGGTGCTGGACACCGGCCTGGAGAGCATTCTCGGCAACGGCGTCAGCCAGGTGATTCCGTCGCTGACCAAACGCAGCGCGCAGTCCACCGTCGAGCTGGGCAACGGGCAAACCATCGCCATTGCCGGCCTGATCAGCCAGAACACCCGTGATTTCGTCAGCCGCTTCCCCGGCCTGGGCGACTTGCCGGTGCTGGGCCAGTTGTTCCGTAGCCAGCAGTTCATTCACGGCGAAACCGAACTGGTGATCCTGGTCACGCCGCACCTTGCGCAGCCGGTGGATGCCAAGACCGTGCGGCTGCCCACCGAGCATTTCGTCGAGCCCAGCGATGCCGAGTTCTACCTGCTAGGCAAGACCAAGGGCCGCGGCGTCGACCGTGCGGTGCCGGTGAGCCTGGGCATCAGCGAAGGCCGCTTCGGCCACGACCTCAAGTAGGAGTCGCGATCATGAAAAGTCTGCTCCCCGTCTGTGTCCTGCTCCTGCTGGCCGGCTGCATTCCCTATCAGGAAGGGCGGGTCGGTGCGCTCGGCAGCACGGTCAACGCAACGCTGTATCAGCAGATCGCCGACAAGCACATGGCGGCCAATCCAGGCACGGCGCTGTCGCCTGTCGGCACCGACGGACCGCTGACCGAGCGGGTCCTTGACGGTTACCGCGGCGTGACCGGCGATGCGCAGCAGGTCGCCCAGCCGATCCAGATCAACGTGGAAAACTGAAGGGCCGCATCATGAACGCCTCTCGCACGATGCGCCCGCTGCCCCGAGCCCAATGCGGTTCGGTGATGGTGCTGATCGTAGTGGCACTGGCAGCGATCCTGTTGATGGCAGCGCTCGCGCTGGACGGCAGCCACATGCTGGTCAACAAGACGCGCCTGCAGAACGCGGTGGATGCCGCTGCGCTGAGCGGCGCCAAGACCCTGCAGCAGGTGATGGGCTCGGGAAATGCCGACAGCCTGGCTCAGGACGCGGCGCGTGCCACCTTTCAGCTCAACGCCCAGGCGGCCGGTAACGACGAGCTGGCGGCGGCGCTGGGTGAGGACCCGGCCAGCCTGGTGCAGGTCGATCTGGCCGCCAGCGTCTACGGACCGTTCTCCTTTCCCGGCCCGACCGACGCACGCTACGTGCGCGTCAGCGTCACCCAGCTGCCGCTGACGGGCTTTTTCTGGGGGCTGCTGCAGGTATTCGGTAATAGCAGCGAAAAGGCCGTGGCCGCCGCGGCGACCGCCGGTCCGAGTCCGACCAGCCCCTGCAACATTGCGCCGCTGATGGTTTGCGGCAACCCGGCGCAGCACCAGCCGGACGCTGGCCTGTTCTGGGGCTATCGCTTTGGCGATCTGGAAGTGCTCAAGGGGTCGGCCGGCAATGCGCCGGCCATCGGGCCGGGCAACTTTCAGCTGATTCGGCTGGGCGACAGCAGCGGCGGTGCGGACGTGCGTGAAGCCCTCGCCGGTGGCGTCGAACAGTGCAACAGCGTCGGCGAGACGGTCGAGACCGAGCCGGGCAATACCATCGGCCCGGTGGCCCAGGGCTTCAATACGCGCTTCGGGCAGTACAGCGGGGCGTTGTCGAACAGCGGCGATCAGTATCCGCCGGACCTGATCACCGACTACAGCGCGCCACGCATGACCTACAACAACAGCACCGCGCAGGCCGAGTATGAGGGCGAGGTGGTGAACGCCAGCGACGGCAACCTCTCCACCGCCAGCAGCGCCTTGCTCGATTACAACGACTGGCGCCAGCGCGTGGCGGATTGCCCCAACGGCTGTCGCTCGGACGGCGTGTTCGAGCGGCGCATCCTGAAGATCGTGCTCGGCGACTGCAGCGGCAGCTCCAGTGGCCAGGTTTCCGTGCCGGTGCTGGGGTTCGGTTGCTTCTTCCTGGTCCAGCCACTACCCACCGGCGCCGGCAACGAGGCGCAGATCTTCGGCCAGTTCGTCAGCGAGTGCGAAGGCGACAACGTGCCGGACAGCAACCCGGTGGACGATGGCGGCCCGCAGATCATTCAGCTCTACAAGACCTACATCGACAATAACCGTACGCCGAGCAGCGACTCGTAGGAGGCGCCATGAACAGTCGGGGAGTTCGGAACAGGACGCGCCAGCAGGGACTGGCGATGGTGGAGCTGGCCATCGCCTTGCCCTTGTTGTTGCTGTTGCTACTGGGGGTTGGTGAGCTGGGTCGGCTGTTGTGGCAGTACAACAGCCTGCTACAGGCCAGCCGCGATGCCAGTCGTTTCGTCGCCGGTCAGGCCTGGAATCGCACCCTCGGGCAGCTGGAACTGAGCGCGAGCCTGCAGCAACAGGCGCGCTCACTGGCGGTGTATGGCGTGCCGGTAGCGCAGGACGGCAGCGCGCCGCTGGTCACCGGGCTGAGCCCGTCGCAGGTGACAGTCAGTGCCGTGGGCAGCGATCACGTGCAGGTCAGCATCAGCTATCCGTTCCAGCCATTGTTCGGCGGCGGCATTCCGGGTTTCGGCGGCGACGCCGTCTCGCTGAGCTTTCTGCTGGTGGCCACTTCCGTGATGAGGGCGCTGTGATGAACGCCAGGCGCATGCGCGGAGTGTATGTGGTGGAGTTCGCCCTCGTCGGGCTGCTGCTGTTCATCCTGCTGTTCGGCGTGCTGGAACTGGGCCGGCTGTTCTTTACCGTCAACGCGCTCAACGAAACGGTGCGCCGTGGTGCGCGGCTGGCTGCGGTATGCGAGATCCACGAGCCACGCATCCTGCGCCGGGCGATCTTCAACGAGGCCGACGACAGCGCCGCCAGCGGCCTGATCGCCAACCTGCAGACCGCCGATCTGTCCCTGGTCTACCTCGACGGCAACGGCTCGCCGATAGCCAATCCGTCGACGCCCGGCAGCGCCGGATTCAGCGCCATCCGCTTCGTCCAGCTGCGGGTGGAGAACTTCACCTTCGACTCGCTCATTCCCGGCCTGAGCGGGGCGATCACGCTGCCGCCATTCAGCTCGACATTGCCGCGCGAGAGCCTCGGTCGCCATGCCGAGCCCGATGCCGTTCCGGAGATCACGCCATGCTGAACACCCTCGAAACTTCCAGCGGTGTCGCGGTCGGTCGACAGGGCCTGCGGCTGCTCATCAGCGGCCGCGATGCCGGCGTGCTGGCCCGGCTCAAGGCCCTCAGCGAACAGCTGCCGGGCTTGCAGGTGAGCACGCGCCAGGTGAGCAACGGGCACACCGACCCGCTCTACGGGCTGGAGCAGATGCCTGACATGCTGTTGCTGCACGTCAGCCACCTGTGGCGCGAGGAACTCGGTGCTCTGCAGCAGCACCCGTCGCAGCAACGACCGCCGCTGCTGGTCTGCGGCCCGCAGGACGATCGTGACTGCATGCGTCTGGCCATGCAGGTCGGCGCGCGCGACTTTCTTCCCGAACCGTTGCTGGAGCAGGAGTTGCTGGCCGCGATCGGTCGGGTCGCACTGGAAGCTCGCGACGTTCCGGCGCCTGGCGGGCAGCTGATCGCGATCATGAACGCCAAGGGCGGCTCCGGCGCCACCATGCTCGCCTGCAACCTGGCCCACAGTCTCAGCGCCCACGGCCGACGCACGCTGCTGCTGGACCTGGATCTGCAGTTCGGCAGTGTCGCCCACTGCCTGGACGTGCAGCCGAACCACAGCCACATGGAAGTGCTGCAGCGCATCGATGAACTGGATGGCGTGGCGCTGCACGGCTTCTGCAGCCATTTCAGCCCGACCCTCGACGTGCTCGGTGGCCGCGCCGGCGAGCTGTGCCTGACCCAGGATGTGCAGCTGGAGCAGCTCGAGGCGCTGCTGCGGCTGGCGCGCACGAGCTACGACTGGGTGGTGGTGGACCTGCCACGGCAGATCGACCACCTCACCGGCATCACCCTGGAGCAGGCCGATCATGTCTACGTGGTGCTGCAGCAGTCACTCAGCCATCTGAAGGACGCCGTGCGCCTGGTGCGCATCATGCGCGAGGACCTGGGCATCGGCGGCGAGCGTCTGCAGCTGGTGGTCAATCGCTACGACAAGTCGGCGCCGGTCAGCCTCAAGGACATCGCCGAGGCGCTGCATTGCGGCGAGCCGCTGCGGCTGCCGAACGACTATGCGGTGATCAACGAAAGCCAGAACACCGGCGTGCCGCTGGGGCTGCACGCGCCGCGGGCGGCGCTGACCCAGGGCATCCGCCAGATCGCCCAGGACCTGCTCGGTAACGAAGCCGCCGCGCCGGGCCTGCTCAAGCGCACCTTCGGCCGACTATTCAGGGGATGACCATGCTCAGCGAACTGCGCAACCGCCTGCAGGCAGGCAAGCGACCCGCGACCCGCCAGCCGGACACTGGCCCTGCGCCCGAACGGGCGGAAAGCGTCATGGCCTGGGAAATGCCGGCGGTCGAGCGGCTGTATGAAACCCGCAGCCAGCTCAGCCCGGTCGATGCCGACTGGCGCGAACGGACCTATCAGCAGCTGCTCAAGGTCATGGACCTGTCGCTGCTCGACTCGCTGGAGCCGGCGGAGGCGGGCTGGCAGATCCGCGAGATCTGCCAGCGCCTGCTCGACGAGCATGCCGCGCCGGTCAGCGCGGCCGGGCGGCAGCTGATCATCAAGCAGATCACCGACGAGGTGCTGGGTCTCGGCCCGATCGAACCGCTGCTGGCCGACGCCACGGTGTCGGACATCCTGGTCAATGGCCACGCCTCGGTCTACGTCGAGCGCCACGGCAAGCTGCAGCGCACCGATGTGCGCTTCCGGGACGACCAGCACCTGTTGAACATCATCGACCGCATCGTTTCCAGCCTCGGCCGGCGCATCGACGAATCCTCGCCGCTGGTGGACGCGCGACTGAAGGATGGCTCGCGGGTGAACGCGATCATCCCGCCGCTGGCCATCGACGGCCCGAGCCTGTCGATCCGGCGTTTTGCCGTCGACCTGCTCAATGCTGACGCGCTGGTGCAGATGGGCACCCTGACGCCGGCGATTGCCCTGGTGCTCAAGGCCATCGTGCGCGGGCGGATGAACGTGCTGGTGTCCGGCGGCACCGGCACTGGCAAGACCACCATGCTCAACGTGCTGTCGAGCTTCATCCCGCACGACGAGCGCATCGTCACCATCGAGGACTCCGCCGAGCTGCAACTGCAGCAGCCCCACGTGGTACGTCTGGAAACGCGCCCGGCCAACATCGAGGGGCGCGGCGAGGTCAATCAGCGCGAGTTGGTGCGCAACAGCCTGCGCATGCGCCCGGACCGCATTGTCATCGGCGAGGTGCGCGGCCCGGAGGCGCTGGACATGCTGGCGGCGATGAACACCGGGCACGATGGCTCGCTCACCACCATTCACGCCAACAGCCCGCGCGATGCCCTCGGGCGGGTGGAGAACATGGTGGCGATGAGCGGCGCGACCTTTCCGATCAAGGCGCTGCGCCAGCAGATCGCCTCGGCCATCGACGTGGTGATCCAGCTCGAGCGGCAGGAAGACGGCAAGCGGCGGCTGGTCAGCGTGCAGGAGATCAACGGCATGGAAGGCGAAATCATCACAATGACCGAGATATTCACCTTCGAGCGCCGCGGCATCGGCGAGCACGGCGAGGTGCTCGGTGACTACCGGGCGACGGGCATGGTGCCGGGCTTACGCGACGTGCTGGCCAAGCGCGGCATCGAGCTGCCGCTGGAGCTGTTCCGTCCGGACTGGATGGAGGGCTTGCAGCCATGAGCCAGCTGCCCGGCGTATTCATCCTGATCTTTCTCGGCATGATCTTCGTCGCCGTGTTCCTGCTCAGCCAGGGCCTGACGGTGCCGGTGTTCGGTGAAGCGGGGCGGGTGCGCAAGCGTATCCGCGCGCGGCTGCACCTGCTCGAACAGGCCAACGACCTGCCGAACATGCAGACCCTGCTGCGGCAGAAGTACCTGACGCGCCTGTCGCCTCTGGAGGCAGCACTGGAACAACTGCCGCTGATGGAACGCCTGGCGCAGATGATCGAGCAGAGCGGCCATGGCTACCGCGCCTACCGCGTGGTGCTGCTCGGCGCATTGCTGGGTGTGCTGGTGGTGCTCGCCTGCGCGCTGCTGCTACGCCCGTGGTGGCTGGCGGTGCCGCTGGGCCTGCTGGCGTTCTGGCTGCCGATACTGAAGATCGCGCGTGATCGCAGCCGGCGTTTTGCCGAGTTCGAGGAAGGCCTGGCCGATGCGCTGGACTCCATGTGCCGCGCGTTGCGCGCCGGCCATCCGTTCAGCGAGACGCTACGGCTGGTGGCCGAGGAGCAGCGAGGAGCGGTGGCGCGCGAATTCGGCCTGACCTTTGCCGACATCAACTACGGCAACGACGTGCGCCGCGCCATGCTCGGTCTGCTGGAACGGGTGCCGAGCATGACGGTGATGATGCTGGTGACCAGCATCCTCATCCACCGCGAAACCGGCGGCAACCTGACCGAAGTACTGGAGCGGCTGAGCCGGCTGATCCGCGGGCGCTTCCGCTTCCAGCGCAAGGTCCGCACGCTCTCCGCCGAAGGGCGGATGTCGGCCTGGGTGCTGATCTGTGTGCCGTTCGTACTGGCCGCGGTGATCATGCTGACTACGCCGCAGTACCTGCCTCTGCTGATCAACGAGCCGATCGGGCGGCAACTCGGGGTGGCGGCGTTCGGCGCCATGCTGCTGGGCATTTTCTGGATTCGCCGGGTCATCCGCATCCGGGTCTGAGTGAGGGGAGTGGTCATGGATTATCTGTATGGGCTGGTGCGTAGCCTGGTCGCCGATGAGCAGCTGGTGCGGCTGATCTTCCTGGCAGCGGTGGCGCTGAGTGTGGTGCTGGCAGCGACGACCACGACGGTGCTGGTGATGGGCCTGCACGATCCGATGCGCCGCCGCCTGGCGCTGATCAAGCGGGGCGGGCAGCACGGCGCCGAGCATGGCGTCGGCGAGCCGCCGCTGGGCGGTCTGCAACTGCTGCTGGAGCAGGTCGGCCAGCGTTTCGTGGGCAGGGAAGGCGAGCAGCACAGCGGCACCCGCGCACTGCTTTCGCAGGCCGGCTACCGCTCGGCCGCTGCGGTGCAGATGTACTGGGCGATCCGCCTGCTGCTGCCGCTGTTGCTGCTGGTCGCGACCCTGCTGGCACTGCCGCTGATGACCAGTGCCTCGCTGACACCCGGGTTGCTGGCCGTGGCGCTGGCGCTGGGGCTGGGCTGGCTGGCCCCGGCGATGTTCGTCGAGCGGCGTCGCAATGCGCGGCAGATGCGCCTGCGCGCGGCCTTTCCCGATGCCCTCGATCTGATGGTGGTCTGCGTGGAGTCGGGGCTGGCGTTGCTGCAGGCGATCGAGCGTGTCGCCGACGAAATGGCGGTGAGCCAGGTCGAGCTGGCCGAGGAGTTGGCGACGGTCAACGCCGAGCTGCGTGCCGGGATATCCAGCGCGGTGGCGCTGGGGCATCTGGCCGATCGGACCGGGCTGGAGGACATCCGCGGGCTGGTCAGCCTGCTGGCGCAGAGCATTCGCTTCGGCACCAGCGTGGCCGACACCCTGCGCGTCTACGCCGACGAATTTCGCGATCGGCGTACCCAGGCCGCCGAGGAGCAGGCGGCCAAGATCGGTACCAAGCTGGTATTCCCGCTGATTTTCTGCCTGTGGCCGAGCTTTTTCCTGGTCGCCATCGGCCCCGCCATGATCGGCGTACTCAAAGCGTTCGGGGGACTGTGAGATGAGCAGAATCGCACTGCTGCTGGTCATCGCGGCCGTACTCGCCGGCTGCCAGTCCATGGGCCCGGAGCCCGGCGAAGGGCGCTCGATCTACTCGGGCAACCATTCGGTGCTGTACCGTGCACGACAACAGGCCGGCTCGCTGGAACAGGCGCTGCAGCTTGCCGACATGGCTTATCGGGCGGGGGATCTGGACCAGGCGCTGTTCCAGTACCTGCGTGCACTGGAGTTGGAGCCGGAACGCTTCGAAGCGCTGGTCTGGGTCGGGCGGATTCACCGCGAGCGCGGCAATATCCAGCTGGCCGAAATGGCCTTTGACGAGGTACTGCGCAAGGCGCCAGATGACCTTGATGCCCTGGCCGAGATGGGCATGCTGCAACTGGCCCGGCGGGAGCAGGAACGGGCGCGGGAGCTGCTCGAACGAGCCGTGCTGCTGGACCAGCAGCGGCTCGCCGGCGTGCCGCTCAACGCACTGCCGGCGGTGGCAGCGCTGAAGGTTGACCGGCAGTCGCCGTTGCGCCTTTACAACGCGCTGGGGGTATTGGCCGATCTCAACAATGACTTTCCACTGGCTGAGCGCTACTACCGGTTGGCGCTGCAGATCGAGCCGCGTTCGCTGCTGGTGCAGAACAGCCTGGGCTACTCGTACTACATGGCCGGGCACTGGCAGGAAGCCGAGCGGGTCTTTCGGCGTGCACTCGACCGCGATGGCGGCTACGCGCCGCTATGGCGCAACTACGGCTTGCTGATGGCACGCACGCAGCGCTACGAGGCGGCGCTGTCGGCCTTCGAACAGATCGGCTCGCGCGCCCAGGCGAGCAACGACGTGGGCTACATCTGTCTGGTGGAAGGCAAGCTGGATGAAGCCGAGCAGTTCTTCCGCAGCGCCATGGAACAGTCGCCGTCGCACTACGCCACCGCCTGGGACAACCTGGAGCGGGTGCGTCAGCTGCGCAAGGTCCGTCAGCTCGGGCTGGGTCAGGTGCCGCCCGAGGCGGTTGCCGCAGCTTCGGCCGAGGTCCGGACGTTCGCCGTTCCCTGATCGGCCGCGTTCAGCGGTTGAGGCTGGCCGCCCCTGCAGTCGACTGCGCACTGGCTGCTCGGGGCAGGTAGCGCTTGAGCCGAAGCGCTGGCGATTCGACGAGGTGCCAGGACA
>ERZ1673962.820-NODE-820-length-18228-cov-5.500083_pt1 | contig 18228 bp, 12 predicted proteins | sample MGYA00580188_ERZ1673962 | MGnify/ENA primary metagenome ERZ1673962 (study PRJEB41334, sample SAMN05608104) | rock metagenome | biome: terrestrial subsurface; feature: shale formation; material: shale | place: USA: Pennsylvania ... | reverse complement strand
AATCCGGTAGCATGAGACCACTCCCTTGGAAGACGAAAAACCGAGGGAACCTCAGCACGCTCAATCGTCTCTCGGAAGTCAGGGTTCGTACTCGCCGCGCTTATAACCAGCTTGCGCTTGACCTGGGCGCTGAAGGTTATCGAGACCTGGTCGGCACCTTCTGCACGAACGATGAGGTCGTCCAACGGCTGCCCAAACGAACCTTGCTGAACGGAGACATGTCTGACAACGCGCCCTGGCAGGCCTGGCGCTGTCGTCTCGCAGAGCAGCGCTGCTGCGTATACCGAAGAAACAGCATCCTCAAAGCTGAAGCCTTGGCCACCGGTCAGTTCGGGCGAAGTCCCTCTTGGTGTTGCCGGTGTACCTCGAATCTGCTGCCCGTGGGCGTCATTTTCAGTCGTCATTTACTACCTACGTAGCTGTGCTACTCATGATGTAGAGAAGTGGCGGCAGCTCGTTTGATTTCGATGTATTAATAAAACAATAATGCAATACAAAAACACTGTAATTATTTAAATTTTTGATTCAGAAGTTCTTAAAGTTCAATTATCCAACGCTTTCAGCAACGCATCTCGTCCGTCCTGATAGAACTCGATATCGAGCTTCGTGGCCATGTCGTCCGAGAGGTCGAAGAGTAGTCGGCGACAGGCCACGGGCAGCAACAGCGACTTTGCACCTTTCTCGACCGCCAGCTCGGCCAGGGTCACAGCGTTGTGAATCGGCTCGATGGTTCCGCCCAGCGTGACCTCGCCGACCACGATCAGGCCGCCGCGCACCGAGCGTTTCAGCAAAGCGCTCGCCAGGGCGATCAGGGCCGCAATCCCGGTCTTGGCACCGGATTTGGCAGCATCGAATCCCCGCAGCTGCACCGAAAATTCATGGGCGCGCGGGTCGCGGTCGCCGACCAGGTGCGACGCCCGCGCGTAGAGGTTCTGTTCAGCGCAGCGAATGGACTCCTTGAACGCCGCCGGCACCGGATTGTTGAGTACCCGAACCCCGTTACCCGGACCCTCGGTGACTTCCAGTCGGAATAGCCCCGGATGCTCATCGAGACCGCCGGGACTCAGGGTCCAGATTTGACCGCACTCCAGCGGCTCATCGCCGATGCCGCCCTGGCTTTGGAGTTCCGGCGTCGAGACGAATGTTTCGACCCCTTCGGTGCCCAGCGTATAGCTGAAGTGGGTGTTGCGAAATTCAGCGGCGCCGATGCGCTTTTGCTGTTCCTTGACACGGCGGCGGACTTCCAGTGCCAGGCGCGCGGCCCACTCCAGATCCTCATCACTGATCGGGGTGTCCGCGTCCGGGTAGAGCAACTTGAGCAACCCGCTGACGGTCTTGTTGACGGCATTGAGATCGCGCCCGGACAGTGCGCCGCCCCAGTGGAGGCGTCCCTGCAAGGCCGAGACCCGACTCTGATGGCGCAGTCGGCTGAAGCACTCCGACAGAAAATCGCTCACCAGCCCGAAGTGCTCGGTGAAGAGTCCGGGATTGAGCTTGGGCACGTCCCAGCCGGGCAGGAAGGCATGGAGACGGTCCATGAAGGCGGTGTCATCGCGCATTTCGGGCGGCAGCGGGCTGAGCAGATGGCCGATCCGCTGTTGATGCTCGACATCGACCTCGAAGTTGCCGACCAGCACGATCGAGCCGTCGGCCCGAATGCTGTCCTTGCCGCGCGAGAACTCACCGCTCTCCATGTACCCCTTCATGATATTGACGCCATCCTTCTGGTCGAAGGAGACGCCGGACACCTCGTCGAAACAGACCACATCGTACTGGCAGACCAGTCCGCGCTGACCGGTCGAATTGTTGACGAACATCCGCGCCACGGTGGCCTTGCCGCCCGAGATGAGATGCGCATAGGGCGAGACCTGCTGGAACAGGTGTGACTTGCCGGTTCCACGGGGGCCGAGTTCGACCAGGTTATAGTTGCGCTCGACGAAGGGAACCATGCGCAGCAAGAGCGCATCCTTGGCCCGCTCCGACAGGGTCGCCGGCTCGAATCCCACGCTACGCAGCAGAAAGTCGCGCCACTCCGGAGTGGAAAACTGTGATCGGCCCTGTCCCAGGATCTCCAACACCTCGCGCTTGGACAACTGAATCGGGCGCAGCGACTCGATGCCGAAGGGACGCCCGTTCTTCTCCTGGGCGATGGAGGCGTCATAGGCAAGGGTGATCTCGGCGTAGAAACCGCCGGTCAGCATCCGCTCATGCTCCTTGACCATCTCGGGCGTCAGGCGCACGTCGGTGAGTCGCAGACTGGGCAGGGTCGCGATGTAGGAGTCGGTCCGGGCGTCCAGACGCGCGGTGACGATGTCGATGACCTTGACCGAGCCCGACTCGCGGGCGCGCGCCTTGAAGAGTTCCTCGTCGCCGGCCTTGACGGTGCGCGCGTGCAGTTGGCGCTGCACGATCTCCAATCCCTCCTGGATCTCGGCCTCGTCTGTGGTGGCGCAGTAGCGCCCGAGCAGAAATTCCACCACGTAGGTCGGTACGGGAAACTGCCGGCTGAAGGTGCGGACCAGATCCTTGCGCACGACATAGCCCTCGAAGGCGGTCGTTGCCAGGCGGTCTAGGTCGTCGAGCTGCATCAGGAGTTCCTTGCGTTCTTGTGAAGTCTGTCGGACACAGGGACATCAACCGCCAACGGTGGTCGCCGCTTTTTGCACCACCTCGCCGTTGGGACCGAGCACGACCACCACGGCGGCGGTTCCAAACTGATCGTCGTCGGCGATGGCCAGGTTGGACTTGCCAGCGTCCAGTGTTTTGACGCCGGCCACCAGTGAGGTCGATGCCAGGGCAGCCTTGGTGCGGATGTCGACCCGCAGTCCAGCGACGGCGGTCTCGACCTCGACGATACAGCGCAGCCCCTTCCAGGTCAGGGCGCAAATCTCGGCGTTCAGGTTCGCGGCATCGGATCCGGCCGTCTCCAGTAACAGCACCGGCGCCAGGCACTCTTGCAGGCTCAGTCCGCCATGATCGTAGTCCTTGCCGGCGATGAAGGCGGAGGCGCCGGGGGCATAGGCGACCTGAACCCCATCACACCAGCTCCAGCCAAAGGTGAGCGGCGGCGCGTGGGCGCTGTCGTTGACGAGTGCGCAGCGTCCCCATTTCGTTTCAGCCTGATGCCGAGGCAGCTCGGCCTTGGGGAGACCGCCCGGCAGCAGGAGCCAGCCGTGATCGGTCACAACCCGCAGACGACGCCAGCCGGCGTGCCGGAGTTCGGCGAGGCGTTCGACGATTTGATCGAGCTGATGATCGATCTCACGAGCCAGATGCAGTCCATGCTGATGGCCGTAGTGATCGAGATCGCCGGCCTCGGTCCAGGCACAGCCGGTCGGATCGCCCGTTGCCTGGCTGTCCAGCGGCTGGAAGCCCTGTTCGGTGAGCAACCGGCGGAAGTGATGGGCGGAGAGCGGCTTGCCGTCGCCGGCGACATGTGGCGTGAAATCCTGATCCGAGGTGTCGCCCACGGCGAGTGGCGCGACCGGCGAGCACCAGACCTTGCCCGAGGCCGTCACCGACGGCAGGCTCGACCAGCGCGCCTCCAGCTCGACCCGACCCAGCGGCTCCAGGAGTTCCTTGAGTCTGATCGCCACGTCATAGCGCAGACCATCGACGAAGACCAGACAAGTTCCGTTGCCGTCGCCCGGTCCGCTCCCGGCTGGAGCGGGTAATTCGGCCAAGCCGCCGGCGGACATGGCCGCTTCCTGCAACCGGCGCGCGGATTCGTCGAGCCAGGGTAGATAGAGGGCGCGCACGGCGGCGGCAACGGCGTCGAGATCGGCCTTGCTCTGCACGGCGCCCAGGGCGGAGAGCGCCGCTGCATCCACACGCCAGCCGTCTTCCCGATAGCTCTGGGCCAGTTGTTCGGGCGTGGTTCCGCGTGGCAGCATCCGACTGCGTTCGGCCAGATCCGCCAGGTGGTGCAGCGCTGTGGCCAGCGGCGACAACCCCATCCGCGACCACAGCCAGTCAAGCCGCGCGCGATGGTGGCGTTCGGCCTCCAGAACGGCGGTGCGCGCCGGCTCGGGCGGCATGGCGCCGCAGGCGGCCAAGGCATACCGCAGCGCTGTTTCCTGCTGCTCGTTGACCTGGGGATAGCCGGCCAGGGACTTGGGGTCGTTGAACAGCTCCAACTGGCCCTGCGGCGGCTGGACCTTCAGCAGCCAGTCGTAAACATTGGGGAAACTCGTGAACGAATCCCGATAGAGTTCGGCGACGGCCGCCCAGGAGCCATCGCCACGGGCCAGGCGCTCGGCGGCGGTCAGTGGACCGTCATGTAGCGGATGGAAACCGAAGTCCGCCGTACAGCGTTTCAGAAACACGCTCCAGCGGGCCTCTTCCCACTGGCTCGGGATCCGCTCAGGATCGTTCAGCCACGCCAGCAGATCGCGGGTGGGATTCGGGGCCAGCAGACTGTGCAGCCAGTCGGCGTTGAGGCGACGTCCCTGGAGTTCCGTGAGCGGACGGTCGAGCAGGACGCCGGCCCCCAGCGCCTGAAGCAGCGCCTCCTGCGTGGCCTTGTCCTGCGAGACATCCAGCCCCTGACCGCCATGCCGAGAGGTGAGGAAGGCATTGAGGGTCCAGTCCTTGCCGTTCGCATGGCTCCAGAACACCCCCCGGTATTGGAGTTCGGCCAGCGGCTGGAGCGCGCGCGGGCAACTCTCGATGGCGCGCAGATCGGTGCGGCTGACGCCAGGCAGATAGAGGATCGCGGGACGACCGGCCAGATCCACTTCCGGCACCCGTCCGGCGACCACGCACTTGAGCCAGATCGCCGGGCCTTGACGGAGTTCAGGCTGGTAGTCGCCGAGGCCGGCCAGATTGGGCAGCGCCTGCCGCAGGCGCGGGAGGGCGGATTGCCATTGGCGCTCGACATCGGTCCAGAGGATCGCGGCGGGTGCGACCTGAACGCCGTGATTGACCTTCGCCGCCTCCGCCAGGCTGTGCAACAAGGCATCGAGCAGGGTCATGGCTTGTCACCCTGCTTGCGCCTGCGTGCGGCCCGCCGTTCGGCACGCTCGGCCCAGGCCAGAGCGGCGGTGGCGACCGCGACACAATAGGCCGGCAAGCACCCGTACCGATTCGGCTGGGTCATCACCGTGGCCAGACGTCGCGCGGCGGCCGCCGACAGGGGCTTACCCTTGGGATGCAAGGCGCCCCGGATGACGGCGGCGCGGTCGTTCACCAGGGCCGGGTGATTCAGCTTCAATACCTGAATCGTTGCCGATCCCTCCGGGGTGCGGCCCGTGATGCCGCCACGCGCATCGAACTCGAAGTGCCGCTCCGCCTTGGGCGAGAGCGGGGATACAAAGGCTCCAGCCGTCGGATCGAAATCGCCCTTGGCTTGCGCGCCGAACTCACAGGCGATCCGGGAGCGGCTGGGCGGATAACAGGCCACCATGTTGCGGTAGTCGATGTCCTCTCCCGGCACCTTGCGTGCCTGCGGCAGCAGATGCTCGATATGGCAGGACTCGGTGGTATCTCGGCCCTGAGCCTGACACTCCGCCCGCGTTTTCAGGCGTTTCATGGTGTAGGCGCACAGATGAAACTGTTCCGCCAGCAGCGCCGCACGCACGGCGTCTGCCGGAAAGCCGCCGCCACCATAGACGAGATTCTCCGGGGTCTGGGCATTCTCGGCCTTCCATTGAATCAGCGCCCGTGGTTCGGCGCCTTTGACGATGCTCCTCATATATCCTCGTCCTCCAGCCAAGCCAGACTGTCGATCGAGGCCTGGGCCGCCAGTACCTCCGGGATGTCCCCGACCTTGGCCTGCAACTGATCGAGCAGGGTTTGCGCGTCGGACAATCGGTCATCGTCGATCTGTCGGTGGATCGCTTCGAGCTGGGCACTGACCTCGGGATTGCGGGCCTGACCGTCCATCAGCTCTTCGAGCACCTCACCACTGCTCAATCCCAGTGAACGTGGGGCATGTCCGAGCAAGACGCCATCGCGCAGCCGCATCACCGACTCCGGCGCCAGTTCGCCGACGATCTGGGGTGAGTGCGTGGTGACGATGAACTGGCAGTTGGGGAAGGTACGCTCCAGCGAGCCGATGACGCGGCGCTGCCATCCAGGATGCAGGTGCAGGTCGATCTCGTCGATGAGCACGACGCCGTGACCGGCATTAGGGTTGGTCAGGCTCGGGTTGAGAACGCTCAAGCGCCGGGCCATGTCGCCGAGCAGTGCGAGCATGTTGCGCTCGCCGTCGGAGAGTTGCGCGACATTCAGCTCCAGCCCCTGCTTGACCACGGTCATGCGCAATGGCGAACGCCGGATTCGCAGATCCTGAAAGCCAGTGAACGCGGCCACGGCGGCGCGCACGGCCTCCAGGGCACGGTCGCGAAAGTCAGGCTGGTCGCGCCGCTGCTCGTTCTCGTAGTCCTCGCGGTTGCGAAACCAGATGAAGAGGCGCTTGAAGTCCGCCCCGCCGTGATCGAGCGCATCCCGGTAGACTTCGTAGGGGGTGTTCTGGAGCTTTTCGCGCACCCGAATCGGAATCTCGAGCACGGATCGGTTGACGTCGTAATAGACCGCCAGCGGTAGGTCATAGGGTTCCTGGCGTTCGCTTTCGATGTGCTCCCATTCCGCATTCAGGGCCGATACGGCCCGATTCAGCGCTTCGAGATCGCTTTTTCGGAGCGGATCCGGGTATGTCCCGGCTTTGCGATTCCGGGCCAACGCCCATTGGATCTCGACGCCGGGCCGTATTTGCAGCGTGATCGCGATGCGCGCAAAGTCGGCGCCGTGGCGAATGTCGTCCAGTGCGATCGGACGCGCTTTTTGCGGCTGGTTGTTGAGGCGCCAAATGAGCTGAGACAGGGCGATGGCCAAGGCATCCAGGATGGCCGATTTACCGACGCCATTGACCCCGACGAAGGCCGTCGTGCGCTGGGTGAAATCGACATGCAGCGTCTCAATGCCGCGAAAGTTCAGCAAATGCAGTGACAGGACGTTCACGAAGCGCTACCCCGCGCGGCCCGCTTCTCGGCCAGCGTCAGATGATGGTCGTTGATGCGCTCGCCCTGGAACACCGGGAACCAGGGGGCGCTTTCGACGTCCTTGCCGCGATCCTTTTTCCACTCGATGTTGAGCTTGGGCTTTTTGTTATGGCGCAGGACTTCGGCGGTCATGAAGGGGCGGATGTTGAGCCGCACGCCGTCGTTGAGGTCGGGGTTCCAGCCGATGGGCTGTTCGGCGAGCGGTTTCCAGCGCACGAAGATGTCGTAGGGGGCTTCGCCTTCGAGGATGAGTTCCAGGCGGCGTTTGAGATGCTGGGCGGCGGCCAGTCGGGTTTCGGCGCCGTCGCGGCCGTCGCGCACGCCGGCTTCCTGTTGGCGGATCCAGTCGCCGAGGTAGGTGTGGATGAGGCGCTCCAGGTGTTTGGCGTCGAGCGTGTGGACGTTGACCAGGGCGCCGAAGCCGTCCTTGAGGCCGTCCCAGACGTGCCAGATGAAAGGGCGGTGGTGGAAGCGGCGGGCGTGTTGTTCGAAGAAGCTGTCGCGCAGCCAGGTTTCGAGGCTTTTGCCGGGGCCGGCGGCGTCGGCGAGCAGGTTGTCGAGGACGCTGGGTTTCCAGCTTCCGGGCTGGACGGTTTCCCAGGCGGCGATCAGGAGGTCGAGCAGGCGTTCGTGGGCGGGTTTTTCGCCGCGTACTGAGGGGAGGCAGACGATGCCGTCGGCGTCGCTGTGGTGGGTCAGTGCCTCGCTGCGGGCGATCCAGGCGCGGGCTTCGTCGGCGAGTTCCATGTCGGGGTCGGTTTCGGCGGGCCAGCGGTAGCCGAGCAGTCGGGCGACGGCGACTTGCAGCGGGTCGGTGGCGGGCTGGGGGTAGCCGTGGAAGAGCCACTGGGTGGGGTCGTCGGAATAGGGTTTGGGGAGGCCGTTGGGGTAACGTTCGGCGGCGACCTGTTGCCAGTGGGCGAGGTCGAAGGGGACTTTGACGAGGGTGGCGTTGGTGACGTTCAGCTTTTGGTCAATGCGGCGGACGGCTTCGTTGTACTCAGGCGATGAGCAGAAACACCAGATGGCGGGGAGGTGTAATGGATTCTTCGGGACAAGGACAGCTGTATTATTGTCAAAATGCACACCATCGTACAAAGCGCATGGAAGCTGACGCATGCTACTAACGGCGACACCTTTTTTCTCCCACACTTCTTGTCCTCTGCGCCAGTTTTGGACAGCATGATTCGTTCCCTTCATTTCTTCTGCCAAACGGAAAAGGGAGCCTTTAGCTTTCTCCCAAAAAATCACTTGACTCTTTCCGTGATGATCCGTGGTTTTGCTAACAGTAGACTGTAATATTTCCCAATCTTCGGTTAGAGACTGCTCCCAATGGAATCGATAAAATCTTTCACCATCGCTTGTCAAGCATCCCGATGAATCAATTACATATTCTGAGAGCAATTCCAAATTAGAAACATCGCCAAACGCTATTCGTATATCAGGATTTCTAAACTGCCCCTTCTGGCTCACCGCCACCAACTCGCCCTCGCACAACAGTGCCGCCTTCTCCATCGCCGATTTCGGCGCAACGGCATCCACACCGCGCAGTTCAAATCCCTCTGCCGCCGGTGCATGGGTCTGGGTCAGCAAGATGGCCTGCACGACCTCACCGCTGATAGTCTCGAAAGCACCCGGACCCAACCGCCCCAACAGATTCCAACTCACCCGCTTGAGCAGACGCTCGCGCTGCTTCCGATAGCTGGTCAGGAACAGCCAATTCTGGGGCATCACGATCTGCACCACGCCTCGGCCCCCATCCCCGCTCAACTCCAGACACCGCTCTAGGAACACATTGGCCAGATCGTTCTTGGCCTCGGGATAGTGCCGCTCGCAATAGACTTTCAGCGCCTCGCTCTGCTTGCCGCGCGCCAGATAGGGCACATTGGTGACGACCAAATCGTAACGCGCCTCCAGCAGTTGCGCGGCCTCCAGCAACCCCTGAGCACTGAGCGCGCAATCCCAGATCGAATCGGTCTCATCCCGCGCACCGGATGACGACTCGGTGCTCAACGCCTCCCGCAACAGCCCCCGCAGCGCCGCATAATCGGGCGCGAACAGATCGCCCTCATGCTCGCGCCCCGGATCGAGCAGACTGCCCAGCAACGGCGCCTGCTGGAAGGTCTCGTGAAGCCGCCGCAAACCCTCGCGCAGATGCGCCGCCTGGGGCGCATCCTCGGGCACCAGCGCCACCCAGTCCTCGGGACGCGCCGCCACCTTCAGCCCACAACAGGCAATCCTCGGCGCCGGCATCTCGGCACGCACGCCGAGCGGATCGCCATTCGCGTCCGGATAGCGCCACGCCGCCAGCGCCAACGCAAAAACCGCAATCTCCACACACCGCGCATCCAGCTCCAGCCCGTGCAGATTGTCGCGCAGCACCGCATCCACCGCCTCCGCCGCCGACAACCCCTCCGCAACCATACGCATCGGCACCAGCATCAAAAAGGCCGCCACCAGAAAATGCCCCGACCCACAGCAGGGATCGAGCAGCCGGAAATCCGCCAGACGCTCCGGCCAACCCTCGAACCGACCGGCAGCGGGAGTCGGCTCCCCCGCTCCCCCGCCCTCTCCTGCCTGAGACGCGGAAGACGGCAGAGTGCGCAGAAAGGTCAGCGGCACCGGGCAAGGCCGATCCGGCCAGCGCGTCACCCACCAGGCCCCGAGCGAGTTATGGAGCAGAAAATCCACCATGTACGGCTCGGTGAACAACTGCGTCACGGCCGGCAACTCATCGGCCCCGATCTTGACCTCGGACGCATTGACCTCGTCCTTGCGCTTGGCCTGCCAGAACTGATAGACCCAGCCCAGACTGTCGCTGGCCCAAAACACCTCGACCGGCAGATGCCCCAGCAGCCGTTCCAGCTCGCGCTGATGCTCGGGCGCGAAGCTCAACTCGAACACCGGACTACGCGGCTTGAACACCTGCGGCAACATGCGCGCCGCGAGCCGACCGGCCAGCTCCCATTGACTCCTGGCCCCCAGCGCCAGATCCGGATGGTTGTCCACCATCTCGCGACAATCGTCGAGCGAGACCGGCGCACCCGGCTCCCACAGCAGCAGCCCGCTCTCGGCCAGAAAGCGCGCGAACAACATGCGGTGCCAGTGCTGATAAGCCACCTCCCAGACCAGATGCCGCACGCCCTGCGTCTCGTTCTGCGCCTTGAGATCGCCCAACGCCCGACCGTGTGCACGCAGCCGCCGACGCAGCGCCCGCTGCGACTCGCTCAGATAGTCCGGCGCCCGGCCCTCGCCGACCGCCAGTTGCGCCAAGGCGGCGCCGGCCGCCTGCTCGGCGATCTCGCGGGCGGCCTTGACGGTATTTTCGAGCTGGGTGCGCAGTGGCTTGGGAAGCGGTGTGTTCTGCATGGTGTAATCCGTATGGGATGAGTCCTTCAAAGCTCAGGGGCGCGATCATAGGCCCGCAGATGTTCATCCAGCGACCAGATGTAAACGCGACGCCCACGATTTTGGGCACACAGGCGCTGCCAGTCGTGCATGATCGACAGATCGCCCAGACCGCTGCCACGACTGGCATGATCTGGGAACTCGCTCAGCCAGGCCTTCAACTCGATCGCTTGCAGAAAGCTGATCGGCTTGAACGGAGAGCGCCCCGCCAAGGCCGCGGACACCTGTTGTACGAAGTCCTGGGCGCATTGCCGGCGTGCACCGCCGTCGCCGTTCTGACCGATATGGTTGCCGGTCTCGAGGATCGTCGCCATCGGCAGGAACAGCGACTCGCGCTGCCGAATGCGCTCCTCAAGCTGGGCCAGGATTGCCTTGTGCTGAGTCGCCTTGCCGGGGACATTCAGGATTTCGACGAAGATCGAGGTATCGAGCAAACAGATCGCCGTCATCCGCTGCAATCCTCTCGGCGCAGCTCGGCCAGCCACGCCAGCGCGTCGGCCTGGCGCTGCTCGGGAGTGCTGTCGTCTTTGACGAAGCGGTCGAGCACCCGTTGCGTCATCAACTGACCGAGCGGTCCTTGCGCGACCAGCTCGGGATAGCGATCCAGGTCGCCAAGACGCACCAGTCGGCTATCCCCCTCGACCGGGTCACGATAACAGCAGACCACGTCGCCCAAGGCCTCGTCGGGAAAGGCATCCAGCAGGGCCGGATTGTGCGACGTCAGCAGCACCCGCAGACCACGGGCCGCAGCAATGTCCCGAATTTGCCGCACCAAGGCCTCGGCCCGACTGGGATGCACGCCATTGTCGATCTCCTCGATGATGACCAGCGCGCCTTGGGAGGCCGTGAGCAAGGCCGCACCGACGGCCAGCACCCGGAGCGTCCCGTCCGACAACAGGGGCGCGTCCATGGTGCGCTGTTGGTCGCCGAATGACTCCACCAGACGCACCATCACATCGTTGCGGTCGGTCTTGATGAACTGGATGTCGGTGATGTCCTGCTCGGGGAGCGAGCGAATGAACGCCAGCAACGGCGCGGCGCCCTGCTCGGCCTGGGCGATCCTGTAGAGCACCGCCGACAGATTGCTGCCGTCCTCCTTGATCGCATCGTCCTTGGCGTAGGCATAGTCGCGCATCAAGGATGGACGCGGATCGAGGAACACGATCTCCCGCAACGTCTCACGCAGCGAGCGGACCACCTTGGGGATGATTCGCTGGGATTCGGTATGGGCGGCTTCGAAGCGACCGGGCGTTTCCAACTGGAAGAAAATGGCCTGGCGGTTTGAGCATGGGATATGCGGTTTGACGGCACCCCGGCGGAAGTTGTTATACGCGACACCGATCTCGTCGGTATGAGCATTCGGCGTGCCGTCGACCCTGTACAGCGGCACCTTTTGAGCCGGTTGGCTGACCTGTTCGCCGGTGATCACCAACTGATCGGCCAGCAGGCTGACACCGACCTCGAAATCCGCCCATCCATCCGGTGCGTCGGACCAATGCAGGCCGAGCGTGAAGGGCTGAGCGGGATCCCGGAAGAGATCGCCCGACTGCCCGCGGACCAGGGCATCGCCGCTTTCGATCGCGCGCGCGATGTCCTCAAGGCGGCTGCCCTTGGCCAGCCAATGCAGCAGCCGCATGGCTTCGAGCACGTTGCTCTTGCCGGCGGCATTAGCGCCGATCAGGAAGGTCAAGGCGGCCAACGGCAATCTGGCTTCACGGTAGCTTTTGAAGTTGGCGACACGGATCGATGTCATCATGGCCACGCCCTCATAAGGTTACTGGCCCCTGGTTGAGCCGCTCGACGACGAGCGTCCGCACCTCATCCAGCCAGAGATCAAGCTCCTCGACGCTGTTCAACGTCCGATGCGGGATCGCCACGCGGACGACATTGGGCTTGAGCCGTTGCACCGCCGCATGGCGCGCGGCTTCGAAACGGCTCGGCAGCGCCTGGATTCTGGACACCCAGTGGTCGAGGTCACAGGCATCGAGCGCGTCCTGAAGCTGCTCCGGCGTGCCGAGCGGCAGCTCGTCCAGCGGCGTCAAATGGTGCAGCGCGATCAGCTCATCACGCTGCGACTCGCTGAGCCGGAGCCAGTCGGCATCGCTGTGCAGCAAGGCCTGCTGCTCCTGGAAGACCGCTCGGTAGTCATCCAACTTCGCGCCGAGCGCCTGGCGCAGCAACGTCACCGTCTGGTCGAGCAGCGGGAGCACCGGATCGGGATCGGCCAGCACGCCGCGCTGGCTGACGATGGCCGCCGCCTCGGCCTGGAGTGCGGCGCCTGGGCCGAGGTTGGCCGCGTGGCGCAGCAGCTCGTTGAGCTTGGTCCAGGTCGGTAGGCGCTTGGCCAGTGCTTGAGCGGTTCGGGTCCAGTCCTGCGACAACCCAAGGAGTTCATCGCAGCGATTGTAGAGCTCCAGCAACTGCGCGTTGCCGGACAGTTTCTCCAGATCATCCAATAGCGTCGGCTTGGGGGCCGGCGGCGCGGGCGCGGCCCCGCCGGCACTGGCCGCCTGCTCGCGCAACCTGGTCAGCAGCGCCGGCACCTTCGTCGACTCCTCCTTGGGCTGACAGGGCACGCCCAGCGTGTTGAAGAGCTGACGAATCTTGATGAGCTGCGGTGGAATGAGGGTGATGGATTCGGGCTGGAAACTGGCCTGGGTGAGTTTGTTGCGGTCCAGGCTTTTGGCATCCACCGGCTTGGCGCCGGCATCGCGGGCCTTGAGGTGTCCGGCGGCCAGCAACGCATAGAGCGCGCCGTCGATGGCATCGCGCGGCCAGCCGAAGGGCGGGGCCTCGAACTGCTGACGGATTTCGCTCCCCTTCTTACCCGGACCGATAAAGGCCAGCAGCTTCCGGCACACCGGATGCTGGTCGGCCGGCTGGGTGTGATCGACCGCCTTCAGTGCTTCCAAGCTGCCCTTACGCCCCTCATCCAGCACCTTGCTCCACTGGCTATGATCGACCGCCGGATCGAACTGGCTGTACAAGCGGATCACCGAAGCCTCGGCGGCGTGTTTGAGCCGTGCCGCCAGCGTTTGACCGTTACTGACCTCCTGACCGCCGGCCTGGAACACCCTGACATCGTCGAAGAGCCGATCCAGCAGTGTCTTCAACGCCTGCTCCGCGCCGAGCCGACGGCTTTCCATGGAACGCTGGGCATCGCGGCCTTCCTCAGTGCTTGGGCTGCCCCGGCGTTGCAGGGTGGCGCCGGCCGCTTCCAGGGTCACGATCGCGTTGGCCAGATCCGTCTTGTGCTGCGCCGGCAGGAACACGAACAGCGTCGGGTCATCGGTGTTCCTGGCCTGGGCCTCGGCGATCACCGACTTCGCATCGGTCTGCCAGCCGTCCTGGATCCAGAGACAGAGTTTCTGGGCATGGTCCTTGGGCAAGGCGTCGTCGTAGATTGGAATGAGCCGACGCTCACCCTCCCGCCCCTGGACGACACTCACTGAACTGAGCACCGCGTTGAAACGCGCCCGCAGCAGGTCGGTGCGCTTCAGTTCGATGCGCTGGGGCGCGGCCTTCAGCTCGGCCTCCTGGGCGCGGAATTCGTCATGCCAGGCGCTCGACTCGCGGGTCTGCAACCGGTATTCGAGACCACCGGCGCCCGCCAGCGCCATGATCAGCCGATCCTGGTTCTGGAGTTCATCCAGCAACGCCGGCAACCGCTGGCGGAGTGCCGCCGAACCGGCTGCCAGATCCGTCACCAGCAGATCGGCCAAGGCCTCGACGGTCGCCTTGAGTCCCGTTGCCAGCGCCGCCTCCGGGGACAGCTTGCCGATGAGATAGATGAGCTTGAGCAGCCGGGACTTGAGCCGGGCGTCGTCATCCCCGGCGGCGAAGCGCTGGACGCTCTCGAACACCTCCTTGGGGAGCTGGGCGGTGGAGACCAGATTGGCGGCCACCTGGTCGTAGAGAAAATCGCCCGCGACGACCGACCCCAGCGGCTCGTCGGCCGTGTCCAGCACCGCCTCATGCACAACGCGCAGCTGACTGCGAAGCTGCGAGACCGTGCCCGTGGTGTCGATATTGCGGAGTACACGCTCCCAGAAGCGGCGCCGCACCGGCAGCAGCGGATAGTCGGCGGTCATCACCGCTTCGTCATCGGCGACGTGTTCCAGCTGCGTGCCGCGCAGATGGCGCGAGATCTCACCCAGATTCGCCTGCCAGGTCCGTTCGACCTCGGGTTGGGCGGTCGGCTTCTTGGCCAGGATGATCTGGCGGGTGACGTTCTCGACATCCCAGTCGCCGAGCATGATCGGCACCGGAAAACGCCCCATCAGGCGTTGCAGGTTGGGCATGCCGGACAGCGCCGATTGACCGGTCCCGACGAACAGCAAACGGCCCATGAAGTGTTTGCACAGGGTTTCGGTCAGCTCCTGCACCTGAAAAGCGCGCTCGGCATCCTGACCGATGTACTGCTGCACTTCGTCGAGCACGATCAGGGTCAGCGGAAACTGGCCGGCGACGCTGAGTGCGGTGTCCACCGCTGTGATCATTTGCTCGCTGGTCACATCCGTGACCTGTGGAAACTGTTCCTTGAGCAGCTTGCGCATGTCCGGCTCGGTATGCGCCAGGTCCGGTCGGAGCTTGAGCAAGGCCGTGGCCAGCGGACCGGAGACATACAGATGCGGCAGCTCCTGTGCGAGCGAGCGACCGACCTGCTGGAGTTCGGACTCGATTGTGGACAGGAGGTCTTCGCGCTTCAGCCACAGTATGAACTGGGCCTGGTTGTAGGACTCGGGCAACCCCTGGGACTTGAAGACCAGCCCGAGCAAGGCCAGACGCACCCGATCGCCGGCACCGGCGCCGAGTTTGCCGGCGACCGCCCGGAGGCCGCCGTGGCGCTTCCCTTGGGTGGACAGTTCCTTGAACAGGTCGACAACCGTATCGGGGAGTTTGGCCAGACCGCGTGCGGTCGCGCCGTCGTCGAAGCGGTGATCCGTCCAGAGCACGCGCAGCATCTTGGCCAGATGCGACTTGCCGCTGCCGTAAAAGCCCGAAATCCACACGCCCGGCTGTTCGGCTCCGGAATCGAGGTTGCGCAGAAACTGACCGAGGATGTCTTCCAACCCCTTGGCATACTGGCCATCGCAAACGAAGGTCTCTAGCTCGTAGCGCAGCACGGCTTGGGCGGCGGTGGAGTGATCTTCGGACACCTCGGCCACGCCGTTGTTGACGAGACGATTGGCTTTGGGTGGGATGAGGTAGATGTCCCTGTTCAGCATGCGCGACTCCTGCGTGAATGTTGAGAGAGCGGGGGGTGTCAGTCCTTGGCCAGCAGCGGTACGGCCAGATAGTTCCAGCCGTCACGGGCATCGAGCAGCCGGTAGCTATGGGTCTCGGGGTGGTAGTCGCCTGGAAAAAACACGAGTAGCCGGCCTGGAACGGCATCCTTGAGGCCGTCCACCAGCATCGAGACCCGCGCCAGGCCGAACAGGGCGCCGACGCCGAACAGGGCGACCACCGTCTCCGGACCGGCTTCGTTGAGCAGGCGGGGTTTGAGCCGCTGGATGAGATCGGCCATGAACTCGGTCAGCTCCCCGGCGGGATAGCCGGCGAGATCCTCGGGACACTCGAAATAGGCGTCGCGATAGTCCTGCGCCATCATCCAGTCTGGGAAGGCGTCCGTGACATCGAGCAGGAGCCACGGCTTGCCGGCCTGCCGGGTCGCCAGTTCGAACGCCTCGATATTGGCCCGCAAGCGTAGCTCGTCGCTCTTGTCATAGACGGCGAACATGACGCGCTGGATGGCGGCCAGTCCTGTCTGCCAGGGCACGGTGAGATGCCGGCCGTAGACGGCCAGCAGCGTGTCGATCCTAGAGGACATGCGCAACCTCCTGACGCCAGCGCTCCTCATCAATGGTCAGCATGTCCGGGAAACGCACCTCTTTGACATCGCCGGCCTGTCTGAGCACGAGCCACCCACGCTCGGCGGCGACGCCGGCCAGGGCCTCCAGCGCGTCGAGCGGCAAGCCAAGCAGTTGCATCCAGGACGATGTAAAGAGGCGCTGTCCGCTCCGACCCTCAAGATACCCGAGGAAGAGACAGAGCGCGACGTTCTCGGGCTGCACGACGGGCGCGGAGCGGATCTTGCGGACACGGCCGTTCAGGAAACCGGCGGCGGTCCAGGTTCCCAGCGTGTTTTGGGCAAAGGAGGTGAGCGAGGCGGCACTGAAACGCTCTGGATCGTCCTGCGCCAGATGGCGTTCCACCACCTCACGCGGGAGCCGGGTGCCAACGGGCCTGTCCTGAACCAGCGGCCAGGTCATACGCAGCAACGGATCACGGGCCAGCGCCACAACCAGGGCCAGCAGGGGCTGAGCACGCTCATCGTGGGGCCAGAGACGCCGCAGTGCACGAAAGAGCGGATTGGCCGGATCCAGTCCGTACAGTGCCGCCAGATGCCGTGCCGTCAGCTCGCGCGTGCGGCGGGTCGGCTTGCCGAGCTGGTTGCGCTCGACGATCGCCGTGACATAGTCGGTCCGCGAGGCGGCGGCGGGAACCTGAGCCAGCAACGCCCGCAGTTCATCGAGCATCATGGTTCGCGCCGCATGGGGACCGTTGCGGCCGAAGCGAAAACCCAAAGCACCTAAAAGTTGTTCTGCGTTGTTCAAGAGGCGCTTCAATCAAAAGGGTTGGTTGATATCAACTTGTATCGTGCAGCGAAGTGGCACGTACGCCCCGAGACGCACGTTGCTCCGGGTAGGTAGGCGCGCAAAAATAAACATTAAGTCAAATACTTAAGCCCTGAAATTGCTCGCTACTTAGGACGCTGTAAAGCGTTGTGCGCCCGATTCCATATTCACGAGCCAGGGCACTTGGCGACTCGCCGGCCGCCCGACGCGCACGGATCTCGTCGATTTGTCCGGAGGTGAGTGCCCTGGGTCGGCCAAAGCGCTTGCCGGCGGCCTTGGCGGCGGCGATGCCCTCGCGCTGGCGAGCACGGATAATCTCGCGCTCGAACTGCGCGACGGCCCCGATGACCTGGCGCATCAGCGTCTGAAAGGGATCCGCGACATCGGCTGAAAAGGTCAGCCCCTCCTTATGGAAGCGGATCTCGATGCCCTCAGCCGTCAGCGTTTCGACCAATCGCTCCAGATCGAACAGATTGCGAGCCAGCCGATCGATCGAATGCACATGCAAGGTATCACCGTCGCGGATGTAGTCGAGACAGGCCTGGAGTTGCGGCCTGTTGTCTGCCTTCGCGCCGCTGAGGCGATCTTCAAAAATCCGGTCCAGCGTCACGCCGTCCAGCTGCCGCTCGGTGTTCTGGTCGGCGCTTGAGACGCGGATATAACCAATCTGTTTTCCAGTCCCCATCCAGCGAGCTCCTGGCCATTGTTCAGCCTTCAGCGGGCACGGACGTTCTGTTGCTGAACAGCAGGGGGAGGGTCGGCCTCGCGATACCCATGCTGATGCCGTCGCTTCCCGATCGCCGCGATCTGCTTGAGCCCCGCCTCGTGGGAGGCGACACAGACCAGGCGGTGTCCGCCCAGGTGCGTACCGAGGCTGCCCCAACACTGGAGCAGGGTCCAGTCACCAAACAGGTCACGGACCAGGGCGACCTGGTAGTAGCGCTGTTTTTGGGGATGGATCCAGCGATGCACGACGGCTCCTGCTGCTCCGCAACGAATGTTCGGAAAGTATAAAAGCTTTTTCGATGCAGTGTACAGAAAGTCGAATACCTACTATCCGAACGGCGTGGACCGTGAGAACTCGATCTGTTCGGGTTGGTGTACTTTTTCGGGCGAGGTCAGCGCGTGAGGTTCCCTCGGTTTTTCGTCTTCCAAGGGAGTGGTCTCATGCTACCGGATTC
>ERZ1673962.819-NODE-819-length-18267-cov-6.975346_pt1 | contig 18267 bp, 16 predicted proteins | sample MGYA00580188_ERZ1673962 | MGnify/ENA primary metagenome ERZ1673962 (study PRJEB41334, sample SAMN05608104) | rock metagenome | biome: terrestrial subsurface; feature: shale formation; material: shale | place: USA: Pennsylvania ... | reverse complement strand
ATGCTCCAGCTTCAATTCAATAACCGTGTTGCACTCAGCTCCTGAAACCGCCTAGGCTTAGCATGGGCTGGCAATCCTGTGAGTTGGTACTGCACCGATTTTAAAGGGGATGGTAGGTTTTTGGAGGTTCCCGGCGGAGACCGCCGCATGAGCTTGAAAGCTCAACATACTCCCACCAGTACCGGGGCGCGTGGATGGTCCACGCCCCACTCTTGCGATGAAAGGAGAAGGATCATGAAGAAAACATTGAGCGCGCTGCTTCTCGTTACCGCCCTCGGCGCAGGCGCGGCAAGCGCCCACGGCCAAATGATGGGCCAAAGCGGCCCAGGCATGATGGGCCAGGGTATGGGCATGATGCAGTCGGGCATGATGGGCGTGGACGCCGGCATGATGATGGGCGGCCCCGGGATGATGGGGAACTGCCCGATGATGGGCGGCGGCATGATGGGCATGATGCAACCCGGCATGATGAGCCCTGGAATGATGGGACAGGGCATGATGGGCGGCTACGGACCCATGGCCCCCTTCGCCAATCTCGACGAGCAGCAACGCCAGCAACTGGCGGAAATCCATACCCAGCTGCAGGAGCAGCAGCAGCCGCTGATGCAGCAGATGTATACGCGCATGCAGGAGCTGCAGAGCCTGATGGCGCAGCCTGATGCCAAACCCAAGGCCGTCGGCGACAAGTATGCCCAGGTCTTCGAATTGCGCCAGCAAATGGCCCAGAACATGGCCGAGGCACAACAGCAGATGCGGCAGCTATTCAACAAGCAGGACTAAGAGTCCTTCAAGCTGGCACCCGCCGCCCGGGCGGCGGGTGCGGAGGAGCACGATGATGTGGAACCACATGGGCCAGTGGGCCAACGACTGGGGCTGGGGCTGGATGGCCTTCGGCGCGCTGCACATGCTGCTGTTCTGGGCGCTGGTGATCGGGGGCATCGTGCTGCTGGTGCGGCTCCTCGCCGGCGGCAACGACGGCGACGGCTCCCGTGATCGCGAGGATCCGCTCGCGATTCTCAAGGCGCGCTACGCCCGCGGCGAGATCGACAAGGCCGAATATGAGCGGATACGCGAGGAGCTGCGGCATTAAGCGTAACCGCAGCCTCGAATCTCCTATATCAGCATAGAACGGCTTCGGTCGGCGTCTAATCCCGACCGCCCCACTCGCCGCCCTCTCCGGAGGCCCGAGTACGACGGCAGGCTCACTGCCGGGAGGCAACAACATGGGCAGCCGCACTGACGCGATTCGCCACCGCTATAATCGAATCGCACGCCTCTACAATCTGCTTGAAGCGCCCATGGAGGGACTGTTTGCATCTGAGCGGCGCTATTTGGCGTCGATGTGCCACGGCAAGGTGCTCGAAGTCGGCGTCGGAACAGGTAAGAACTTGCCTTTTTATCCCGCCGATGCCGAGGTCACCGCAGTTGACTTCAGCGCCGGTATGCTCGCCGGCGCGCACAGGCGGCTCGAGAGCCTGCCCAACCGTCGGATCGAGTTGCTCGAGATGGATGTCCAGGCCCTACACTTTCCCGACGACAGTTTCGATTGTGCACTCTCCACCTGTGTCTTCTGCTCCGTTCCGGACCCGGTGCAGGGCCTCAGGGAGCTGCGGCGTGTAGTCAAGCCGGGTGGGCAAATTTTCATGCTCGAGCACGTGCGCAGCGAGCACCCGCCTCTCGGCTGGCTGATGGACAGGCTCAACCCCCTGCCCTTGCACGTCTACGGCGCCAACATCAACCGTCGTACCGTCGAGAATCTACGTACCGCGGGCTTCGAGCATATTGAGGTAAAGGACCTGCGGCTGGATGTTCTCAAACGCATCGTGGTCACCAACGTAAAGGACGAGCGCAACCTCGTCGGCCACGACCATTCGGGCGCCAGCACCCCAACGTCAAGACAGGCCGCGATACATAATGAGCCCAACGTCGACTGATGGTTGGGCAGCACCGGGCATCGGCGCCAGGAGATGGCGTAGCAGACGCCCCGCCGCGTGAGGGCGGTGCTGCGAAAAGGAGTAGAGCGAATGGCAATCGACGACGTCGATGGAAACGCACCGGCTCCCTCAGCGAACTTTGACTGCGGATCGTTCGCTGCGGGCATCTTCGATCTCGATGGCGTAGTCACGCGAACTGCGAGGGTGCACGCAGCGAGCTGGAAACGGCTGTTCGACGACTACCTTCGCCAGCGCGCGGAATGCACCGGCGAAGCGTTCGAGCCGTTCAACGACGCCGATTACCGCCGCTATGTCGACGGCAAGCCGCGTTACGAAGGCGTGGGGAGCTTTCTCCGCTCCCGTGGTATCGAACTCGACTACGGGACGCCGGCCGACCCGCCCGAGCGCGAGACTGTTTGCGGCCTCGGCAACCGCAAAAACATCCTGTTTCAGGAGCAACTCGCGCAGACCGGCGTCGAAGTGTACGACACCTCAGTCGCGTTCCTGCGCCGCTTGCGCGAGAGGGGGCTGAAGACGGCGCTGGTGTCCTCGAGCAAGAACGCCGCAGCGGTCCTGGAGGCCGCCGGGCTCACCGGTCTGTTCGATGCCTGCGTTGACGGGATCGAGGCAGCACGCCTCGGACTCAAAGGCAAGCCGAACCCCGACATCTTTCTGCGCGCGTGCGAGCTTCTCGAAGTTTCGGCTGCGGACGCCTTTGCCGTGGAAGACGCGCTGTCCGGCGTCGAAGCAGCGCACGCCGCCGGCTTCGGCCGCGTGATTGGCATCGACCGCACGGGTGAGCGTGCGGCCCTGCTGGCGCACGGTGCCGACCTCGTGGTCGGTGATCTCGCGGAGCTCGAACCGGTTGCCGCGCTGCCCGACGCCTTGGAGAGTTACGAGGAGATCCGGCAGCGGCTACGGGCTAAGCGCGCGGCGGTTTTTCTCGACTACGACGGCACCCTGACCCCCATCGTCGCTCGCCCGGAGCTTGCTGTTCTCAGTGAAGAGATGCGTGCCACGGTTCGGGAGTTGGCGCAAGTCTGCGCCGTGGCCGTCGTCAGCGGCCGGGATCGAGCGGATGTCGAGAGGCTAGTCGGGCTCGATACCCTCGTCTACGCCGGCAGCCACGGCTTTGATATCGCCGGACCCGGCGGCTTGCACATGCAGCACGAACGGGCGGCAGAGTTCCTGCCCGCGCTCGACCGCGCCGAGTCGCGACTGCGCAAAGCCACCAAGTCCGTCCCCGGCGCGCTGGTCGAGCGCAAGCGCTACGCCATCGCGGTGCACTACCGCCTTGTTGCGCCAGATGACCTGCCCGTGCTCGAAGCCGCTGTCGACGCCGCCCTCGCCGAAACGACGGATAAGCTACGCAAGACCGGCGGCAAGAAGGTCTTCGAGCTCAGGCCCAAGCTGACCTGGGACAAGGGCCGGGCGGTGTGCTGGCTGCTCGAGGCGTTGGACTTGGACGGGCCCGAGATCGTCCCGCTGTATTTGGGCGACGACGAAACTGACGAAGACGCTTTTGAGGCTCTGGGCGAACTGCACGGGATCGGGCTGCTCGTCGCCCGTGCGCCGCAGGCGACCGCGGCGCAGTATGGGCTTGAAGATCCCGCCGCCGTCGCCCGCTTTCTGCGCACGCTCATTACGACATTGAAGGCAAGCACATGACCGATTGGACCCTGGTCTACGACGACTTCGATCCCGCCCGACAAGGGCTGCGCGAGGCCTTGTGCACGCTGGGCAATGGCTACTTCGCCACGCGCGGCGCCGGTGAGGAAACCGAGGCCGGCGAGGTCCACTATCCCGGCACCTATCTTGCCGGTGGCTATAACCGGCTGGAGACGGACATCGCCGGGCGCACGATCGAGAACGAAGACCTCGTCAACATGCCGAACTGGCTGTGCCTCAACTTCCGGCCCGAGGACGGCGAGTGGTTCAACCTGATGGCGGTGGAACTGCTCGCCTACCGTCAGGCACTGCAGATGGAGACGGGCGTCCTGCGCCGAGAGCTGCGCTTTCGCGATCGCCAGGGCCGTGAGACGACCCTGGTCAGCAGGCGCCTCGTGCACATGGGCAACCCCCATCTCGGCGCGATCGAATGGTCCTTGCGCCCGGAAAACTGGTCGGGGCGAATTGCGGTCTGCTCCGCCCTGGACGGGCGCGTGATCAACGCCGGCGTGCCCCGCTACCGCGCGCTCGCCAGCACGCACTTGACGCCGCTGGGCACACAGGCGCTGGGCGACGACGCCATCCGGCTGCTCGTCGAAACCAATCAGTCCCGCATCCGCGTGGCGGAGGCCGCCCGCACGCAGGTGTTCCGGGACGGCGTACCGGTCGAGGTCGAGCGCCGGCTGATCCGGGAAGAGGCCTACATTGCTCAGGAACTGACCTTCGATCTCGTGCGGGGGCGCACGACCACGATCGAGAAAGTCGCGGCGATTTATTCTTCGCGTGATCGGGCCATCTCCGAGCCAGGACTCGCCGCGGCGCAAGCCGTCGCCGAGGTCGGGCGCTTCGGCAAACTGCTGGAAGAGCACGCGCGAGCATGGGCGCATCTTTGGGGGCGCTGCGATCTGGTGCTCGAAGGCGGCGGCCGCGAACAGATGATCCTGCGCCTGCACATCTTCCATCTGCTGCAGACCGCCTCGCCGCACATCATCGATCTCGACGTCGGCGTCCCCGCACGGGGCCTTCACGGCGAAGCCTACCGCGGCCACATCTTCTGGGACGAGCTGTTCATCTTTCCATTTCTGAACTTCCGCATTCCCGAAGTCACCCGCGCCCTGCTCCGCTACCGCTACCGCCGTCTCGACGAGGCCCGCCGGTTGGCGCGCGAGGCCGGCTACCGGGGTGCCATGTATCCCTGGCAAAGCGGCAGCAGCGGCCGAGAAGAAAGCCAGGTACTGCATCTCAACCCCAAGTCCGGGCGCTGGCTTCCCGACAACAGCTATCTACAGCGGCACGTCAACGCCGCCGTCGCCTACAACGTCTGGCGCTACTACGAGGTCACCGATGATCGGGAGTTCCTGTCGTTCTACGGCGCCGAAATGCTCATCGAGATCGCGCGCTTCTGGGCGAGCCTCGCCACGTGGAATGGCGAGCGCGAGCGCTACGATATCCGCGGCGTGATGGGTCCGGACGAATTCCACGACGCCTACCCGTGGCGGGACCAACCCGGGCTCGACAACAACGCCTACACCAACGTGATGGTCGCCTGGCTCATGGAGCGCGCCATCGAGGCATTCGAGCTGGTAGGCCCTGATCGCCGCCGCGAGTTGCGTGACGCGCTCGCCCTGGCCGACGATGAGCTTGTCGCTTGGCGGGACATCAGTCACAAGCTCTTCGTGCCCCTCCACGACGGCGGCATTCCCAGCCAGTTCGAGGGCTATGAGCGACTGGAGGAATTCGACTGGGAAGGCTACCGGCAAAAGTACGGTAATATCCATCGCTTGGACCGCCTCCTCGAGGCCGAGGGCGACACCGTCAACCGCTACAAGGCCCCCAAGCAGGCCGACGTCCTCATGCTGTTCTACCTGTTCTCCGCCGAGGAGTTGACCGAGCTGTTCCAGCAGCTCGGCTATGACTTCGAGCCCAAGACCATTCCGCGCACCATCGACTACTACCATCGGCGCACGTCCCACGGCTCGACGCTGAGTCGCGTCGTCCACTCGTGGGTCCTGTCGCGCTCGGATCGGCCCCGCTCCTGGCAGATACTGCAGGAAGCTCTGGAAAGCGACGTCTCCGACGTGCAAGGCGGCACCACGCCCGAGGGCATTCATCTTGGGGCGATGGCCGGCACGGTCGATCTCGTTCAGCGCGGCCAGACCGGCCTGGAGATTCGCCAGGGCCTTCTACGCCTCAATCCGTGCCTGCCCGAGGGGCTACAGGGCCTCGATCTGCGGCTGCGCTACCGCCGTCACTGGCTCGACCTGCGCGTTGGGTGCGACCGGCTCACGATCAGTGCACCCAATGGCTGGTCCGGGCCTGAGCAGATTATGGTCCAAGATCGGACCCATCCTTTCGGTTCCGGTCAGCGGCGGGAATTCATATGTTGCGGACCTCGCGGTGAATGGCAGCCCGCGGATTAGGCCTGAGCCGGGCCAGACACAATCAACGGTAATCCGGGACAAACGGACCGGGAGGAACGCCAGTGAAGATCCTAGTCGTCGAGACCGAGGAATGGGAGCACCGAGCCTGCCAACGGCTGCTGCCCGGTCACAAGCTCGTCTGTCGCTCCAACGCACTGGGACCGGATGAGCCCACCGCCGACAACGATGCCGAGGTCATCACGCCGTTCGTACACTCTCGGCTTACTGCGGAGGTGCTCGCCCAGTTTCCGCGGCTGCGGCTCATCGCCACCCGCTCGACCGGCTACGATCACATCGACCTCGATTATTGCCGCGCCCACGGCATCGCCGTGAGTAATGTACCGGACTATGGAGATGCCACCGTCGCCGAGCACGCATTCGCGCTGCTGCTGGCGGTGAGTCGGCATATCGTCACGGGCGCCGAACGCACCCGCCGGGGCGACTTCTCCCAACATGGGCTGCGCGGCTTCGAGCTGCGCGGCAAAACACTGGGGGTGCTCGGCACCGGTCGTATCGGCCGGCGCGTCATCGAAATCGGCAAGGGCTTCGGAATGAAAATCGTCGCCTATGACCTGTTTCCGGACGCTGCCGTAGCCGAGCACCTGGGATACGAGTACCTCGACCTACACGTCCTGCTTTCCCAAGCGGACGTCGTGACGCTTCATGTCCCGGCGACGCCGCAGACGCACCATCTCCTCGGCGACCCCGAGTTCGCAGCCATGAAAAAGGGCGCGGTGCTCATCAATACGGCGCGGGGCGGCGTGGTGGATACCTCTGCACTGGTGCGTGCCCTGTCGGCGCGAAAGCTCCGTGCAGCCGGGCTCGACGTGCTGCCGGCGGAGCCGCTGATCCGTGAGGAGGCAGAGATCTTCCGCAACGACCGCCGTAACAGCGACACCGACCTCCGGGCGCTGCTCGCCGACCACGTGCTGTTGCGCTTCTCCAACGTCATCGTCACGCCACACGTCGCCTATGATACCGACGAGGCGCTACGGCGCATTCTCGACACCACGATCGCCAACATAGAGGCCTTCGCTCGCGGCCAGCCCCGGAACCTGGTTCTGGCGCGGGATTAATGCTGTGTATGCGGCCTATTCATCGCGCCTACGCGCGCAGGGAGGGATCCATGATGGAGAGCAAGAGCTATACGGCCTGGTTCGAGGACCTGGGCTCCGGCGACGTCGGCCAGGTCGGCGGCAAGAACGCCTCGCTAGGCGAAATGATCCGCAGTTTAAAGGCCGAAGGTGTACGTGTCCCCGATGGATTTGCCACGACGGCGGCCGCCTACCGGGAGTACCTGGCGGGCAACGGCATCGAAGAGGCGATGCGGGGGCATCTCCAAGCCATGCGCGACGGTCGCGCCACGCTGCACGAAGCTGGCGAGGCCCTTCGGCGCCTCTTCCTCGACGGCGAGTTTCCCGCCCCCATCGCCGCGGCGATCGCGGCCGACTATCGTGAGCTCTCGCGCCGTGCCGGCGCCGCAGAGGTTGCGGTGGCAGTGCGCAGCAGCGCGACCGCCGAGGATCTGCCGGAAGCGAGCTTCGCCGGCCAACAGGAGACCTTCCTCAACGTGCGCGGCGAGCGCGAACTGGTCGATGCCTGCCGGCGCTGCTACGCATCGCTGTTCACCGACCGCGCCATCAGCTACCGCGAGACCAAGGGCTTCGATCACATGGACGTCGCCCTCTCCATCGGCGTGCAGCGCATGGTGCGCTCGGACAAGGCCGGCTCGGGGGTGATGTTCTCCATCGATACCGAGTCGGGCTTTCCGGGGACGGTGGTGATCAGCGCGGCCTGGGGGCTCGGCGAGAACGTCGTACAGGGCGCGGTGAACCCCGATAAATACCTGGTGTTCAAACCGCTGCTCGACCAACCGCGCTACCGACCGATCATAGAGAAAACCGTCGGCGCCAAGGAAAAGAAGTTGGTTTACGCCACCGGCGGTAGCGAGCGGACCCGCAACGTCGAGACGACCCGCCGGGAGCGCGAAGCGCTGGTGCTCGACGACGACGAAATCCTGCAACTCGCGCGCTGGGCCGCCACTATCGAGCGCCACTACGGCCGCGCCATGGACATGGAGTGGGCGAAGGACGGCGAGACTGGGGAACTGGCCATCGTGCAGGCGCGCCCGGAAACCGTGCAGTCGGTGCGTGCCGGCAGCCGGCTGAAGACGTACCGGCTGCGCGAGCGCGGCCAGCGGCTGCTCAGCGGCGCCGCCATCGGGCAGGCGATCGCCGGCGGCGAACTGTGCGTGATTCGGAACGCCCGGGAGATCGACCGGTTCCGGCCGGGCGCTATCCTGGTGACTGAAATCACCGATCCGGACTGGGTGCCGATCATGAAGCAGGCTGCCGGCATCATCACCGACCACGGTGGCAGCACCAGCCACGCCGCGATCGTCAGCCGCGAGCTGGGGGTCCCGGCGATCGTCGGCACTCAGCATGCCACCGAGCTGCTGCGTGACGGACAGGCGGTCACCCTGAGCTGCGCCGAAGGCGACATCGGCTACGTCTACGACGGCATCCTGGATTACGAGGTCAGCGACGTCGACGTGGAGTCTCTGCCCCACACGCGCACCGCGATGATGGTGAACGTTGCCAGCCCCGCCGCCGCCTTCCAATGGTGGCGGTTGCCGGCCGGCGGGGTCGGCCTGGCACGCATGGAGTTCATCATCAACAACGTCATCAAGGTCCATCCCATGGCGCTGGTGCATCCCGAGCGCGTCGAGGATCGGCAGGCGCTGCGGGAGATCCGCGCCCTTACCCGCGGCTACGAGGACCCGCAAGAGTACTTCGTCGACCGCCTCGCGCAGGGGATCGCCAAGATCGCGGCGCCCTATCACCCGCATCCGGTCATCGTCCGCCTCAGCGATTTCAAGACCAATGAGTACGCTCACCTGATCGGCGGCGCCGGTTTCGAACCCGGCGAGGAAAACCCCATGCTCGGGTTTCGCGGCGCCTCCCGCTACTACAGCGACCGCTATCGGGAGGGGTTCGCGCTGGAATGCCGGGCGCTGCGACGCGTGCGCGAGGAGATCGGCCTCGCCAACGTGATCGTGATGGTGCCGTTCTGCCGCACGCCCCAGGAGGCCGACCGGGTACTGGCGGTGATGGCGGAGCATGGTTTGGAGCGCGGCCGCAACGGGCTGCAGATCTACGTCATGGCGGAGATCCCGGCGAACATCATTCTGGCGGAGCAGTTCGCGCGCCGCTTCGACGGCTTCTCCATCGGCTCCAACGACCTCACGCAGCTCACCCTCGGGGTGGACCGCGACTCCGCCGAGCTCGCGGCGCTGTTCGACGAACGCAACGAGGCGGTGACCGCGAGCATCCGCGATCTGATCCGGCGCGCCCACGCCTGCGGCACCAAGGTTGGGCTGTGCGGACAGGCGCCGAGCAACCATCCGGATTTCGCCGAGTTCCTGGTGGAGGCCGGGATAGACTCGATTTCCCTCAATCCCGACAGTTTCGTGGAAACGGTGCGCCGCGTCGCCGATGCGGAGCGGCGGTTCGCACCGCGTTGATACAGGCGGGGTCTCACAGGGCGGTTTGAAAAGGAGCACAGTGAATGGCAACGAACGGCAAGATTCGCGTGGCGGTAAACGGCTACGGCGTCATCGGCAAGCGTGTCGCGGAGGCGGTGACGCAACAGGACGACATGGTGCTGGTCGGCGTCTCCGACATCGGCACCGACTGGCGCCCGCGCATGGCGGTGCGTAAGGGCTTTCGTCTCTACGGTGCGAGCCCTCAGCACGCGGAGGCGATGCAAGGCGCAGGCCTCGACCTCGCGGGCACCCTCGACGATTTGCTCGGCGACGCCGATATCGTGATCGACTGTACGCCCAAGCACATCGCTGCCAAGAATATCGAAACCTACAAGCGGCGCGGCATCAAGTTCATTGTCCAGGGTGGCGAAAAGCACGAGGTGACCGGTCATTCTTTCGTGGCGGAGGCAAGCTATGCGGGCGCCCTGAATCGGGACTGCACGCGGGTGGTCTCTTGCAACACCACCTCCATCGTGCGCACGCTGACGGCCCTGAAGCGGGCCGGGCTGCTGCGGCGCGCCCGCGGCACCCTACTCCGCCGCGCCACCGATCCGTGGGAGAGCCATCAGGGCGGAATCATGAATACCCTCGTGCCGGAGGAGGACATTCCCAGCCACCAGGGGCCGGATGCGCAAAGCGTCGACCCTGACCTCGACGTGGTGACGATGGCGGTGAAGGTGCCGGAGACGCTGTCGCACCTCCATTACTGGTCGGTGCAGCTGACGCGCGAGGCGAGCAAGGACGAGGTGCTCGAGGCTTTCCGCGGCTCCTCGCGCATCGCCTTCATCCGCATGGACGAGGGGCTGACCGCCATCAATACAGTGAAGGAGTTGATGGCCGACCTCGGCCGCCCGCACGACAATCTCTACGAGGTCGCCCTTTGGGAGGACATGCTAAAGGTGCAAGGAGACGAGCTGTTTTACGCTTATATGGTCGACAACCAAGCCATCGTCATTCCCGAGACCATCGATGCGATCCGCGCCCTCACCGGCCGCGCGTCCGACGCTGCGAACTCCATCCGCAAGACCAACGCCGCCCTCGGTATCGGCACATTGCGCGAGTAGAGAATATGAGCGTCTCCACCTCGATCTGTACCTTCACGGCCAACCCCGCGCTGGATATCGCCACCAAGACCGAACGGGTCACCCCCACCGATAAACTGCGCTGCGGGGAACCCCGCCACGATCCAGGCGGCGGCGGCATCAACGTCGCCCGGGTCATCCACGTCCTGGGTGGCGGCGCGACTGCCGTCTATCCGGCCGGTGGACCGCCGGGGCAGATGCTTGCCACCTTGCTCGAGGAAAGAGCGATCCCGCAGCACGTCGTGCCGATTACGGGCCAAACGCGCGAGAGCTTTACAGTCGACGAAGCCTCGACGGGTAAGCAATTCCGCTTCGTACTGCCGGGGCCGGCGCTCTCGCCAGGGGAACAGCAGCACTGCCTCGACGCGCTCGCGGCACAGAAACCCCGTTTCATCGTCGCGAGCGGCAGCTTGCCGCCCGGCGTTCCCTTCGATTTCTACGCTCGGATCGCGCGCCTTGCAGGGGAACTCGGGGCAAAGTTCATCCTGGATACGTCGGGCGAAGGTTTGCGTCAAGCTGGGCGCGAGGGTGTGTATCTGATCAAGCCCAATTTGCGTGAACTCGGGGAATTGGTCGGGCGTGAGCTACCGCGCGCTCGGGACCAAGAAAGGGCCGCCCAACAACTCCTGGACGAGCGTCGGCGACCACCTGCGGCGGGTCTCCGGCTTCCACCCATGTGCGCATCAGGCGTTCACTGCGGCCGCGCTCAGCGGCATAGACGGGTAGCGGCTGGTCCGCGCGTGTCAGGTTTTCTTCGAAGGACGTGCGCGTGACCCCGGGCTCGATCAGCAAGGCGCGGATGCCGAGGGCGCGCACTTCGTGATCCAGTGATTCCGTATAGCCTTCGATGGCGTGCTTGGTCGAGGCGTAGAACGCGTTGAATGGAGACGGGATCAGGCCAAGGATCGAGCTCATGTTGATAATCCGGCCGCTCTTCTGCTTGCGCATGACCGGAAGGACGGCGTTGACGACGCGTGCGACTCCGAAGACGTTGACGTCGAACAGGCGCTGGGCCTGGGCTATGTGACGACTCCTCCGCGCCGCCTAGCAGCCCGATGCCGGCATTGTTGACCACAAGGTCGATCTGGCCGGCCTGGGCCATGATCGCCTCGACCAAGGCACGTACCGAAGTTTCGTCGTTCACGTCGCAGATCAGCATCGTGATGCCTTTGTGCGCCCTCGATCGGCTTGCGGCTGGTGCCGAACACCCGGAATCCCGCCGCTGCCAGTGCCCGGGCCGTCACCAGGCCAATGCCCGAGGAAGCGCCCGTGACCAGGGCCACGCCATCGTGAAGGTCACCAAGGCACAGGTTCAGGAGAACAGGGCCCGCATCGTCGAAACCGCCGCAACCTTGTTCCGGGAGCGTGGCTACGACGGAGTCGGGGTGGCCGAGTTGATGGCGGCCGCGGGATTCACCCACGGGGGCTTCTACAAACACTTCCGCTCCAAGGCCGACCTGATGGCCGAAGCGGCGGCCAGCGGCATTTCGCAGCGCGTGGCGGACAGTGACGGCGTGGATTTGGTGGATTTCGTCGCCCGCTATCTGTCCCGGGAGCACCGCGACGCTCGCGGCGCCGGCTGCACGATGGCCGCACTCGGCGGCGACGCCGCACGTCAATCCGAGGACATCAAGGCGACGTTCGCAGATGGGATCGAACGCAGCCTGGCTGCTTTTCAACGCGGGGAATCTGGGAGCACCCTTGATCGCGCCCGGATGATCGATACGTTTGCCCATGCGGTTGGTGCATTGGTCCTATCGCGCGCCTGCCCGGATGACTCACCGCTGGCGGACGAGATCCTAGGGGCGTGCCGCGGGCAGATTCTTGCGTCACTAACCACGAAGACGGCGCAATGACTACGAACTGCGCGTGGATCACGTAGCCCGGAGACGTTGCCGCCGCGAACGTCGGCTCCTGGCCGCGTGCCGCCGGCTACAGGCGATGACTATGATCGTCGGGCCACGTGCTCACGTGGCCGGATGGCCTGTTCAGTAACAGTGGTATCCGCAGAGCACGACGTTGCTCAGTAGGTACTTCGAGGTCCCCGGACACGCAGCGAGCACGTTGGATGAACCTCGCCATGGGTTCGGTCAGGCGCGCCAGGGGATGCAGGAGGTAAGCCATCACGACGGTCGGTGCGCCAGCCAGCGGCCGTGCGGCGATGCCGCGGTTCAGGTAGCCAGCAAGCCTCGCAGACGGCGCGACGACGAGGCCGTACCCGGCTGACACGAGCGTCATCGCGATGTCGAAGGAGCTGACCAGCTGCTCCCGATCCTGCAGCGCATCCCCGAGGACACGCTGCGCCACCGTGCGCCACGGCTCGCCGGCCGTGGACTGCGAGCAGATCAAGGGCTGCTTGAGCACTTCCCCGCACGGCACTTCACGGTAGGCCAGCAGGTGGGAGCGCTTGGCCACGGCGACCGCCAGCGTGTCATGCCACAGCGGTTCGCATACCCAGCCAGGCCACTGCCGGGCAACCGCAGACAAGGCGAAGTCGAAGCCGTCGTCCGGCATCTCCGCGCCTCGACCGGGATCTGTCCAGCCGGCCAGGACGGCATGGGTCTCCGGCTCTTCGGCACGCTGCATGGCGAGCACGTCGGCGAGCTGGGGAGGCACCCATTCGCCGAGGACGGCCATGCGAATTTCGGCGGTGATGTCACTCGATTCCACGTCCAGCTCCCCCAGGCGGTGAACTTGTCGTTTTCCGTTAAAGGCTGGACTGGAAAACGCGCGGATTTCATGGTTTAAGCCTGTTGCGGCACATCCTGATTTCCGTTAATTCCTGGAATCAGGGCGAAATTTCCGTTAAAGTTGGACTGAGTGAACACCCAACTGGACGACGGAATGCGGCGAATCCCCCTGAGCAGACGCTCCCATATCACTGGCTTCCAGCCGGTGCGGCAGAAGGCCGTCGAACATGAGAGCGCGCTTGAGCGGGACTTCGTGTTGCTTACCCAATTCCGCGATCCGGCCGCCGAACTGGTTTCACAGCCCGAGACGATCCACTTCATGGACGCGGGCAAGCCGCGGCGGTACACGCCGGACTTCCTGGTGTCCTGGAGCGACGGGCGACGCGAACTGGTCGAGATCAAATACCGCACGGACCTGCGCACCCAGTGGGCGAACCTGCGTCCGGCCTTCGAGGCGGCACGCGACTGGGCGCACGCGAACGGCGCCACCTTCCGCATCGCCACGGAGCGCGGCATTCGTGGCATGGAGCTGGAAAACGCGCTGCGGTTGATTCCGCTGCGTTCGGCCCCGCTGGACGTGGCGGCGTGCGATGCCGTGTTGGCTGCGTTGAAGTCGCTGCGCGCGCCGACCATCGGGCAGCTCGTATCGGCGGTGCGACTTGAGCGCCCGTTGGCGCTCGCCACCATCTGGCGGATGCTCGCGCAGGGGCGCTTGCTGGTCGATGACCTGTCGGTGGCTCTGCTTGCCAGCAGCCCCGTGCGGGCGACATGACCGCAGCCATCGACCTCACGCAGGTCAGCGAAGCCGATTGGGCCAAGGCACGCGACCGACTCGCCGTGATCCGCCGTCTGGCCAAGGCCACCGAGCGCACGCGCGAGGACGTGGCCCAGGCAGCCAGCCAGATCGGATGCAGCGTCAGCTCGACCTACGACCTGCTGGCACGCTATCTCGCCGCTCCGCAGTTGACCAGCCTGCTGCCGCAGCAGCGTGGCCGCAAGCAAGGCAAGTCGATGCTGGTGCCGGAGGTGGCCGCGATCATTAATCAGGTCACGGAGGACATGTACCTGACGCGGCAGAAGCCGCGGGTGTCTGATCTGGTCGCGCAAGTCCATATACGATGCCGAGCGGCGGGCCTGGCGCTGCCCAGCCGGGGAGCGATCGAGCGCCGGCTGAGTGCCCGTCCGGCTTCGGAGGTGACGGCCCAGCGTCACGGCCGCAAGGCGGCGCGTGATCGGTTTGCGCCGACAACCGGGTCGCTGGAAGCGCCCTGGCCGCTGTCGCTGGTGCAGATCGACCACACGCTGGTCGATGTGATCGTGGTGGACAGCCAGACGCGCGAGCCGATCCAGCGGCCCTGGCTGACGCTCGCCATCGACGTCTGCACGCGCTGCGTGGCCGGCTTGCACCTGTCGCTGGAGCCTCCATCGGCGACGTCGGTGGCGCTGTGCATCAGCCAGGCCGCATTGCCCAAGGATGCCTGGCTGGCCGAGCGCGGGATCGACGGGGCCTGGCCTGTGCATGGCATCCCCGAACGCCTGCATCTGGACAACGCCAAGGAGTTCCGCTCCGAGGCGCTGCGGCGCGGTTGCGAGCAGCATGGCATCGCCATCGACCATCGGCCGGTGCGCACGCCACATTACGGCGGCCACATCGAGCGCCTGATCGGCACGATGATGGGCAAGGTCCACCTGCTGCCGGGAACGACCTTCTCCAACGTGCAGGCCAAGGGCGACCTCGATCCTTCCAAAAGCGCCGTGATGACCCTGGAAGAAGTCGAGCGGTGGCTGGGGCACGCCATTGCCGGCGTGTATCACCGCGAAGTACATCGGGGGCTGGGCATGCCGCCGCTGGTAGCCTGGGAGAAAGGCATCTCGGGCGACGATCAGGTTCTCGGCCGTGGCAGTCCGACGACGGTGAGCGATCCACGGCGCTTCCTGATCGACTTCCTGCCAATCGCCCGGCGCCTCGTGCGGCGCGATGGCGTGTCGCTGCACTCCATCGGCTACTGGTCGGACGTGCTGTCCACCTGGATCGGGCATGCCGAACCGATGATCGTCCGCTTCGATCCGCGCGACCTGAGCCGCATCTATCTGCTGGGGCCGGACGGAACCTACTACGACCTGACCTACCGTGACTTGCGACGCCCGCCGATCAGCCTGTGGGAACACCGGGCTGCGCTCAAGCGACTGCGCGAGCAAGGCCATGCGCATGTCGATGAAGCCGCGATCTTCCGCGCGGTGCAAGCCATGCGCGAGATCGCTGACCAGGCAGCGCACACCAGTAAAACCGCACGCCGGCAAAAGGAGCGTCGGCGTATGGTCCAACAAAAGCAGGCAGTCGTCGCACCGGCAGCTTCCGCTCCTGTGGAAACCAACGACCTTCCTGCGAACGGGCAACAGCCGCATGAGCAGATGTTCCCGTTCGAGGAGTGGAATTGAGCGGCGACTATCCACACTTGCATCCCTCCGCACGCGCATGGGCAGACGAAGACGCGCCGTCGCGGGTACGCCGCATCCGCACGGATAGGTGGATCGGCTACGCACGGGCACAGGCCGCGTTGGCGGCAATCGAGGATGTGCTGTCATTCCCAAAGCGGACCCGGATGCCGAACCTGCTTCTGGTCGGGCCGACGAACAACGGCAAGACCATGATCGTGGAGAAGTTCCGGCGCAGCCATCCGCTCATCGCCGCGGAGGATGCCGAGGATGGCATCGCCCGTGTGCCGGTGCTGAAGATGCAGATGCCGGCAGGCCCCGACGAGCGGCGCTTCTTCGGAGCCATCCTCGACCAGTTGGGAATGGACCACTGGCCCAAGGAGCGGGTTGCCGCGCAGCAAAACCTGGCGGTTCGCCTGATGCGCACGACCGACGTGCGCGTGCTCGTGATCGACGAATTGCATAACGTCCTCTCCGGTCCGGTGTTGCAGCAGCGGCGTCTGCTCAATCTGCTGCGCTGGCTCGGCAACGAATTGCAGATACCGCTGGTAGGCGTTGGCACCGCTGAGGCATTGCGGGCCATCCGCAGCGATGACCAGCTTGCCAACCGCTTCGAGCCCGTGGCGTTGCCGCTGTGGGACGAAGATGAAGCGTATCGGCGGCTGCTCAGCACGCTGGAGGCGCTGCTGCCCCTGCGCAAGCCGTCCGGGCTGGCGCAGCCTGCCCTGGCAGGGAAGATCTTTGCCCTGTCCGAAGGCGTGCTGGGTGAGATCGTCTCGATCGTCACACGCGCTGCGGCCGTCGCGGTCACCTCGGGCGCGGAGGCGATCTCGCCACGCCTGATCGAGAAGTCTGGGTTCATCTCGCCTACTGGCCGCAGACGTGTGGCCGTGTGACGCTCTATCCCGTTGAGGTACATGCCAGGCGCGCCCCTGCGCGCCAGCCGATCCCGGCCTACATCGAATCCATGCCCGGCGAAGCGTTGGCGTCGTGGCTCTGCCGCCTTGCGGGAAAGATCGGCTTGCCCCCGGTGGCGTTCATCCGCCATGCGTTCGGCATCGACTGCCGCAGCGACGCACAGTGGTGGCGTCGTCCCAGCAGAGAGCAGCTCGCCACCGTTGCTGCGGGAACCGGGGTCAGCCTTGAACGGCTTGCGGCCATGACCTTGACGGACTGGTCCGTGGCAAGACTGGATGAACACGCGCAGCGATTGAGCGCGCAGTACGCCTTGCATCCACCCGTGCGGCATGAGGCAGACCGCTTCATTGCGGCCTGCCTGCGCTGCCTGGCCGAAGATGAACACCCGTATGTTCGGCGCGACTGGATGATCGGGTGGCAGGCGGTTTGCCCCCGTCACCAGTGCAGGCTGCTGCACCGATGCCCGACCTGTCGAGCAGAACTGCGGATTGGGAATCTGCGCAGCCGGGAGGCGGTCGTCATGGACCGCTGCCTCCGCTGCGGTTCCCCGTGGCGCCAGCTTGGCGCTCCAGCAGCCAACCCGACGGTGATTGATCTGCAAGGCCGACTGCTGGACATGAAGCATCGAGGTGTTGCCGTCCTGCCAGGCTTGGGGCGTGTCGAGTGGGCCTCCTTCATGACGGTCGCCGATCTGGTCGCGGCGGCGATGTGGCGGGAGACGGCCGACTACCACCGCGAGCGGCTGTTCGAGCGCATCCTGCGTGATCTCGACATGCCTGCCGACGATCGCGTACTCGTTGAATGGCCGTCCAACTATGGCGCGCTGCTGACGCTGGCGTGGCTGACGGCCGATTTGCCCGCCCGGCTTGAACTGATGCTGGAAGAACTGCACGCTCCTGGCATCGAGGGCCTTCTCTATCAGTTGCCCGATCTGGATGATGAATTGCGTCGGCGACTGCCGGATCTGCTGGGCCCTGCATGGCACCACCGCCAACAGGAGGTTCCTGGGAAAGAATGGCAAGTGTGGCTGAAGAGCATCGTCGCCTCGGGCATGGACTTCAGGACGATGGCCAGAAAGGAAATGCGCCAGGGCTATACCGAGCGGCTGGTGGTGTTTGCCATGCTGGCCGAGGGCCGCAGCATTGAGGAGGCCGCTGCCTGGGCAGGCTTGAAGCCCGAGACCATAGAGAGGTGGATCGAAGTCGCCGTCACCTACGGCATCTACATGGTCATCGAGAAGCCGGCGCGTGTGTGCGACCTCACGCCGGACCAGGCGCGCGAGATCAGGCAATGGCTGGCCTCTGCGACCTGGCTCCTGTCGCCCCGAACGGGTTGGCGTGCAGACCATGTGCGCGGCGAGATCGCACGGCGGTTTGATCTGAACATCTCGGTGAGTGCAGCTCAAAGCCTTCTCCCCAAAGTGAGAACTTCTACGTCACGTCCTGACCGTGTCGAGTCCGGGAATTAGCGGGCGAGTCCAGCTTTAACGGAAACAGTCCAGCCTTTAGCGGAAAACGACAGAACTCGTGGCAACTGATCTCGAAGCCGTTGGATGAGTTAAGTTTAACGTGGTTT
>ERZ1673962.817-NODE-817-length-18295-cov-12.151974_pt1 | contig 18295 bp, 10 predicted proteins | sample MGYA00580188_ERZ1673962 | MGnify/ENA primary metagenome ERZ1673962 (study PRJEB41334, sample SAMN05608104) | rock metagenome | biome: terrestrial subsurface; feature: shale formation; material: shale | place: USA: Pennsylvania ... | reverse complement strand
CAAGGTCGACGAAACCAGCAAGATCAACGATGACCTGCAGAATCTGATCTCCTCAACCGACATCGCCACGGTCTTTGTCGACCGCAAGCTGCGCATCAAGTGGTTCACGCCCCGCGCACGCGAAATCTTCAACGTGATCGGCAACGATGCCGGCCGCTCACTTTCGGACATCACCCATCGTCTCGACTACCACGGGCTGCACGCGGACGCTGCGAAAGCCTTCGACGAGTTGCACCTGGTCGAGCGGGAAGTCAGGTCCAAGGACGACAACCGCTGGTTCCTCGCGCGTTTCGTGCCCTACCGCACGCTGGATGACCGCATCCAGGGTGCCGTGCTGACCTTCATCGACATCACCGACCGACGCCGTGCCGAAGAAAGCCTGCGTGCCGGTGAAGCCCATATGAAGCTCCTTGCACAGAGCACAAAGGGCTACGCCATCATCACGCTGAACTGTGAGGGCCTCATCACCACCTGGAACCGTGGCGCGGAGAAGATATTCGGCTACGGCGAGCAGGATGTGATCGGCAAGAGCATCGACATGCTCTATACCGAAGAGGACCGCAACCAGGGTGTGCCCAGCGCTGAACGACAGCGTGCCCTTGAACAAGGCCAATCCGCCGATGAGCGCTGGCATGTGCGTCAGGATGGCAGTCGGTGCTTTTTCAGCGGCCTGGTCAACCCGCTGGTGGATAACGACGGCAAGGTTATCGGTTTTGCCAAGATCGCCCGCGACCTCACCGAGGAGCGCGAGCAGGAGGCCCACCAGCGCAACGAGCTGGAAAACATCCAGGCTGCCAACATGCAGAAGGATCAGTTTTTCGCCGTGCTGTCGCACGAGCTCAAGCACCCGCTGAACCTGATCCAGCTCAACACCGACCTGGTCGCGCGCTCCCAGGCCGCGAAAAACTTCCCAAGCTTGCGCAAGGCAACCCAGTCGATTCAGAACGCGGTTCGCAGCCAGTCACGGATCATCGACGACCTGATGGACGTGTCCCGCATCCGTACCGGCAAGCTCAAGCTGCAATTCTCGACCTTGAATTATCAGGAGGTGCTGCGCGGGATCGAAGCGGTGTTCGCCCCGCTGGCGCAAGCCGAGAACGTCACCTTCGAGGCGTTCAAACCGGAGCAGCCGATCTATGTTCTTGCCGACCCGACACGGCTCGATCAGATCATCTGGAACCTGCTGAACAATGCGTGGAAGTTCACCAAAGGCGGCGAGCGCATCTGCATGCAGCTGGAGCGCGACGGCGAACAGGCGCGGCTGGATGTCATCGACAGCGGCGAAGGCATATCAGCAGACTTCCTACCCAAGGTGTTCGACATGTTCGGCCAGGCGGAAATGCAACATGCGCAGCGCTCCAAGCATGGCCTGGGGATCGGCCTGGCGCTGGTCAAGCAACTGGTAGAAGCCCATGGCGGCCGTATCGAAGCCTTTTCCGAAGGCATCGGGCGCGGTGCCCGTTTCAGCGTCTGGCTGCCGATCCACCTGCAGACCGAGCTGGAGCTCAGCGAGTTGGAGCACGACGGGGATATGGGAGGCTTGGCCGGCATTCGCATCCTGCTGGTAGACGACTCGCCGGACATCCTTGAAACCATGTGCGAACTGCTGGAAAGCGAAGGCGCCAAGGTCACCACCGCCGACGGCGGCGCCAAGGGCATCGAACTCGCTGAGCAGAACACCTACGATGTGATCGTCTCCGACATCGGCATGCCGGGAATCGACGGCCACAAGATGATGACGGCGATCCGCGGCGGCAACACCAATGCCGACACGCCCAGCATCGCCCTGACCGGCTACGGCACCCTGCGCGACGTGGAAAAGGCCAAGGCCGCCGGCTTTACCCTGCACCTGCGCAAACCGATCGACCTGCAAGCGCTGATCGAGGCCGTGACACAGGCCGTGCACTAGCCCGGGCGCGCGCCGGCTGGCTCCTACAGGTGCGTGCTACCGCGGTCGTTGGGAGCCGTAGCGATGGGCAAGTGATCACCCACGGCAGGATGCAAATCCATCACACGAGCAAGATCTCGCTTTTCGTAGGAGCCAGCTTGCTGGCGATCCGGCGCGTCAAACGCAACACCTCTGCAGTGCCCACCACTGATCGCCAGCAAGCTGGCTCCTACAGGTGCGTGCTACCGCGGTCGCTGGGAGCCGTAGCGATGGACAAGCAATCACCTGCGGCAGGATGCAAGTCCATCACACGAACACGATCTCGCTTTTCGTAGGAGCCAGCTTGCTGGCGATCCGGTGCGTCAAACGCAACACCTCTGCGGTGCCCACCACTGATCGCCAGCAAGCTGGCTCCTACGGGTACGTGCCGCGGTCGTTAGGAACCGTAGCGATGCACAAGCGATCAACCCGTGACAGGATGCAAATCCATCACACGAGCACAATCTTGCTTTTCGTAGGCGCCAGCTTGCTGGCGATCCGGTGCGTCAAACGCAACACCTCTGCGGCGCCCACCTCTGATCGCCAGCAAGCTGGCTCCTACAGGTGCGTGCTACCGCGGTCGCTGGGAGCCGTAGCGATGGACAAGCGATCACCCGAGGCAGGATGCAAATCCATCACACGAGCACAATCTTGCTTTTCGTAGGAGCCAGCTTGCTGGCGATCCGGTGCGTCAAATGCAACACCTCTGCGGCGCCCACCTCTGATCGCCAGCAAGCTGGCTCCTACAGGTGCATGCTGCGTTGTGGTCGGTGGGTGCCTTATTGATGCAAATAATCAGCCTTCCTTGCCGATCCCGTACTCACGTAGTTTGTTGGCGATGGTGGTATGCGAAACCCCTAGCCGCTTGCCCAAGAGCCGGCTGCTGGGATGGCGCTGATACAGCTCCTGCAACACCGCTTTTTCGAAGCGTCCGACGATAACGCCCAGATCGCCCTCCAGCGAAAAATCGCCCAGCGGTGCCGGCGTCCCGTAGTCGGGCAGGCGGATATGCTCGGGCTTGATCACTCCGCCCTCGCACAGCGAAACCGCCTGAAACAGCGTGTTCTCCAGCTGCCTGACGTTGCCCGGCCAGTGATAGCCGGCCAAACGTTCAAGGGCTGTCGGCGAGAGGCTCGGCAAGGCGCAACCGATCTGCCGGCTGGCCTGGTCGAGAAAGTGCAGCGCCAGCGGCTCCAGCCCGTCCAGGCATTCACGCAGCGGCGGAATGTGCAGCGACAGCACGTTGAGGCGGTGATACAGGTCCTGGCGAAATTCGCCCTTGGCGCAGAGTTCGGACAGATCCAGCTGCGTCGCGCAGATCACCCGCACATCCAGGTAGACCTCCTCGTCACTGCCGACCCGACGAAAGCAGCCATCCTGCAGAAATCGCACAAGTTTGGCTTGCAGCCGTGTACTCATCTCTCCCACGCCATCGAGAAACAGCGTGCCGCCGGAGGTCAGCTCGAGCAGGCCGAGCTTGCCTTCCGGCCGTGCGCCTTCGAAAGCGCCGGGTCCGTAGCCAAACAGCTCCGTCTCGGCCATGGATTCCGGCAGGCCCGCGCAGTTAAGCGCCATGAACGGGGATTGCCCGCGCGGGCTGGACAGGTGACAGGCGCGCGCCAGCAGCTCCTTGCCGGTGCCGGTCTCGCCTTCGATCAGCAGCGGCGCATCCAGCGGTGCCATGCGCCGCGCTTCACGTACCACCGCGGCCATCACTTTCGAGCTCTGGAAGATGCTGTCGAAGCCGCGCAGCTCCTGCTTGCGCACGTTGTAGATACGCTCGCCCACCCGGTCGGCGCGATGCAGCGTCAGCACCGCACCGGCCAGGGCTTCGCTGTCATCGTGCTCCGACTGCAAAGGCGCAATGTCTGCAAGAAAAATGTCGCCCTTGATGGTCACGCGCAGGCCATTGATCCGCGCCTTGTTGGCGCGCACCAATTCCGGCAGGTCGAAATCATCGGCGTAGCGCGACAGGCTCATGCCCGGCACCTCATCCACGCGAACCCCGAGCAACTGCGCCGCGGAACGGTTTGCCGCGACGATGGCGCCAGCCATATCGATGGACAGCACCGGAAATTCCAGCGCGCCGAGCAGCGCGTTGAGTTCAAGCGAATGCCGCTCGCTGGGCATCAGCCCGACCTTGCGGACCTCAAACACGCCTTGCAGCGCCTCGATCTTCGGTCGCAGCGCCTGTAGCTGCAGGTTCATCAGGTTGGGGCAATGCAGGTAAACGGCGTTACCGTGCTCGCCCCCCACTTCACCACGCGCCACGTTGATGCCGTAGGCGACCAGCAGTTCGAGCATGTCACGGAGGATGCCAATGCGGTTCTGGCAGTGAATCTTGATACGCATGCAAGGTGCCTTTGGCTTGTTGTTATGAGCGGCGCCGGGTTTTCTGCGGATCGCCGTTGATTTTCGTCAAGATTATTTGACAGTAGCGAAGCCGAGCAAGCCGATTTTCATGCAACCGCGCTACATCGTAATTATTTCGTTACGCACATCAGAGACGGATTGTCGCAGGGCAGCCGCTTTCGGGTCGCCAGAGAGGGCTGAACGCGATCAGATGAGGCATCCATAAAAACAAGACTCAGGCGGCCGCCCCGCTCAGGAGGTCAGATGAAAGCCACTAAATACGTTGCCCGCGAACCGGATGCGCAAGGTCACATCCACTACCCGGACAGTGAACATGCGGTTTGGCAAACGCTGATCGAACGCCAGCTGAAACTGCTCGACGGCCGCGCTTGCCAGGAATACCTGGACGGCATCGAACAGCTTGCCCTGCCCCACGACCGCATCCCCCAGCTGGGCGAAGTCAACCGCGTGCTGGATGCGACCACTGGCTGGCAGGTGGCGCGGGTTCCAGCGCTGATTCCGTTCCAGACCTTTTTCGAGCTGTTGGCGAATAAACGCTTTCCGGTCGCTACCTTTATCCGCACACCGGAAGAACTGGATTACCTGCAGGAACCCGACATCTTCCACGAGATATTCGGCCACTGCCCGCTGCTGACCAACCCCTGGTTTGCCGAGTTCACCCACACCTACGGCCAGCTTGGCCTCAAGGCGACCAAGGAAGAGCGCGTCTACCTGGCACGGCTGTATTGGATGACCATCGAGTTCGGCCTGGTGGAGACTTCAGCGGGCCGGCGCATCTATGGTGGCGGCGTCCTCTCCTCGCCGAAGGAAACGCTTTACAGCCTTTCCGACGAACCCGAGCATCAGGCGTTCGACGTTGTCGAAGCGATGCGCACCCCTTATCGCATAGACATCCTGCAGCCGGTGTACTTCGTCCTGCCCGAGCTCAAGCGACTGTTCGATGTGGCCCATGAAGACATCATGGCGCACGTACGCAACGCCATGCAGCTGGGCCTGCACCAGCCGAAGTTCCCGCCAAAAGCGGCGTAGGGTGCAAAACTGCGAAGCATTTTCCACGCGTTGGGTTCGTCCCCAACGACGTCTCCCGGCGGCGCGGGTCGTTTCGGCCGGCTGGTGGATGAGCCTCTGGCGTCATCCACCCTACGTTGATTGGCAACGTGGCGGACCGGACCCGACGCGTGGACAAGCCTCCGGCGTTGTCCACCCTACGCTGCTTAACTCTCATCAACCCCATCACGTAGGGTGGGCTTTAGCCCACCGATCCACTCAACCAACCGATCACACAAGGACCCAACTATGACCGCCCTGACCCAAGCCCACTGCGAAGCCTGCCGCGCCGACGCACCGAAGGTCTCCGATGACGAACTGGCCGAGCTGATCAAGCAGATTCCAGATTGGAACATCGAGACCCGTGACGGCCACATGGAGCTGGAGAAGGTTTTCCTGTTCAAGAACTTCCGCCATGCACTGGCCTTCACCAACGCCGTTGGCGAGATCGCAGAAGCCGAGGGTCATCACCCGGGCCTGCTCACCGAGTGGGGCAAGGTCACTGTGACCTGGTGGAGCCACTCGATCAAAGGGCTGCACCGCAACGACTTCATCATGGCCGCACGTACCGACGAGGTCGCGAAAACCGCCGAGGGCCGCAAGTGAAACACTTCGCTGATGTCGCGCGGGTTCCCGGCGATCCGATACTCGGGCTGCTGGACGCCTATCGCGCCGATCCCAATCCGGCCAAGCTCGACCTGGGCGTGGGTGTCTACAAGGATGCCCTCGGTCTGACGCCGATCCCCAAGGCGGTCAAGCTGGCTGAGCAGCGTCTGATCGACAGCGAGCAGACCAAGAGTTACATCGGCGGTCACGGCGATCCGCTGTTTGGCGAGCAGCTGCTGCAGCTGGTGCTCGGTGAGGGCTCGCCAGCGCTGGTCGAGCACCGCGCCGGCTGCACCCAAACACCAGGCGGCACCGGCGCCCTGCGGCTGGTGGGCGAGTTCATCGCCAAGTGCCTGCCGGGGCGCAGTCTCTGGCTCAGCGACCCAACCTGGCCGATCCACGAAACCCTGTTCGCCGCTGCCCGCTTGAAGGTCGAGCATTACCCCTATGTCGATGCGCAGAACCGCCTCGACGTGCCGGGGATGCTCGCCGCGCTGGAGCAAATTCCCAGCGGCGACGTGGTGCTGCTGCATGCGTGCTGCCACAACCCCACGGGCTACGACCTGAGTCAGAGCGACTGGCGCCAGGTGCTCGAGATCGTGCATCAGCGCGAGCTATTGCCACTGTTCGACTTCGCCTATCAGGGCTTCGGCGATGGGCTGGACGAGGACGCCTGGGCGGTACGGCTGTTCGTTGAAGCGCTACCGGAAGTGCTGATCACCAGTTCCTGCTCGAAGAACTTCGGACTTTACCGCGAGCGTACCGGCGCTCTGATCGCAGTGGCTGCCAACGGCGAGTCGTTGATCGATGTGCGCAGCCAGTTTGCCTCGGTGGCGCGCAACCTCTGGTCGACTCCGCCGTCGCACGGCGCGGCCGTGGTGGCGACGATTCTGGTGAACCCCGAATTGCGCCAGCTCTGGCAGCAAGAGGTTGCAGCCAAGCGCGAGCGCATCGCCGGGCTTCGTCAGGGGCTGGTGGAAGCGCTGGCGCCGCACGGCCTCGCCGAGCGCTTCGCGCACATTGCGCAGCAACGCGGAATGTTCTCCTACACGGGCCTCACTGCCGACCAGGTGCTGCGCCTGCGGCGTGACGATTCGGTGTATTTGGTGGAAAGCGGACGGGCGAATATCGCCGGGCTGGATGCCGCGCGGCTCGATCAACTGGCGGCCGCCATCGCCCGCGTCACGGCATAAGCCGCCGCAGCGAAGCACAGGAGGCCGGCTGTCATGCCGGCCTTTTTTATTCCTGCCGAAACGGATGGCCCCGCCACGACGACGAAGCTCACAGCGGAAAGCGGAACTCGACTTAATTCTTAATGTCGTAGCATTTAGCCATCACTCTTAAAGTTTCTGACCTACTATGACGCCTGGTCATTCTTGTGGAATGGCCCTCTGGTGACGAACGGACTCCAGTCTCGGCCAGATTAGCCGCTATCTTTCAGCAACAGGTTTCGAGCGAGTTCGCCCATGATTCAAAGCAACACAGACGGTAACCCTGCCCCATCGGAATACAGCTGCCATTCGGCCAGCGAACACGGCGCCTGCCCCAGCTGCGCCAGCGGCGAGCGCCTCGGCTTTCGCTTCAGCTACGCCTATCAACCAATTGTGGACATTGCCAAGCGCGAGATTTTTGCGCACGAAGCGCTCGTGCGCGGCGTCAATGGCGAGCCGGCCCCCAGCGTGCTGGCGCAAGTCACCGAGGAAAACCGCTTTCGCTTCGATCAGGCCTGCCGGGTTAAAGCCATCAAGACCGCCGCCAAGCTGAACATGCAGAGCCGGCTGTCGATCAACTTCATGCCCAACGCCATCTACCGGCCGGAACTGTGCATCCGGACGACGCTGGAAGCCGCCCGGGCGCACGATTTCCCCATTGAGCAAATCATCTTTGAGACCGTCGAAGGCGAGCGCATCAGCGATGCCAAGTGGCTGACCGAGGTTTTCCGTGAATACCAGCGCATCGGCTTTCTCACGGCCATTGATGACTTTGGTGCCGGCTTCGCCGGACTTAACCTGCTTGCCGACTTCCAGCCCGACCTCATTAAGCTGGACATGGACCTGATCCGTAGCATTGATCAGAGCCGTTCGCGCCAGGCCATCGTCCGCGGCACGGTGGGCATCTGCAACGAGCTGGGCATCCAGGTGATCGCTGAGGGCGTGGAAACGCCGGATGAATGCAAGGCTTTGCGCGACCTGGGCATCAGCCTGATGCAGGGCTATCTGTTCAGCAAACCGCTGTTCGAGACCTGCGGCCACACCGATTCCCTGGCGTGGCCGGGCGGACTGTCGAGCTGAGGCCGGTTCAGCCGGCCTTCAACAGTTTGAGCAACTCGCGGGCGGCCTCTTCCGAGGACGCCGGGTTCTGGCCTGTGACGAGCAGGCCATCGACCAGCACATAGGACGACCAGTCCGGCCCCTTGCTGTAGTCGCCACCGATCTCCTTCAGCTTGTCTTCCAGCAGGAAGGGCACCACCTCAGTGAGCTGTACCCCCTCCTCCTCGGTATTGGTAAAGCCGGTGACGCGCTTGCCTTTGACAAGGTATTCACCGTCCACGCCGCGCACCTGTACCAGCGCGGCAGGCGCATGGCAGACCGCCGCCACGGGCTTGCGTGCCTTGATGAAGGATTCGATAAGAGCGATGGACGTCGCATTGCTCGTCAGGTCCCACATCGGGCCGTGCCCGCCGGGATAGAAGACCGTATCGAAGTCCGCTGCCGATACTTCGTCCAGCTTGTGCGTGTTGGCCAGCAGCGCTTGGGACTCGGCGTCGTTCTTGAAGCGCTGGGTCATCTCGGTCTGGGCGTCCGGCGCATCGCTTTTCGGATCCAGCGGGGGCTGACCACCCTTGGGTGAGGCGAGGACGATTTCAGCGCCAGCGTCCTTGAAGACGTAGTAAGGGGCGGCGAATTCTTCGAGCCAGAAGCCGGTGGGTTTGCCGGTGTCGCCGAGCTTGTCGTGGGATGTGAGCACGATGAGAACTTTCATGGGGTCTCCTTTTAACCGGGCCCGAATCCGGGCCATGGTTCATCTCGACCATGGCGGTGAGAAATCGGTCAATTGGACTTTTCTGCTCACGGTGACGGACAGCGCCGCGTGCTTCGCTAAGGTCCAAGGAGAGCATTGTTGGCTTTCAGATCTGTGACCGAGCCTAGTATCGAATGGGCTGGAGCAGGGCGAAACCTGAGGTTAGGGGCCTACGACAGGGCGGCGCCGTACCAAGATGAGCGCGCCGCGACCACCCGATCAAGCCTAGGCGTCTCCCTTCGCTTCTACATAAGTGGCGGATACAGACGGGCACAAAAAAGGGCGCCGAAGCGCCCTTTCATTCAAACACCAGATCAGATCCTGAAGCTCCCCACCAGCTGCTTCAGCCGCGCAGCCTGCTGCTCGAGATCTCCGCAGGCCCGAAGGGTGGATTGCAGGTTCTCGACCCCCTCCTGGTTCAGCGTGTTGATCTCCGTGATGTCCATGTTCAGCGACTCGATCACTGAGGTCTGTTCTTCGGTGGCGGTCGCGACGGACTGGTTCATCGCATCAATCTCGCCGATGGCGAGGGTCACGCTGCCCAGGCGCTCACCGGCCTGGTTGGCGATGCCGACGCTCGATTCGCTCTGACGCTGACTCTCGGTCATGGTGCTGACTGAATCACGCGCCCCGACCTGCAGCTTCTCGATCATGCCGTGGATTTCCTGCGCCGAGGTCTGGGTGCGATGCGCCAGGCTGCGCACCTCATCAGCCACCACCGCAAACCCGCGTCCGGCTTCACCGGCACGCGCCGCCTCGATGGCTGCGTTGAGCGCCAGCAGGTTGGTCTGCTCGGAAATGCCCTTGATCACGTCGAGAATCTGACCGATGCCAACCGTCTGGGTGTTTAACGCCTCGATCTGTTGGCAGGACGCGCTGATGTTGCTCGACAACCGTTTCATGGCCTCGATGTTCTGCTCGACCACCTTGCGACCGTCTTCGGCCTGATGGCTGGCACCGCTGGCCTGCTGCGAGGCGTCGGCCGCGTTGCGGGCGATCTCCTGCGCGGCGGCGCCGAGCTCATTGATCGCCGCTGCGACGCTGTTGGTGCGGCTGGCCTGTTCATCGGAATTGAGCATCGACGAGTTGGAGGCGGCCAGTACACGTTGCGCCACTTCATTGACCTGCTCGGTAGCCGAGGCCACGTCACGAATCGAGCCGTGGATACGCTCGACGAAGCGGTTGAAGGCCAGCGCCAGCGTGCCGAATTCGTCCTGCGATTGCACTGTCAGGCGGCGGGTCAGGTCGCCCTCGCCTTCGGCAATATTGCTCATCGCGCGGCCCATGTCGGTCAGTGGCCGCATCAACACGCGGATCAGCATGCCCAGCAGGACCATGATGAACACCACAGCGATGACAGTGGCAACGAGCGCCGAGGTACGGAAGCTCGACAGCGCCGCGTAAGCCTTTTCCTTTTCCACGGAGATGCCGACGTACCAGGTCACCGAAGGCAGACCCGGAACGGGACTGAAACTGAGAATGCGTGCCTGGCCGTCGAGCTCCGCTTCGCTCAGGCCCTTGGTCAGGGACGGGGTGCTCTGCGGATACAGCTCAGCCAGCGTTTTCATCACTTTGCTTTTGTCCGGGTGGACCAGCACCTTGCCGTCACCGCTGACCAGAAACGCGTAACCCATGCCGTCGAAGTTCAGTGCGTTGATGATATCGACAAGCGCCTGCAAGCCCAGATCGCCGCCCACCACGCCAACCGTCTGGCTGCCGCTGCGCGCGGGGGTGGCGATCGTAATGATCAGCTCACCCGTGGCCGCGTCGACATAGGGTTCGGTAAGGGTCGTTCCGCCAGCAGCCACCGCGTCCTTGTACCAAGGACGGGTGCGCGGGTCGTACCCGGCGGGCATTTCGTCTTCCGGACGCATGGTGAAGCGGCCGTTCTGCTCACCCAGATAGGTGAAGCCGAAGGTCGAGACGAGCGCCTTCTGTTCAAGCAGAGCAACCACGCTCTGATCGGAGCTGTCGTTGGCGATGGACTGCGCAGCGCTTTCCACCAACAGGATCCGACCGGACAGCCAGTTTTGGATGTTATGGGCGGTAACATCGCCCATCTCATTCAGGTAGCTTTCGAGGTTGTCGCGAATCGCGTTGCGCTGCAGATAATCGTTGAACAGCGTGAACAAGGCAAAGGTCGCGATCACCACGAGCGAGGCGGCCAGCAAGATCTTGTGGCTGAATTTAAGACGACTGGGCATGGGCGCGGGTCCGAGAACTGATCTGGGTCAATACGAAGATCCGTTTTCTGTTGAAGCGTCCTTGCGCTGATCAAATTATCGGCAACGCTTTAGAGAGCTTTAGGGTGCCGTCTGTCGCAAAGCCAGTAACAACGGGGGGGGGGCTGGCCGCCTGACCTTTCGCTGAGACGCCTGCAATTCAGTTACAAAAACGGCACCTCCGTTTCCGGAAGTGCCGCTTAGTCGTCTAGATCGAGTCTCTGGAGAAGATCAGGCGTTGCGCCCAGTCAGCGCCGGCAGAACGCGAGGTCGCAACCCCTCGCCGAGGACAGTCAGCGCACCGATGGCTCCGGCAATCCAGTACCAGCGCACCAGCGGGTCGAAGCCCAGCCAGCCGAGGGCATGCAGGAACACCATGGTGATCAGCACTGGGCAAACATAGCGGACCATGAACAGCCACAGCGCATAGCCCAGCGGTGGAAGATCCAGCTCGTCACGCATGATCTCGCTGCGCAGGGCATAGCCGGCAAAGATCACGATGAAGATCCCGCCCAGCGGCATCATCCAGCGCGAGGTCAGGTAGTCGAGCCAGTCGAAGAAGTTCTTGCCCATTGGCGTCCAGCCGGCCATCAGATTGAACGAGAGCATCGCCAGCAGGCTGATCACCAGCAATACCGCACCGGCGCCGATGGCGGCCTTGAGGCGGCTAATGCCGTGCTTTTCGTTTAGGTAAGCCACTGTGGCTTCGATCATCGAGATGGCCGAGGTCAGCGCGGCAATCGACACCATGGCGAAGAACAGCGTGCCGAATACGGTGCCGAACGGCATCTGCTGGAAGGCCAGCGGCAGGCTCATGAAGATCAAGCCGGGGCCGGCAGTCGGGTCCATGCCGTTGGCAAAGATGATCGGGAAAATCGCCAGCCCCGCCAGCAGCGCTACGGCCGTATCGGCAATCGCGACCATGAAGGTGGTCCGCGCGATGGACTGTCCGTCGGGAATGTAGGAGCCGTAGGTCAGAATCGCCCCGGATGCCAGGCTGAGGGTGAAGAACGCGTGGCCCAGTGCGGCCAGTAGCGCTTCACCGGTGAGCTTGGAGGTATCGAAGCTGAACAGGAAGGCGAAGCCCTGATCGAAGCCGCCGCTGGTGAAGGCGTAGCCAACCAGGATCAACAGCATCACCGCCAGGCCCGGCATCATCCAGCGCACCGCGCTTTCGATGCCCTGCTGTACACCTTTGGCCACGATCCATAGCGTCAACAACGCCACCAGTACGCTCCAGCCCCCGAGCTGCCAGGGGTTGGCGTTGTGCGCCTCGAACACCTGCGCCAAGCCGTCGACCGAGCTGGCGGCCAGCGAGCCGTCGAGCATTTTCACCGTATAGGCGAACGCCCAACCGGCCACCACCACATAGAAGCAGAGAATCAAGAAGCCGGCCGCCATGGCCATGCCGCCGACGCCCTTCCACAGGGAGCTGCTGCCGTTTTCGCGGACCGCTCTGCCAATGGCATCGATGGGGCTGCCACGACCCCGACGGCCGATGGCGATCTCGGTCATCATCACCGGAATACCAATGGCGAGGATGCACGCCAGGTACATCAGCACGAAGGCGCCGCCGCCGTACTCGCCGGTGATGTAGGGGAATTTCCAGATGTTGCCCAAGCCGACTGCAGAGCCGGTCGCGGCAAGAATGAAGCCCCAGCGGGAGAGCCAGAGGTTCTTGGGTTTTTCACGGGTCATGCGTCACCTGTTTGTTGTTTTCTGTGACGGAATCGAACCCGCCGCGCTCATGACGCGACGGAGTGCAAGGCGGATAAACCTATTGAGCGTCGGGCTGCACCTCCGGAGCTGCGTTGGCAAAGGCTTCGAGGGATTCGCACTGCTCGGTCATCTGCAAAATGCGCGGGTACGCACTGAGGTCACAGGCAAAACGGCGCGCATTGTATACCTGCGGAATCAGGCATGCCTCCAGATAGCCCGGCCGCCTGCCGAGTGACAGCTTGCCGTCGAACGCGGCCAACCCCTCTTCGACGCTAGCGAGGCCGGTGTGAATCCAATGCTGGATCCACTGCTGCTTCGCCTCATCCTCGATACCCAGCGGGCCGCTGAGATACTGCAATACGCGCAGGTTGTTCAGTGGATGCAGGTCGCAGGCGATATGCAGCGCCAATGAGCGCACCCGAGCCCGGTCGGCCGGATCGTCCGGCAGCAAAGCCGGTAGCGGAAAGACCTCCTCCAGGTATTCGAGAATCGCCAGCGATTGACTGATGCGCTCTTCGCCATCGACCAGCAATGGCACCAGCCCCTGGGGATTGAGTGCCTTGTAGTCGGCCGAACGCTGCTGGCCGCCGTCCTTGACCAGATGCACCGGCAGGTTCTCGAAGGCGAGGCCTTTGAGGTTCAACGCGATGCGTGCCCGGTAGGCGGCGCTGGATCGCCAGTAGCCGTAGAGTTTCAGCGTGGGCGACGAACCGGCCGTTGTGGTTGTTTCACTGCTCATAACGCTCCCAGTACGTGTTTCTCTGTGGCGGGCAATATCCTTTGACCGTCCCCGCAGCCCTGGCGATCAATGATCGCAAGACCGCAGGATTGGCTTGGCCGCCCTCATAACAAACCACTCCGACGGGGTGCACAAGCCCGCCAGTAGCACCGGTCGCTGCTTCAACTCACTTGAGCTGGAAGGTTTTCTTTACGGCCCGTCGCGAGCGCCGCAATGCAAGGTTGCGTCGGTGAGCGCGTAACGAAAACCTGACGGCGCGGTGCGACAGCTGGTCGCACCGCGCCTCCTCAACCACCTAGATTGTGCGTAACGCGACGGCGACTGCGCTTCCCCTAGATCAGCCCGCTCAAGTTGAGGAACACCAGCACGATCGCCAGCGGCGTACCGAAGCGCAGCAGCAACCACCAGGCGCGAAACAACCCGCCGTGTCTAATACCGATGGCGTCGCGCACCGTTTGTTCCTTCATCACCCAACCGGTGAACAGCACCGTCATCAGCCCGCCCAATGGCATCAGCCAGTTGGTGGTGAGGTAGTCGAGGCTGTCGAAAAAGGTCTTGCCGAACAGTTGGTAGTCGGCCCAGAGGTTGAAGGAGAAAACGCTGCCCAGGCTCAGTACCCAAAGCAGGCCGCCACTGACCAGCACGGCTTTGAGGCGGCTCAGGCCGAAGCGCTCGGTCATCCAGGCGATGCTCGGTTCGCTCAGGGAAATCGCCGAGGTCAGTGCGGCGATCACCAGCATGACAAAGAACAGCCCACCGACCACCTGGCCCAGCGGCATCTGGCCGAAGGCGATTGGCAGGGTGACAAAGATCAGCCCAGGTCCGGCGCCCGGCTCCAGACCATTACCAAACACCAGCGGGAAGATCGCCATACCGGCCAGCAGCGCAACGACGGTGTCCGCCAGCGCCACCAGCACGGAGGTTTTCGCAATCGAAGTGCCCTCGGGCAGATAGGAGCCATAGACCATCATCGCCCCGGCGCCGAGGCTGAGCGTGAAGAAGGCATGGCCCAGCGCGATCAACACGCTGGTGGCGGTCAGCGCGGAGAAGTCCGGCACAAACAGAAACTCCAGCGCCTGCAGGAATTCGCCCGTCACGGCGGCATAGCCGACCAGCCCGAGCAACAGCACGAACAGACCGGGCATGAGGAACCGCAGCGAGCGCTCCAGCCCGCCGCGCACACCAAAGCCGACAATCAGCATGGTCGCTGCCAGCACCAGCGTGCCGCAGACGATCATTCGCATCGGGCTGGCCAACAGGCCATTGAACATCTCACCACTGGTGTCACCACTCACACCGCCGAAAGCGCCGCTGAGCGTGGTCGGCACATAGGACAGCGCCCAACCAGCCACCACCAGGTAGAAGCTGAGAATGAGAAAACCGGTCAATCCACCGAGCCAGCCGGCAATGCGCCACCGGGTACTGGCGCCAGCCTCACGGGCCAGACGCAACACCGCGTCATCAGGGTTCTGCCGACCACGACGGCCGATCATCACTTCGGCCATCAGCAAGGGAATGCCGATCAGCAGAATGCAGCCGAGGTACACCAGCACAAAGGCGCCGCCGCCGTTCTCACCGGTGATGTAGGGGAACTTCCAGATATTGCCCAGGCCGACCGCCGAGCCAGTGGCGGCCAGGAAGAACACCCAGCGTGAGGACCAGAGCCCACGCGCCGCGCTTTGCTGAGTATGAACGCCACCGAGAGAGCCGGCGGCAATGCTGCTTTTGTCAGTCATTGCGGATTCCTGCTTGTTGTTTTTGTCAGGGATTTGCACATGCTCGGCAGAACAACTCGGGCTGCCGAAAACAAAACGGGCGGCCCTGGGCCGCCCTCATGCTCGTTACGCCTGCAGGCGCTGTGGGTGCTTCTGCACCGCGTGCTGGCCGCCGAGGCGCTCCTGGGCCAGCCGATCGGCGACGACCGACGTGGACTCACCACTGCTGGCGGCGCGCTCGAAGATCTCGCGCAGGGTTTCAGCGATGCCTCGAACGTGCGCGTCCGTCTGTGCCGGGCTGCCGCCGATGCGCTGGTAATAGACGTCGATGATGCCGCCGGCATTGATGGCGTAGTCCGGCGCGTAGAGATGATTGCGACGCTGCAGTTCGACGCCTATTTCCGGGCTCGCCAGCTGGTTGTTCGCCGCCCCGGCGATCACCGGGGCACGCAGGCTCTGCAAGGTTTCGGCGTTGAGAATGCCGCCCATGGCGCAGGGCGCGAACACATCTACGTCCAGGCCATAGATGTCGTGTGGGCGCACCGCGTTGGCGCCCAGCTCTTCGACGGCCTGCTGCACGTTGGCATCGAAAATGTCGCAGACCCACAGCTCGGCGCCGGCGTCCTTCAGATGACGAGCCAACCCGAGCCCGACATGCCCGACGCCCTGGATGGCGACCTTCAGGCCAGTCAGGTCGTCCCGACCGAGGCGCTGACGCACTGCTTCGCGCAGGCCGACAAACACACCGAGTGCCGTGGACGGCGACGGGTCGCCGCTGGCGATAGTGCCATCGAGCCTGGTGCGCGGTGTGGCGCCGATAACGTGGCGGGTGCGCTGGGCGAAGGCCTGCATTTCCGGCTCACCGGTGCCCGAGTCGGCCGCCGTGATGTAGCGTCCGCCGAGACTGTCGACGAAATCACCCATGGCGTGGAGCAATGCCTGGCTCTTGCCGGCGTGCGGGTCGCCGATGATCACCGCCTTGCCGCCGCCAAGCTTGAGCCCGGCCAGCGAGGATTTCAGGGTCATGCCACGAGCTAGACGCAGCACGTCACGCACCGCGTCGTCGTCACTGGCATAGGGAAACATCCGGCAACCGCCCAGCGCCGGGCCGAGCGTGGTGTCATGGATGGCGATGATGGCGCGCAGGCCCGACGCCTTGTCATGGCAGAAAACCACCTGCTCGTGGTGATCGAAATCGGGATGGGTGAAAACGGACATTGCGGATTCCTCTTTGTTGTTCTGTGCGAGCCTGTCATTCCAGGCCCTTCAAAATGTTCTGTGTGGCGTATCCGGTCGCGGTTGTTAGGCGAGCTTGCGAAGCCTGTGCCATCGGCGAATGCTGGGCTAAAGCCACCCTACGAGTGCGTCGTCATCGCCGCGGGCGGTTCTGTAGGGTGGGCTTGAGCCCACCGAACAACTCTGGCCCGACTCGACGAGCGCCCAGCGCCGGGGCGGTCAGGCCGCCGGTTCGAACAGCCGCACGGTTTGCACCTCGTCGCCGCGGTTCAGCTGCTCCTTGAGCACCTTTTTCTGCTGGCGTGCCTTGGCAATGGAGCGCTCCTTCACCGGGCCGTAGCCACGGATCAGTTCCGGTAGCGCGGCGATTGCCACAGCGGTGCGGTAGTTGCTCGGCTTGAGTTGCGCCAGGAGGCCGTCGAGGTTGCGCTCGTATTCGCTGATCAGCTCGCGTTCGACGCGGCGGTCATGGCCGTAGCCGAACACGTCCAACGGCGTCCCACGAAGAAACTTCAGCTTCGCCAACACGTTGAAGGCGTTCAGCACCCAAGGGCCGAGCTCGCGCTTGCGCGGCTCGCCGGTGGTGCTGTCACGCTTGGCCAACCAGGCCGGCGCCAGATGGAACTGCAGCTTGTAGTCGCCTTCGAACTGCGCTTCGAGCTGCTGGCGGAATTCCGGCTCGCTGTACAGCCGCGCAACTTCGTACTCGTCCTTGTAGGCGAGCAGTTTGAAGTAATAACGCGCCACGGCTTTGGACAGCGCCAGATCATCAGCCGTATCCAGCGCCCGCACCTGCTCCACCTTGGCGCGATACCGCTTGGCATAGGCGGCGTTCTGGTAACGAGTGAGGAAATCCACACGCCACTCGACGATCTCTTCCAGGGTCTGACAGATGGGCTCGGCCGTTTCAGCCGGACGCGCCAGTTTCTCCACCGCTTCGCGCTCCAGCGATGCGCGGCGGCCCCATCGGAAGGCCTGCTGGTTCAACTCCGCGGCAACGCCGTTGATGCTGATGGCCTTTTCGATGGCTTCGGCAGACAGCGGCAACAGCCCTTGCTGATAGGCAAATCCCAGCAGGAAGAGGTTGGTCGCGATGCTATCGCCGAGCAGCCGGGTGGCCAGGTAAGTCGCATCGATGAAGTGAGTCTTTTCGGCACCAACCGCATCGACCAGCGCTTCGCGCATGGCCTTGCCCGGCACCTGGGCATCGGGGTTGCGGGTGAATTCGGCGGTCGCCGATTCGTGGCTGTTGATCACCGCATGGCTGATCTGATCATTGAGGCGGGTGAGCGAATCGTCACCGGCGGCGACCACCAGATCGCAGCCCAGCAGCAGATCGGTTTCACCGGCTGCAATGCGCACTGCATAGATATCGTCCTGCTTGGCGGCGATGCGGATATGCGTGACCACCGGGCCGAATTTCTGCGCCAGCCCGGCCTGATCGAGCACGGTGCAGCCCTTGCCTTCCAGATGCGCGGCCATGCCCAGCAGCGCGCCAAGGGTGGTCACGCCGCTGCCGCCAACGCCTGGAATCAGCACGTTCCACGGACGATCCAGCGCCGGGTGCTGTGGTTCAGGCAATGTCGCCGCCTCGATACCACCGGCCATTGCCTCGGGCTTACGCAGCCCGCCGCCGTGCACGGTGACAAAGCTCGGGCAGAAGCCCTCGACGCAGGAGAAGTCCTTGTTG
>ERZ1673962.815-NODE-815-length-18312-cov-38.031769_pt1 | contig 18312 bp, 15 predicted proteins | sample MGYA00580188_ERZ1673962 | MGnify/ENA primary metagenome ERZ1673962 (study PRJEB41334, sample SAMN05608104) | rock metagenome | biome: terrestrial subsurface; feature: shale formation; material: shale | place: USA: Pennsylvania ... | reverse complement strand
TTTTAGAGGAAATAAAAAAGCCAAATATTATTCTGTAGCAGCGATTTTATATCGCGTGGGGTTAAATATTATGAAGTAAACAAACGCGGGGTAAACCCGCTACCAGTTTGATGTTCCACTTTCTCATTTACTCCTCATTTTCTTCTCTGTGTTCAAATAGGGTTTAGTAAATTATTCACAAAGAGGGCAAAGAGACGCTGCGCTTTTTAGAGGAAATAAAAAAGCCAAATATTATTCTGTAGCAGCGATTTTATATCGCGTGGGGTTAAAAATTATGAAGTAAACAAACTACCAGTTTGATGTTCCACTTTCTCATTTACTCCTCATTTTCTTCTCTGTGTTCAAATAGGGTTTAGTAAATTATTCACAAAGAGGGCAAAGAGACGCTGCGCTAAAAGAGTGGGCTCTAGGTTCAGGGCTGATATCAGGCAGTTTGTAAAGCTCGCACCTCGTCGCTCGAAGCCCGTTGTCTTCTTTGTGTTCAAATAATTTTTAAGTGATTTATACACCACAGAGATTTTGAGGCGCTGCACTTTTTAGAGGAAATAAAAAAGCCAAATATTGTTCTGTAGCAGCGATTTTATATCGCGTGGGGTTAAATATTATGAAGTAAACAAACGCGGGGTAAACCCGCTACCAGTTTGATGTTCCACTTTCTCATTTACTCCTCATTTTCTTCTCTGTGTTCAAATAGGGTTTAGTAAATTATTCACAAAGAGGGCAAAGAGACGCTGCGCTAAAAGAGTGGGCTCTAGGTTCAGGGCTGATATCAGGCAGTTTGTAAAGCTCGCACCTCGCCGCTCGAAGCCCGTTGTCTTCTCTGTGTTCAAATAATTTTTAAGTAATTTATTCATAAAGAGGTTATGAGGCGCTGCACTTTTAGGGGAAATAAAAAAGCCAAATATTATTCTGTAGCAGCGATTTTATATCGCGTATTTATAGGCTTTTGCATTTTACCCGCGCCTCGTCGCTCGAAGCCCGCTGCCTTCTCATTCCCGCTTTGAGGTTCATAAAAGCGCCAATTAATAAATGAGCACTTAATCAGTCATTAAACCAATAATGACTGCTTTATTAGCCTTTAATTTATAGAGGGTATCACGCTTTCTAAGCGTTTTATGTCAATATCACTGATATTAGCAAAACGTTTAAAGTGCGCTGGCCACTGGCGAGTATAGCTCTCAACCTCGGCAATTATTTTTGTTGCTTGAGCCTTGTTGAGGCCGAAGCGTTTGGCTTGCGACAGTAAATTATCGATACTAGCATATCGGCCATCATCACCAAGCCCTATGCCATGCTGCTTTGAGTTATTAATAGGGGTGATATCATAAGCGGGGCTCATACGCCACGTTTGCCCTGCAAAGTGATACAAAAATGCATGATTTCGGCTGTGATCATCGGTATTACCAATAAATACGTTAAATACCATTCGCTTGTAGAGCTCTGTAGCATCAGCAGCGAACTCACCTGTGTGGTGGCGAATAAATTCAGCCAGTTCACCGTAGCTATAGTATGTTGCTAAGTCGCTTATCGCGACTTTTGGTTTTTGTAATAAGCTATTGGCGCTTAAAAAGTGATGAGTTTGTAAGTCATCGCTTACATCAAAACGTTCAACTAACAGAACATCGCCATTTTCTGTTTCATGAATACGGGTATTTGCAGTACGAATCCCCAATTCATTAGCCATACACATAGCGCCATGCTCAGCCCTAGCTAAGTTAAACAAATCGTCTTGACGATTAAACTTTGCCAAATAAAGTTTTTGGTCAATTTTCACAGAGGTTTTAGGTCTTGCTCCCCCCATACTTTGACCAAATTCAAAGGCTTTTTTTGCTTCTTGTGAAATCGTTTTATTGGCGAGCAAATCGTCCTTTGCTTGATCTAACAAGGCTAAATCGGCTAATGTATTTTTATTCGCTTTATGTTTTGATGCGCTGCGCGACAAACTAAATACCAAGGCGCCAACACCATACCCAGACCCTGCGAGTAAAAATTCTAGCTCATTTTTTGGTTTGGTATTATGCAGCGACAGTATAAGCTTACGCCCCCACGAATCAGCTCCCGCATCACTTAACACCCCAAACACACCTTTATTGGCAGAATAACTAACGATGCCAGGCTGTAATGGTAAATGCAGCGGATCGAGCGCAAACGCATCAGAGCGCGCAAGGTAACTTTTACCATAATTAAACTCACCTCGGCCTGTTTGTGTATTTAACTTAAAAAAACCACAAATTACCGGGCTGTCTTCTAAACCGTCAATAAATACATAAGCTTCAGAAGTCATCGTTAATCACCTGAGTTTTATTGCTTTTACGCTGTCTTGCATTATAACCGCCCACATCTGCGGCAAGCTCGTTAATTTCATCCAGCAATGAGCCTTGCAATTGAAGAACAACAAGGGCTTCAAACAATATATCGCTTTTTACTACCTCCCCTTGCTCAAGCTTTTGTACCGTTGAGCGAGATACACCAATCATTTTAGCGAACGTGCTCTGGGTATAAAGTAAAGTACGATGCTGGCGAATTAAATCACCCAATCGACACGCCAGCTTTAATGCTTGTTCAGATCTCATAAATGATTACCTAATCGGTCATTAATATACTAATGATTAGTTTAGCGGTATTTAATATGATTGCAATATTATTTAAATAGATACGAAATGAGTTTCGAGCTTCGGGTAACGAGCCGCGAGCGACGGGCTATAAATTCAGACTAGCGCCTAGAACCTCTTTGTGAATAAATCACTTAAAACCATATATGCACAAAGAGAAGTGAATAAGGGTAAATGAGAAGACAAAAGATTCGGGTAACGAGCCGCGAGCGACGGGCAGATAACACAACCTAGCGCTTTTTATCAACGTAGACGTGCAGCTTGCTGACGCGAAAAGCACCGCTTTTAAATTAGGTTACTTTCACGCCATTATTCGCCTCAAAAAATGAGGCGAATATCATACTTAATTGCCTCACTGTGTGTCATCGTGTTGAAATAGTAGGGCTTTGAATTACAAAAAAAGCTTTAAGCTTTTTAAAGTCATTTGGCTATTTTATAACGAGTACTGCGACCGCCCGCTGAGGTTTTCTTTATATAATCCAGTGTTTGTAAATCTGATAAATGACGCGTCGCCGTCGCGCGACTTACCTTAGCCACTTTTTGATACTGACTTGCACTGATACCCTGCTCAAATTGGCCATCAAGTAATTTATTAAGCACTTTTACTTGTTGCTCATTTAGTCTAGTTTGATCTTTTTTAAACCAATAATTAGTTTTAGAGACAGTTTGCTCAATATTCTTCAGGGTAGATTCAATTGCTTTATTGAGCGTATTTAAAAACCAGGTAATCCACTGTGTAATGCACAAATCACCACGCTGTGTTGCCTCTAAGACCTCGTAATAGCCTTTTCTATCTTCTAAAATTGCCACCGACATCGCATAGAACCGTATCGACTCTTTATGCTCTTGAGCAAGCGCTAAATCTGTAATAAGACGCGTAATACGCCCGTTACCATCTTCAAGCGGGTGTAGGGTAACAAACCACAAATGAGCGATAGCAGCACGAATAAAAGGGTCTGCATGTCGATCATTATAACCTGCATTAAACCAATTAAAAAAAACAGAGAGTTCGTTTTCGATAACATCTCTTGGTGGAGCAGTAAAATGTAATACGGGTCTATCTAATCGCCCTGATACAACTTGCATTGGCTCGTTGCCACGTAATTGACCGCCCGCTATTTGAGTAAATAATCCTTGTTCACCTGCAAACAATAAACGATGCCAATTCAACACACGTTCTAACTCAAGCGGTGTATCGGTGTTATTAATTGCATCCAACATGATCTCTGCAAGATTATCGCTTTGCACTGTGGTTGGATAAGGTTGCTCATCAATGTGGAGTTTTTTAGCGAGTGACGAACGTACCGAAAACGCATTGAGTTTTTCACCTTCAATTGCGCTTGAATGAATAATATTAGCCAATAAAGTATTAAGTGCTTGCTGTTTTTGCTGCGTACTTTGCCCATCCATGCGACCAACCAGCACACCTTGGTTAAAACAAAGCTCTCTCAACAATGGCGCAAGCTGTTTTTCATCCCACGTAAAGTTCGGCCAATCTTGTTGTTGCCATATCCACATAAGCGTTTGCCCTAAAATAAATTAGTTACAGTCTACGCCATATAATCGCCTCATACAATGAGGCAATTAAGACACTTAATTGCCTCATTGTATGAGTTTGTGGACTTGTGCAAACCCTAGCGCCCTTTACCATTAACTTAGAGCGTTTGACCTTTCGTTTCAGCGCAGCGCCTCATAACCTCTTTGTGAATAATCACTTAAAACCATATTTGTACAAAGAGAAGACAGCGGGTTTCGAGCAGCGAGCGACGGGCTATAAATTCAGCCTAGCGCCTTTAACCTAAAACCTTTTACCTATTCCCACCGTAGGCGTTAAGCTTGCTGACGTGAAAAGCGTAGCTTTTAATGGCAAAACCCGATCTCCGCAACTCGATGCTCGTCGCCTTTGAGCAAAGTTATTCAAAAATATTCCTGATATTTTTGTTGGTTATTCGTCACCTCTCGGCGCTCTGAGCATTAGTGTGTGGTGATTGTGAAAATACAGCGCTTTTTAAATTTGATGGTTAAAGCTCAATATCATTCAAAACAATCTTACAAAATGATTTGAATACATCAAATGCTTCTTGCCACACCAATTTATGACTACCATAAACCATTGGAACAACATATTCATTAAAACGCGTTTCATAGAGTGAGTTCACTTGCAATACATCTAAGGCAAACTTAAGTTCAATAATCGGTTCTGCCATAAATTCTAAATGCTGGTTACCGTAACGGGTAATATCTTCTGCTATGACTTTTTTGACTAAAGGCACCACACCTGATGCATCCGCCAACCCAGCGTGTTGAATATAATACGTATCATAAACATGGCGAATTAGCGCAGGATCATCGTCTCTTCTATTATCACGTGCAAAGCTCGCTGTGCGCCTAAGCATAGACACTAACTTTTCAGCTTGTGTACTCTCAATACTAGAAAAGTCCATCAGCGGCACTTCTGGTGCCTGTTGAGTTACCTCGTTCACTAAAGAAGATATATTGCGGCTTTGTACATTATCAAAAAGTAACGTTTCAATAAGCTCTAATTTAATAAACGGTCGTAAGCATGGGGCTTTTGAATGGGCTTGAGGATAGCGAATATCAATTTGTTGATATCGATATTCATCAAAAACAGTTGGAGTATTTTCTACAGAAAAATAATCATGTGAATTAATTGCAGCAATTAACTGTAAGTGGAGCGCTTTTCTAGCCTTTTTTCTTTTAGTTTTAGACGTGTTAGCAGTTAAATCTTTGGGAATAATTTTTATATCAACATCTTCAGACATTCGATGAGTTTTAATGCCTGACTTTGTTAATGCCGTACCACCTGAAAAAACTAAAAAATGCGTATCAAAAGATAGCTCACAAAGTAGCTTAAGTAATGCAACTACATAGTAATCTTTTTCAACAATAGCAGGGTTACCCATACCAAGAGCATCCGCTACATCTAAAAATAAATCACTATCAACTCGCATTAATAGCGCTATTATTTACAACAATTTTACGCTTAAAGCGGCTATTGGTCATTATTTTAAATGAAGCGGGAACTTGTAAGCTTTCACCATTAAGACTGCGTTGTGTAAATTCATCGAATTGATACTCAACGCCCAGTTTCTCAATAGCCTCTAAAATGACACCATCTGCACCCGCAGGTGATGCTGGCATTAACTTACCAGTAATGCGATTTTCTCGCGCTTTAGTATAAAGCCCATAACCAATACGTAACAACTGGCCACTATCTACCAGCTTTTTTAAAACACGGCCAACTTGGTCGTAACCTGCAATATCAGCAAAATCAGCGCGCTCAAAAACATAACGCTTCGAGCGATTTATTCTTGTGGTTACTTTACTTGCTATTGTCATATTAATTACTCTCGTTGCTTAGACAAAATATAGCAAACATACGACATCTAAACAATGCAAATATACGACATTAAAAGAGTAATAGCACGCTGACCTTTAGGTAAAAACTCAACAACGGGCTGCGTGCATCGAGCTTATGCAAATATCCTAGCGCCTAGTTACTTCCCTGAAACACATTTTTTTATTCTTACCTCTTTAGCGCAGCGCCTCATAACCTCTTTGTGAATAAATCACTTAAAACCATATTTGCACAAAGAGAAGACAGCGGGTTTCGAGCAGCGAGCGACGGGCTATAAATTCAGACTAGCGCCTTTAACCTAAAACCTTTTACCTATTCCCGCCGTAGGCGTTAAGCTTGCAGACGTGAAAAGCGTAGCTTTTAATGGCAAAACCCGATCTCCGCAACTCGATACTCGTCTACTTTATTTATACATGTCGCATTGGCGACGACAACCAAAGAGAAGTAACCGCCGACTTCTCTTTGGAATCTCTCGGCGCCCCGAGCATTTTGCTATTTCCTCAAAACCTAAATTGATATGAACGTAAACGTCGTGTAAGGCACATCCATGTGCCTGTCACGGTTTTAATTGCATTGCCTAAAGGGATTTAGGTACTTGGAATTTGTCGGGAACAAAATTCCGCCATGCAATTAATTACTCATCAATAGAGTCTTTTCGGGCAAAATGACGGGGGAGTTGTCTTGGCAGTGGTCTTTAAATTTTAATGTAGGCGTTAAGCTTGCTGACGCGAAAAGCGTAGCTTTTAATATCAAAATCCGATCTCCGCAACTCGATACTCGTCTACTTTATTTATACATGTCGCATTGGCGACGGCAACCAAGGGGCGGATACCGCCGACCGCCCCTTGGAATCCCACGGCGCCCCGGGCATTTTGCACTTTCCTCAAAGCCTAAATTGATATGAACGTAAACGCCGTGTAAGGCACATCCATGTGCCTGTCACGGCTTTGATTGCATCCATGCAATCGATTACTCATCAATTGAGTCTTTTGGGCAAAATGACGGGGGAATAGTCTTAGCATTAGCCTTCAAATTTGTCGATGCGTTAAGAGTTATGTATATTAAATTTATACTTAATTTGAGTAACTTAAATGGCTGTTCAAGATCAAAAGGGTAAATGGCTTTCGAGCAAAGAGGTCATTAAACATCTAAAAATAACAGACTGTGAGTTAATGCACCGCCGCGAGCGTGGTGAACTTAAGTTTGAAAAGCGTGGGCGGGCGTATTTTTATTATTTTGATAATCAAGGATGAATAAGTGATATTCCAAAAAATAGTGCTAGAAATGCTAGCCAAAGAACAAAAAGTATCTATTCCGCAAGGCTTCCAAGACTATGTTAACGCTAATAATTTAAAAGCGAACACGGCAGCATCAATATCGATAGATGCTATTAAGAAGCTGCCAAAGCTTTTAAAAGAGCAAAATACAATGGTGTTAAGGCTCGGCTCGCGCTCGGGTTCAAATCAAACTTATTTTTCGCTTGTAAAAACAAATGATGTAAACACTTTCTTTTTTAATGACCAAGCTTTGTTTGGTCAATTACACCCTGAGCTGTTTTTACCAAACGTATCAATTCTCAGCTTATTTGCCTTTCAACTCCTACCAAAAGTAACTGAAACCTAAGTTGTAAATCTAGCTATAGCATCAGGGTTAATGGCTGAAGCACTTAATTTAAGGATGACAAAACCATAGTAGTGCCAGCAACGGGCCAAAGTACATTCACGTTTAACTTTAAGCCACTCGCTAACGAAGATATTGTCCTTGAGCATATAAATGGTCAAGTTGAAATCGATGCTGTATTTGTTGCTAAGCGAGACGGTAAAGAGCACTTATTTGTGATTGAAGCAAAACATGGCGATAAATTTGATTCGTTGGCAAAACACAAATTGCTTTACCCTAGTTTAAGCCTATTACAAAAGCTGCCCTCGTCTATACCTATAGTCCCTGTTTACTTGAAAAGTATAAAAACAAAAAAAGGGATCGACTTCTATATTGCTGAGTGCCCTTGCATTGTAAATCACCCATATTCTCAATAACTTAAAAGATAACGTGCAACACTAATCTTGTTGAATATATGTACTCTTAAATCATTAACTTCATGTTCGTTACCTATACCTAAAATTTAAGCGCTTTTCGCGAGAGTAAACTCCCGCCTACATTCATAAACACCAATTTACCAACACACTCCAACTCCCCGTGATCACACCCGAAAGTTATAAACTGATGAGTAATCACTTGCATGGATGCAAGTTAAGCCGTGACTTCGCCATGGACGGCGAATACACGGCGCTTAAGTTCACATCAATTTTTAACTTGAGGACACAGTGTGATCCTCGGGCGCGCCGTGGGATTCCAAAGGGCGGTCGGCGGCAGCCGCCCTTTGGTTGCCATCGCCAACGCGATAAAACCTCGAATAGAGGTTTTTAATCTCTTTCCCAAAATCATATATAAATCACGGCTCAAGCCAATTCCTACACTTTAAAAGCGCGAGGCAAACTCACGCCTACGGCACATCCTACAAATTTAAAAGCTGCGCTTTTCGCGCGAGCAAGCTCTGCGCCTACAAGTTAAAGCGCGACGGCAAACTACTCTGCAACCACTTGTTTAAACCGTGCGAACGTTCGCATGCTGTCATCAGCAATCATTACCTCGTAATCGGGGTTTTGAGCGATTAGCTCGTATTGCCCATTGGGTAACTTGTTAACTTTACGCAGTAAATACTGCCCTTCCCCGCCTATATCATCCCGCTCTATCGCCACTATTTGGCCGCGTAACGATCCTGCTTTATCGGACGTTATAAGCTCAAGTAGCAGCAAATCACCATCAAGTATTGGGTGTTTACCGCCATTCATTGAGTTACCCGATGCGTGTGCTAAAAAGTGCACGTTTGGATCAAGCTTGCCTGCGCCAAGTGGCGCATCTATAAATTCCATATCGCTTTCATCCCCTGTTTTAAAATGCCCACAGGCAATTTTTATATTGGGGAAATACGGTAGTTTTAATGTGTTATCTTGCTCTTTTGTTGTATCGGTACGATCTTTAAACGCTAGCTGAGTAACATTGTCAGCTTGTTGCTCAGTATTTTGCTCAGTTGTTGCTACATTTACTTTTAATCGCTGACTGTATTTAGCTAAGCTGTATTCAACCAGCTCTAACACGGCGTTGCTTAGTAATTCGAGTTTATCTGCGGGTACGTCAAACGTGGCTTTTACTGTGTCGTTTTCTAGCGTAAACCACTGCGTGCCATCTTTATTTTTATTGGTGTAAGCTTTGATTGGGTTTTTACGCCAGTAGCTTTGCCATGTTTGTGAATCAGCGGCAGCTTGCTGCTCTTTGGCTGATAAATCGTGTTGTTTTAAATTTGGGTGGCGCGCTAATACTTTAGCGCTCATGGCTGCAAGTTCTGCAACTGTTGGGGGAATGGTAAAACCATTTAATGCCACATAAGCTTCAAGCAAAATAGCTTTAAAGCATTTGGTCATACTGGTTGTTTGTATGCCCTTATGTAAAAAGTCATAGAACGGCGCTAGTTGCTCAGCACCTTGTTGTGCCTCATCATCAATGTTTTGTGTTTTAGCAATTAGCTCAAACCAACTAGTGTAATTGCTGTTTACCTTTTTTATATCCCCATAGTGGTAGTAAAACTCACTTAAGGTGGGTAAATGCCCAAGTTGCTCAGCAAGTTGTGTTATATCTTCAAGCGCCGTAGTGCGCTGCGCCTTAGCTAGCTGTTGCCAGAAGTCGGTGACTTTTAAATCAATATTTATAAAACAGCCATCAGCTAGATTTGGCTTTTTAAGCTTTTTCACTACACCACTTGGCGTAGTTTCATGGAGTAACGCATAAGGCTTATTTAAAAAGCTATGGTGGTTACCAATAAAGTCGAGCACCACTAAATGCGTTTTACCTTCTAGCGTACGCAAACCACGCCCTAATTGCTGTAAAAACAGGATTTTAGAATCACTTGGGCGCAGCATTAAAATAGTATCGATGCTGGGTAAGTCAGTCCCTTCATTAAACAGATCAACGGTAAATAGCACTTCAACTTGGCGTTGTTCTAATTGTTTAAGTGCCTCATTTCTGCGTACTTTTGATTGGCTATGTACTGATAGTGCTTTTACACCCGCTTTATTAAACGCATCAGCCATATAATCGGCATGTTTGGTGGAAATACAAAATCCCAAGGTGCGTTTTTGTTTATATTGTTGCCACTGTGCAAGCGCATGATCGGCTCGTTTTTGTGTCGCAAATTTGTTTTCTAGTGCTGCAGGATCAAATCGACCATTGCGCCATGGAATGGCCTGGTAGTTTACGTTTTCGTCCCAAATGCCGTAGTAATGAAACGGCACTAACGTTTTTTGATCAATTCCTTGCGTTAAGTTTCTCTCAAATACTAAATTGTTGTCGCACAATCCTAAAATATCGGCTTGGTCAGTACGTTCTGGCGTGGCGGTTAAACCGAGTAAAAACTGTGGTTCAAAATAGTTTAATAGCTGACGATAAACACGTGCGCTGGCATGATGAAACTCATCAACAATGATGTAGTCGAACGCCGTTGGTGCAAATTGCTTTAAATGATTACTTCGTCCAATGGTTTGAATAGAAGCAAATAAACAGTCGGCGTTTTTGTCGCGGTGTTTACCGTTATAGAATCCCGTTGAAAGCGGCAGTAGTTCAGCAAAAGTACGCTGTGCTTGTACAAGTATTTCTTCACGATGCGCGACAAATAATACCCGTTTAGCTTTGAATTGTTTAACATCAAACGCGCTTAACCATGTTTTACCCATGCCTGTTGCTAACACTACTAAGCCACGTTTAAAGCCCTCAGCGCGAGTTTGCGCTAGAGCATTGAGCGCTTCAATTTGAGCTGGCCTTGGTGTTTTAGCTTCGCTTTGTTCAATAATTTGTTCCGCTGTATCGGCATGATTTACCGCTACAAACTGCTGTGTTTTGCGCCTAGCAATGTAGTTATTAATCCATTCATGGCTTAAATTGCTGACAAACTCGTGGTTGAAAATAGCGTAAAAAGCATTCCGAATACTTAAAAATTGCTGCGCTGCTTGGCTTGTTTTTGGCTGCATGTAATCATGTCTAAAATTCCACTCATGACCTTTAGTAAGTGCGCTGGCGCTAATGTTACTTGAGCCGATAAAGGCACAACCAGACGTAATTTCGCTGGTGTCGTTTGTTTTGACAAAAATATACGACTTCATGTGAAAGCTTTGGTTGCTCTGTGTTTGGTAAATACGCACATCGGCACCACGATCCACTAATACCATTAGCTCTCTGAGCGCATTAGGATGAGTAATATCAAGGTAATCGGAGGTTAACAGCTTTAGTGTTGCGCCACTTTGTAAAGCTTCATTGAGTGGGTCAAATAACAAAGCCAAGCCACTGGGTTGGATAAATGACACTGTGATTTCAATCTCTGTGGCATTATTTATTGCATGTACAAGATTAGGTAATAGCGGATCATCGGCACCCGTAATAAGCTGCTGCTTATTACTTTGCAATTGGTGCTGTTCGTTAAAGCTATTCATTTATTAATTCGCTGCGCGTTAATAATGCGTTGAGCCACACTTCGCTTTCGCGCTCTGGGCGTTGGTCAACCGTTTGCCATTGTTTTAGTGTTTTAAGCTCAGTGTGGTGGGCAATTAATGCGGTTAGGCCATCTTCATTTAAATCGGTAAATTCACGACCATTATGCACGCGTTCTTGCGTGCCATATTTAAACGACACATACAAAACACCGTTTGGTTTTAGGGCATTTTGCAGCTTTAAAAACACCTGTGGTAACTCTACTTTTGGCACATGCAATAAACTGGCGCAGCACCAAATACCGTCGTACTTATTGGTACAATTTAGCTGCTGAAAGGTTTTAACCTCTACGGCTTGTTGTAAGTAATTACTGGCTAACTTTGCAATGTTCTCGCTTGCATCAAACGCGCTAACAGTAAAACCTTGCTGTTTAAAATACATAGCATCGCGGGCACTGCCACAGCCAGCATCTAAAATATGGCCATGTTTAGGGATAAGCGGTAAAAACTCAGCGTAAAGCGCCGACATATCAACATTAAGCGTTGAGTCGCTAAAAGTTTGTGCATGTTGATTATAGTAATTGAGTGTTTTAGTAGGCACTAAATTCACCGCTCCGTGGTTATTTATTAACAGCGCGAGCTATTAATCTGGTATTCATTTATAACTAATCTACAGTATCAACATTTAAAAATATAGAGCTACGGCAATATATACGCCCTAAGTAGTATGTTTTCATTACAAAAAAGCACTGTTTAATTGTTATAAACCAATGTTATTTACACTTTTACCTATTAACTCTACATCTTTGAAAGTATTAAAGTTATATAAACGCTTCGGCGCTATTTGAATGAGTAGCGATAATTAAACACTTACCTTAATCCACACTAAAAACATGGCTGTTATTTACCCTGCAGTGTAACGGCTTGAATAAACGTTTATTTAAGCCGTTATAAGCTTACCAAGCGTTTTAAAGGTTACATTACGTGCAATCGCTTTAGCTGCTGGCCTTTTAATAACAACTACCTAACCCTGTTTATATTTACAACTTGGTTTATACTAAAGTGTTGTAATTTTTTAGAGTAATAAAATGCTTAAAGTCGCTTTTGTTGTATTACTAATCTTTAGCTGTAGCGTATTTGCCTGTAACAAAACACTTAAGGTGGGTACTAATGAACGCAACTGGCCGCCTTATGTGGTGGCAGTAAAAAACAATTTAACAGGCGTTGAAATTGACGTGTTGAACACGATTTTTAACGGCTCATCTTTTTGTTTAAAATTTGTGTTGCTGCCTACCTCATCGCGCGCTTTTGAAGAATTAAAAGAAGGCCGTATTGATGTTATTTTTGCCGCCAGTAAAACATCAGCAAGAGCTGATTTTGCCTATTTTAGCGATGCCTATCGTGATGAAGTAGTTCGCCTGTATAAATACACCGAATCGCCTGATTTAAATAACATTAGCGATATTTTTTATAAAGATTTAACCTTGACGGTTAACCGTGGCAGTTATTATGGCGTTGCGTTTGAGCTGTTTAAACAAAACTACCCCGCTAACGTTATTATGATGCCTACAGCCGAAAAACGTTTTGCAATGCTCAATAAAAATAGAGTTGATTACGCAATTGAAGACGAACTAGCAGCGCAATATTTTATAAACCAATACCCAGCAATAGAAGCGGTTACTAATATGGCGGCCATCAATAAGAGTTCTACTCATTTAATGCTAAGTAAAAAAACCATTAGCCAAGTAGAGTTACAAGCTATAAATGAGTTAATTAAGCCAAATAAATCCGCTATACAAGCCATTTACCCACATTACTAAACGCTTAGATTTCGCAACATTTAAAAGCTGCGCTTTTCGCGCGAGCAAACTCTGCGACTACAATCACAAGCCGGATTATAAACTCCCGCCTACATTCATAAACACTAAGAGTGTAATAGGTGTTAGGTGTTAGGTTTTAGGACAGTGACAGAGACTACTAGTTATTAGGCTGTTTGCACAAGCACGTAACTCGTATCCAGTAGCAGCGATTTTATATCGCGTCAGATTAAGCCTAAATAAATATTTACCACCGAGAACACAGAGTTCACAGAGAAATGCTTAAAAAATACCGTTCCACCTCTGTGTAGCGCAAAGCGCCTCAAGAACCTCTGTGGTGCAAAATTGTTTTTAAATTAAAAGCGCGAGGTAAACTCCCGCCTACCGATATGATTAACGTTGACGGTTATCGTAGACGGGCTTTATGCCGCGCAAGGTCATTATTCACAAAGAGGGCGAAGAGACGCTGCGCTGAAAAGAGAAGGCGCTGGGTGCTAGGTTGTGCCCGTAGCCCACTACCCGCCGTCCGAGAACTTTACCTTTCCCCTTTAACCTCAATCAGCTTGCTAATTCGGCCATCGCTTTTTGGCTAAACAAGTGCATAGTTACATAATGTCGTTTTTTAATAATCGTCTTCACAATTTCTTGATCTATATTCAAATAATCATGCACAAGCGCATTGCGTAAACCGATTATTTTACGCCATGAAAGCAACTCATTATCGGTTAAAACACCGAGTTGCGTTAGTTCACTAAATGTTTGGTAGGCATTACTGCTTGTCGTGTTTTTATACTTTTTAAGCCAGTGCTTAGATAAACCAATACACACTTCTGTCATTAACTGTAACAAACGCTCTGCGGCACGGTAGTCTCTATTATTAAGTTGATCTATTTGGCTTAATTCGTCGAGTTCTTGCATATATTCATCAATATGTCGTGTTACTTCACTTACATAAAGCGCTATTCCTGTATCAATCATGCTTACTCGCTATCATCTCAAATTCAAATTGGCTATAAATACGCTGCTGCTCTTTCATCGCTCTAAGGCTATTTTTACCTAAAATTACACATCCGTACTCTATTATGTTGAATGCAAGGTAACTGGGGATTAAGTTTATATCAACGATTGAAATAAGCTGTTCGTTTAGGCTAAGCGCATTGCTGATTTCTAGCTCGAGTTCTTTTGGCCTGAGTCGTTTATCAAACGAGCTAAGATCAAAATTTTTAAAAGCGATAGCAAGATCAATATCACTATGAGGTTGTGCTGTACCTTTGGCGTGAGAGCCATACAACCAAACCACTTCAATGTCGCTATTTTTCTGCAAGTAATTAACTATTTGTTGAAAAATATTATTGCTCAAAATAAAAAACCATTAGTAAAAACTAAGATAATCATAACTTATCTGTTTTATACTGAACACTAAAACCGATAATGTACTTTTATTCACGTAAATTAATTTTAAGTGATGTATTCACCAAAGAAGCGCTAGGTAAAAGGCGCTAGCTTCTGGGGAAGTAGCTAGGTGCTAAGTTATGCCCATAGCCCAAAACCCGCCGCCCGAGAACTTTTACCTTTCCCCTTTAATCACTTTCTCTGTGTACTCTGCGACCTCGGTGGTAAATAGTGTTTTAATTTATTTTATTCACCACGAGGAAGAAGAGGCGCTGCGCTGAAAGAGAAGGCCAAAGGCGCTAGGCTGTGCTCGCTACTCGTCGCTCGAAGCCCGTCGCTCGTAACCTTTAATTTCAATCTTCCACTTTTTTAGATCTTTTTGCGTAACCAAAACAAGCTGCCTTCGGTGGCTATCCACGCTTGTTTACCAAGTGAATTTAGGTATATCCCTACTTCTTCTTTACTGCCTGGGCTGTAAAAATCAAAGTCGTCACTTTTTAGTTTTTCTTGCCCAGTAAGTAGCTTTATAAAGTGTTTATTAAGCTGTTTAAGTTGCTTTTTATATTGCTTGGCTTGGCTAGAGTCACCATTTTTATGAAATTCACTCAAGGCGCGGCTTGCTGTGGCATGGAGCTCTTCGCTGTCGAAGTCAGCTAAAAACGCATCTAGCTTTTGCCACTGGCCTTTAATTATGTAGCAGTTCATTAGCCAATGCCGATTCGCTTGATTATCCATGGGGTTTAATTGCAACAGTGTTTCAAATTCATCAATGGCAAGTTGTATATTGCCTTGTAGTGCGTTAATTTGTGCTCGGTGCGACCGTAGCATCATATAAGGGCGTGTTTCGTGGATCAGCCAAAAGTGGCCTTGGTTTTGTGCTATGTATTGCTCTGTAATAAAACCCTCAAACAGTTCAAGTAACGCTTCTATCGGTTCAAACGCGCTGGGGGTAAAGTCGCTAAGGATTGCTTCCATTAATTGATCAATCACTTCGTCGTCAATCATTTTGCCAGCAGCAAAGTCATTGCTGTGCTGTTGGTGTGCAAACTCTTCTAAAAATTGTTCGTTAAACGCGGCTTCGTCTTCATCGCTCCAGCGGGTGTTTTCAATAAAACGAATGTTGTAAAGCGCGTCGGCTACAAAGTAGATGTAATTCTTTTTAAATGATTGCGCTAAGCCCTGATTACTAGCAAATTTTTTCATTGCAGCTTGCTCAGAGCTGAAGGCACTAAGTACTTCATTCAAACTTGCTAGCACCTCTTTTTGGTGTTTGTTTAGGCTGCGTTTATCAATAAACTTAAGTGCCTGTAATGCCCCTTTACAGTAGTTTGGTAATGGCATATTAGCTTTGAGTGAATCGCGGTAATCGGTTTTCGATAAGCTGCATTTAGTGGGCATTTTAAAGTCTTCGCTCATCACTTTTTGCATGCTGTTATTGTAATTTTCCATCAGGCTTTCGAGGTACTTTAACTCAGCGTCTGTTGTAAAATTAATCTCACCTAGTAGGTCTGGCTGCCATTGGCTGGGCATTATTATGTCGGGCAGTAAGCCTAATCCTAAAAAGTAACCCTGAATAAAGTAATAATCTGGCTGTTTTACACTTAGCTTACTAAGTTTTATAACTTCGCTACGAATTTTTGCGGGCGACATAACTCACTCTTTTTGATATTTTTTATTACAATAAAGCCGTACTTAAAAACAATCAAGTGAGTTAACGTTTAAATAGGCTAGCCTTTAGTATACTTGGCCTGTATAATTTGCCGCCTTATTTACACCTATTGCCTGGTCTATTTTCGCACCTGCTGCGCCCATAACCCTGTCAGTATTTTTCTAGGACACCTTTTTTTGATCTCCACCGCAAATATTACGATGCAGTTTGGCGCAGAGCCGTTGTTTGAAAACATTTCAGCTAAATTTGGTAACGGTAACCGTTACGGTTTAATTGGCGCTAACGGCTGCGGCAAGTCGACATTTATGAAAATTTTAAGCGGTGCGCTTACGCCTAGTGCAGGTAATGTGTCTATTACGCCGGGGCTAAAATTAGGTAACCTAAGCCAAGATCAGTTTGCGTTTGAACAATACAGCGTAGTTGATGCGGTAATTATGGGCGACGTTGAGCTTTGGAAAGTAAAACAAGAGCGCGACCGTATCTATTCGTTGCCTGAAATGAGCGAAGAAGACGGCATGAAAGTGGCCGAGCTTGAAAGCATCTTTGCTGAAATGGACGGTTACACCGCAGAAAGCCGCGCAGAAGAAATACTACTTGATGCGGGTATCGATAAAGAATTTCATTATGGTTTAATGGCAAACGTAGCCCCTGGTTGGAAATTGCGTGTGCTTTTAGCACAGGCGCTATTTGCTAACCCTGATATTTTGCTACTTGATGAGCCAACCAATAACTTGGATATTCATACTATTACGTGGCTTGCGAATGAGCTTAACCAACGTAAATGTACCATGATTATTATTTCCCATGACCGTCACTTTTTAAACTCGGTATGTACGCACATGGCCGATATTGATTACGGCGAGCTGCGTATTTACCCAGGTAACTACGAAAAGTACCTTGAAGCCTCTGGCTTACAACGCGAACAGTTATTAGCTGAAAACGCGAAAAAAAGCGCTGAAATAGACGAGCTGCAAGACTTTGTTAACCGTTTTGGTGCTAATGCCTCTAAAGCAAAACAAGCCAGCTCGCGCGCTAAAAAAATGGATAAAATTAAGCTTGATGAAGTTAAAGCATCAAGCCGTATGAGCCCGTCACTGAGCTTTGATGAGGGCAAAAAAATGTATCGCCAAGCGCTTGAGCTAACCAAGCTTGGCCATGGATTTGACGGTGAAACATTATTTACCGGCGGCGACTTATTGCTAGAAGCGGGTGCAAAGCTTGCGGTAATTGGCGAAAATGGTGTGGGTAAAACCACCTTTTTACGTTGTTTAGTTAACGAGCTTGAAAGTTTACACGGTGAAGTTAAATGGTCAGAAAACGCGACCTTTGGTTACTGCCCACAAGACAGCAGCAAAGACTTTGATAACGACTTAACTTTATTTGATTGGATGTCGCAGTGGCGCACTGCTAAACACAACGATTTAATGGTTCGTGGCATGTTAGGGCGTTTATTATTTACCGCAGACGATTCAAATAAAAAAGCGCGTAACTGTTCAGGTGGTGAGAAAAACCGTTTGTTATTCGGTAAGTTAATGATGCAAGACGTTAACGTACTAATAATGGATGAGCCAACAAACCACATGGATATGGAAGCCATTGAAGCGCTTAACAATGCGCTAAAAGATTTTAAAGGCACGCTTATTTTTGTAAGCCATGACCGTGAGTTTGTATCGTCACTAGCAACGCGTATTGTTGATATTAAAGACAAGCAGATAATTGACTTCCAAGGTACGTTTGACGAATACCTGGCAAGCTGCGAAGAAAACAAAGTAGCTTAAGAGCTAGGTTAAAGGTTAAAGGTTAAAGGTTAAAGGTTAAAGAAATAGCCTAAACCATTTAAAAGCGGTGCTTGTTTAAGCGCCGTTTTTTTGTGCCTGGGGTTCGGGGTTCGGGGTTCGGGGTTCGG
>ERZ1673962.812-NODE-812-length-18374-cov-5.584912_pt1 | contig 18374 bp, 16 predicted proteins | sample MGYA00580188_ERZ1673962 | MGnify/ENA primary metagenome ERZ1673962 (study PRJEB41334, sample SAMN05608104) | rock metagenome | biome: terrestrial subsurface; feature: shale formation; material: shale | place: USA: Pennsylvania ... | reverse complement strand
CAGAGCATAAGCCGGGCTTGTGACCGGCTTGAAAATAATTGTTCAGGAGACCCTAATGAAGGTTCTGATCACCCGTGATCTGCTGCCTTTTTTCGAGTCGGACACCGTTTTCAACCACCACCAAGGCTTCGCCTTGGTGGTGGTTGAAAACGGTGAAGAGGCATGGCGGGAGGTCGACCAGGCCTGGCCCAATCTGGTGATGATGGATATTAATGCGGCAGGCATGCCGGGAGACGAGTTCTGTCGCCGCATCAATAAGGACCGGCAATTGAGGCACATTCCGGTGGTACTGATGGTGGAAAGCCAGAACCCCGAAGATCTTAACCGCTGCCTGAAAGCGCGATGTGCCGACATCCTCTTCAAGCCGTTGAGCAGGCATCTGCTTATGGCCTCCGCTCGTCGCATCCTGGGGCTCTCGTATCGCTCCTTCCCGCGTATTCCCATGTGCCTCCCGGTCCGCTATGGGCGTCCCTATGAAGAGATGCGGGGCGGATCATGCGTCAACCTCTGTTCCGGCGGCATGTTCATCGAGAGCAAGCAACCGTTTCCCGTGGAACAGTTGCTGAAGGTCGAATTCACCCTGCCCGGCACGACCCGGGTCATCTCCTGCCAGGCCACCGTAACCTGGATAAACAGCGAACAATCCCCCGTCAACAAAAACCTTCCCGCCGGCATGGGATTGCAGTTTCTGTCCCTGGGCCTCAACGAGTTGCTGGCCATCTGCCGTTATATCCGCTTGCGAAGCCAACCATCCCAACCGGCTTCCGAATAGAAAGGCCTCCATCTCCGAAGGAGGTCTATCATACCTGAACCCACCTGCCGAATTTACCTTCACCCGGAATTTATCAATCTGGATTCCCGGAAGAAAAACCTGTGTCCGCGGGAACCGGTCAGCCAGGCTGGACCACCTACAGACCATTGATATCGAGGTGCTGCAATCGCCACAGCCGGGCGTACAGACCGTTTTGAGCCAACAGTTGGGCATGCGTTCCGATTTCGCGAATAACTCCCCGGTGCAACAGAACAATGCGATCGGCATGCTGAACGGAGCGCAGCCGGTGGGCGATGACCAGCACCGTGCGACCGTGGCGCAAACGCTCCATCTGCTGCTGAACGACCGCTTCGGTCGCGGCATCGAGTCGGCTGGTAGCCTCGTCGAAAAGCAGAACCGAAGGATTGACCGCCAGAGTGCGTACCAGGCATAGGAGTTGCCGCTCTCCCGCCGACAGGTTACGGCCCCGCTCCTCCAGCCGTCCCTGCAAACCTCCCAGCCTTTCGACCACTTTCCAGGCTCCGCACTTCTCCAGAAGCTCCAGCAATTCCTCATCGGCAAATCGCAGCAGCGGGTCGACATTATCCCGCACCGTGCCGGCGAAAAGAAACGGTTCCTGGGAAACCCAGCCGATGCGGCGTCGGACCTCTGTCGGATCGATTTCGCCAAGATCCACGTCATCGAGCAGGATACGTCCTTTTGTCGGGTCGTAAAATCTCAACAACAAACGACCGAGGGTCGTTTTGCCGCTGCCGGTATCCCCCACGAGCCCGACCATTTCCCCCGGCGCAATGGTTAGGTCGATGTCGCTGAGCACCGGATCGCTGCCGTCATAGCTGAAGCACACTCCTTCGAAGCGCACGCCCCCTCGCCCCTTCGCCGGCGCTTTGGTTCCGCAGGCTTCGCTCGGCTGATCGAGGAGCTCGAAAATTCTTTCCAAGGATGCGTTGCTCGCCTGCAGCAGGGAATAGTGGCCGCTCAGTTTGCGCAACGGCGCGAAAAATCGCTGCACATATTCGAGAAAAGCCACCAGGGTGCCGAAGGTCGCCACCCCTTCCAGAACCGACATCCCCCCGCGCCATAAAATCCCGGCGATGGCCAGCGCAGACAAGGTTTCCAGGGCGCTGAACAGAAAAACATCCCAACGGATGGCTGCAAAGGAACTGATCCGATATACTTCCTGGAGGCCGTCAAACTCCTCCAGCGTGCGGTTTTCCTGACCGAACAGGCGCACCGTCCCTATCCCGGCAATGCGCTCTGCCAAGTAGCCGTTGAGCTCCGCAAGCCGGGCCCTTACCTGTCGCATGGCCTGTCGCATACGGTGACGAAACAATACCAGTATCAGCCCCAACAGAGGCAACAGTGCGAAGGCCACCAGGGTCAGGGAGGGACTCAACCAAAGCATGGCGGTCACCACGAACACCAGAGAAAAGACCTCTCCGAAGGCGGCGGCGACCCCCGACCCGAACAGCTCACCGATATTTTCCACGTCGCTGGTGAGACGTGTCACCAGGCGGCCGGAGGGATGACGGTCGAAATATTCTACCGGCAATCGCAACAGGTGCCGGAACCCGCGGCTGCGCAAATCGGCGGTGATTTTCTGCCCCACCCCCTGAGCCAGATATCCCTGCCAGAATCCGAGCAGGCTTTCAGTACAGGCTGCCGCCAGAAACAACAAAACCACGCCGCCCAGCCCCGTCAGCTGCCCGGGAACGATATATCGGTCGATGGCGACTTTGATCAGAAAAGGCTGGACCAGACGGGCTGCCGTGGCCAGAGGCAACAGCGCCATGGCAACCGTCGCCGACAGACGATAGGGGCGAATCAGGCGCATAAACCGACGAAACAGGCTCCTGTCGAGATGGCGGCCGGTAACTTCATCCAGGTCGAACATACCGCGTCTCACGCCAGTCCCTCCAGTTCTCGCTGCAAACGTTCCTTTTCCAGCAGTCGGGCATACAGCCCCCCTTGTGCGATCAAGGATTCATAGGTCCCTGATTCGACCAGACGGCCGCCATCCAGTACCAGGATACGATCCGTTGCAGCCAGCAGGGAGGCATGACCAGACGCCAGAAAAACCGTCTTTCCGGCCAGCAGACCGCGCAGCCGCCGCCAGACAGTTCGGGCGGTTGCAGCATCGAGATGGCTGAACGGGTCGTCCAGCAGCCACAAACTGCCGCCCTTGGCAAGAGCCCGGCCGATACAGACTCTCTGGCGCTGTCCTCCCGACAGCGCCTTGCCCCCTTCCCCGACCCTGGTGTCAAACCCTCTGCTGAAATGGTCAACCTCCTCATCGAGACAGACCGCTTTCGCCACGTTTTGCAAAAATTCTTCACTCTCATCGGAACCGGCATACAGCAGGTTGTCCCGCAGCGTGCCGGAAAACAGCCTTCCTTCCTGGGATACCATGGCCACCCGGCGTCGATGTTCGCTGCTATCGAGCCGCGTCAGATCATGGCCATCGATCAGCAGTTGTCCCTCGGGGGCCGGATACAGCCCCGCAAGCAGACGTAAAAGAGTACTCTTGCCCGAGCCGGTGGGGCCGGCGATCCCGACCAGAGTGCCTGCGCCGACATCCATATTTAAATCGCGCAGCACCGGTTTATCGCCATACCCGAAATGAAGATGCCTAAGAGATACTGCGGGAGACCGTTCGCCACCGGCGATGGCAAAGCCCTCCGGCGGTTCTTCGGCATGGAGAATATCAACCAGCCGGTCGACGCTGGCGGCGCCCCGCTGAACCAATCCAAAAATCCATCCCAGCATCAGGGTCGGCATGGTCAACTGCACCAGATAGGCATTGAACGCCACGAGTTCTCCAAGGGACAACTGTTGAGCAATAACCTGGCGGCCACCGAAATAGAAGATCAACAAAGTACCCAGCGGTGCGATAAGCGCCATACTCGGACCGATGGCGTTGCGCAGCCTGGCCAATGTCAGGCTGTCCTCCAGATAACGCTCGTTCAGGGCATCGAAGCAGGCCCCCCGAAGGGACCGCAATCCATAACTGCGAATAACCGCCTGACCGCTGATGCCCTCCTCGAGGGCTTCGCTGACCTGACCAAGGCCCCGCTGAACCCTGGCGGAGACTTTCAGCAAGCGGCCTGAAAGGTAGCGGGTCAGAAAAAACAGCAAGGGATAAGGCAACAGGGCGATAAAGGTAAGAACCGGCGATAATTTCAGCAGCACGACCAGCGTCATGGCATAGACGATCAGGGTGTTGCCGAAGATCATCGTGCCGAACCCCGCCAGGGTACGCAGATTGGCGATATCGTTGGTAAAGCGGGAAAGGAGGTCGCCGGTGCGAAAGCGGTCAAAAAATGGCCCGCTTTGTTTTAGGAGACGGGCCAGCAGGTCTCGGCGCAGGTCGTTTTCCATGCGGCAGGCGGTATGCAGAAAGCTGTGACGCGACCGGGACCGTGTCATGTAGCGTAGCAGGGAAGCGGTTACCAGCAACAAAGCTGCTGCGTAAAGAGTCGTCAGTTCCTGCCCCTGCACCGCATCGATGCCGACTTTAAGCAGCCAGGGTCCCACCAGACCAAAAAGGTCGGTCACCAGCAACCAGCCCAGGCCGGCCAGCAAAATCGATCGATAGGGTTTGAGAAAAGGCAGCAGAAAACGCAATCGGCGCATGAGGGCCTCTTGACAGGAGTGGACACAAGAAGAGATGCACCCGATTATTCCAGATGCAAGCGCAGACGCAGGCGCTCCAGCAACAGATCGGCGGCCAGGCCGTTCATGGTCCCTGTCGCCACGGCCAGCAACAAAAGATACGGCAGCAAATGCCATAATCCGGCATGCTGCAGCAACCAACCCGCCACCAGCAACTGTCCGAGAACATGGCCGGCCGCCCCCAGAAGAGAGATCCCGACAGGTCCCAGATGCTTTCCGGCAATGGTACGACCGAAGGTCATCAGAGCCGTGGCGATGACGCCGCCGGCCAGGGCCAGGAAAAAAGTCGGTGAAAAGAAGGTACCGAGCAACAGACCGCCCATACCGATGCGGGTAAGGGTCACCATCCAGGCGGCGCGTCCCCCGAATAAAAACAGGGCGCAAAGGGTCAGGATATTGGCCAAGCCCAGGCGCAACCACGGCAAGGGGGATGGCAGAAGGACTTCAAGGGTATGCACGCCTATGGCCAGCGCGCTGAAAAGCGCCAGCAGAACCTCGCGACGACTCTTTTCGCGGTCAGCGGCTGAGAAAGTCATAGTCATTGCCTGCATCGGGGGACCCGGAGATACGCACCAGCAACCGGTTGGGAAGACAGACAAGAGTCTCGCCGGCTCTTGCGATGGCTCCCTGCCTCTGGCAGAAATGCTGCGGACAGGAGGATGCGACAATCCGCACCCGCCCTTCTTCGATGGACAGAACCGTGGGGCCGACAGGGCCCTCAAGTCTGACCCGCCGAGGCATGTCAAGCGGTGCGGAAAACAACACCCGCCCGTCCCGTTCGACAATCACCCTGCCCCCTTCGGGCGCACGCATCAGAAGCCAGGCGCAGACGGCAAAGGCAAGCAGCATCAGCATGACGCAGACATCCCCGGTGGTCAATCGCCCCGCCGCAAATCTCACGGCCAGGTTACCCGTTCCCGCAACCCGGGACTGACCAGGCTGGAGCCGTCGGCGGCAACGATCAGCCCCCAGGTCCGAGGATAGCGCGCCAGCAGGGCCAGGCCCCGCTCAGGCCCCAGGACGAAAACCGCCGTTGCCAGCGCATCGGCCAATGCGGCCCGGTTGGATACGACCGTCACGCTTTGGCAACGCCGGGCCGGCATGCCGGTAAACGGATCGAACAGATGATGATAGCGCCGGCCGTTCTGCTCGAAAAACCGCTCGTAATCCCCCGAGGTGACGACCGCAAGAGGTTCGGATAAAACCAGAGTACCGAGCAGCTCTTCGGGTTTCCGGGGATGTCGGATACCGATACGCCAGGGAGCGGCGCGCCGGCCGATAAGACGCAGGTCTCCGCCGGCATTGACGGCGGCGCATTCGACCCCTGCCTGTTTCAACACGGCGATGGCACGGTCGATGATATAGCCCTTGGCTATTCCTCCAAGGTCGATCCAGGCAGGCGAATGCTTGATCACTTTGCCGTTTTTCACCGTCAGCGCACCGGAACCGCTGTCGGCAAGCGCCGCCTCGATTTCATCGCTAGCGGGCAGCCGTGGATGCCCTGAACCGAACCCCCAGAGTTTTTGCAGACGCCCCAGGGTCATATCGAAGGCTCCGCCGCTGGCCTGGCTTACCTGCAATCCTTCTCTGAGAATCTGCAGGGTTTCCGGAGCCAGCTCGACATTGCCGACGGCACGGGACAACCGCAATACATCACTGCCGGTCCGATGAAAGCTGGTCAAGGCCTCCAGGCGTGCCATTTCATCGAAAGCCGATTCCACGGCTTCCACAAAGCGTTGCGGTCGCTGGTCGTAAACCGTGATTTCCACCACCGTCCCAAGCAGCAACCGGGTCCGCCGCAACGGCTGTGCTCGACCGCCAAGCACCTGCCAGAAGGCTGCAGCGACACCGCACCACAACAGGACTATGGCCAACAGACGCATGCGGGACACGGCACAAACTCCGGAGCTATTCAATCAGGGTGAAGGGCCATCGAATGCGTCGACGATTTCTCCGATAAGATCATATTCCGAAGAATCGGTAATACGCAGCGGTACGATCTGCCCGACATCGGCTTGCCCGGCGGTTATATAGACCTGGCCATCGACGTCGGGAGCCTGACGGATGCTGCGGCCGCTGAGCAGCAGTTCGGTCTCCTCGCTGTATCCTTCCACCAGTACCGGCTCGATCTTTCCGATCAGAGCCCGGTTGCGTCGGAAGGACACGCGTTGCTGAGCCTTCATCAGTTTATTGTAACGGCTCTTCTTGATCCGTTCGGGCACCTGATCGGGCAATGCCGCAGCCGGGGTATCCTCCTCCCGGGAATAGCGGAACACGCCGACCCGGTCGAAATGCCCCTCTTCGACGAAGGCCAGAAGTTTGTCGAACTCCGCCTCCGTCTCTCCGGGAAAGCCGACAATAAACGAGGTACGCAGTGTAAGATCGGGAATGCGCCTGCGCATACGGTCGATGAGATTGCGAATGGTCTCTTCCCCGACCCGCCGGTTCATACGGGCCAGAACCCGATCGTCGATATGCTGCAAGGGCACGTCGAAGTAGCTGCAGATCTTTTCTTCCGTCGCAACCAGATCGATGAGTTCGTCGCTGATTCCGTCGGGATAGGCATACAACAATCGCAACCAGCGCAGATCCGATATCTTGACCAGTTCCCGGAGCAATCCCTCAAGACAGGCACCATCATGCCGGTCCGCACCGAACGCCGTGATATCCTGGGCGATGAGATTGACCTCCTGAACACCCGCCGCCACCAGCCTTTCGACTTCGGCCACCACCGAAGCGACGGAGCGGGAACGCAACGGTCCGCGCAGCTGAGGGATGATACAATAGGAGCAGAGATTATTGCAGCCCTCGGCTATTTTCACATAGGTCGAGTAAAAGGGTGAAGACGCCACCCGCGGCGTCGTGTGGTCGTAGAGATATTGAGGAAGCCCCACCGACTGACGGACCTCTTCGCCACGATCATGAGCCTCGATAAGCTCCAGAATCCGCGGTACATCCCCGGTCCCGAGCAGAATATCGACCTCCGGCAGTTCATCTGCCATATTTTCGGCATACCGCTGGGACAGGCACCCTGCCACGATCAACAGCTTGCAATTGCCCGATTTTTTCAAATCGATGGCCTCCAGCAGGGTCTCGACCGATTCTTCTTTGGCATCGCTGATGAATCCGCAGGTATTGACGATAATGATATCGGCCTGAGCCTCATCGGTGGTGATTTCGAATCGCTCCCGGGGCAGGAACCCCAGCATTACTTCGGCATCCACCAGATTCTTGGCGCAGCCGAGGCTGACCATACTGACTTTGCGTTTTTCCACGTTGTTTGTTTCCTTCATGCCGTGCACCGTCATGCCGAATCAGGAACGCATGTTGACAAACTGCAACTCGATATCCAGGTCATGCCCCTTGAGAAGCTGTATGGCTTTCTGCAGGTCATCGATTTTCTTGCCCGAAACCCGGACCTGATCGTCCATGATCTGAGCCTGAACCTTGAGTTTGCTGTTCTTTATGAGTTTACTGATTTCCTTGCCTTTTTCCTTGGAAATCCCCTGGACGATGGTTACCCTCTGACGCACCGCGCCGCCGGATGCCGTTTCCTTTTTACCGAAATCGAGACACCTGGACGAAACGTTACGTTTGGCCAGCTTCCCTTTGAGCACGTCGATGACGGCATTCAGCTTGTAATCGTCCGCTCCCAGCAGCACGATGACATCGTTCTCCAATTTGATCTCATTGTGAGTCCCCTTGAAATCATAGCGCTGGAGGATTTCTTTCAGTGCCTGGTTAACGGCATTGTCAATCTCCTGCATGTCCACTTTGGACACGATATCAAAACTTGGCATGATATACCTTCCCGGCTGAAAATTCCTGACTGTTCAATGGCTTATACCACAGGGGGCGGAGCCAGGGAAAGATTTTCCTGCCATTCCGACACGTCTATGACAATCCCTGGAGACCCTTTGCGAAGATTCCGGACTCTGAAAGTCAAGGGCCGAAAGCGTCCTGCTCCGGTCGCAGGATTTCCGTGCCTGCCGGCGGCTCGAAGCGAAAAAGGGAGGGGTCTGGATCCTGGTTCAGGCGCGGCCGGCTGAAACGAATCGTCGTCCTGTTTCCTGCCGCGCCGAACAGGGTGGCTGCAGTCAGCGGATAGCCCGGCTCACCCGCCACCACAGCATCATCGACCTCTAATACCAGCTGTTCGAGATAAGCGGAAGGTTGTCGCGGTTGCAGCACCAGGCGATAGTCCCCGTCCGGGGTCTGGCGTGGATTTGACCAACGGATGGCGAACTGAGCGGAAAGATTGCCCAGATCGGTCAGAAAGGCCAGAGGATTGTCCGAACCGGTCTGCCCTTCATCGGGCAGGGGAGATTCTATCACCTGACGATTATCCGGCGAATAAACCCAGACCGTCTTGCCGTCGGATACGATCAATTGGGGATCCGGGAGCTGGTATTCCCAGCGAAAACGGGCGGATGAGGCCTGGCAGGGGGTGAATTGCACCGTGACCCGGCCACTGGCGGTCTGAACTTGATCCAGAGAGCTTAGATAGGCCTCCTGGGTAAAAGCGGCCTCAAAGTCACGAATGCGGTTGCCGGCCGCTTCGCTCTGAAAAGGTGTCTGCAAGGCCGAAACGACCTCTTCCAGGTTAGCCGTTCCGGCATAAGCCGCGGGACAGAACCATGCCGCCAGTGCCAACAGATACAAAACATGCATTACAGACTTTTTTTTCACAGAACATCTCCTTTGAAAGCCCTCGGCTTGCGATTCAACAGCAGGGAAAAAGGATCAAGCAGAAAGATGATCCGCCCATCGCCGAGAATGGTCGCACCGCTCAGCCCCTGGATACCGTTAAGGGGAAATGAAAGGGGCTTGACGAACACATCCTGGTGCCCCGAGACGGCATCGACGGCAAGAGCACCATGGCCACCGCGCAACTCACAGAGGATGGTGGAAGATTTGCGCCTGAAGCCGTCGGGGCAGCCCAGCAGTTCCGATAAAACATAGACCGGCAACTCCCGAGCTCCCAGTCGGACCGTTTGACCGGTGCCGACGGCCTCCCAGTGCGCATCTGGCAGGTCATGAGTCTGTTCAATCCACATGGTTGGGACGGCCACCACCTGCCCGCCGGCCTTCACCAGCAACACCGGCACAATGGATACCGTCAGCGGGAGAATGAATCGGAAACGGGTCCCTCGTTCCCGGTCGCCAAGGATCTGCAGCGTCCCTCCCAGTTTGTCCACGGTGTGACGAACCACATCCATGCCGATCCCCCGTCCGGAAGTCTCGGTAAGACATGAGGCGGTCGAAAATCCGGGCCGGCAGATAAGATTCAAGATCTCGGCATCGGTTATGGCGTCCGACGGTCCTGCGGTGCACAAACCCTCCTGCCGCGCGCGCTCGACGAGATGTTCGCGATCGAGCCCCCTGCCGTCATCTTCGACATCGAGAGTCACCCGGTCGCGATCCCGCCGCGCGGTAATGGTAATGGTGCCTCGCTCCTCGATGCCGTGATCCACAGCGTTGCGAACCATGTGCACCAGCGGTTCGGACAAAGCCTCGAGTATTGCCCGGTCGAGACGGACCTCCGTCCCGACCAGCTTCAGACGGATCTTTTTTCCCGTTTTACGACACATTTCCCGAACCAGGCCCGGCAGGGTCGCCGTAACCGCCTCGAGCGGCACCATGCGTGCGTCGAGGACCTGATAACGCAGATCGCCAAGCAACCGGTCGAGATGCCGGCAACTGGCCTCGATGTCGTCCTCCTGTCTCTTCTGCAAAGATTCCTGCAGCCGGTGGCGAGCCGTCAGAAGCTCCCCCGTCAATCCCACAAAACGATCGAGCAACGAGGTAGGGATCCGTACCGTGGATTGGCCGACGCCATGACGCACGGACAAATCCTGCGCCGAAGAAGTCGCGACAGCTTCCTCCGAGGCAACATCCTCCACGGCGGTACCTTCGAAAATACCACGGCACCGATCGGTAATCTCCTGCAGGGCAATAGAGCTGACAAGCTCGGCCTCCAGGACTTCGGGTAATATTCCCTCGGCAATCTTTTCCGGGTCGGGCCTACATTTCTGCAGCGTGCCGAGTCGCATCAACTCGTTAACCAGCAGCAGCCAACGGGAAGGTTCGGCGCCCTGCATGGTGATTCGAAGGTGCCGGGATCGTTCCGGACTCGCATCGTCGACGCCATCATCGAGATCTTCGGGGGGATCCGGTCGCCCCGCCGCGATAGCGGAAATCCCCTTTTCCAGAACATCGATGCCCGTATACAGCCGCTCCAAAGCTTCAGCGGGCATCCTGCCGGTGCGGCGCAAACGGTCCAGTCCGTCTTCCATGGCATGCGCCATGCTCGCCAAATGCCGAAACCCCATGCTGGCGGCCATTCCTTTGATGGAATGGACTGAACGAAACAGCGCATCGAATCCCTGGCGATCCTCCGGGTTTTCCGTAAGCACGCCAAGCCAGTGCTGCATACCCGACAGATGTTCGCGGGTTTCATCCAGAAATATATGCAGGTATTCTTTGGAATTCACCCGTCGAACCCGTGCATCGATGCAGCGTCTGGAGATAACAGATGCTGTTGCAATGTCTGTTGCAGAACAGTCACATCGATCAAACCGGCCACCCCGCGGTTACATATGAAAGTCTCGCATACCCAGGGACGGATCAGTCCTCCAGGCATGCGGAACGAAGGGCTGCACAAGCCATGGACCGCCGTTACCGCCAATGCCAGGCGCGGCGACTCCAGGACCACCATCTGCCGTCCCGCCCCATCGGCGGCACCGCACAGACGGGCAAAATCGATGACCGGCACCACCATGTCGTGTACATTGACGACCCCCATCAGGCCGGGCGGCGCCAGCGGCACATCATGCAAAAGCGGTTCTTTGATGACCTCGCATACCGCTTTGAGATCAAGCCCGAACAGGCTGCGACCCGAGGTCACCAGCAAAAATCGGGACATCAGACGTTCCGCATCGATCCGAGTTGAAACCGACTGACCCGCTCCTGCAGCTCCTCGGCCAGGGCATTCAGATCCTGAGCGGAAAGAGCCATGCGTTCCATGGCGGCTGCCTGTTGTTCGCTTGCAGCCGAGGCCTCTTCGCTGGCCGCGGCGTTATCCGATACCACCCGGGCAATTTCGTCCACGGCATCGGCCATCTTGCCGACTTCCTCAACCTGTTTCCGTGAAAGGATGCTTATGGCCTCGGCCCGGTCCCCGGCAACCTTGGCTGTGGTCACGATCTCTTCGAAAGTCTTGCCGGTACGGTGTACGGCGGAACGCCCCGAACTCATTTCCAACACGTTTTCCTTCAGAATCTCCTGGACTTCGGCACTTTCCTTCAGTAGCGCGGTGATCATTTCGGTGATTTCCGACATGGCCCGTTCGGAAGTATCGGCCAATTTGCAGATTTCTTCGGCTACTACGGTAAATCCGCGTCCGTGCTCTCCGGCGCGAGCCGCCTCGATGGAAGCATTGAGCGCCAGAAGATTGGTCTTCTGCGAAAGGGTGGTTATGAAATCGGCCACCTTGCCGATTTTTTGTACCCGGGCACTGAACGACAGCATCTGCTGTCCGTGCTGCTCCACACCGTCGAGAACCTGACCGAGCTTGGTCATGGCCAGATTCACGACCTCTCCTCCCCGCTCGGCGGTCTTTACAGTTTCTCCCGCAGAAACGGTAACCTCCCTGGCGGACCCGTCAACCTGGTCGACCGACTGCGCCATGAGCCGAAAGAGCTCGGAAGCCTTTTCCACCATGGCCGCCTGGGTTTCCGCGCCGCTGCTGATCGATTCCACCGCCCCTGTCACTTCGTGAGCCGAAACCGTCACCTCCTGTGACATACAGGACAGGCCGTGGGCCTCTTCTGCCACTTTGGAGGAGGAGGAGCGGATATAACCGACCAATTCGCGCAGGCTGGTCGACACCTGATTGAGAGAGTCGGCAAGTTCCGCCGTCTCGTCGGGCAGCAGGTTGTTGGGCAGATAGACCGTCTGGGTCAGATCCCCCCCGCTGATGCGCTCGGCGGCGGTTTTCAGGACCAGGATGTTGGCCGTGAAAGCCTTGGAAAAAAACCAGCCGAGCACCAGGCCGACCAGCAAAGCGCAAGCCGTCGACAGAGCCTGCTCCAGGTAGGCGGGAACAAGCCCCGCTGCAGGAACCAGGTAATTCAGCGCCACGATCGAGGCGACCACTATGATGAATCCCATGACAAACTTGTAGGTGATTTCAACTCTCATCGAAAGCTCCTTTAAAGATCGGGCAGATGAAGAAAACAGATCGGCGAAAAGCCGATATCGTTCGGCTTTTCCTGGTTTCAGCAAGGATCGTTCCACATATCTTATCCGACCCAAAGCAGGTGTTTAGACGAAATAGAGGCCGTATGGTTTATACTCCGCTACCACGGGCAACCTATTGTTGCGGGTTCGTGTGCCCGCTGTTTGCAAAATGATTGAACCCCCGGCTGTCGGCGTGGCGCACATGGCCGTCGACGTGGCGCAATCGGAGACCGTCTCCGGCTGGGGTGACGATACCGACCCGGGTCAACGGCAGGTCCAGGGACCGGGCCAGCACGCTCAATTCGGCCCGGCGCTCCGGAGAAGCGGTAAACAGAAGCTCATAGTCTTCGCCGCCGCTCAAGGCCAACTGCATCTGCTGCGGGTCCTGCTCCAGCACGGCACGAAAGGCCGCTGACAGGGGCAACTGCCTCTCTTCCAGGAGGGCACCGACAGCGGAAGCCTTCAGAATATGACCCAGGTCCGCCAGCAAGCCGTCGGACACATCGATCATGGCAGCCGCCAGGCCTTTTTCGGACAAGGCCTGTCCCAACGCCACGCGTGCGGTGGGATCGTGGTGCCGGGATGCCAGCCAGGGATCGATCGACATTCCGGCCCCCAGCCGGCGCAAAGCCAGGGCGCTGTCTCCCAGGGTACCGGAAATATAGATATCCTGCCCGACGGATGCCCCTCCGCGACATATTTCCCGTCCGGCCGGAACGGAACCTTCGGCTGTCACGCTGATCAGCAGCGGGCCGGGGGAGCGACAGGTGTCGCCACCGACCAGGAAGGCGCCGTATTCGCTCACCGCTTCGAGAAAACCATCCATGAACAGCTGCAATTGCTCGACGGAAAAATCGTTCGGCACGCCGAGCCCCAGGTAAAGATGACGCGGACGCCCCCCCATGGCCGCGATATCGCTGACATTGACCGACACACTTTTACGCCCCAGGCAACGGCTGTCGATCCAGGCACGATCGAAATGAATCCCTTCGATAAGCAAATCCTTGGTCGTCAGCAGTCTATGACCGGGCGGCAATTCGAGGACCGCGCAGTCGTCGCCGATCCCGTTGCAGACCCCCTCGCCGGATGCCGCTGCGGCGCGGATGCGCTCGATGAAGCCGAATTCGCCCAACTCCGCAAGTTTCAACGCTTTTCCTCCAGGGCGGCCGTCAACACATCGTCCACGCGGTCCGCAAACAAAAGGTTCAGCCGGCGACGCAAACCGGACGGCACATCGACCAGGTCTTTTTCGTTACGGCACGGCAACACAACGGTCTGCATGCCGGCCCGCACCGCTGCCAGCAGTTTTTCCTTGATCCCGCCAACAGGCAGAACCTGACCACGCAGGGTCATTTCCCCGGTCATGGCGACTTCCCGATTTACGGGACGCTGCGAAAGAATCGAAACCAGCGCGGTTACCATGGTGACGCCGGCACTCGGCCCATCCTTTGGGATGGCTCCGGCCGGCACATGTATATGAATGTCGAGATTCTTGTGAAAGTCGGCATCGATCCCCCACTGCCCGGCATGCGCCCGCGCGTAACTCAGGGCCGCCTGGGCACTCTCTTTCATGACGTTTCCGAGTTGTCCCGTCAGATGCAGTTGTCCGCTGCCGGGCATGATACTGGCCTCGATATGCAGAATCTGGCCGCCGACCTCGGTCCAGGCCAGTCCGGTGGCAACCCCGACCTCGTGCTGTCCGAGCTTGTCCTCGTCGAGATAACGCGGCGGTCCCAGATAGCCGGCTACCGTTCCCGCCGTCACCCGTACCGAACGCAGGTCGTTTTCTGCACGGCGCAGCGCGACCTTGCGGCAGACGCTGCCGAGTTCGCGCTCCAGGTTGCGCAGTCCGGCCTCGGCGGTATATTCGCTGATGATCCTCAACACCGCATTGCGGGACAGGGACAGGTCTTTTTCCTGCAGACCGTTAGCCTCGAGTTGGCGGGGAATGAGATAGCGTCGAGCTATCGCCAGCTTCTGTTCGGTGCTGTAGCCGGCCAGACGAATGACCTCCAGACGATCCTTGAGTGCCGACGGCACGCTGTCGAGAACATTGGCCGTGGCAATGAACAGGACTTTGGACAAATCGAAAGGCAGATTGATGTAATGGTCGGAAAAAGCGTGGTTCTGTTCGGGGTCGAGCAGTTCCAGCAATGCAGCGGAAGGGTCACCGCGAAAATCGGCGCCTCCGACCTTGTCAAGTTCGTCGAGCATGAATACCGGGTTGTTGCTACCGGCCTGTTTCATGCTCTGAATGATACGCCCCGGCAGGGCGCCGACATAGGTGCGCCGATGCCCGCGAATTTCCGCTTCGTCTCGCAAGCCTCCCAGCGAAACGCGAACGAACTTGCGTCCCAGAGCACGGGCAATGGATTTTCCCAGGCTGGTTTTGCCGACGCCCGGCGGACCGACGAAACACAACACCGGCCCCTTGAGTTTCTTTTTCAGCTTGCAGACCGCCAGAAACTCGAGGATGCGCTCCTTGACCTTTTCCAGGTCGTAATGATCTTCATCGAGAATCGTACGGGCTGCGGAAAGATCGATGCTATCGCGGGTACTGTTCTGCCAGGGCAGCTCCGCCAGCCATTCCAGATAAGTGCGCAGCATCGAATATTCCGCCGCCTCGACAGGCATGGTTTCGAGGCGACGCAACTGCTTGTGCGCCTCCTTTCCGACCTCGGCCGGCAGTTTGGCTTTATCGATCTGCGCCCGCAGCTCCAAAAGGTCTTCCGCCTTGGCGTCCGTCTCCCCCAGTTCGGACTGGATGGCGCGCAGTTGTTCGCGCAGAAAATATTCGCGCTGTGAACGGCTCATCTCCTCGCGCGCCTGGCTCTGAATACGATGCTGCACCGAAACGAGTTCCGTCTCCTTGGCCAACAGTTCCTTCACGCGATGCAGACGATGAACGGGATCGTCTTCTTCCAGAATCTGCTGCGCAACGCCGACCTTGAGCCCGAGGTTGCTGGCTACGACATCGGCCAGCCCGCCGGGATCCTCCATATTTTCTGCAGCCAGGACGACTTCGTTGGGAAAAGTCCGGCCCATACCCTGCAATTCGTTCAACTGATCGCGCACGGTGCGCATCAACGCCTCGGTTTCCAGGGATAATTGCGGAATCTCCGCTTCGCCCAGGTCCTCGACACTCACGGAAAAAAACGGCCGGGTTGCCAAATACTGGCGAATCCGTGCCTTGCCGAGTCCCTGCACAAGAACCTTGGTGCGCCCGTCAGGTAATTTGAGGGAGCGCATGATCATGCCGACACACCCGGTGTCATAGATATCATCGGGCGACGGACGCTCCAGGTCCGGTTCCTTCTGAGAGGCGAGCATGATCATCCTGTCGCCTTCCAGGGCTTGCTGCACGGCGGCCAGGGACTGGTTTCGCCCGATGAACAAGGGCAGGATCATATGCGGAAAAACCACTGTATCTCTCACCGCTAACAGAGGCAGACTGTCGGGCAGCTCAAAATCTCGGGCGGATGGTTGCAAAGGGATCTCCTTGTGATTTAACCGGCACGCTTATCGTAAACGAAACCGGTGCTTCTGCATCTTTGGCGAATCCCGTTTCGATGCGGATTCTTTTCTCCGTCGCCATTGATGCATACGCAAAAAATCATTAGATGGCATCGTTAATGATGGAAAAGGCTTCTGTTTCTGTCAAGCGTTCACAGCAAAGACGAAGTCGCTTTGTCCGGCGATTCTGCCGTTGGAATCAAAGCGGCGTTCCGAAAAACGAACCTGACCGTCATACCCGATCATCAGCAGAGTAGAGCATCGGGTACCGTAACCGGGCGATTGCACGAAAATCGCCCCGAGGGCTCGCTCCAGATCTCGATCGATACCGGTTTGAGGCAGATCATCCAGGGGCGGCGGCTGGCGGTCCGCCAGCAACTCCCAAAGTTGCTCGGGACGAAAGTCCGGCCCATGCAGCATCTTGCGCAATTGATCTTTGGCTTGTTTGACCTTTGGCCAGGGAGTGTCCAGGAGACGGTTGCTGAGGCCGTAAATTCCCGGGGACAGACTCCTTACCCCGGCGTCGCGATTGGAATAACCGGCCAGTTCACTACCGTTGCCGGCCAAAAGGTTGAATCCGGCGAAGCGATGCCCCATTCGGGCAACGTGTTCCAAATAGCGTAGCGGAACGTTCCGACCGCGTAAAAAACCGCTCACCAGCAAGCCGCGGGAGCGTCCGGCCGGCTTCACGCCCGGCTCTCGAACATTGGTAAGAGCGGCCCAGCGCCCCTGCCGGGTTATCCCCAGCCAGGTACCGCCACCCTGCAGGTCCCGACCGGCCAGAATCTGAGGCGCCTGAGGCCAGTAGGCGGCAGGTGCGGTCGGCCGATCGAAATATTCATCCCGGTTGGCGGCCAGCACCAGCGAATAGTCGGCATGCACGCGATGCGCCAGCACGATCAGGCACATCGTCGCTTACCCCATGTCCGCGGCCGACGGACAACGATGCCGGCAAGCCCTCCGCCACGATGAGCCTGGTCGCGACCTTCTTCGTGCATCAGGACCTCCCAGCCCGCAAACATGCTCGGCAATTCTCCGGGGTCGAGGGAAAAATCGGGGTTGGCCGGCCCGCCGGGAAAGTTTCCCGCGCGGCTGAAGGTGCGCAGCGCCACCACCCCGCCCGGCCGCACCAGGCGCCGGATTTCGGGCAGCAAAGAGCGCTGCAGATAAAAAAACTGGATCACCGCATCGAAAGGATCCAGCAACAGGGTCGGATTCTGTTCCAGGTCCTGCTGCAACAGGCTGATGTGGAGACCGCGCCGTCGCGCTTCGGCCTTCAATTGTTCCAGAGCTTCGACGGAGGCATCGACGGCCGTGACCGTAAAGCCGCGTTCGGCCAGAAACAGGGCATTGCGACCACGACCGCATGCCAGATCGAGAATCCGGCCGACCGGCAGGAGGTGCAAAACCCTCTGTAGCCAGGAATCGGGACGTAACGCCTCGTTATCGCGTTCCCGCCAGATTTTATTCCAATCGTTGGTCATGGGCAAAGAAGCTCTGGTCGACAAACCGCTGGGTTAAGCTGAATTTTGGGTCTTATTGGATTTATCAGACCTATATAAACCGGTAAGACAGCAGCATCCGGGCTATCCGTTGTGCCGCAGCCAATCCATGTAACGGGCCACCCCCTCTTCGACAGTCAGAAATGTGCCGTCGAAACCGGCCTTACGCAGACGAGTCAGGTTTGCTTCGGTAAAACTCTGGTACCGTCCCTTGAGATGCTCGGGAAAGGGAATATATTCCAACTCGCCGCGATCATGGGCCTTCAGCACGGCATGGGCGACGTCGTTGAAGGTCTGGCAGCGACCGGTACCGACATTAAAGATGCCCGAAACCTGAGGATGATCGAGAAACCACAGATTGACATCGACCACATCGCCGACATATACGAAATCACGCCGCTGCTCGCCGTCCCCATAGCCGTCGCAACCTTCGAAAAGTCTGACGCGACCGTCCTTGAGCAACTGATTGCGCAGATGGAAAGCGACACTGGCCATACTTCCCTTGTGCTGTTCTCGGGGGCCGTAGACGTTGAAGTAGCGAAAGCCCGCCACCTGGCTATGGGACTGTGGCAGCACACGCCGCACATACTGGTCGAACAGGGCCTTGGAATAACCGTAAACGTTGAGGGGCCGCTCGAACTGCGGCTCTTCGCAAAACACTTCGCCGCCGCCGT
>ERZ1673962.811-NODE-811-length-18412-cov-4.266220_pt1 | contig 18412 bp, 18 predicted proteins | sample MGYA00580188_ERZ1673962 | MGnify/ENA primary metagenome ERZ1673962 (study PRJEB41334, sample SAMN05608104) | rock metagenome | biome: terrestrial subsurface; feature: shale formation; material: shale | place: USA: Pennsylvania ... | reverse complement strand
GGAGCCGTAGAAATCGGCTTCCTGGGCCACGTCCTCGCGGCGCTTGCGTGCGTCCTCCTGCGATATCAGACCGGCATTGAGATCGGCGTCGATGGCCATCTGTTTGCCGGGCATGGCATCCAGGGTGAAGCGGGCGCTGACCTCGGAGACGCGCCCGGCGCCCTTGGTGACGACCACGAAGTTGATGATGACCAGGATGGTGAACACCACCACGCCGATGGCGAAGTTGCCGCCGAGCACGAATTGACCGAAGGCCTCGATCACCTTGCCCGCCGCCTCGGTACCCTCGCCGCCGTTGAGCAGGATCACCCGCGTCGAGGCGACGTTGAGCGCCAGACGCAGCAGGGTCGCCACCAGGATCACGGTCGGGAAGGAGGCGAAATCGACCGGACGCGGCGTATAGACCGCGACCATGACCACGATCAGCGACAGCGCGATGTTGAAGGTGAACAGCAGATCGAGCAGGAACGGCGGCAGCGGCAGCACCAGCATGCCGAGCAGCGCGATCAGCAGCAGGGGCGTGACCAGCCCCATGCGCCCGACCTCGGTCAGGCGTTCGACGAGCGTGGTCATCGACGCCGTCTCCGGCGACGCGGAGCGCTACGCGGATCGAGATACTCCTCGGGCACCGGCAGGTCATCGGCCAGCTCGACGTCCGGATCCTCGCGCCGGATCTGATAGACATAGGCCAGGATGCGGGCCACGGCGACGAACAGCCCGTTGGGGATCTCCTGATTGAGATCCGTGGTGAAATAGATGGCGCGCGCCACGCGCGGGGCCTCGACGCGCACGATGCGGTGCTCCTCGGCCAGCGCGCGGATGGCCTGGGCCACCTCGTCGGTCCCCTTGGCCAGCAGCCGGGGCGCCGGCATGGTCGCCGGTACATAGGAGATGGCCACGGCATAGTGGGTCGGATTGGTGATGACCACATCGGCCTTGGGCACCTCCGACATCATGCGCCGCTGCGACATCTCATGCTGCAACTGGCGGATGCGGCCCTTGACCTCGGGCTTGCCTTCGGTCTCCTTGAACTCGTCCTTGATCTCCTGGAGCGTCATGCGCAGTTGTTTCTGATGGTTCCAGACCTGGAAGGGCACGTCGATGGCCGCCACCACCAGCAAGGCGGCGGCGGCGATGAGAAACAGCCAGGCGGCCATGTGGACGGTCTGCACGATCGCCTGCTCCACCGGCAGTTCGCCAAGTGTGAGCAGATTACCCCAGATGCTCATGATTGCCAGGGTCGCCACGATCCCGACCAGCCCGAACTTGCCCAGTCCCTTGACCAGTTCCATTAGACCCTGTACCGAAAACACGCGCTTGAGGCCGCTGATCGGATTGACCTTGGAGAACTTGGGCATGAGCGCCTGGGTGGAGAAGTTCAGGCCCCCGACCAGGATCGGCCCCATGAGGGCGATCACCATGAGCAGACCGAACAGCGGCGCCAGGATCAGGAGCGCGCGCCCGAGCAGGTGCTGGAGATGGGGCACCAGCAGACCCTCGTCGAAAATCAGCCCGCGTTCCAGCGTCCAGCCGTCGATCATCAACTGACTGATCCGCGCGGCCATACCGCCGCCGAGGAAGAGCAGGAAGGCTCCGCCCACGATCAGGATGACGAAGGTATTGAGTTCGCGCGAACGCGCGACCTGGCCTTTCTCGCGCGCCTCGCGCAAGCGTTTGGCGGTGGGGGCTTCGGAGCGTTCCTGGCCGTTTTCGTTTTCGGCCACGGCTCAGATCCTCGCGACCCGCTCGATCAGCGGCAGGGCCGTGAGCAGGAAATCACCGATGCGCGCCGTCAGACTCGGCAGCGTCAGCAGAATGATGAGAAAACCGGCGAGAATGGTGATCGGAAAACCGACAGCGAAGATGTTGAGCTGTGGCGCAGCGCGCGTGACCACGCCCATGGCCAGGTTGACCAGCAGCAACGAAGCCACCGCCGGCAGGGCGATGAGCACGGCCCCGGCGAACATCTGGCTGCCGAAATTCGCGATATACCAGAGATCCTCGTTGTCAGGACCATCCAGCCCGATCGGAAAGGTCTCGAAACTCTTGAGCAGGAGTTCGAACAGCACCAGATGCCCGTTCATCGCCAGGAAGATCAGGGTTGCCATGATCGAGAGATACTGCGAGATCATCGGTACCTGCACCCCGCCGACCGGATCGACCGCCGAGGCAAAACCCAGCCCCATCGAGAGCGCGATGGCCTCGCCGGCCTGATTGATCGCCGAGAACACCAGGGTGACCACGAAGCCCATCGCGATCCCGATCAGCGCCTGCTCGACCGCCACGACCACTCCGCCGACACTGAGCGGATCGATCGCCGGTACCTCAGGCAGTTGCGGCGCGATCATCCAGGCCAGCAGCAGCGCCAGCCCCAGGCGCACGCGCGCGTTGATCTGACGCGCGCCGAAGACGGGCATGACCAGCAGCATGGCGCTGATACGCACGAAGGGCCAGACCAGCGAGACGGTCCAGCGCAGGATATCCGTGGCTTCGAGCGTGAGGGTCGACATGGCGATGGCGGGCGGGACCGCGTGACTCAACCGATCATGCCGGGGATGCTCTCATAGAGCCGGGTCACATAGTCGGTGACGAGCGTGAGCATCCAGGGTCCGGCGATGATCAGCGCCGCCCCGACCCCGATCAGCTTGGGGATGAAGGTCAGCGTCATCTCCTGGATCTGGGTCGCGGCCTGGAACAGACTGATGATCAGGCCGATGATGAGACCGGTCAACAGGGGCGGCGCGGACATCAGGATGATGACCTCGCCGGCCTCCTTGCCGACATCCAGGACCATTTCGGGTGTCATCTCGGTATTCCTCGTGTTCGGTTCGCGATCGGTGGGATTTGGGCGCGGCCGGATGAATGTGGGCCTTCGCTCAAGGTCACGCAAGATCGGGGCCGAATAGCCCAGCCACCGGCCGGCTGTCAAGTGTAGAAACTGCGCGCCAGGGTACCGAGCAGCAGCGACCAGCCATCGACCAGCACGAACAGCATCAGCTTGAACGGCAGCGAGATGATCAGGGGCGAGAGCATCATCATACCCATGGACATCAGCACGCTCGCGACCACCAGATCAATGATCAGAAAGGGGATCAGGATCAGGAACCCGATCTGGAAGGCCGTCTTCAGCTCACTGATGACGAAGGATGGAACCAGCAGCGTCAGCGGAATGTCGTCCGGCGACTCGAAGCCATCGATGCCCCGGATACCGGCGAAGAGCGCCAGATCCGATTCGCGTGTCTGGGCCAGCATGAAGGTGCGCAACGGCTTGACGGCCTTGGCGAGCGCCTCCTCAGTGCCGAGCTGCTCTTCCATGTAGGGTTGGATGGCAGTGTCGTACATCTCCTGAAAGATCGGCGACATCACGAACAGGGTCAGAAACAACGCCAGACCCAGCAGGATCTGGTTGGAGGGCGTCTGGGTCGTCCCCAGCCCCTGACGCAGGATGCCCAGCACGATGATGATGCGCGTGAATGAAGTCATCATGATCAGCGCCGACGGCAGCAGCGTCATCAGCGTCATGATGATCAGGATCTGGAGCGTGACCGAGTAGACCTGACCGCCGTCGGGCGCGGTCGTGACGGTCACGGCGTTCAGCCCGCCGATCTGGGCCAGGACGAGGCCCGGCGCGAGCAGTCCGGTCAGCACCAGTCCCCAGCGCGCGAGCCGTTTCATCCGGGCTTTCCGCCGCGCTTGAAGCGTTCGAGCAGACTGGCGAAATCCCCGCTCCAGGGTTCGTCCGCCGGCGGCTCGATGGGCTGGGCGAGCGTATGCAGATGCGTCACCCCCGTCGCCGTCACGGCGATCAGGATCTGCTCGGAGCCGACCTGGACCAGCATCAGCCGCTCACGCACGCCGATCGAGCGCACCGCCAGGAGGCGGATGGCACCCAGTCCGGGAGTCGCCACGCCCGGCACTCGACGCAGGAACCAGGCCAGCACCACGATGGCCAGGAGCACCAGCACCAGTCCGCCGACCAGCTGGCTCAGATAGCCGGTCGCCGGCGCGACGACCGGCGTCTGAGACTCGGCCCACACCAGACCAGGCGCGAGCAACCCCGTCACCCAAGCGATCGCTGCCCCGGGTTGCTCGCGTGGAGACATCCTCACCTCAGCTTGCGCACCCGCTCGCTCGGGCTGATGACATCGGTCAGACGAATGCCGAACTTCTCGTTGACCACCACCACCTCGCCATGGGCGATCAGGGTGCCGTTGACCAGCACGTCGAGCGGCTCGCCGGCCAGACGATCGAGCTCGACCACGGACCCCTGGTTGAGTTGCAGCAGATTGCGGATTGGAATCCGGGTGCGCCCGATCTCCATGGAGATGGTCACAGGCACATCCAGCACCATGTTGAGATTGACATCGGAGGTCGGTTCCGGTTTGAAACCGCTGAAATCCTCCGGGTTCATGCGGCGGACCCCCTCCATGCCGGAGTGTGTCTCCCCCGCCGGCTTGTTCTCTTTCTGCTCCTCGAGCGCGGCGGCCCAGGCGTCGGCGATGGCCTCGTCCGGGTCGATCTCGGCTGGATTCGTGTCGTTGTCGGTGCTCATCTCGCGTAACCCCCCCACTGTCCGAGAGCGTCGGCGCGTGTTCGCTATCCGCCGCCCAAGGATTCAATGCTTGATATGCTCCATGATCTTGATGGCGTTGATGCCGTTGGAGACCCCGAACTTACCACGAAAGAGTGGGATGTCCTCGACGTTGAGGACGATGGTCTCGGGCAGGTCGACTGGAATGATGTCGCCGGGCTTGACCTCGAGCAACTGCTCGACCGTCAGCGTCACCTCGGTCAGCACCGAACTGATCTCGACCTTCGCCAGCGGAATCTCCTCCTCCAGCGCCCGCTGCCAGCGCTGATCGACGCCGCTGCGGTCGGATTGCAGCCCCGTGTCCAACACCTCGCGGATCGGCTCGATCATCGAATAGGGGAAGGTGACGTGCATGTTGCCGCCGCCGCCTTCCAGCTCGATGTGGAAGTCGTTGATGACCACGATCTCGGTCGGGCTGACGATATTGGCGAACTGCGGATTGACCTCGGCATTGATGAATTCGAAATCCAGATGCATCACCGGCTCCCAGGCCTTCTGCATGTCGCTGAAGGAGGCATCGAGCAGGTTCTTGATGACCCGCATCTCCATGGGCGTGAAGTCGCGTCCCTCGATGCGCGAATAATAGCGCCCATCACCGCCAAAGAAGTTGTCGACCAGCCCGAAGACCAGCTTGGGATCGAAGACGAACAGCGCCGTGCCGTGCAGCGGATAGACGCGCACCAGATTCAGACTGGTCGGCACATAGAGCGAATGCAGATACTCCGAGAACTTGGTGACGCGCGCACCGATGACCGAGATCTCGGAGGAGCGGCGCAGCAGATTGAACAGATGCACGCGCAGATAGCGTGCGAAACGCTCGTTGATCATGTCGAGCGTCGGCATCCGGCCGCGAACGATGCGGTCCTGGGTCGCGAAGTCATAGGGACGCGCCTGACCGTCCGTGGGAAAGGGATTGGAGTCGGTATCGACGTCGCCGCTATCGACGCCATGTAGCAGGGCGTCGATCTCGTCTTGGCTGAGGATGTCGGATTGCTGCGCCATCGCTTGCCCTGCTACTGCATGATGAGTTCGTTGAAGAGCACGTCACGAATATCCGATGGTTCGCTGGCACGGACCAGCAGCCGCACCAGGGTCTGGCGCAAGGATTCGCGTAACGTGTCCTTGCCCTCGGGCGTGTTGAGCGCGGCGTACTCCTGAGCGGCCAGCAGCGTCAGGATGTCGTTGCGCAGCATGGGCATGTGCTTGTCCACGGCCGTGATCACGGCCGGGTTCGGCGTGGTGATGGTCAGCGTGACACGCAGGAAGCGTACTGGCGCCCCTGGCGAGAGGTTGACGGTCAAGCCATCGAGCTTGTGATAGACGAGCGGCGCAAACTCGGGCGGTGCGGCCGTACTCTGCTCGGACTGGGTGACCGTCTCGGCCGGCGTCTCGGCGGACGCCTCGGATTCGCCCGCATCGTCGGCGGACTTGCCGTACCAGAGGAAGTAATAGGCGGCCCCACCCCCAGCCGCGAGCAGAAGCAGCAGGATCACGATCAGGATGATCAATTTGAGTCGACCGCCCGGCGGCTTCTCCGCGCTCTTGTCGGCTTTGGGGTTTGCTTTCTTCTTCTCAGCCATGCTCTACAGTCCTCTCCGGCCGCGTTTCGCGCACCAGAGGGCGCGCGACGCAAACCTGTGATGAAACGGCGATTTTAAACCGCGCCACGCCGAACGCCAGCCCAAGCCGAATGTGGCGCCTCGGTGTGTCGCTGGCTCGACAGGGCCGACACGGCTCAGATGAAGACGTCGAGCCGGCGCGACAGTACGGAGAGCGTGCCGATGGACTCGATCCGGTCCTCGTCGTCCTCGGCCTCGTGATCGCCCGTTCCAGCCGACTGGCCGCGTTCGCGCCCGGCCTCGCCGCGATCGCTGGGCGCTTGATCCGAAACGGAGACATTGCCCAGCAGGACGCCATCCTGAGCGAGCGCCTCGCGCAACCTGGGGACCGCCGCCTCCAGCACCTCGCGCGCGATGGGATGCGCGGAAACAAATTGTACATGGGTCTTGTCGCCCTCCTGGACAAGACGTACGTCCAGGGTACCCAGACTGGGTGGATGCAGCTTGATCTCGGCCGTATCGAGTCCCTGATCGACTGACCAGCGCACCTGCTCGGCCAGACGCTGCTCGCCGCCGGGCTGGAGCAAGCGGTTGAGATCCAGGGTCTGCAAACGCGTGCCGTTCGTCGCCGTGTCGGCCATGGCCGTCGGCGTCCGGGGCGTACCCATCGGGGTGACGTCGTTCAATTCCGTGGATTCCAGCACGGTCTCCAGATCCGATGTCGATTTGATCGTTTGCTCGTCGTTCGTCGACAAACCCCGTAACGTTTCGCCTATGGACGGGGAGGCGGAATCGCTGGCTGCGTTTGAAACCAGGCTGACGGATACGGCGGTATTCAGCCAAGTTTGAACATCATCACTGTTCAGTTGACGGGCGAGCCACGCGGGCAGGATCGAGGCCGACTCGGTTGGTTTCAGGGTATTGGGCACCGCGGACCGCTCAGTGTTCTGAGTAGCGGATGGCGTGACCTGACGTAAGAGTGCGCGTGTCAGCGCCTCCAGATCGGTGGACGGTGATTCCGACAGGTTGGCCGGCTCAGCCGGGACGCCCGCATCCTGAGTAGCGGATGGCGTGACCTGACGCAAGAGTGCGCGTGTCAGCGTTTCCAGGTCGGTGGGCGACGATTCCGGCAGGTTGACCAGTTCAGCCGGGACGGCCGCATCCTGAGTAGCGGATGGCGTGACCTGACGCAAGAGTGCGCGTGTCAGCGTTTCCAGGTCGGTGGGCGACGATTCCGGCAGGTTGACCAGTTCAGCCGGGACGGCCGCATCCTGAGTAGCGGATGGCGTGACCTGACGCAAGAGTGCGCGTGTCAGCGTTTCCAGGTCGGTGGGCGACGATTCCGGCAGGTTGACCAGTTCAGCCGGGACGGCCGCATCCTGAGTAGCGGATGGCGTGACCTGACGCAAGAGTGCGCGTGTCAGCGTTTCCAAATCGACAGGCTCTGAGTCTGATGGGGCGGCCAGTGCCGATGCCGGAGTCGGAGTCGGAGTCGGCAGAATTCGGCCTGCTTCGGTCAGTCGCTCCAGAATTACGGTTGGTAGCGCGGCGAGCCAGACAGGGGCTTCCGACTCCTGCTCCGGTGCATCACCAGACGATGTCTCGGCGGACACCCGGTCTTCTTCCACGGGTACGGCCGATGCCTCGAATCCGCGCATCAGTTCGCCAAGACCGGTTGTGACAGACAGTCCGCCGGGCGGCGATTCCATCTGCCCCTGAACGAGCGCGAAAAACTCGGCTACCAGGGTCTCATCCGCGATGACCGCGACCTCGACCGGATCGGCTCCACGCTCGACCATGAGCAATTTGAGCTGTCCGGCCAGCGATTGGACGAACTCACCGGCATCGGCCTGACCGAGGCTTCCAGTCCCGTCCGCCCCACCCAAGAGCTGAACCCCGCTCCCGTCGAGGCTGCCCAGAATTTGCGACAGCAGGGCCGAGAGCCCGGTCGGCACGCTAGTCGTCTGCATCATCGCGATCACTCCTCGCCGGACGCCGAGAAGCCGGCGTCTCGATCGGAATCGAAGGCCTTGCGCGTGGCCCACATGTCGAGTTCGCGCTGCTGTCGGCGCCCATCGGCGATGGAGTCGAACCGGCGGCGACGCTCGATGAGCTTTTCGAGCGAGCGGCTGGCCTGATGGCGATCCATCCAGGCCGCGCGCGCCTGGTCGACCTGACTCTGAGCAGCCGCCACGCGCAGATCCTGCTGTTGCAGCGCCTCGCGCAACTGGTGGTGCATGAGCGAGAGCTGTTTCATCAGATGCACGTCGTTCGGAACCGGCGCATTGAGATAGCTCGCCTGGTACTCGACGAGCAGGGCGCGCTGCTGCTCGACCCGGTTGAGTTCGGCCAGACGCCCGGCGAGCGCCACGGCCGCCTCGTTCTCTTGGGCCTCACGAATCTTCAACAGACGCTGGAAACGTTTGACGCTCATTCCCCATTCACCTCAGTGGACCGACGGACTCACTGGCTCAACGGCAAGCCCAGCAGCTCGAACAGTTGACGCCGCGACTCCTCGAAACCGGCCTTCTCCAACCGATTCTGACCCAGATAGGCTTCCAGACGAGGATTCATGGCCACGGCCTCGTCGAGCTGCGGATCCGATCCCTTGCGATAGGCACCCACGGCGATCAGGTCGCGGTTGCGCGCATAGGTCGACATCAGGTTGCGGAAACGATAGGCCGCCTTCTGATGCTCGGGCGTGACCACGGCGCTCATGACGCGCGAGACCGAGGCGCCGACGTCGATGGCCGGATAGCGCCCGGTCTCGGCAATCTCGCGCGAGAGCACCACATGGCCGTCGAGGATGGCGCGCGCCGAGTCGACGATGGGGTCGTTCTGGTCGTCGCCCTCGGCGAGCACGGTATAGAAGGCGGTGATCGAACCGCCGCCCTTGTCGCCGTTGCCCGCGCGCTCGACGAGCTGCGGCAGACGCGCGAACACCGAGGCCGAATAGCCCTTGGTCGCCGGCGGCTCGCCGATGGCCATGGCGATCTCGCGCGCGCCTTGGGCAAAGCGGGTCAGCGAATCCATCAGCAACAGCACGTTCAGCCCCCGGTCGCGGAAGGATTCGGCGATGGTGGTCGACACCCAGGCGCCGTGCTGACGCAGCAGCGGCGACTGGTCGGCGGGCACCGCTACGACCACGGTCCGCTTGCGCGATTCCTCGTCGAGGATGTCGTAGATGAACTCGTTGACCTCGCGGCCACGCTCGCCGATGAGTCCGACCACGATGACATCGGCCGCCGTGTGGCGGGTCATCATGCCCAGCAGCACGCTCTTGCCCACGCCGCTTCCGGCAAACAGCCCGATACGCTGACCGCGCCCGACAGACAGCAGACCGTTGAGCGCACGAATCCCGACATCGAGCGGCTCGGTGACGGGCACGCGCCCGAGCGGGTTGATCGGACGCCCTTCGATCGGCGCCATCTCGGCGGTGCGGATGGGACCGCCGCCATCGAGCGGCTTGCCGAGCGCATCGACGACGCGACCGAGCAGCGCCGGACCGACCGGGATGCGCCGGGCCTGTTCCAGCGGCTCGATGCGCGCGCCCGGCGCCAGACCTTCGAGCTTGCCCTCGGGCATCAGGAAGGTCCGCTCGCCCTGGAAACCGACCACCTCGGCGCCCAGCCGGGTGCCGTTGGCGGTATGGATCGCGGCCCGCCCGCCGACCGGCAGCCGGATGCCCTCGGCTTCGAGCGTCATGCCGACCATGCGCGACAGCCGTCCCTCGGGCTGGGGCGCGGGGACGTCCTCGATGCGCTGGCGCGAGCGCGCCAGACGATCGCGCAGACCATGCACGAGCTGCTGGGAACCCTGCTGTTTCAGCTCCTCAATGATGTCGCTCATGTCGGTGGCACCTCGGTTTCCGATTCAGGGACAGGCGCCGGTTGCAACTCGGGTTCGGGTTCAGATTCGGACTGAAGTTCGCGCTCGACGGCCGGCGACTCGGCTTCAGGCTCTAGCTCTGCTTCAGACTCAGGTCCGGCAGCCGATGCAGAGTCGGACAGGGGTTCGGATTCCGGCTCCGGTCGCGGCTCCATCTCGACCTCGGACTCAGGTTCGGATTCAGCTACACCCTCCGGCTCATCACTCGGCGACAACGGCTCGGGCGGCTCCAGCTCGCCCCAGATCGCCTCGATCCCCTGACGCAGCCGTGTCTCCAGACCGGCATCGATACGGCTCGGACCGCTGATCAGAATGCAACCGCCCGGCTCGACCTCCGGATCGGCGATCCAGGTCGGCTGCTCATCGTTGGACTCGGCATAGGCGGCCAGCAGCTCCTGGTCGTGCGGGTTGACGTGGATACGAACCGGGTGCTTGCGCGAAGGCAACTGCTGAAGCGCTTCGTGCAACACCTGCTGGATGAGTTCAGGACGGGTGGCCAGCTCGGCCATGACCACGCGCCGCGCCAGCGCCGACACCAGCGCCAGCAACTCGGGTTCCAGGGCATCGGCCGACTCGGCCAGCGGATCGGCCAGCGCGCGCGCGATCCCTTCGAGCGCGGCGACCGTCTCGCGCAGTGTCTGCTCTTCGGTCTGGCGCCATTCCTGTTCGCGCGCCTCGCGTTCGGCGCGTTCGACGTCGGCCTCCTGATCGGCCTTCTCACGCCCCTCGCGATAGCCGGCCTCGTAACCCTCGCGATAGCCGGCCTCGGCGCCTTCATGCCGCGCCGCCTCCTGCAGGGCGGCGATCTCCTCGGGCGTGGGTGGCGGCGGTCCCTCGGGTTCGGCGATCTCCTCGGCGTTCGGGTCGAAGTCGACGTCGGGCGGCAACCAGCGCTGGATGCTGGCCGCGAGACGCGGATCGGATGCCGAGAGGAAGCGACTCACAGCATGGTCTCCCCGCCCTTGCCGCCGAGCATGATCTCGCCACTGTCGGCCAGACGCCGTGCCACGGCCAGGATCTCTTTCTGCGCCGTCTCGACATCGCTCACGCGAACCGGCCCCTTGGTCTCCAGATCCTCACGCAGCATCTCGGCGGCGCGCTTGGACATGTTCTTGAAGATTTTGTCCCTGAGTTCGTCCTCCGCCCCCTTGAGCGCCAGCACCAGGGATTCGGTCGTGACCTCGCGCAGCAGGGTCTGGATGCCGCGATCGTCGACGTCGACCAGATTGGCGAAGACGAACATCAGCTCCTGGATGCGCTCGCTCAGATCCTCGTCGACCTGACTGACACCCTCCATGATGGCCGATTCGCGCGAACCTTCCATGAAGTTGAGGATGTTGGCTGCCGTCTGCACCCCGCCGATCATCGAGGACTTGGCGGTGTTCTTGCCCGAGAGCTGGCTCTCCAGGATCTCGTCGAGTTCCTGCAGGGCTGCCGGCTGCACACCATCGAGCGTGGCGATACGCAGGATGAGATCGGACTGCATGCGCTCGGGCAGGTGCGAGAGCGTCTCGGCCGACTGGTCGGGATCGAGATGCGAGAGCACGATGGCCACGATCTGCGGGTGCTCGTGACGGATCATCTCGGCGATGGCGCGCGGATCGAGCCACTTGAGCGCTTCCAGACCCTTGGAGTTGCGCCCGATCAGGATACGATCGATGAGGCCGGCGGCCTTCTCCTCGCCGAGTGCCGTGCGCAGCACACTGCGCACATAGTCGTCGGCGCCGATACCGAGCGCGGTCTGATCCTGGATCAGTTCGGAGAACTCCTTGAGCACGGCATCGATGTCACTGCGCGTGACCCGCTCCAGCGAGGCCATGGCCCCGCCGATCTTCTGGACCTCTTTCGGTCCCATGTGCCGCAGCAGTTCGGCGGCGCATTCCTCGCCGAGGCTCATCATGAAGATGGCCACACGCTCGGCACCCGTTTTCTTATCCGCTGCCATCTTCAGCCAACCATTGTTTCATGACCTGGACCACGCGCTTGGGATCTTCACGCACCATCTCACGCACCGCTTCCAGGTCGAGTTGTTGACGATCCGGTCCCTTCGGCCCCATGAGGGCGGCGAGGCCCGATGGTTCGTGCGTCAGCGACACGATCTCTTCGCCTTCTTCGCCTTCGCCCTCGCCCTCGATGCCGTCCGTCAGGGCGCGGGTCTCCTCGTCTTCCTCCGGCTTTTCCGGCTCGGGCGGCTTGGGCAGGATCTGATTGAGCGCCGGCTTGACGACAGTCAGCATCACGATCAGTGCCAGCAGCAATCCACCGACGATCTTGACCAGTTCCAGGAACCAGGGCTGGGTCCAGATCGGCTCGGCGTCCTCGTCGGACTCGGGCACGAAGGAGGCCGAGCGGACTTGCAGCGAGTCACCACGCGCCTCGTTGAATCCGATGGCCTCGCGCACGAGATCCCGCAACGTCTCCATCTCGGCGTCCGAACGCGGGACGCGGATCGGTTCACCGGCCTCGTTGACCTGATCGACGTAGTCGACCACCACGGCGGCCGTGAGCCGGCGCACGCCTCCCGGTGTCTCCTGAATATGTGAGATGGTCCGGTCGACCTCATAGTTGCGTGTCGTCTGCTGACTGCGGCTGCTCGGCACCGTGGCATTGCCCTGCGCCGCCTGCTGCTGGCCGACCACACCACCGGCCGGCGGTTGATTGGTCAGGGCGCCCGGAATGCCGCCGGCGAGCGGATCGGCGCCGATGCGCTCTTCCTCGTTCAGCTGCTCGGAGCGGATCGCGGTCTTGTCCGGATCATAGGACTCCTGGGTGCGCTCGACACGCGAGAAATCCAGGTCGGCCGACACCTGGACCCGCACCCGGTCGCGCCCGACGATGGGCACCAGCAGCGACTGAACGCGATCGACATAGCGCGACTCGACCCGATGGGTATATTCGAGATGGTCCAGACTGAGCCGGCTGCTCTTGTCCTCGCCATCCGAGGTCAGCAGGCGCCCGCTCTGATCGACCACGGTCACGCGATCCGGGGTGAGCTCCGGCACGCTGGAAGACACCAGATGCACGATGGCCCCGACCTGGGTGTCGGTCAAGCCCCGGCTGCCCTTCAGATGCACGACGACCGAGGCGCTCGGCGGCACGCGCTCGCGCACGAACACCGAGCGCTCGGCCTGGGCGATGTGAACCCGCGCCTTGTCGACCGGCTCCAGGGCGGCGATGGAGCGCCCCAGTTCACCCTCGAGCGCGCGCTGGAAACGCGCGCCCTCGATCAGGCGACTGGTGCCGAATCCGGACTCCTGCTGCAACAGTTCGAAGCCGATGTCGGCCGACTTCGGCAGCCCCTGACCGGCCAGTTGCAGCCGGGTCTCGGCGACGCGCTGCTGCGGAATCTCGATGCGCCCGGAACTGTTGTCGACCCGGTAGGGCACGCCGAGCTGGGTCAGGGCTTCCATCACCTCGGCGGCTTCGGCCCCCTCGAGCTGGCTGAACAGCGGCACATAGGTCGGTTTGAGTGCCCAGAACAGGATGGCCACCACCGCCACCAGTCCGCCGGCCAGGGTGCCGAGCAGCGCGATCTGGCGCCCGACCGGCATCTCCCGGAAGCTCTGGAGACCGAGCGCCAGGCGACCGCCCAGCGTATTCGGATCGGCGGCCGGGGTCTGATCCTGATTCGGATTCTCGGTGATGGCGGTATCGATGGCGGCCATGTCGGGCTAACTCGGCGGTGCTCTGGCCTAGACCTGCATGCTCATGACTTCCTGATAGGCCGACAGCAACCGGTTGCGCACCTGGTTGGTGGCCTCGAAAGCGATGCTCGACCGGTTCATGGCCACCATGACCTGGGGCAGACTGACATTGTTGTCCCCCAGCTCGAAGCGTGTCTGCATGGATGACGACTCCTGCTGAATCTCGTTGACGTCGCGAATGGCATCGCGCAATTTGGTGGCGAAATCCTCGTCCTGACCCGCTGTGCTCTGGGACTCGGCGACCGGCGCCGCATTCTCGACGCGACCCGACTGGGCGAGCGCACGCATCTGCGCCAGCACATTCTGGATCTGCATCTCGCTCATGACTCTGGAATCTCCTGGCTCGTGCCTCGTGGGTTCGAGGCCCGTCCCCGCGCGCACCCGAGTCGATCACTCGGTGGGGAACGGCCATCATTGGATGCAAAGAGCCAAGCAAATTGGATGCCGCCGTCCAGACGTGCACGCACGCCTGAAAACGACGTCTTTTTGACGCCAGTGAGTCCCGAGGGCGATTCAGGGAGTGTCTACAGCTCCGAGGATTCGTCGCGCGCGTCACGCTCCAGCCCGAACTTGCGCATCCGCTCGACGAGCGTGGTGCGGCGCATCCCGAGCCGGCGCGCCGCGCGGGCGACGACGAAGCCGTTCTGTTCGAGCGCGGCCTGGATCATACGCCGCTCCAGGTCGTTGAGATACTCGCGCATCTCCCGGCCCTCGGGCGGCAGCAGATCCTCGCCGAGTCCGGGCGGCGCACCAGCCGGGGGCGGAGCCGACGCGCCGAGTCCGGCCGGCACGAGTTCCAGTCCATCGGGCCGGAAGCGACTGGGCAACTGCGCCAGATCGACGAGCTGATCCGGGTACATGATCGAGAGCTGTTCGAGCAGGTTGGCCAGCTCGCGCACGTTGCCCGGCCAGGGCTGCCGGCTCAGATGCGCCAGCACGCCCGGCGTGAGCCGGGCCGGCTCGCCGCCCTGCTCGCGCAGCCGCGCTTCGAGCGTGGCGATCAGCAGCGGAATGTCGCTCTGACGCTCGCGCAGCGAGGGCAGCTCGATCGGGAAGACATTGAGGCGGAAGAACAGATCCTGGCGGAAGAGTCCGGCCTCGACGGCTTCCTCGAGATTGCGATGGGTGGCCGAGATGATGCGCGCATTGGCCTGGATGGGCTTGTTGGAGCCGACACGCTCGAAGGTGCGCTCCTGGAGCACGCGCAGCAGCTTGACCTGCATCGGCAACGGCATGTCGCCGATCTCGTCGAGGAAGAGCACGCCGTCGCCGGCCAGCTCGAAGCGTCCGGCGCGCGCGGTGAAGGCGCCGGTGAAGGCGCCCTTCTCATGGCCGAAGAGTTCGCTTTCGAGCAGATCGCCCGGAATGGCCCCGCAGTTGACGGCCACGAAGGGCTTGTCGGCGCGACTGGAGGCGGCATGAACGGCGCGCGCGACCACTTCCTTGCCCGCCCCCGTCTCGCCGAGGATGAGCACGGTCGCGTCGGTGCGGGCGACCTGCGCGATCAGGCGCTTGACGTTCAGCATCCCCGGATGACGACCGACCAGATCGATCCCGGACGGCGGCTCTGGCTCGGATTCGAGCTGGAGACGTTGCAGGATCTGGATCACCAAACCCGGCGTCAGTGGCGGCGCGGCGACATAGGCGCGTCCGGTGAGCGGCACCGAATCGCCATCGAGCGGCTGACAGACGAGCGGCGGACACTCGGGACCGGAACAACGGGCGAGCGCACGCTCCAGCCCGGCCGTCGTATCACAGACCCAGAGCGCGACCAGATCCCTGTTCGGGACTGGATCGAGGCTCGCCAGATCGCGCACGTCGCAGCCCAGAAATTCCAGGACATGCCGCGTGGCGAGACGCGCAGACTCATCGCCATACAGACCGATTCTCATCACCGAGCGCGTTCCTCTCTCCCCTCAAACTAGCCGTCGCACGGACGGTCGATGCAGACGCCAGTCGTCGACGTTCATGATCCAGGTGGCCATTGACCCGAGAATTGAAATGGTCTCGATCCTAACCGCTTCGGGGACGGTGGAAAAGTCATTCAGCACGGTCCGACACTCTCTTGCTAAGATGGAGCAATCGACATTCGACTCTGGTTGAGACCATGCTCGCGAGTATCCAGAACTATTACGAACGTCTGGTCCTGGAGTCCATCCAGGACAAGCTTCGCGATCGAGACGAAGAGCAGGACGCCGATTTCGTGGCCGATCTGGCCTGTCTGGCGCTCAATGGGCTGCCGGCCCGCTATGTGCGCCACGCCGTCGACCTCTGGTCCCATCTCGGTGACGCCGATCGCACGGCCATGCGCCAGGAGGTCGAGACCGCCGTCGAGTCGGCGCTGGCCACCATGCAGCGTCGCCGTCAGACGCGCCCCAGCGAGCCTGACGAGTACGAGCCGGCCAAGACCCGTCTGCCCTGGATCTAGACGGGCCGCCGGCCTCGGTCGAAACGCTCCAGAGCCTGCTCGGCGAGCGTCGACAGACGCAGGAACCCCCGGCAGGCGCGCGCGTCGAGCACACAATCGGCCGATCGGCGATCGGCATAGACCAGCCCGACCGGCCGTCCTCCGACCCACACCGAGCGGGCCACGAAGCTCTCCACGCGCGTCAGGGTCTTGACGTCCACGGGGATCCGGTCGCGCAGCCTGGGCCAGTTCGCGGCATTCAGCCACAGCGACCCTGGGGCGAGCATCAAGCGCGCAAAGAGTCCATCGCGGTCGAGCGACAGACTGAAGCGGTTGAACCCCGGCTCGAAATCGGTTCCGACGAGTTGCTCGGCCGTCAGGGTTCGCCGGCCTGGATCGAAGGCGGCATAGACGACCCGATTCAGTCCCAGACCGCGATGCAGTCCATGCAGCCAGTCCAGGACGAGCGTTTCGCGATCCTCGATCCGGCCGGCGCGCAGCGCCGCAGCGGCGCGCTCCAGTTCGTCGGCGCGCGGCGCCAGACAGAACGGCGCCGCGCACGGACGATCGCGTCGGCCGAGTGGCGTCAGACCAGCGTCCCCAATGGCGTGCGGCCACCGCTCCAGCGGCTTCAGGCCGTACAGCCGGGCACGCGCGTTGAAGTGTTCCAGCACCCGGTCGAGGCGGTCGAACAGGGTCGCCGGTTCGCATTCGAGGAATTCGGAGAGCAGCGCACAGTCGTCCCACTGTCCCGGATGGCGCCAGCCGGCGAAGGCATGGCGCGCGATCTGGGTCGACAGCATCACATACAGCGGCCGTGGATGACGGGCGTTGCGTGCGCGCATCGACTCGCGCACCATCTCCGGCAGGTTCCAGGCACAGGCCAGTCCGTAGCCCAGCTCCTCCAGACTCGCGCTGAGCGTCACGTATTCGGCCTCGTGCGGCCGCACGTCCGGGTGCGCCATCATCTCCAGATAGCGGCTGATCCGGGCATCGCCGCGGACCAGCAGATACAGTTCGCCGAGATCGTTGAGCAGGGCGGCGAGCGCGATCTCGGCCGGCACCCGATCGCGCGCGAGTTCGGCCCAGTCCAGCGCCAGCCGCGCGGCGAGCAAGGCCCGACCGCAGCCGTTCCGGTAGTGTGCGAGCCGCTGGGCGTCGAGCACCTCCTCGGCCAGGGGCGCCTGGCGTTCGAGTTCGGCTAGCGTCCGTGTACCGAGCATGTGGATGGCATCCTCCAGCCCCACGATCTCGCGGCGGAAATGCCGGTGCTCGACCGCGTTGGCCCGTTGCAGGACGCGCAGCGCCAGCCCCGGATCGCTCATCACCACCAGGGCGATCCGCCCGAGCGGTGCGCCTGCGTCGGCCAGCACCTGGGCCAGTTCGCCGCGCGTGCGTGCCTGAACCGGCAACTCATCGAGCCGGGCTGTCGCGATCAGGCCGTCCAACCACACCGATCCCATGTCGACAACATCCCCCGCCGTGGATCATGGGCGCCGCCGCATTGGTTGGCGCCGCTCAACGGATGCTATATTAGCGGGCACGCGAAAGGCGCGTCATGCGCCATGATTCCAGAAGCCTCCAGTGTGCACGGGTAGCCGATCCACGTGAACTTCATCCTGGGCTCGCTCATCGTCATCGCTTCCGTCCTGGGTGGCTTCGCCGCCGGCGGCGGCCACATCATCGCGCTCTGGCAGCCCTTCGAACTGGTCATCATCCTGGGCGCGGCCGGCGGCGGCTTCGTCATCGCCAATCCGATGAGCGTGGTCGTCCAGTCGCTCAAATCGATACCAGCCCTCTTCACCGGCGCGAAATACAAAAAAGCCCACTACATGGAAGCGCTCGGCTTCCTGTACGAGCTGTTCAACAAGGCGCGCAAGGAAGGGCTCATGGGCATCGAACCCGACATCGAGGAGCCAGAGAGCAGCGCACTGTTCCAGAAGTACCCGCTCATCCTCAAGGACCATCACGCCACCGAGTTCATCTCCGACTACATGCGGCTGGTGGTCAGCGGCAACATGAACCCCTTCGAACTCGAGAACCTCATGGACGTCGAGATCGAAACCCACCATCACGCCACCGCCGCGACCTCGCACGCCGTGCAGCAGGTGGCCGACGGGCTGCCCGCCTTCGGCATCGTGGCCGCCGTGCTCGGGATCGTGCATACCATGGCCGCGCTCGGCGGCCCCATGAGCGAGATCGGCGGACTGGTCGCCGCCGCGCTGGTCGGCACCTTCAGCGGCATCCTGATCTCCTATGGCTT
>ERZ1673962.807-NODE-807-length-18446-cov-3.547931_pt1 | contig 18446 bp, 30 predicted proteins | sample MGYA00580188_ERZ1673962 | MGnify/ENA primary metagenome ERZ1673962 (study PRJEB41334, sample SAMN05608104) | rock metagenome | biome: terrestrial subsurface; feature: shale formation; material: shale | place: USA: Pennsylvania ... | reverse complement strand
TTGTTGCGTGTGAGCATTATACCAGCCTGTCATTATAAGTCAATAAATAAACAAGGTAATTTACTTCCAGTGGAGTAGGTCTGAACTCCTATTGGAAACGCCTTTTGCATGCAATATCATGATAGAAAATAACTATATTTTGGGGTTTCCATGCAAAGTTTTGCCGATGTCTTTCTGTTTCCCGTAAGTCGGCACTCAGCCATGAATGGCTGCCCCGTATTTGGAATAGAGGTCAAAGGACCTCTGTTTTTCCAGAATACTGATCTTCCAGATACATACGAAGGATGTTATCCAGCATAGCGGAGGCCAGGTCACCGTTATGCTGATCGCTTTTGGCTTTCATCCAGTCCCGGAACTTCTGCACACCTTCAGCCTCAATGCTTTGAACCAGGTCATCGAAGGACTCTTCTAAAAAGATTTCCCGAACATCTTCCGGGGTAGTCGCTTCCTCGAAAGCTGTCTCCAGAGAAAGGAGCTTTGCTTTTAAGTGAAGGATCTCCGGAAGATGGTGCCTGTTACGTTGTGAATCTAAAGCCTGGAACATCTCCCAGGCAGCCTGAGTTCGGACATCGTGATACTTACCAAGTGTCAGGCAGCGCTTTGTATTGAGCTTCTGAAGCCGCGCCAGGCTCTCAAAACGTTCTTGTTGAGAGGATTCCGTAAGGTCAATCTCTTCTTCTGTTTGATTGGACAGGGGATAGGGAACAATAGAATCCCCAATAAACTCACCGCCGATTTCTGTCATCACTGCGGCTTGGCTTTTTACCGGGGGTTGCTCGGCCAGCCACTCCTTCATGTTTTTGAGAACAATAGCCAGGCTTTCGGTACTCAGGGATTCACCGGTGGTGGATCGGATCTGATTCTGAAGCTTCTTGATCTGTTCGCTCATGGGGTTTCCTAATGATTGTCAGGCCCAGGCTTCGCCTGGATGGCCGAGGGTTGCTCACCCGCTTATTTACCAGCAAATGTCGAGCAGGACACCATCGTATTGAGTGCCGTCAGGACCGATGAGTTTTCTGGATTCGTAGTAGTAGCCATTGTCGTTGAGCCAGGCCACGATAAGCACTTCAAACGGTCGAAGTGCCGATTCTGAACCGTCCTCTAGTGCAAACGACAGCAGATCACTGAGATTGTGGTGGTCGCTGTAGAACTGCTCAAACACCATGTTGCAGCTACTGTGCCCAGGGAAGAGGTGGTGGTCAACCATGTCCATCCAGGCCGCCTCACCAAGGGCAGAGCTCCGGTCGATCAGGTGGACTGGATTCACCACAAGGTACCGATGATTCAGAACCTCTGGACGTTCGCCCCGGAAGCTGTCCTTGTCCTTGGGCAAACGGCTTTTAAGATAGGTCTGAATGTCAGCTGGACAAAGGGTGTCGAGACTTTCAGATCGGTCCCAGACCTTCAGCTTTGTATTGGGATCAATGGTGCCCATGGTCAGCATGTTCTTGGCCTTTCTGGCCGCTTTTTTCGCCTCCAGAATCTGCTCGGCAGTCAGGTCGTTGCGCTCAAGACTTTCCACAACGGACGACAGATGACTGAAAATTGATTCGAGCATTTTGCGTTGTTCAGAGGTGTTGGTGTCCATGCTGGGCTCCTTTAATGAGAGAGTAAATTATAGCGAAAAATAACGAAAAGTCAATATTTAAATTAAGTCATGGTATTTATTCTAGTGGTACAAGAACGAAAAAACCCAGCCCGAAGGCTGGGTTTTCCTGGGATTGAACGTATCTCTTACTTCGCTGTACCGGCTTTCACCGCACCGGCAGAGAGACTGTCACGGATCGCCTTCGAGATCATGTGAGCGCTCACCACGCCACTGCTGTCACCACCGGTTACGACCACTTCAGGCACTTTGAACTTGTCGGCCGCTTCGTTGATCTTTTCCTGGATCATCAGCTCGGCAGCTCGGTCAGAACCAATAACCTTGGCCATGTTGCGAAGAGCAGCAGCTTGCTCGTCAATCCGAACACGGGCAGCTTCCGCTTCTTTCTCAGCCTTGTAGAGGTTGGCATCCGCCAGCTTCTTAATCATGGCTGCCTGCTGATCGGCCGCTGCGTTGGAGACGGTCGCCTTGGCCAGCTCTTCCTGGTTGTCGGCCTGATCCTGCATGTTGCGCACCTTGATTGCCTGGGCTACGGACTTTTCCTTTTTGACCAGAGCCTGCTCCAGAGCGGTAGAGGCACTTTCGATCTTCTTAGGAATCAGGACGATTGGCGGAATATCAATGTTGGTGATTTCCACGGTCTTGGTCCGATAGCCGGTTTTCTGAGTCCGCTCACGCAGGGCTTCGGACAGACGATTGCCAAGCTCTTCCTTCTTGTCTTTCAGGTCCAGTGCATTGTACTGAAGGACAATGTTGGTCAGGATATTCCGGGTGTAAGGCTCGATGATCGAATCGTCCAGCTTGCTGACGTCTTTCATGGTGCCTACGAAACGCGGGGCCTGAACCGGTTCGATCTGTCCCAGAACGCGCACATCGATGTAGACGGTGTGGTTGTCCTTGGTCTTAGCAGCAAAGGCGGAGCCGTGCTTTTGTGGCGGAACGTCTTGCTGTCCTTTTACGGTAATCAGCTTGTCGTTCTCAGGGTCGATGCGCAGGTCCATGGTGTGCGAGGTGTAACCGCCGCCGTAGATGAACGTTTGCAGAACGATGGGCACACGGTGTGCTTTTTCAGTGTACGGGTGGATCGAGTACAGGCCAGAAGGCAGGGCCTGGTTCACGATACCGCGATAGTCGTTGCTCGGTACCAGCGGTACGGACAGGATTTCATCGTCAGAAGTTTCGGTGAACGGAGCCGCCTTACCGAATTTGGATTCAATGACCATCACTTCGGTGGAATCAACGTTCTCCATGCGATGAATCTCGTAGTTCCACTGGAACTGGTTGATCCGATAGGTACCGGTAGTGACCAGGAACTGCTGGATGCCTCGGCTACCGCCGTTATCCAGGAAGTATTCAACGTCCTCGATCATACGCTTGGGGTCCAGAGAATCGTCCCACTTGGGTGCCACAATCTCAGGGTTGATCTTACCATCGCGAGCCTTGAAGACGGCAAATTGACCGCTGCCAATCGTCAGGTCAGGGACGACTTTGATTTCCATGAAGAACGGATAACGAATATCCCAACCAATGCCAGGAGTCAGCAGCTTGGTTTGCTCACCACGCTGGCCTTCACGCGCAATCAGCTGACCGCTTTCAAGGGGTGCGCCCAGGCGGATGGTGGCATGACCAGAATGCTTGGCCGGAATGTAGTAAAAGCCCATTTGCCCAATGGCAATGACCAGACCAATGATCCCAACAATCACTCGGGATTTCATGGAAGATTTAATTTGCGACATACCGGCGATAATCAGACCAGTAATCACAAGGATGATGAGAAACAACCACATACTTTAAGTTCCTTTTTTGCTTGAGTTTCCGATCAACCAAAAAACGCCGTGAAATACGGCGCCCATGGTCGTCGGCATTCGGACATTATAATACCAAAAATAAACGAAAAATCAATTATAAAATTGAAAATAAATAAAGAATTTTCAGTTCAGACGGGAAAGGCTGACTTCGTAACGTTCGCCATCGGGTTCCTGGTGCAGAATCCGAACGAGTGTGTAATCCAGATCCGGTGCCATCCAGAGGTAGGTTTCCCGGTCGCTGCTTTCAGGTCGGACTTTCTCGATCTTGAGGGTGTTGAGATCGGCGCCATCGACGGCCAGGATTTCCTCGCCGACGACCCGGTATCGGTCAATCAAGACCTTGCCCTTGTGAATCATGTGGTAGGCCATCTCTGACTTTCCAGATTTCAAGTCCTCCCTGACCTGGACTTGTAGACCCAGAGGGTCCACATAATGTGACCTGGCCGGGATGGAGAATGCCTTTCCTTTGTAGGTGCCGGCGAAATGGTTGGAGTCATTGAGCTCAAACTCAGTCAGGCGATCCCGAATCAAAAAGCCTTTGAGCTGATTCTTGTACCGGACAGGCAAGATGCCGCAGTGTTCAGACGACCATGTGAACTCCACGGACTCGTGCATATCGGCAACGGAGGATTCCACATCGAAGCTGAAGCGATAACGATCCGGTGCGATCTTTTTGAGTGACTGAGTGCCTTTGCCTTCCAGAGAGATGACCTTGTCCATGGTGGTTTCATAGACAGCAGTAAACTCCCCGGGAGGCTCACAGGCGGTGCTGGAGGACGACAAGCCGGAGTGAAGAGCCGCTATTGCGGCCAAAATACAGACTCCGATCTGGCGTTTGCGCATGGCTTAATCCTCGGACAGCGGTGGCAGATGAGGCTTGAAACGCTCATAGTTGTCGATCACCCACTGGCCAGCCTCGTGCATGGGACGATCCATGATATCCGTGTAGGTCAGCAGGAAGATCATCATGCCGTGGTAGAAGTGAATACCCTTCTCAGCCCACTGGCGACGATAGCAGTAACCTTTATCACCATGGGCACTGACGATACCGGCGCAGAAGCTGTCGGACAGGGATTTGCCAAGCACGGCCTGCCAGAAATCATCCAGATGATGATCCAGAAACTCGTAGTGGCTGTCTGCCCATGTCGGGGTTTGTTCCACCATGAGAATCCTCAGGTTGTTGAGAAGACGCTCTTGCGGATGAGGTGTTACATCGCCGCCGCAATGCAGAATGTAGTTCTCGGCCGCCTTGAGTGTTTCAATGTCTCGCATGCTCATTGGGCGTGGCATGTTGATATCCTTGTAAGTCTGAAAATGAAGAGTCCGCGCAACGGCGGACTCCGGATCAGTGAAGTGTCAGGGCGTTGTTCTGCTTGGCGTAGAGCTCGACGGCAATGGTGGAGATGACGTTCTTCAGCATCTCCTCGGCCGTGACGCCGAACATATAGTCAAATACCTCGTTGGCCACATCCCGCTCACGCTCGATGCCATCGCGCTCCTGATTGTAGCGGGCCAGACAGATTTTAGTCTGCTGGTACGGGCAATCATCATCGCTTTCGATGGTGCCTTCGAGGAAATTACAAATATCGCCTTCAAAGTCTTCCCGGGCGGTTGCGGCAATGGTGTTGGGCAGCCAGCCAGTGGCACAAAGGATCAGATCTTTCACCAGACGATCAGTGCCTTCTTCTTTGAATCCGGCCATCATGGCATCCAGCTCATCGGGGTCCGGATCAGCGTTGTAGACACTGTTCAGAACCTGCTGAGAGAAGGTTGAGGGTTTAAAGTCCAGCTCTTCGCCGTAGTTCTCAGTCTCAAGAACCTTCTGAACGCCGGCTGACATTTTGATGGCTTCGCCCATGAAAACCTCCTGACTGCGTATTTGATGAAACCATTATACCAAAGCTGGCGGAAAAGTACAGCAAAAAATAAACATGGCAGTGTAAAAATCAGATTAGATAAAAAATTTTATTTAATGACTTGAAATGCTTGATTTTGACCCCATAGTGGTTATCAGATCTGCAAAAAACAGGAGGAATAATGGATCTGAACGTACCTTTTCGAGCCCAAGGCAATATTGAAACGGGCCAGTTGCGGCTTCAACTGTGTCTGCCGGGACTGAAAAAATCGGACATTGATGTGAAGCAGTCCGGTCACCGGGTGAGAGTGGTGGCCAAGCATGAAGACCCGGAAGACGGTTTTGACTTCTGGGACGGCTATGATCTGGAGGAAACCGGTGCATTTAATGTTGATTTCCCAGAGTCCATGGACCCCGAGACGCTGTCGGTGGTCTATGACGCGGGTATTTTGACACTCACCATGGCCATGGCTGAAAAGTACAAGCCCAAGACAGTGCAGGTAGATTAACCTCGATACCCGGGCCAAGGCCCGGACATTTCAGAGATAAAAAATACCCCGGAAGATCGTCAACCGGGGTATTTTTGTAGTCGGGGAAACTGACGGTTAAGTCAGTTCCTTGATCCGCTGCTCGATCTCTTCCTTGGACAGACCTTCCAGCTCTTCGTCCTGACGCTTGGCCAGGATTTCCAGAAGACGCTTACGCTCAGCAGCGTTCGCAGCCTTTTCCTCGGCTTTCTTACGCTCATCCTGCTTTACAGCGATGATGTGCTTCACGATTTCCAGCTTCTGCTCCAGAACCGCTTTGTTCGGGTTCTGGGAAACTTCCACGAAGCTTTCCTCGCTGGTGGCTTTCAGATCCTGGTAAACCGAGCGGGCCACAGTGTCGAGGTCAAAGCCGTTTTTAGCCTTGAGCGGCAGCTCCCACAGCTGCTCGGTGGTCAGTTCGCCTTTATTGGAGGCGAAGCGGTATTTCTGTCGTGTCGCTACTTCAAACAAATTCTCAGTCATGTGTGCTCCTTAAAACTTCACGTTGTAGTCTTTGCGGAAATTCGTTCCGGATACCCGGATCAGTGCCGAATCTTCGCGAGTGGATGAGAACCCGATACCACTGAGTTGCTCAGGGGTGGGGGCGCATTTCGTCTTTTCCCCCAGAACTTCAAACACCTTCCGGTGACGCTCCAGACCCGGCGCAAGAAACTCGTTGTAGAGGCCACGGGTTGGTTCATCATTGCGGCAGCCGGCCAGCACAAAGAACCAGTGCTTGTTGCCAACCGCATTGTCGTCCCAATGGTTCGGGCTCAGCATCAGGGTGTTCACTTTTACAAACTGCTCGGTGCTCAGACCCCACTTCTCAGTGCTGATGCCACCACCGATCATGTCCTTGGTGAAATCAACCTTGGTGATCGAGCCATGGCGAACGGTGATGCTGCCAACAGTGACTGTCTGTTCGTCACGAACCACATCTCTGTAGCTGTACTGTGACACCTGACCATTGTTCTCAACCTCAATCACAAACCCGCCCTGTGAGCTGGTGCGACGATTGTAGTTGTTCACCTTGATCTTGTAGACGCCATCCTTCGGATTGTTCCAGCTGACGTTCTCCACCGGCTCATCGCTCAGGCGACCATTGGCGTTCATGTCCACATCCAGCTTTCCGGACTTGTTACCAAAGTAGATGTGGTTGCCGTCCGGCTCGTAGACATGGATGTCCAGGTCATCCCGATCAAACCACGCCAAGCTCACCCGCAGTGCGGCATTGGTGTTGCCGCCAGCCCGCTTCACCCTTTCCTTGATGGAGTCGGTGATGTTGCCGTCGTAAGACCAGCCGAAGTTGTTGGTCCACTTGAACAACGGCTGAACGTTATCGTGAACCGGCGCGGTCAGGCTCATGAAATTCGATTGCAAGGTGTTGCTCACAAAGACTTCCATGGAGGTTGCCTTGGGCACCACGCGCTCCATGAACGCCTCAACGCTGATGTCTTCGGCCTTTCCAGTCGGCTTCTTCTGGGTGACTGCTTCCATCAGCAGGCCCTCAATGCCGTCTTTCATCTGGCTTTGCACGTCATTATCGACCCACAGGACGTTGTTGACGCTGACATCGGAAATCTTGGCGAAACGACGCTCCAGTGCTGATTCGAGCCCCAGCTCCTTGATGGTCGCCATGGCATTCTTGATCATGCCCTGAGTAATCAGGGCTTTCGGGCGCTTGTAGTTGGTAGGCGCCATGATCTTCTCGAATGCGGTGACCGCGTACTCCAGGTCCTTGCCTTCGGACAGATCCTGAAGCAGGGTGCCGATGGCACTGTTGCGCAGTCGAGCGCCTTTGGCCTGGGCGTTGCCCCACACGAACACATCACGCTCCAAATCGGTTTTCAGCTTGCCGTAGGCCGCTTTCAGCTTCTTGAACGCAGTTACCTGATCCTTGTGCTCTTCGCCCCGGTACAGGTTGCCTGAGGCAATCAGGTCAGCAACGGTGTCCACCGCGTAATCGGTGATCTCTTCCAGTCCACGGCGGAAGACCGCAGCCGTGGTTGCGTAGTCACCACAGGCCTGTTCGGGGCTTTGAGTACGATGACGCGCAGCCAGAGTGCCGTGAAAGTGGTTCCAGCGAATAACGGTACCGTCCGGCGCACGCTCCAGTGTCTGCTTATTGCCGTAACGTGGCTCCTTGGCACGGAAAAGGCCGGTGATCCGATGACTTTTCACCAGTCGATCAAGCTCGGCAGCCACCACATCATAGGGGGCCGGCGCACCCGTCACGTCCCATACGGTTTTGACGGTGTTGCCTTCAATCATCACAACGTTGCCGATGTTGCGCAGGAACTGTTTGCAGCAAGAGCAGTCGTGTTCGGTACGCTCACGGAAGATGGGGTTGGTGCCTTCCGGGAAAGCCGCCAGGTACGCGTCCCAGACGGTATCGCGATCGTTAACCGTGACGAACAGTTCTTTCTTGGACATCTGGTCGAAGTTTTTAGCGACCAGTGCGGCAAAACGGTCAAAGTTATCCATTCTTGTTCCTTGTGTCGGAATGACTGAGGTCGGCCGGAAATAAATCGGCGGACGACTTAATTGACGCTTATTATATGGCAAAAAATAAAAAAGTCAATAAGTTTATTGATTTTCCAAGGTGTTCTTTGCCGAATGAGAGTGGGACAGATGGTATTCCGAGGATCTCTCGATACCAAGGGCCTCACGAATCTCCGCCATGCAAAGGCCCTGCTGGCGCTTACTCATGTATTTTTTGATGATGGAATGAAGGACCGCATCCAGATTGGCTTTTGGCACGGTCGTATCATTCAGCGGGTTTTGACTCATCGTCTTTCCCTGTGATCAGTGCGGACATCAACGCGTTGCTAAAAATCTGCTTTCTCTCTTCCTTCAAGTCCTTAAGCAGGCTGGGAAGATCGTCAAAAGGCAGCTTGGTGCGGTTTTTCTGGAGTGTATAGCCGTGCTGGGCCATGAACCACAAAAACACATCAATGGTATAGCACTGGGCCTGTATCCAGTTGACCTGGTTTGCAGGGTGGCCGTCTTCACAGACAATGTACTGATCAATGGATTTGAACAGTTCTTTGGCGTCGTGAAAATCTCTCATAAATGGTGGAAGGTGCTTGCCTTCATCACGCCATGCGCGAACCTGACTATCCATACTTGTTCCTCGAAATAAAGGGATTGTCGGGGACTAGATGTCCCCGAGCATGTCCAGAAGCAATTGCTGGTCGTTGGCCGGGAGCTTCTTGAGGTCCTGATTGACCTGTTCGGCCAGTCTCTGGATGAACACCTCCCGGACCTTTTGAACACTGTCGGTGCGCAGGGTTTTGAACTGCTCGTACAGTGGTTCCCATTGCTGCTCAATCTCATCCACCAGATCGATCAGTGCGGCCAGCTTTTTCTTGCTGGTCAGCTTGCCTTCCGCCAGCTCATCGCAGAGCTTTTTCAGATCAGCATTGATATCGACCATCAGTTCGTCGATTTTGGTCTCAACGTCCTTGCGGAGTTTGACCGGCTGCATGAAACGATTGTTGGGCTCATCGTTCATGTAGCCAAAGGACCGGCTGATGGTGCAGGGCACTTCCATGAACTCGCCACGAATCATGCGAACGTACTGGCTGTCGGACAGTTTGATCTCAACCAGCTGCCTGCCGCCGCTGATACTGATCTTGGAGTCAGGATCTTGAGGATGAGGCAGGTACATATCCGCATCCGACACGGACAGGGAGATAGCATGCTGCTCCCGAACCGGGTGGTCGAACAGGCTGAAGCTGCCACTGTGCCGGCCGACATCCATGGTGCCAAAGGACGGATGAGACATCATTTCCCGAGCTTCCCGAGCCGCGTCCTTCGGATAGTAGTGCGCGATGTGGCCCATAAAGCTCAGGGACTCATAGGCCATCACCGCATTGTCTTTCTCGGTGCCGGTGTAGAACTCCGGGTGGCGCTTGGCAAAACCTTGGATCTTCATGTCGACACCGTTGATGCAGACATCGTGTTCAACACGCTCCATACCACGGTCCCAATAGCGCATCCAGTCCTTGCTGACCCCGTGTTCGTCATAGGTTCTGTCCATGTATTGCATGCAAACGTGGGACAGAAGCGCTTTTTCGTCGTCACTCAGGCTACTAAAGAAGTTGTGCATATCAGTCCTTCTCATTCTTGAGTAATGGGCGGTTCAGTGAGCCCGCATCCAAGTGAATGGTCAGTGCCGCTTCGGCCACTTTGTGGGCGTACATCTCGCTCACTTGGTCGACCTGGAATCCGGCATTGGAGCGCATGTTGCCATGGGTCGAGCTAAGATTACGGGCAAGTTCGCTGGACTCAGCTTTCTTCATGCGGCCTTCTTCGTGGGCTTCGGTGAGCGCCTGACGAATCTTGGAGAGCTGATAACCGATCCCGGGATCTTTTTCGGCGTTCCGGAGCGTACGAAGCGTGTTTTCTTTGGACGCATCCCGGTCAGGGTTGTAAGCCTCAACAGACTCGCCATTTCGAATCATCTGTGTCACGGGCTCACCCATGCCGCGATTCTGAGAGCCAATGATGTTGCCGAACTGAGCCTCGGTCATAACGGTCTCTGAAATCACTGCCTCTTTGTAGATCTTTCCGGTGTTCTCATCCACGCTGGCCTGAGAGATACGAACCCGAATCCGATTACGGGATTTGATGTCCGTTCCGAAGAATGGCTGAGGTGTCTCTTTCTTTTCAGCGTAGCTCTCGATGATGCCCATGCCGGGAATCTGGGTCCGCCCGGCGGCATTTTCCCACTGAGAGAGGTACCGGGCCTTCTCCGCCAACAGCTTGGACTTTATGCCCTTGAGTATAGGGGTCAGGGCCTCTGGCACCTGACCGGAGTCGATGGCAGCTTCGAGGTGGCTGAACTTGTCGAGGTATTCGTCCTTCCGGCTCATGGTGTCCTCAAATTCTCAAATGTTGGTATTCGGCAGTCAGAAAACGTACTTCTCGAAAAACATGATGAGAAGCCCGGTTGCCATCATGGCCAGCCCCAGAGGCAGTAGCTCCATTAAACCTTTCCTACGGGGTAGTCGTTTCGATCGAAGGCGTTGTCTTCAAGGTACTTGTCGAGTTCTTGGCACAAGGACTCGAAATCCTCGATGTGGTCGCCATTCTTTGCGGCCTTCAGGGCATCACGCATGCGCTCGACCATATTCAGGGAGTCGGCATAGGCGTTCACGGAATCGGCAATGAATTGAGCTTCCTGCTTGGCCTTGTCGAGACTGGCGTAGCGCGGGCTGATCATTACCGCGTAGTCGCCGGAGGACAGGCTGATACGTTTTTCAGGCCACTCATCGCCGTCAAATTGGCGAACTTCCAGCGGTAGGGAGGGAATGGGCATAAAAATACTCCTGTCATCCAGATAATTTGGTGTCTGTCGAAAGTGGGAGTAATTATACCATCACAAAAAATAAAATCAACCCTACTATTGAAATAAGGTTGATTTTAATTGATTTAGTCTTGCTTGGAATCAGGATTCGATGCGGTCAAGAAGGGATTTTGCTTCTCGGGAAGCCTTGATCCCGGTGCGAAGCGCCTCTTCGACGTCGATGGTGTTATGAGTTGCCTTGTTTCTGAGTTCCGACACCTGATTCATGTTCAGCGACAACGCGATCAAAAGCGACGACACGCAGGCACCAAGCTCGTCACGCTGCTGTTCAAGCAGCCCAATGGTTTTGTTGGTCTCGCACAGCTTAATCCCCTGAGATAGGGACAGGGACTGCCAGTCTTCCAATGTTTTTCCGGTATCACTCATTGCTTTTCGATCTCCTGCACTCGATCCAGCGCCTCAGTGGCTTGGGCCAGCGTATCGAAGCGACAGTTGCTGAGAAATTCCTCTGTCCGGTTGCTGGGAGAGGGCTCCAGCTGCCAGTGACCGTTCTTGTCGAGGCAACGGCCGTAGTTATCCCGCACGGCATAGGACAACACCATGTCCCTGGGACTGACTTTGGTGGCCTCGATGTACTTTTTGGTGTTCGTGTCCGTCCAACGGGTTGGTATAATGGCCATCAATCAGTCCTCGTATATTCGATCTTTGGGGGCTTTGGCACGCGATGCCCAGTCGGTTTCCAGTGAGAATAGCGCTTGAAGAAATCCGTGTCGATGTCAGGACAGGAGTACCACATCTCAGGATCCCAAGGGAGCGCTTCCGTCCGCCAGCCTTCCTCACGAAAGTCTGTATAGATGTTGGTTCGCCAAAACACTTCACCGAAGGGATCGGCCTCGGCAGCGGTAGGCATCCTGTCCGACGTTCTAGTCCAGTCATTCTGCTCTTCGGATTTCAGGAAAGCCAGGGCCCGGCGGATCTTGCGGCCGGCGCTACTGTCCTGTTCCGACTCGGCCTGGGAGTGCAAAGTCAGAAGACCGTTAACAACCAGGTGAGCCTCTTCCATTTTCTTCTTGAGTTCAATGTAGGCTTTTGCCTGAGGTTCTAGCCACATGGTGCCTTTGCCCTCACAACGATCACAATGATAGGAGGGTGGGCTTTGATGGTGCTCCCGGCCGGATGATCCCCCATGGCCACAGTTAACACAAAGGTATCGGATGCGTTCTTTCATACTTTGATCACACCCGCTTTTTCGAGGGCTTCATTCGCTTTCTGAAGCTCTAACTTTAGAAGTGCTTTTTCGGACTCATGGCCGTTCATCCGGATGCGTGTTGCACTCAGAGTCTCACGAAGCTCTGCATTTTCGGACACCAATTCACGGTGGGCCTGACGGTACACCATCATGTTGTGCGATGCGGCCATCCAGTGACACCAATGATCTTTTGCTTCGCCTACCAGATGACTCGGTGCCTGATCTGAAAAATCAGACGGCAACTTGAGATCGGGTTCTTTCATGTCGAATTCGCCTTGTTGTTAATCAACGGGGATGTAGGAGGCCTTGAGGGTTTTGGCAAGATCAATCATTTCCTGATCCACGCCTTCCTCTTTCATTCGCTCGATCAGTTTGGACTTAACTTCAGGGAACCGGGTTGATACGAATTCCCAGCCAAAGCGCCCCTTAACCTCTTCCATGAAGCGAAGTAGGGCAGCGTCCACGGTGGCTGCCCCCATTTCTCCGCGAAGAACGTCTGTTTCATCGAAACCATAGACCTTCATTGGGCCTCTCCATTTTTCTCGCGCAGCTGCTGTCGAAGGTTGGCAATCACTTCGTCGCGCCAGGCCACGGCACCATCGGCAATCTGGAGTCGGTCGTTCTTGCTGAGGAGCGGGTTTTTCCAAGCCTCAGTTTCCAGTGTTCTGCTGTCCGACCAGTCCGGCTCCTCTGATACCGAAGGGGTGTTCTTGGTCAACTTGGCTTCTTCGGACGGCGTGGTGTTGGGCTGCTTGGTCAAGCCAGACAGGTAAGCATCAACACTCTCTTCCCCTGATGCGTTTACTCGGGGAACCGGAATCGGCATGTGAAGCCACCAGGATTTAAAATCGTGGCTCAGGTTGTCAATCCAGTACTTCATGTCCTTGCGAAGCCGTTCCAGATCAAAACGAGCAGCACAGTGCAGGCTGTCGTCCATGAGATTGAAAAGCCGATCAAGCTCGACATGAAGGTCGTAGGGAATTTCATCCCAGCCAGAGGTGTCCTTTACCCGTTTCAGTTGGTCGACCAGTGAATCTGACAGTACGACCGGATCGGGTGTGAGGTTTCGAGCCTGAGGAAAGAAGTTGAGAACGTTCTCCCAGGTCACATAGGTAACACCATCCTCACCAGGGATACACAGATGCCCATTGATCTCAAACGCCTCAACGGTTCCGTCGCACGGGCCTTGGTACATCAGATTAATGGTACGTTTTTCCATGGCAATAACCCCAGCAAGAAATGATGGGGTTATTATACTTACATATTTAATTTTGTCAATGGAATGCTGGGTTATTTCCGAGTTTGTTTTCTAGCCTCGAAGTTCGTTGGCCTTTTTGCGAAGCTGTCGAGCCTCGGCATGGAGCATGTCCGCAGATCTGGCACAGCCATCAATAAAACCCTTTCCCCAGTCATTGGCGGCCAGGTGGGTCTGGTTGCGCATCGTGTACTCAACCGACTCCAGAGCCTCAGCCTTAATCTCTTTGATCTGTGCATCCGACAGTGGGCGGGTATGCACGGCAAGAGCGGTTGTCACTGCCCGGATAACGGGACGGGCCCAGTTGTTCAGTCCAGGCTTATTTGCCAGGACTACCAGTTCGTGAAGAAGATTTGCAAAAGTGTGATTGCCAGACTCAATGCTTTCGGCCCACTCTTCGGTCGTGCGCTCAAAACGGGGATGATCCACAGACCAGTCAATCGCCACAGGCTCCGCCTTTTGAACCGGCTCCAGGCCTCGCAATTGTTTGGCAGCAAATCGAAGCTGCTTGGCTTCGTCATACAGGGCCTGTGATGCCTGAATGCCGGCCTCCTTAAAGCCCTTATCCCGCTCAGTAAAGTCGGAGTATTGCTGGTACCGGAACATGTGTCCGACCTGCTCCAGGGCTTCTGCCTTTGCCTCCTTGATGCTGGCAGCGTAAATGGGAGATGCCGGCGTATTGGATGTAATGCCTTTGATCATGGCGCCCACCAGCTCATCCACATTCCGGGAATCACACCAATCCAGGCCGTTTGGATCGTTTTTGGTGAGCCAGTCGCTGGCCGCCTGACCCAGATCGTCCTTGTGGTCGTTCAGGGAGTCAATGAGGCCGGATTGGAGCTTTGCAGACCGGGCCCGTTCGGCTTCCAGTTCGTTGCACAGATTCAGGATGTACTGTCGGGCCATCAGCAGGATGTTGGTAGACGTAAGCGCGTAGCTGCGAGCACTGTTTAAATCGATCATGATTGTTCCTTGGTTGGTTGTTCAGTCGGTCGCATGCGGTCAACCATCTCGATCACCGAGTCCCGACGAATCAGGTCATAGCCGTCTTTTTTGCCCACGGTGCCGATCTGACAGAGTCTGGCGCGAAGGGCGTGGAAGTTGATCAACTTGTCACGCTCACCAATCAGATCTTTGACCTCATCAAGCGCAGACATGAACAAGAAGCCGGACTCGTGTGTACAGCGGCCTTCACCAAGCCAATACACTTCCTGCAAGAGCCGATCAAGCTCAGGAATGCCGGTGTCAAAATCGCCGCCAGAAGGGGTTTCTTCCGATTCAACCTTGCTTGCATGGATATAGGTTTGAATGGTGTCCCGGTGTTCCTCGGCGACCATCTCGGAGATGGGATCCTGGGCCAGTCGCTTGGTCAGACCGGTGAGTTGGGCAAGGCTATCAAGCGCTTCTTTTTTGGTCGAAGACATGACTCAGGATCCTCTGTGATCGGGGTTAAACAACGGTTGCCGGGATGATGGCCTTGTTCGGGAACAGCGCGTTGTCGATGGCCTCATCAGGAACGCTAAGCTCAACAACAGTCAGTGCATCAAATTCGTCACTGTCTTCGTAATAGGCCTTCTTTTCGATCAGAAAGTCCGGGTTATCGGAGTTGTGAATTTCGCTGATGCACTCCAGTGCTTCAGGAGCGTACTCGCCGGCGTAAGCGCATTTACGCTGTCCAATCAGAACCATGATATTCATAGTGCAATTCCTTGAGCGTGTTTTAGTTGCTAGATATTATACTAAAGCAAAAAATAAAGCAACCTTACGGTTGACTTTTCTGGCGCCCATTGAGCTCGTCGAGTGCTTTTTGTCGCCTTTCGACGGATTTTTTGGCGTTTTCGAGATCCCATTCAGCCTGTAGTCGCTCAAGAACATCAATGTCGTAGTTCAGAAGAGTGTTTCCTTCAGGCTGGCAGAAGGTCAGTTCTGTCTTGTTAATGACTTTGAGCACCAGAAGATCAAAACCATTTCGTCCACCAACATGAACCAAGCAGGGCCGGGTGTGCTCGCCACCGGGGTGAATGGCCAATGTGCCCCGTCTCGCCTCGTTGCTGATATAAACCGGCGATTCCATCTCGCGGGCTTCCAGGTAACTGATGTAGGTGCAAACCTGGGATTCCAGGTCGCGTACATCCTGAATGTCACCGAGACCCGTCTGAATGGCCATGCTGGCCAATTCATCAACTGCCTTTTGAGCAGATTTCTTGAGAGAGCTCATCATGCTTCCTTGTTGGTGAGTAGTGGTGGTGCGGAGTACAGCAACTTATTGATGCCTCGGGCGCCACCGTGACCGTTTTTGCAGACCATTCCGGACGGCGTCCACTTCTGCCAGTTCCCGCAGACAGAGCATTTGCAGCCAACGGCATCCGGTTCAGCCTGAAGGCTCGCGGTCAGTTCTGAAATTCGGCCGGCCAGCTTCTGGATTTCTGCCTCAGCTTCTTTCCGGGCTTCATCCATGGATTGGCGAACGATTCGGTCGACAATCTCGGTCGGCATGCGCGGGAATTGATCCCGCATTTTCTGGCGGAGTTTCAGATACTGGTCATTCATGCCACGGCCTCAACTTCCGGCCGGTAAAGGCGATCAACAACAAACCCGAGATTCTGGGCAATACCACCGAACTCACCACACTCAGGCAGGCGGGCCCGGACGGTGTTGTCCATGGCAATATCGCATGCCTCAACAAGATTGATCAGACACCCTGGGGTCACCGCGCCGTTTTTCTCAATGCACTTCAGGCCTTTTTGCAGGAGGTGCTCAATACGGGAAAAGCGTTCAGCCTCAGGTGATCGTGATACTTTTATGTTCTTGCCCGAATCGCTCAAAGCGTCGGTAAGAGCCCTTTTCATATCGTCCGTCAAAGGGATGGTCATGGCAGGCATATTAGTCCTCCAAAAGGTTCAGGAAATCGTCTTGTCCGTCATAAACCATCAACGGAAACGCACTGTTTTGGCTTTCGAGCATCAAAACCTGAAAGCCCAGGCTTTCATACCAGGCCTGTAGATTGAATCCATCCACCTGACTTTCCGAGTTATCACAGATCAGGAAGATCAGGTTCGCGTCCTGGAGGGCCACCTCGTCCATAAATTCATCCATCAGGGCGGCACCCTGACCATTGCCGCGAAATTCTTCTTCAACCTCAAGATTACAGAGGAACGCCACGGGCTGATCACGACGAATCAGGGCCTCGACAACCGGGCCGGCGCCCACAATGTCGCGGTTGTGAAAGAAGTTGCTGATTTGTACATCACCAGGCTCAGCAACGTAGCCAAAACCGCTTCCATTGCTGCTTTCAACGTGAATCTCTTCCATTAGTGGGATCCCTCACCAAAGATCAGTTTATTAACATGGTTTTTAAGTCGAGCAGACACGGCCATCTTTGCGTCATGCTCCGCCTTAAGGAAAACGTTCCCATAAACGGCGTCGATCAATTCTTTTATATTCTCGTCTGACATGTCCGCGCCAATATGAAGAGGTTGAACCATTCCTTGTATGCGGAAGCTCTTTTCCCAAATCTCAATCTTCATGCCACGATGAACCAGGATTCTCGCAGCCATATCAGTGCTCCTTGACCAGATCGTCCGTCTGACGAAGCGTCATGTCAATGAAGTGATCAGCTTCATCGACAGGCGAGTGATCGGACATAAGGCCATGGTCATCCATATCCGAACCACAGCAGCAAACACCGGAACCCATGCTATTTTTCTGCACATTACGAAGTGCATTCCGAAGCATAACAACGGCGTCTTCCAGCTCAGAGATGCGCTGGGCCGCAGGGGATGGCGCCAGGATTTTTGCATGGCCGGCGTTGGCAACCGTCTCGACCAAATCGGCAAAACTGCGTTTTTCAGGCTGGTTTATCTGTGGCATGGAATGGCTCCTTTAAGATGCGAATCATTATACCAAGTCAAAAAATAAAGTCAATAAACAGGTTGAAATATTTAAAAAGAAAGGTATAATCATCAACATGACTGAAAAGGGAGATGTCAATGAGCTTTGATCCGAACAAGCGAAACATTGTGGTTGCAAACAACTATCTGAGATTTGTCCAGAATGTGGATGCTGTGTGTGAAAACGGATGGGATCGGGCGCATGCCGAGAACCTTGTGAACACTCGCAAAGGTGACATATTTGAAGATATTGATTTCATCATGTCGGAGCTGTTTTGTAACCTTCGTGATGAAAGCGATTTCACCAGTGAACTGATTGCCAATTCGGCGCATCCGGACTCCGTCGAGCAGCTGAATGCCACCTTCCGGGTCTACCAGGAAAAAATGAGGATGTGCGAACCCCTCTGGTTTTATGAAACCGAAAGGGATACAACCAGAGTGTTCAAAATCCATGGTGATGGGTACCTGGATGACATTGCAACGACCGAAACCGAGGGGCTGGCCGTTCGGATGATCGGGTATTTCAACAATCCTGATGCACCGGTTGCGCCTTTGGAATCCTATGATATCCCTGAAAACATGTATTTCACCGAGGGCGATGATGACGATTGGGATATCTACCGCCGAGATAGCGAAGACGGTGAAGAAACCGAAGAGTGGCTGGCGTCTGTCAGCACCGAGTATCTTGCGATTCAGGTTTGCCGCCTGATTGGCGGCTGAGGACATGTCGATGGGAATGTTGAAAGAGCGTTACGAGAATGCCAAAAAGCGTGGAAGCGTCGGGTTGATGGTGTTTGGCTGGCTGTTTGATATCGCCATTGTAGTGGGTGCATTTCTGGCAGCCACCTACTTTGCCAAAGAAAACAATCCGGAAGCCTATTTTATTGGTATCGGTACTTCGGTGATCGCCGGTCTGTGGAGATCGGAAGAGCGTCGTGTAGGGAA
>ERZ1673962.806-NODE-806-length-18461-cov-41.019722_pt1 | contig 18461 bp, 11 predicted proteins | sample MGYA00580188_ERZ1673962 | MGnify/ENA primary metagenome ERZ1673962 (study PRJEB41334, sample SAMN05608104) | rock metagenome | biome: terrestrial subsurface; feature: shale formation; material: shale | place: USA: Pennsylvania ... | reverse complement strand
TGACTGATGACAATGGTGCTTTCGAATATCGTGAGGGTGATTCGGTTGCCTTCATGATCGGAAGTGTGGTGATCGGGACCGCAACACCTGAGGATCTGGCTGCAGGTCAGGTCTTCCTGCAGGACCTGGCAGATGTAGCTCGCAGCGACCTCAATGATGAGTATGTCGAAAACATGGCGGTACTGCTGCAATCACTCGATGTAGATGGCAATGCCAGCAACGGCATATCCATCACCGCATCGACACATGCAGCGCTGGACGGAGCGGACATCGATCTTCGCACGGTATCAGAGGCCGATCTTAAAGCGTTCATTGAAGGGTTGGGTGAAGCATACGTTACTGAAGAGGATGCAATGGCCCATGTCCGTGAGATGCTTGAGCAGCATGCAGGTGTCACACAGTTTGATGAGCATCAGGATGACTCCATTCAGACTGCGACCCTGGCGCATGAGGTGGTAACGGGCTTAACCTATCAAACCACTTCAGGCCTTGCGGGTGAGCTTAACGGTGGTGCTTTCTCCTTCGATGAAGGCGATACCGTCCAGTTCTTTGCAAACGACGTGCTGGTGGCAGAATTTGACTCCACGTTGGTAGGCGGTGATGGCGTTATTACTTTTGAAGAAGCTGGCTTCAGCATGACAATTGATGAACTGCAGCAGCTCTTTAATCCTGCAGAGGACACCCCAGAAGAAGAGGGTGCCATTGAAGAGGAGGCGGTACTTGACGAGAGCGCAGTCACAGAAGGTGAGTTCTCTGATGATAGCCTGTCAGAGAGTGAGCCGAGCGAGGATGAGATAACGGAAGAAGACCCAGCTCCTGTAGAGGGTGAAAACGACCTGCCTGATGACGGTTCACCTGAGACAGATCCAACTGAGGAAGATCACCAAGAAGAACCCTTCTCGCTCTTGTATGAAGGTGACGAGCTTGGCTTTGCGGATGAATCTGAAGATGAACCGGAAGACGAAGCAAATGATCTTGACGAGGGTGAAGCTCCCGTCGTAGAAGAGGAAACTGAAGACGAGGAAGCGGAACAAGGCGAGCCTTTGGCACTGCATGACTTACTGTCAGGGGAAGAGCATGAAGACAGTGTTGATAACCTCTTGGGTGGTACCGACGGTGAGCAGACAGAGCAAAATGTAGAGCCGGTCGCTGAATCTGATAATAGTGGCTCGGATACACCAATTACAGATATTGATACAGGTACAGCACTTGAAAATCTGACAGGAGGTATCAGCAACAACACGGATGTTTAAACTGATTCCCCGATCCTGACAAAACCCCGGTCAATAAACCGGGGTTTTTTTTTCACCAATCCATATGCCTGTCAGGGGGGATGTTCGCCACTGGACTCGGCCCGCATCGGTGGGTATCCTTTTGGCGTCATAAAGGGTAATCATTGCAGCAAAGAGAGCAGACATTGAATACACCGGAAATCCATCAGCGCAACACCGGTCGGGCTGAAGTACTGTCATTGGAACGACACAAAAGCCTGAAATTCCACACAGCAAACAACTTCAGTTTTGCTGCGCAGTGGCTTTACGTTCCGGTACACGGAAAGGAGGCCGCGTCGCTTGGCCGGACCATGCCCATTCTGTTCTCCCGAAATGACAAGGGCGTATTGTCACCTTGCGTTCTGTTGAAAGCGCCTGGCAAATCGGCCATTAATGCGTCTGGTCAGTGGCAGGTAGGTACATTGCCCGACGTTATGAGGCTTTATCCTTTCGGCTGGGTACATGAAGGTAAAAGCAACCGCCTTACGCTCTATCCCGAAGCGCCTCATTTTGAAGGCCCGGGTGAAAAACTGATCACATCCAAAGGCAAGCCGACACAGAAGTTGAATAAAATCATACGTGCGCTGTCTCCGATTCAGACCGCTTTTGCCGAGACCGCCGTCTTAATGCAAGAACTCAACGCTCTTAATGTTCTGAAGCCTTTCAGGGTGTCAGTGGGTAACGAAGGCAGCAAACGTGCAGTTATCTTGTGGGCTGTTTCGGACCCGAGTGTGCTTAAGCTCAAACTATCACCGCAGCTACGAACACTCTTATACGTACATCAACAATCTACGCGTCGGATGCTGAGCACTGTAACGTCAGCAGAGAAGCCCCGGGAAGATAAAGCTGAAGTAAAGGAAACACATTCTCGGCCATCATCAGTAGATAACGACAAACAGGACGTCGGCAGCTTAATAGATCAGGTGTGCCGTCAGTTCGGTGTTACGGTGGATGATCTGCGTAGTCGTAAGCGTAGCGATGCAATCAAGAAGGCTCGAACGGCTTTGGTCAATGATGCGTTGACATGTGACTGCCTTGATGAACTGGCTGTTCGACTTGAGCGTACAACCGATACGCTTAAAAAATGGATGTAAAAGCGGCAAATGCAACTTAGAAAACTTACAACTCGCTATGTAGCGAATGAAGATCGCTTTCTGATCAGTGCTGAAGGCGATCGGGGCCACATCAACCTCTGGTTGACACAAAGGTTAATCAAAAGCCTTTTGCCTCACCTGCTTGAGTGGCTTGGTTCGCGAACAGTATGTGATGACGACGGCTCAGACCAAGTAAGCGCATCGTCTGCCGCGAACACATCCGACAATCGCTCTCAGAACAGCAGTGCTACAAACCCCCAACTGGCATCTCAACTGGTTGCTCAAACACGCAAGGCCGTATCACAAGTTGATGCCAGTAAAGCCACTCAATCCATACTGGTGCAAACCATCCAATTCCAACCCAGGGATGATATTCTACGGTTGATATTTGAGCTTCCAAACGAAGAAGCGATACTGCTTTTACAGTCTGAGCATCTGCGCATCTGGTTGAGTGCACTCTATAACGGTTGGCAACAGGCTAACTGGCCTGACCTGTGGCCTGACTGGATGAAACAGGCACATCTGGCACGGAGTCAGTATCCCGCTCCAGTGATGCATTGAGTAAAGTCTATGGACGGCAAACAAGCACGAATCGTGCAAGACTACTTGAAGCAGCGCCAGTGTTTCACGAAATTGGTGATGAGCGTTTTGCCAAGCTGAAGGGGATTCGTGGGTAAAATTATGGTTAACTATTATATCCAAAGATCGGGTGTGAGCGTCATTGATGCTCTGCTGGACGAAGCCAAATGGCAAACGCCTACAGGCCAAACGGCAAATATAACCTACAGTTTTCCTCAGGTAACAGCGTATGCTGCAGATGATTACTCCGAATTTGACAATTGGTGGGCACTAACATCGCAAGAGCAGAAAATGGTTCGGCAGGCGTTTAAGGCCTGGTCTGCAGTTGCAAATATAACCTTTACAGAGGTTAACGATGCGCGCACTTATGGTGATATAAGAGTGGCCCATACGGATATGGGTGCAGGGACTAACGGGTATACATACACTATCAACAGTGGTACGTATTATATTGGTGACCCATATTTGACCCCCTATCCAATCGCTGGGGATATATGGCTCTCTAATTTTGATGCACCCATGGTTGAAGGTAATTTCAACTATCATACCGTGCTTCACGAAATTGGACATGCCATTGGGCTTAAGCACCCCTTTGAAGGTGGTGTACAGCTGCCATCTTGGCAAGACAACGCTCAATATACGTTAATGTCGTATGATGATCACCCATTTAAAACCTATTTGAACCCTGACGAAACGGGAGGATGGTTGGAGCGTGCTCAGCCGATTACTCCCATGTTGCTTGATATCCGTGCTGTTCAATATATCTATGGTGCAAATTATGACTACAACGCAGACGATACGCGCTATGAGTTTGACGATGCGGCAGATATCCAGACGCTCTGGGATGGTGGGGGCAATGATACGTTGGACTTCTCAGCGCTTACGGACGGTGTCAATATAAACCTTGCCCCGGGCGCCTTTAGCTCTGTTGGATACTTTTTTGATGCATATGCCCGGCCAATCACGGCACATCATAATATTGCAATAGCCTATAGTGCCTGGATTGAAAATGTGATTGGTAGTGCATACAACGATGAAATAATAGGTAATGATACATCAAACATTATAAATGCCGGGGCAGGGGATGATCATATATGGGCAAGTGCGGGTAGCGATTATATAGATGGCGGGGCAGGTCAAGATGTTATTTATTTCACGGGTGCCCTGGCAGAATATAAAAATCAAAAAATATCTGCCGATGTGATAGTAACGGATAATCAGCTTCAACGAGAGGGAAGTAATCAGCTAGCCAACATTGAGCTAATACGCTTCTCAAACGCTACTGCTGACCTGACTGTTAATCAAACAGTTGAAGGACTGGATTCGGTGAGTGTTAGCCGTATCGCTGAGCTTTATACCGGATTTTTCAATCGAACGCCAGAGGCCGGCGGTTACGTTTATTGGCTAAACGAACTAAAAAAAGGTGCCGATTTAAATGCCATTGCTGACCGTTTCTATGATGCGGGTATTCAATATGGCATATATGAGGTGTCACAAACTGACTCAGACTTTGTAAAGACACTCTACAGCAATGTGTTAGGGCGTGATGAATCAGCCAATCCTCCCGGCGAACAGGAGGTTCAGTGGTGGCTTGACTGGCTCCATCAGCCTGGTCAAACCAAGGGCGGCATGGCTCTGCAGATGCTTGATGACTCACGTGCTTTTACGGATGATCCCGTAGTCGGTTGGGTTATTGACCTGTTAGACAACAAAGCTGAAGTTGCCCGGATTTTTGCCCTGGAGTTCGGTATAAACTTTGATAATCCAGAAACCAATATTGCCGTGGGCCAGCAAATCGCTGCAGCCATAAGCGCAGATGATATTACAACTGCGCTGTCGTTGGTCGGAATCAGCGACATGCCCATTGCTTAACTCAGCTGCGCCGGCGCTCCCACTCCCACGCATGTTGGATGATAGTAACAATATCAGGATAAACAGGTTGCCAGCCGAGTTGGTCACGGGCGGCACTGCTGTCTGCAACCAGGATGGCAGGGTCGCCTGACCGCCGCTCTCCTTCATGTACGGTAAAGTTGTGGCCGCTGGCTGACACAACCCTCATCGCGGCTTCAATGACCTCGGCAACGGAAAAACCATTGCCATTGCCAAGATTGAAAGCCTGTGCACCTTGCAACTCACCGGTCTTCAGCTTTTCCAGTGCAAGCAAATGGGCGCTGCACAAATCCTGAACATGCACATAATCACGTATGCAGGTGCCATCCGGTGTGGCGTAATCACGACCAAATACTGTTACCGCCTCGCGTTTACCGTGGGCAGCCTGCAAAATGATCGGTATCAGGTGTGTCTCTGGTTCATGGCATTCGCCCAGCTCACCATCTGGGTCAGCACCGGCTGCGTTAAAATAACGCAAGCTTACGGAATTTAACGCATAAGCGGCGGCATATTGTTGCAGCACCTGCTCCACCATCAGTTTGCTCAAGCCATAAGGGTTGATTGGTGATTGTGGGTGACGCTCATCGATCGGCCAATATTCAGGCTCACCAAATGTGGCTGCGGTGGACGAAAAAATAAAATAGTGACAGCCCCAGTCACGCATGGCATCCAAAAGCACCAGAGTATTGGCTAAATTATTCTGAAAGTACCGGGCCGGTTCAACAACAGACTCAGCCACCAGGCTGTTGGCCGCGAAGTGCATCACCGCGTCAAAACGTTCTTGTGCGAACAGTCGATCCAACAAGGCGCGATCACCTAAATTGCCAACCACAAGGCGCCCATAGCGTGCCAACTCACGGTGCCCGGTGGACAGGTTGTCAACTATCACTACATCATGGCCACTGCGAGTCAGCCATTTCACCATGTGGCTACCTATGTAACCGGCACCCCCTACAACTAAAATCTTCACGTCTATACTCTCTATTGGTAACGGTCGCGTATTGTTAATAAAGCAAAGTGGTAAAGGTTACGCCAAATGTCGCAGGCAGCGCAAAATATGGCGCAATACCTGACCACCATCAATACAGAGATTAGTACTGTCTCCAAATATCAACATTAAGGTTGCATTCATGTTGCGGTGTGGGCTTATCTATGATTAGATCCCCAATGGAAACGGATGTATGAAACATGCCAATCGCACGATTGATTATGAATACCAAAGCCTAAAAGTGACAGGTAGACACTATGGACAGAATCACACGCACGGAAATTTTTTTCCTGGATGCCCGCCTCACCGCTCTTGACAGCCTAATTGCCCAGCTTCCTGATGTTGCTCACGCGTTCGTCATCGACCCTGATAAAGATGGGTTCGACCAGATTCAGGCCTCACTCGAATCATTCTCTAATGTAGATGCAGTACATATAGTAAGTCACGGTGCTGACGGTGCCATCACGCTCGGTGAAACAACGCTGACATCCGGCAACATTGACCTTTACAGTGAAGCACTGCTGTCCATAGGCTCACATTTGACCGACAGCGCTGATATTCTCGTGTATGGCTGTGATGTTGCTCAGAGCGCGTCAGGCAAACAGCTTATCGACCGGATTGCGGAGCTGACCGGCGCCGACGTGACGGCCTCAGACGATACCACCGGCGCGACTGCACTGGGTGGCGATTGGGATCTGGAATACCAGGCCGGTGAGATAGAGAGCGCTCCTCTATCAGCTAATTACTCAGGAATACTGGCCGCCCCTGCTGTTAATAATCTGACGGCTATTTCTATCACAGAAGGCGACCCTGCCATCAAGGTTGATACTGACATATCCTTTACGGGTAGTAGTGACTTGGGTGGTGGTTATATAGAATTTAGCCTCGCAAACTCAAACAGTGACGATCAATTCGATCTCATTGCTGGTGGTAATATAACTGTAAGTGGTAGTTCGGTTTACCATTCCGGTACTTTCATTGGCGTTATTGATAGTGTTTATAATGGCCAAAACGGCCAGAACCTGCGAATTAATTTTCAATCCGACTTCCAAAACCCATCCTTTGAAGACAGCGTTAACGGTTGGACCATTGGTGAAAGCCGAGTCATTCTGGGCAGCACGGTCATCAACGGCCATACAACCCCTGATGATGTAACCGATCCGCCCAATTCGGATAACGACGCTGGCGGTATCGGCAGCGGGATGACGTATAGCTCAGAGTGGACATCTGATCAGAAAACAGACGGTCAGTATTCCCTGCGACTGTACAATTCCGGGCAGACGGCCGATGGCTATGACGTCGTTCATGGTCCGTATGCTTACTCAAATACTTTTAAAGCCAATGCCGACGATACACTTTATTTCGATTGGCGGGCTGCGGCCGGTGGAGACGCATTTGATGCCTTCGGATACCTCATGAAGGCGGACGGCTCACAGCATGTCGTGGTATTGGATCAAACTGGGGCGGATGACTCCGGCAACACAAGCTGGGCCACCGAAAGTGTTGTTGTGCCCACTACTGGTGACTGGTATTTTGTCTTCGTTGCCGGGACTTATGACTTTACCGGTGGTATGGCTGTTGGTGGCTCTTTATATATCGATAATTTCCAGGTATTTGGCGATACTGTTAATGACTCGGTGCTAAACGACCTCGCCCGTCAGGTAGAATACCAAAATACCGGTAATGACTCGCTTCCAACACGGAACCTGACTGTCAGCGTTGTCGACCGAAATGGCAATACGGGTTCAGATACAACCACACTGAGCATTGCTCAGATGAACAACGCACCAAGTTTTACAAATTCGGGTACTCTCGCGTCCATTGCAGAAGGCAATGTCGATCCGGCGGGCGCCTCTATTGCGACTATCTTTAACGGGCTGTACTCCGACCCCGATACGTCATTAACGCCGGCAGACACCCTTGTTGGTATTGCCGTCACAGGTGATAACAGCGGTGCTGAAGGCACTTGGGAATATTCAACGGATGCAGGCAGTAACTGGTATGCCATTGGCACTGTTTCAAATGATGCAGCGTTACTGTTGAGCAGCACCTCACTGATTCGCTTCGTACCGACGGATCCAGATTGGTCCGGCACCCCCGGCAGCCTGTCGGTTCACGCAGTTGATAGTTCGGCCGCAACAGTATTCACCAGTGGTGCTACAAGGCAAACCTTTAACACAACGACCGACGGGGGCGACTCTGCCGTATCAGCAGGTTCGGTTAACCTGAGTACTCAGGTAACCGCCGTGAATGATAACCCGACAGCTTCCAATGTCCCGACTGCTGCTTTGAATATCCTTGAGGAAGCGTCCACTTCCGTTGACCTGTCAGGCATGACCATCGCCGATATCGACGCAGGCGCCAGCAATGTCACGTTGAAGGTCGTTGCCTCAAGCGGCACATTGGCGGCAACCAGCGACGGAGGCGTCACAGCCGGCGACAGTGGTACAGGCACCCTGACCCTGACCGGCACCTTGGCCGATCTCAACACCTATATCAGCGACAGCTCTGCCATTACCTACCAGGGGGCCACCAACGTATCGGGGGCTGAATCGCTGAGTCTGTATGTGAATGATAACGGCAACACCGGTGCCGGCGGTGGCACTGATATCGCCATTGGTAGCGGTCTTACCGTGAATATTACAGCGGTTAACGACGCCCCCTACGGCACTACGGACACGCTGGACCTGAACGAAGATCAGCCATACACCTTCACGGTTGCTGACTTTGGTTTCAGTGATGGCGATGACTCGCCTGCCAACAACTTGGCAAGTGTGATGTTTACAAGCGTACCTGCTGAGGGTGCCTTAACACTGAACGGTGTTGCGGTTAACGCCAATGACGAAGTGTCGGCAGCCGATATTCTGGCTGGTAACCTGGTCTATACACCTGCCGCAGAGCAATTCGGCGCCGGTTACTCCTCACTTGCCTTCAAGGTACGTGATGATGGTGGTACAGCCAACGGCGGGGTAAATCTTTCTGTCGCCGACAGTACACTCACGTTCGATGTGGCAACGGTTGCTGATACCCCTGAAATCACAGAAGCATTAACACAAAATGGACAACAATCATCCAGCGGCCTTGTAGTAACAAGAGGCGCCGAAGATGGTGCAGAAGTCACTCACTTCAAAATTACCAGCATTACAAATGGCACGCTGTATCAAAATGATGGTACAACAGAAATCACTAATGGCGACTTCATTACGTTTGCTCAGGCAAATGCCGGCCTGAAGTTCACGCCAAGTTCTTTTTTGAACGGTTCTTTCGAGATTCAGGGTTCCACCACCAACAATAACAGTGGCTTGGGCGAAGCCCCCGCTACCGCGACGATTATCGTCAACCGGCCGCCCGAACTCACCAGTGGAAACGGCAGCACCGGCAGTTACGACCACGGTGAAAACAGCTCGGTCGTTGCCACCATCACGGCGACAGACCCCGATAACGACGCACTTACCTTCTCATTAAGCGGTGGCGCGGACCAAAGCCGGTTCAGCATCAATCCGACAACCGGTGAGCTGAGCTTTAACGCCAACCCGGATTACGAAATCCCGGTCGACCAAGGCCATGACAATACCTACGAGATCACGGTGACCGTTGCCGACGGCAAAGGGGGTAGTGACAGCCAGGATATCTCGATCACCGTTGAGGATCGTAATGATACGCCCGTGATCGTAAATCCTGCAGATGCGCCAGCATCGACTATCAGTGTGGCTGAGAACACAATATTTATCACTGACGTCGATGGATTTGATCAGGATGGTGATACGCTGAACTACGCGATTACCGGCGGCGCCGACGCAGACTGGTTCACCATCGACCCACACCAAGGCATCTTGCGCTTCACTAAAGGACAAAACTTTGAGCAAGCAGGAGATGAAAATGGTGACGGTGTATACGAGGTTGAATACACCGTAACTGATCCAGAAGGGGCGTCAGACACTCAGACACTGCGAGTTCGCGTCATTGATGACAACGAGGCACCGACGCTCAGTTCTCAGGGCGGTACCGGTGCTGCACAGATCTATGCGCCCGAGGGCAGCACATATGTGATGACTGTGACCGGTCATGATGTAGACGGCGATGCGATGACTTACAGTGTGGCAGGCGAGGATGGACACTTGTTCGCCATGAACGCTGAAACCGGGGTTCTGTCATTCAAAACACCACCGGATTTCGAATCTCCAGCGGATGCTGATAACAACAACCAGTACCGTATTACCAACGTGGTAACGGATAGCCATGGTTTGCAAGGCACGCAGAATGTTGTGGTGTACGTACAGAACGTAAACGAGGCCCCCTTCTTTGATGGGAATGCTGACTTCAGCGGCTTGGAAAACGAACAGCCAGTCATCCTTCTCGGTGGAAATGACCCGGATGGTGATGCTTTAACCTACCGCATTGTCGGCGGAGAAGATGCAGGAGCCTTCACGATCAGCTCAGGTGGCACCCTGAGTCTGATTCAAACGCCTGACTACGAAGCACCGGCTGACGCTAATGCTGATAATGTCTATCAGGTTGAAATAGAGGGTCGTGATGCGGGAGGACTCTCCTACCGCCAGATGCTTACTTACACCGTGGAAGACGCGGCAGAAGCCCCCATTATCCTGACAGCTGAGTCAGAGCTCAGTGGTATCGAAAACAGTACGGACCTCGGCCAGATCGAGGCGATCGACCCTGAATCTGGTGGCAGCCTCACGTATCGTATCAGTGGTGGTGACGATGGCACTCTGTTCCAGATCGATACTGGTGGCGTACTCAGGTTCATCACGGCGCCGGATTACGAACAACCCGGCGATGCCGATGCCAATAATCAATACCAGGTCGAAGTAACGGTAACAAATCAATCAGGGGAAGAGTCCAGTCGTATGCTGACGATTTCCGTCGGTGACGTCGATGATACAAGCATTCCGCCCGAGAGTGACTGGGGCACTTTGCCTGATGATGATGGTGATGGCATCCCTGAACTGGTTGAGGACTTTGTAACCAGCCCTTCAGGTGAAGCAAACGGTGATGGCAACGGCGACGGTATCCGCGATAGCGAGCAGCAGCATGTCACCTCTGTTCCGTTCAGGAACACGGAAAAAATCACAGCAAATCCGGATGCGCCGGTGGTATTTGTTACCCTTGAGACAGGGGTGGGACAAGCCGGTAGTAGTGCGACGGTTCAAGACGCAAAGCAAGCGGATGAGCCTGATGATAAACCAAGCGACATTGAAATGCCTTTGGGGCTTATTGATTTCAATGCAACAACCGATAACATCGGTGGCTTGGAGTCGTTTAGCCTCTTTGTAGATGGTAGCATTCGTTTGAATGGTTACTACAAACAAAACGCCGAGGGCGATTGGGTCAATATTGCCAATAATATTGAACGCGTCGGTGACAAAATCCGAATCGACTTTAACATCCGAGACGGTGGAGAGTTTGATGAAGATGGCGTTGCGAATGGAGTCATTGTTGACCCTGGCGCGATAGGCTATCAAGTACCTGCTGCTATTACGGCAGATGATCAGCTCGCCACGTTGTACATCAATTATTATGATCGAGCACCTGATGCTGAGGGTTACGCCTACTGGAAAAGCCTGATGGACCATGAAGGGTGGTCGTTTTATGATATATCCGAAGGTTTCTATGAGCATCCTAAATTCCAGCAGGATTATGAGGGGCTCACAAATGAGGAAATAGCCACGAAGCTCTATTTCAACACCTTTGGTCTTGAGGGCGAGCAGTCTGGAATTGAGTTCTGGGCAGAGCAGCTCGAAAGTCGTCCGCTGTATGAGGTTGTGGCTGATTTTAGCGTAAGTGCGCTGAGCTTAGATCTTACTGCGTTGTATGAACAGGGAGTGCTGACTGATGAAGTCTATTCGCTGGCTTTCCAACGTCAGAATGTGCTCAAAAACTTGGTTAAAACCAGTCTGGATTTTGTCGATATTTACGGTGAATCAACGACACCACAGCTGTCTGCTGAACTACTCGATAATGATCCTGCCTATAAAGCGGCAATCGCAGTACTTGAGCAAATTACACATGACCCTATTAGTGTCTATGACACCAAGGAGCAATTGCTTAGCCTTGTAGGGACTGATGATTCTATGCAAGGGCTGTTGGAACTATGGGGCGTCTAAGCTAGGTTGATTGCTTATAAGGCCAGTGCACGTGATGTGCGCTGGCTTTTTTAGCTATACTGAAAAACCATGGTATTGTCTGAATGGATAGTCAAATGTACACGTGTCAATAAATGGATTTAGATATGAATACTAACAATAATATCAGTTTGGAAATCAGCATTCATAGACTTGATTATATGGTTATCGAGGAAGCTGCCAGAAAAGAGGGTGTATCAACGCATGAGTTTATATGCTTGTCAGCATTTCAAAATGCAAAAAATATTATTGGAGTCAGATCAATTGTTTCGATAAGAAATATCGATCATGATGCTCCATTCAATAATGAATGAGATATGGGCTTAAATAATAAGTGTTACAGAGAAAATGTATGGGAGAGTGCTCCCCCATACACTAAATTAGTATTTACTTGTTCAGCTCAACCTTGAGTGCGCTGGCATACGCATTGCGCGCTGTCTGAAGAAGTGCAGCCTCCTGTTGCAGTGCTCGAAGCTTTTGCTCGCACGCACGGATACTTGCAAGCTGCCCCTTTGCGTTATCGGACAGGCTTGAAATCGGGTACTCCTTACCGTCGATGATGACGTTAGGTTGCTGCGTATTGCTCATCTTGATTGCCTCGATACTGGTTTATAATTTCGACAGGCCGGAATTGTAACGGCCACTGAGCGCTTCTGCAACTAAACCCTCGGGCGTGAGCGTTTCCATATTGGTTTTTCAATAAATGCATTAAGTATTAAGGCAAGCAAGGTGGTTAATATAATAACAGAAATAATGCCAAGTGGAGAAAATAAAAACGTATTGCCGTAATATAAATCAACCCACCATATTACACTGAAGTGAAGTATAAAAAGCCCATAAGAAGCACTGCCCATGCTTTTTGATATGTGTCTCAGGGTTTTTGCTCCAAGGCCTCTTTCCAATATGTAGAAATTCTGTTTGTGTAAAGACAAGACTATTACACTGAGTAGCAGGCCAAGACTCGTTTCTCTGACAAACGGCCTGACAATGCCGTAATAAGTTGCGAAAAAGAAGATGCCTGCTCCGGTTAATGCCAGAAAGCCAAGAAGTAAATGCCTGTCACGTGAAGTAAGCTGATGGCATGTCATGCCGAGCATGAAAATAAAAAGGGTCCCCGGTAATAAGCGGTAACCGTATGTATCGCTATTGAACAAATTGTACTGTGCTAAAAGAAAGAGCAAAAATGAGCTGAAAAAAATGAGGTTTCTGAGTTTTTTGTCAATTTTTAAAATAAAGGGTGCCAAGATATAAAACTGAATCTCAAGACCCAAAGACCATGCGGGCGGAATAAGTGTGAACTGATCCTGACCAGAAAACATGAAAAAGTTTAGAGGTATTACTGATAAGTTTGAAAGCCAATCCAATGTGTTGGGTGGTTTTGATATGAAATGGCTATTGGCACCATGAATCCATAAGAATACGGCCAGTATCAGGCCGATGAAGTAAAGGGGATAAATACGCCAAAATCTATCCTTATAAAAAGATAGCAAACCAGACCAGCTTGACGCCGATTGAAACTTCGTCATCAACATGTAAACAACATGCCCTGCCAAGGCATAAAAGACGACTACAGCCACAACGCCAGGGTTCATGTCACCGACTGAAATGCCCATGTGGCTGAGCAATACAGCAAGCGCGAGAAAGTATCTGACTGCACCCATCAGGTTGATAGCATCCGAAAAATCGGGCCCTTATGGGGCCCGAGCGGCTCATGTTCAGGCCTTGAGGCCGAAGCGTTTGAGTGACAACAAATGTAGTTGGATAACCTGCAGCAAGCCTGATCGTGCCCACCGTGCCAGAGTGGCATCATCCTGCTCTTTAACTTTATCCCAGCTGACCACACTAAAGCCGCGTATGGCAGAGCGTGTCGCACCATCGTTGGATTTGATTGCAAGCTTTGCCGGCACCAGGCACGTGCGAAGCTCGGCACAGAGCGCTGCGGAATATTGTGATTGAGCATCCAGTGACGCCAGTTCCTGCTTGATCTGCTTCAACAGGGGAGACGGCGATAAGGCCTCACCTTTCTTGTTGTAAAGCAATTTACCTTTAGCGGTTGAAAGGCTTTGACAGTCCGGGTCAATCATCAGTACGGACTGAGCATCATCAGCTTTTGTGCGCCCCAGATAAAACGGGTGTTTTTTCAGATGCAAAGGGAGATAGCCCGCCGTCCAGTTGCCATCACTGTCTACCCAGGGGTTTGCGTTATCTTTCAGTAACGAAAAAACGGCTTGCGGCAGAACCGGGGCTACCTGCTTGTCAACAGCAGGGAAAACCAAGGGAAAGCTCAGTGCTGCGTGCTCCAGCTCAGTCAGCAATACAGGACATGTGCGCTGGTCCCGTGCGAAAGAAAAATCAGCTGTCGGTGTGAAGCGCAGCCGGCCATGCTCCTGGGTGCTCAGCGGCACTAGGTGTCGAGTCATAACAGGGTCCCTGATAGAAAATCACGTGCGTTAGGTATAACCAAAAAATAATTGTATCAGTCAGCACCAAGATCACAAAGTCCGTATCTATCATCAGCCAGTGTTCATGTTTGACTTTGGCACAGTTTGCCTATGTCTGTACTGAGGGTATAAACTGCACTGAGGTTGTACCGAGTCAGTGCCTGCGCCTAATCATCTTTGGGTGCTTGGAGGTTTCTCAAATGGACAGGTTTTTTGTGGCATGCGCCCGCCGGGCGCCACTGTGTTGTGATCTCAAATCGGTGCTGTGGCTTGCTGCGCTGTGTTTGTGTCTATCCGTTGCAAGCGTCAGTGCCAATGATGTAAATACCTCAATTGGGCGTGTGCAGTTTGTTGCGGGCAGCGTGAGTCTGAACGGTCAGGGTGCTGACCGAAATGTTGCAATTCACGCTGGCGACGTGCTGATGACGGGGCATGATGGCTTTGCACACATCAAATTCATTGATGGTGCATTCGTGAGTGTGCGCCCTGACTCAAAGCTGCTTATTCACACCTATACCTATGACCCTGATGTGCCAAAGCATAACGTCGTACAGTTTGAGCTGAAGCAAGGCACTGCAAGAAGTATTACGGGTAAGGCTGGTGAGTCAAACAAGCCGGGCTTCCGATTCGATACGCCCGCTGCGGCAATTGGGATAAGAGGCACCGACTTCATTGCATCAGCAACGGACTTGCAAACGCGTATCCGTGTGTTTGCCGGTGCTATTGTTGCGCTACCTGGCGGCTGTGCAGAGACGGCCAGCTGTGCTGGCGTAGAGCCGGCGGTGCTTGAAGCATCGGCTGACACCTACCTTGAGTTTAAAAGTGGAGAAGCCCCCAAGTTTCACAGGCTGATTGAACTGCCGCCTGGCTCGCCGTTGCACGATGCCGAAGATGCAGAAAAGGCCGCCGAAAACGGTGCAGCCGAGCATGCAGCAGACGTACTTCCGGATATTGGTGAACAAAGTGACTCAGCAACACGTGCAAATGATAAGTTGACAGATCATGCAGCACCTGGCCCTTACCGGGGGCCTGATCAGATTGTATGGGGTCGCTGGCACGATGTGCGAGTAATGGATGGCACGCCCTCTGTAACCGTCACAGAAGCAATGCGAGGGGGTAAAAAAGTTGTTTTGGCCAACAATACGCTTGCGCTCCTGCGTACAGACGTAACCCGGGATGTTATGTCGAACTGGGAGTCTGATGGCCAGTTCGATATGAAACTGGCAGATAGCCAGGCTTTTTTGCGTTTAGGTAATACCCTGTACGCAGCAGAAGTACCAACAGGTTCGCTTACGCTCGATCTTAACAAAAATCGCTTTGATACCTCGCTTCGAGTCGTATATGCCGAGAAGGGGATTGACCAAACCTTGCATGCGATGGGACATATTTCAGATGAAGGCTTTATTTTCAGTGATGGTGCGCAGTCTGACATGAATGTGAAAGGGGTGCTTTCATCTGAAGGTGATCAGGCTGGCTATCTGTTTGATAAAACGCTAATGGAGCATGTCAGTCTTGAGGGTGCGACTCTCTGGTCAAAATGACATTGCGCTATGTAATCCTGCTGGTGCTTTGGGGTATGCCGGGTTACTCCGCACTCGCAGAGCAAGATGCCTCCCAGTTCAGTGCGCTTGACTCGACCGTCGACAGTCAGCTCTATGCGCATGCATTACAGAGTATTGCCGCAGGCCGCCCAGAGCTGGCATTGGAACAGTTGGAACGTGTCGTCCTGTTTAACCCGAATCATGCGGGTGCCTGGCTGGATTTGGCATTGTTGCATTTTCGACAGGGTAACGATGTTGCAGCCCGTCAGTACCTCTTGCATATTCAGGATCAGTTTGTTCCGGATGAGGCAATCCAGTTATTAATAGAGCAAGTATTGGCGCGCATAGATCGGCGCCAGTGGACCCATACCGGTGAAATCAGTGTGCTTGCCGGGTATAACACAAACGCTAACGGAGGGACTGATACTGATACACTCAGCCTCGAAACATCTTTGGGTGAATTGTTGCTTGAACTGTCAGACGAAGAGCAAAAGCAGTCGGCAGGGTTTGGCGAACTGGGTGTTCAGTGGCAGTATTTTCGGAATAATGGGCAGTGGCGCCCTGGCTTTATGCTGGGCGCTGCAAGTCGACAGTACTCATCTGGGCTATCAGATCAGGGGCACGCGTTGGCGCTTTTTCAGCTTGATAATACCCATGTCTCCATGGGGGGCTTGGTGGCTCATGTTGTGCCACAATCAGGCAATCAATACCTGCGCCTTGGTAGTTGGGTTGAAATACCTCTCTCGCAATCACTCTCGCTGAATTTTAACCATAGTTTAAATCGACATAAGGCTGGCGCTGATCTGGATGTATCACGGTATGGTCTTGCGCTGAAATATCGTCTCAGAGGCGTTCAGCTGGGCTTGAAAGCAGAAGCTGAAGAGGCGGAAGGTGCCCGAGCCGGTGGTGATCAAGAAGCACTTGAGTGGTCGGCCGGGTATGTTTTTCCGATTTATCAAGGGCGAGCAGCGTTACGCTATGAGGGACAACTTATCCATGACCGCAGTGGCTTCAACGCGTTGATCAGTGCAGGTGATCCCCGCAAGGTGAATCGGCATGAGTTTGAAATCGACTGGCGCCGGCAGGTGTCACGTACTCTCGAAATCCGACTGCTGGGCCAGTACTACCATCAAAGCAGCAATATTGATTTGTTTAACACCAGTGGGGCCACCTTGGCTGCAGGCGTGAGCTGGCACTGGTAACTGCCTTTAACCATTTTGTTGTTCAAAACTGTGACCTGTTTCACATAATTGACAGGGTGAATGACGTACTATCACTATTCCGCTTGGTGGACTGACTTTCAGTGCGCCAGGTTTTCCACGTAGGTCCTAACTTTAAGGAGATACTCAATGCCTACAGTTTCCAACCCCGTGAAGATTTCAGCGCTCTACGCTGCATTCTTCAACCGTGCGCCTGATGCCGAAGGCCTCGCGTACTGGGAAGCCAAGTTCAACGAAGGACAGGATCTGTCTGATATTTCTGCAGGTTTTGTGCAGCACGAAGTGTTTGTGAGCACCTACGGCAGCCTGGACGACCAGCAGTTCGTGGAAGCTATCTACACCAACATGCTCGGCAATGCCGGGGATGCAGGCGGTATCAGCTACTGGGTTAGCAAACTCGGTGAAGGCATGAGCCGTTCTGACATGGTTGCTCAGTTCGTGGAAGATTCCCTGACCCTCGACCTGGACGCTATGCTGACTGCCGGCGACCTGACTCAGGCTGAATACGACGTAGCAGTAGAGCGTCAAAACTACCTGACAAACCGCGCTGAAGTGGGCAAAAACTTCGCTGAAACCCTGGGCGACGCAACCCTGGTAACCTCCAGCGGTATCGCTGTTCAGCAGGACCCGGCTTACCTGGCATCCATTGCTGTTCTGCAGGGCGTTGATGCCACTCAGGCCAGCGTTGATGCTGCTAACCAGATGATCATCGATGCGTCATTTGCTGAAGACCCTGCTGCCTTCATCAATAACGCCAGCCAGGTTGCCGCTGGTACAACCTTCAATCTGACTGAAGCTGCCGCTGCCGGTGCTGACGCCATGCGTCTGACCGGTGATATGGATGTCCGTATCGACCTGACCGCCAACGACAACCAGGTACGTGGTCTGGACTTGGACGGCAACGGCACCATCGCCGCTGACGGCGTTGAAAACAATGACCCGACGACGCTGGACGATGGTAAAGATTTCGAAATCGTTGATGCCTACAGCCGTAACAAGCTGAACGAAGGCGACCTGACCAGCAACTTCCTGGGCGACATCGCGTACGACGGTACCGGCTTTGAAGGTGACGGCGTCAACACTGACGGCAACATCTTCCTGGGCGGCCTGGGTGCAGATACCGCACTGGGCGGCATCGGTAACGACTTCATGGTCGGTGGCGGTGTAGCCACTGGCAATGCAGGCGGTGACACCTTGTATGGTGGCCGTAACGCGGATTTCTTCTTCGGTGAGCTGTCCCTCCTGGACAACACTGATGGCAACGCGCTGACCATTCACGGCGGTTCTACCTCTGACG
>ERZ1673962.805-NODE-805-length-18501-cov-4.859644_pt1 | contig 18501 bp, 10 predicted proteins | sample MGYA00580188_ERZ1673962 | MGnify/ENA primary metagenome ERZ1673962 (study PRJEB41334, sample SAMN05608104) | rock metagenome | biome: terrestrial subsurface; feature: shale formation; material: shale | place: USA: Pennsylvania ... | reverse complement strand
AGATCATTTTGATTTCAGGGCTTTAGGCCCTGTCATACTGCTGCGAAAGTTGAGTCATTCATCCATGATCATTCAAATCGTAAATCCGTCTTTCTGCGACATCGTCAGGGCCGAAACATCGGATGTCATCGGCACGCATGCTTCAACCTTCTTTGATGATCTGACCGATTTTCAGGATGCCTGGGAAAAAAACACCGTCATTCGCAAGGAAAAAAAGTTTCAACGCTACGGAACATACATGCGGCTGGTCATCTTTCCCATGAAGGATGAAGGGGTGGTGGCCTGCATCCTGGTCGATTTGACCAGCGAGCACCAGCAGCGTGAGGAAATGCGTCGCATGAAGGAGGCGCTTCTTTTGAATGTCAATAAAGTCATTGACAAACAAATGCATATCGCGCAACAGATCGCCGGCCTGCTCGGCGAAACCACCGCGGAAGCCAAGGTCAGCTTGATCAAGATCCGAAACGCGCTTAACGAGGAGATCAAGTAGTGAAATGCCTTCTGGATGTGTACCACCAGAGTCTGAACATGGTGGGGGAAGAGCTCTGCGGCGACCAGATTCGTACCCTTCATTCGGGCAATAAGACCCGGATCGTCCTTTGCGACGGCCTCGGTCATGGCGTCAAAGCAAATATTCTGGCCTCGCTTTCCTCGGAAATCATCATCAACATGCTGCGCGAAGACATTCCCCTGCCGGAAGTTCTCGAAACCGTTATCGGCACCCTGCCTGTGGACAAGAAGCTTAATCTCGCTTACGCCACCAGCACGATGATCGAGGTCGATCATTCCGAGTTGACCTACAAGATATATAACTTCGACAATCCGCCGGTGCTTTTTTTCCGCAAACGCAAACTGGACTCTCTACCGTTTCACAAGATATCCCTGATGGACAGGGATATCCAGTTTTCCGAAGGCGAGTTGCAGCGCGGCGATCTCCTGATCGTCATGACCGACGGCCTGCTCCATGCCGGAATCAGCGGTGTGCTCAATAATTATTGGGATATTCAACACCTTTCGGCTTACATCGAGGAATTATTTCAGGTTCTTCCCTCCAACCTTCGGCTGATCGTTGAAAAAACCGTTGCCCACACCAATCAGCTCTACGACAGGAAACCCTCGGATGACGCCTCCATGGTCGGTTTGCTTGTCCGGGCCAAACAAGGCGTCATGCTTTTTACCGGTCCCCCCGTCGATCCGGCAGAGGATCGCGCTTTGTCCCGGCGTATTCTGAAGTTTGAGGGCACGCGTATTGTCTGTGGCGGAACCACCGGAAATATAGTCGCCAGGGAAAGCGGGCACAAGGTCGAAATCGAACCGGATAAGGCGCGTCTGGATGTCCCCCCCATGAGTTCTCTGCCTGGGATCGATATCCTGGCGGAGGGGATCCTGACCCTTTCCTCCGTACTGGAATGGATAGAAGCTACCCAGGGTAACCCGAACCTGTTACCCATGAAGGATAGAAACGGCGCGGTGCTGGTTGCCGAAGCCTTGCTGAATGCCGACGAGATCACCCTGCTTGTCGGCCTGCAAATGAATCCCGCCTACCAGAACCCAGCTCTGCCTGTCAGCATGTCGATTCGTAAGAATCTGATCGAAAAAATCGCCGACCGACTGACACAGCAGGGGAAGGCGGTAACGGTCGAATTTCACTGACGGGTCGACTATGTCATCGTGTTCGGGAACCCCTTCCTCCTCTGCCGCCTCATTGAAAGACCGGTCGCGGCTCTTGCTGTATCAATAGCCACATCGCCTTCAGTGTCTCTCGGTATCTTTGACGGAATGCTCGTCGAACAATTCTTTCAAAGTCGTGATGTCGAGGGAACGCAAATGCAGATCGCGTTGAGGAAAGGGAATTTCAATGCCGGCTTCACGGAATTTGTTATCGATGGATGACAGAAGATCGCTTTTTACCTGAAAGCGGTAATCCGTTTTTGCCACCCATGCGCGCAATTCGAAGTTCAGGGAACTTTCGCCGAAGGCCACAAAGAGTGGCGAGGGGGGCGGGTCTTTTAATACTCTGGGATGTTCGACAGCACAAGCCGTCAACAGTTCCAGTACCTTTTGAACATTGCTTCCGTAGGCGGCGCCGACCTGGACGACCACCCGGCTCTGTTCGCTGGAGAGGGTCAAGTTGGTGACTTTCTGGGAGATCAGGTCGGAGTTGGGAACGATGATTTCGGACTGATCGAAGGTTTCTACCGTGGTGGCCCGCAGACCGATTTTCCTGACCGTACACCATTCCGACTCGATCATGATCATGTCTCCGACCTTGACCGGGCGTTCGAAAAGCAGTAACAGGCCGCTGACGAAATTGTTGACGATGTGCTGCAGACCGAAGCCGATCCCGATGCCGAGTGCGCCTGCCAGGACCACGAAGTTTTTCAATTCGAAACCGAGCAGACTCAGGGACAGCAAAAAGCCCAGGGTGATGACAACGTAGTGCAGTAGCTTCAGGATCGAATCGTGGACGCCGCGATCCAGGGCGCGCCGGGGGAAAAATTCCGTTTCGAGCAGGGCTCCGAGAATCCAGGATCCTTGAACGGCTGCATAAAAGGTCACTATCGCCATAAGCACAAGCTTCATGGCGATGGTTTTTTGTCCCAAGGCGAATTCCAGTTGCAGGATCGTTAGCCAGGCTTGTCCGGCACTGGGGAATATTCTCCAGATTTCCAGCAGATAAAGGGCGGCACAACCGACGATGAAAGTTACCAGCAATCTTCTCAGGCGGATTTCAAGTTCCCTGCCGAAACGGGATACGAACCGGCGGCGTCGAAGCATGGGCAGATTGAGCAGATACTGGAGGCCGCCGCTGCCCAGATGCAGGGTCATCCAGGTAAGCAGCCCTAAAAATACCGTGTTCATGGACGATTCCACGAGGCGTGACGATAGGGTGCTGTATCCCAGCCACTGGGCAACGAAGGAACAGAAAAGGATCACCGCCCCCAGGCGCAGCGCCGGAACGAAAAAATCCTTCCGTCGCCCGGGCACCTTGCGATGGAGTGCGGCCAGCACCAGCAAAAAGGGGATGCCAAGCAGTGAAAGTGCAGCCAGATAGAGCCGGTACAAAGGTAGAGGCAGGGCGATGATCTGCAGGGCGAGGGTTACGACGAATATGCAGGCCAGGACATAGACCATCAGCTTTTTGCGGGGATCATCCAGCAAGCCGGCAATCAGCACGGCGGAGGAAAAGGCGGCAAGCAGGGCCAGAAGCCAGCGCCACAGTGCCGGGGGTGCGGTATAAAAGGGGCTGCAGACGATAGTCGCAACGAAGATTGCAGTGGCCATGGGGTGCCTGATGATGAACTGCCATTCTTCGGATGCTTCGGCCCGTCGGGCTTTTTGGAATACGAAGCCGGCCAGCAGGATGGCCATAAACAGTTGCAGTCCCACCAGCCAACCCTGCGACCGGAAAAACCCGCTGTCAAGTCCGGCAATACCCTCCACGCCTTTTTTGACCTCATCCATCAGAGTGGGGTTGAACTGGCGATAAAAACGCGGGCTGGTGAAGGATCGGGCGGTTTTCTGAAAGGTTTCCTCCCGCATGCTCTGCAGCGTATTGTCGACAAGCGCCAGCAGATTCAGCGTCTGTTCCTGCAGTTGCGCCACTTCGCCTTGCAGGGTAATGAGTGGTTCTCCGGCCGCGACAATCCTCTGTTGTGCTTTTTGACTCTCTTCGATCGCTTGTTTAAAAGCTTCCCGCTGAGTTTTGAGAACGTCTTCAGGCAGGGATCCCTGCCATTGCTGCCAAAAAACCTGCTGATTCTGCCAATGTTCCCGCAGCGAGTCGAGAGTCTGCAGGCGAACCAAGATGCCGTCGAGCAGTGTGGCCAGTTTATCCTGCTGCTCCACCAGCTGGCTGCGGGTGTCGAGCAGCCGGTCGAAATTCCAGTTGGATGGATCGCTGAGGTTGGTGGTTGCCGGGGTCAGAATGTCGGCTTGTTCTCGGGCGTCCTTTAGCGGTGTAAGAAAGGACTCTGTTTCCTGCAGGCGTTCCAGTTGCGTTGCCAGATCGGCGCTTTGCTGTTTGAGTTCCGCCAGGCGGGGGATGATCTCCGCTACCCCGGGCGGTGATGCCGGGGATGAAAGGCTGTCGGTTTCGGCGCAAGTCCCTGCCCGGCCGCTTATCAATGCGAACAGCAGCAGGCAGGTAAAGAGGAAGTGGATGAACGCTTTCATGGACAGCACCTCCCAGGGAAGAGTGAGCATGCCATGTCAGGGATCGGTTTTGCGGCGAGAGAGAAAGCGGTTCAGGATGCCGGGGTATGTATTTATTCTACCTTTTTTGCAGGTTCATGCCATGCCGTATCCGATGCCGGTCGGTTCCTTCAGTCCTGATCCTCGATGGAGCAAAGCCCCATCAGTCGCAAGGCGAGAGCGTTTTCGACCGGGGTGGAATAGCGCCAGGTGTACTGCATCCTGCTTACTTTACCGGTGTCGAGATATTCGCATTTGCGCCAGAGGTCGGGATACATGCTCCGAACGGTGTCTCTCTGGATAAAAGTCAGCAGGATTATTTTTTTCATCTTCATCTCCACAGATTCATATGCGGCTCGCCAGGGTCGATGACGGCAGTTTCGGTTTCATTCGTCTGTATTGGATCGTCCGGTTCATTATTCCAAGAGTGCAATTTTGCCGAATCTGGGTTGATAGCGTTCGGGCAAATCCCTGTCCCTGGTGGTGCTGACCCATAATGTGGGAATCCCGGGGTCCGTTTCCGGACTGTCACCTTTGAGGTCGGTCAGATAGATGATACAACCGGCCTCGGGTACGTTTTTGACAGCCCAATCAAAAGGCGGACACAGGTCGGTGCCGCCGCAACCCACAAATTTTAAATCCACCGGGTAATGATCCGGGGTGACGGTACGGGTTTCCGAAATATCGCTGTCGCAGTATACGACATGCACCGTGGCAGGGTAGCTGTACAGAATGTCGTTCAGCTCTGCCTGGAATTGATTCAACTCCCTTTGCGTAATCGAGCCGGACGTATCGATCGCCAGCACCAGCGGTTTGAGTCCGTTGGAACGGAAGCTGGGCAGGTAGATGCCGTCGGCGATATGGCGCCGGTTGGGCTGGTTCCACGAATAGTCGTGACGGGCCGTATGATCGATAAAGCTTCTGAGTATTTCGCGCCAGTCCAGCACGGGGTGAACCAGTTCGTTAACCAGACGCGCCAGCGAACCGGGCAGTTTCCCCTGCGCCTTGGCCGCCTGGGCGGCCTGCTGTATGGCAACGGTCATTTCAGCTTCTTGTCGCTGTCTTTCCGCCTTGGACAGCGGCCTGCCGTATTCGTCCTTGGCATCTTCGAAGCCGCCGCAGCCTCCGGGATCATCCATGTCATCGATGTCGTTTTCGCCGCCCTCGCCATCACCATCGCCGGATCCGTTCGGCAACCGGTCGTAGATCTGTTCGGCGGCGAGGTTATCGAAAGATTTATGGTACAAGGCACCCGGCAGAAGACTGAGACCGGCATCCCTGAGAATGCCGTTGATGGCATAATCGCCTGCTTTGTTGAAACGACCGCGATCGCGGGCGCTGCGCCTCAGGGGATGGAAGTGCGCCACGTGCATGACCAGATGGGCGAGAACGAAGACGGTCTGATCGACGCTCAGCGGGTCGATGAAGTCGGGGTTGTAGCGTATTTGTTTTCCGTCGGTACAGGCGGTTTTTATGTCCCGATCCTCATGCAGCTGCATGCGCAGCAACAAGGTGGCGAAAAACGGGTGATCGAGTACCGTTCTCGCAATGGCCTTTGCCAGTTTTGAGGATTTCTTCATTGCCATTCCTTAGATCTTGTGCAGAGTACCTGTGGTTTGACCGGCACCAAAAAACGAGCGGTGAAAACTTCCGATCAAATGCAAGCCTTACAGCAACAGGTCGCCGTTGTCTTTGGCCCAACGGCTGAATTCCTTGGAGGTAGCCAGCGTGGGTTGAGCCTGCAGGGCATCGCGCAGCCATACCACCTGGAATTCGGTGGGAAGCCGCTGCATGTAGTGAAAGGCCGCGGAAGCATTGTCGGGAGTGATTTTTCGGCTCATGGCCCCGCAGAGTGCATAAAGCACCGACGGCTCTTCCGGTACTTCCGATTTGTCCGGGTTGTCCATGATGGATTCAATATCCGGCAGGTCGCGATATACCTCGAGGAAGGAGGTGAATTCAGCGGCCGCGCCGAAGCCGAGCGCACCGGCGAAAAACGGTAATTCCGCCTCGACGGGCAGCTTGCCGAGAAAGCGGCCGACATTGGCCCAGACCCTTGGGCAGGGGAACGAGTTGCCCTGTGCCTTGGCATCGAAGTGGTGCAGCAGTTCCGGACGCAGACGCAAAAAGCCGATAATTTCCGAGGGAACGTTATTGTCGATCGCCCAGGCGCACCACTCGTCCAGGTCGACGGCCAACTCCAGGTGGGTGGCAAACCGTGAGCCCAGAGCCTTGCTGATCTTACGGCTGAATGTGCCGTCCGTCACCCTGTTTCCCGCGGCCAGAATACGCCATCCTTCGGGCATGCAGTATTCGCCGAGTTTGCGGTCCAGCACCAGTTGCAGCAACGAACTCTGTACAGAGTCGGGGGCCTGGGAGAGTTCGTCCAAAAAAAGCACGCCTTCCCCTTCCGTCGGCAGAAAATTGGGCGGATTCCACCGGGTGGTACCGTTTTCAACCGACGGCACGCCCCTCAGATCGACCGGGTCCAGCAGGACCGCGCGGATGTCGATCAGCGGCAGGTTCAGGTCCGCCGCGACCTGGGCCACGATTTGCGACTTGCCGATCCCCGGCGGCCCCCACAGGAACATGGGGACGTTTACGCTCAGTCCGCTTTTGAGAATCGCTATGGCCAGCGATGGTTTGACGCTTACGGGTGTTTCCATAAAACCTCCCAGTGGCTTGATCCAGAAAAGTGGGAAAATCGGTTATCCCCTTCTTCCCTTAGATGAAGCGGGGCATCGATGTTTCAAGGATACAGAATGCATGATCCCTGCAACTTGATATATATCAATTTCAGATGTTATTGGACAGCGTCGGAATCGAAGAGGCGGGACATGCGAGGGGGGGCGCTAATCGGGCTCTGACGCAAGTTCGGTGGAATAAAAGGTATAAACGTTGGTTCCGTGATGCTTGGAATGATACATGGCATGGTCCGCCTGCCTGAGCAACTCCTCGGCTTCCTCACGGCAGGCGGGGAAAAGGCTGACACCAGATTATTTCGTGAATTTTTCCGTTGCTTGTGCGTTCGTGAATAAGGCCATTCCCGTTTTCATAAATCTAAACCCCAATTTTCTGTAAAAGCCTTCCATCCCCGGGGTTGCGTAAAGGATGAGGTTGCAGTTCGCGAGCTTTTCCAAAATAGTCTGCATAATGATTTTCCCAATGCCTTTTCCTTGCGCTTCCGAAAGAACTGCGACATCGTAAATCGCTCCCTGGTATTCTCCATCAGATATTGCCCTTCCGAATCCGAGAAGTTGGCTGCCATCATAAACAAACACAGCCGTATGGCTGGCCTCAAAAGCCCTTCGATGAACCTCTGGGGCGTGATGGGCCATTCCGACATGTTTAAGCATGTCAGCTATGGTTTGCCAATCAACTTCAGAACAATCCGTTGATATCTTCAATTGCATGATATGGATACCGAGGGGGCAAATTTGTAGGGGCAATATGCGATCTGCCGGGATAGCTGCTTAGTAAAATAACGATACATCTGGCAGATTCTCAAATACAAGAGTTACATCCTCGTATTTTGAGATTATTTGTGATCGCGGGTAGCGGTTCTGTCCAGATCTCTGGAAGGTCCCGTTCCGCCGGTTCTCGAATGGGAAAGCAAGTACTTCGCGAGGCGGGCGGAACTGGCCCACCTCGCGGTTGTCGAAGTCGATGTATGTGCTTTTTTTCAGGTATTCCCCATGCAGGGATCCGTTTGCGACTAGGATGTGTTGTTAGATCCTCGCATATTTTATAGCCTTACATCTTTTACCATCTTTTAGGCTTTATCCCTTTTTCTTTGTAATACTTCGAGGCTGCCGGATGGATTGTATAAGAGAAACCAGTCAGCATATTGCCTTTCGTAAACACGGCATCATCGGCAAGGCCTCCTCCCACCGATGACTCATTGGGCTTTGGATGAATAATATTCATGCTCTTAAGTTGAATTTTAAAAAAATTGAGGTTCTCAAAAATTGCTTTTGTAAAGGAATAAATAACACTATCAGGAGTCTTGTCGGATGTGACTATTATGACGGAAGTTTTGGGAATACTGAAAACAGCGCGAACATGGTCTTTTGAAGCATGAGTCTTCGAGTGCACAACCCCCAACTCCACATCACCAGATTTCAAGAGTCGGAGAGTCTCTTTATCTCCTTGTGTGGATTCAACAGAAGCACGCAAGCGAAACACCCTGATTTTATTGTTAACAGTTTTGGAAATGGCTCCACCGACGAGATAAGCCTCCTCGGTTAAGGGGCCAGCTCCGATGAAAATGTACGAGTTGGCATTGGCATAACTAATGCTCAGCAGCAGGGTGACAACGATAAAAAATAATTTTTTCATAAATTCCATTTTTAATAATGCCTGGTTCAGGGGGTGCTGGAGCGTACCAGAAGCAATCCCCTGCAATCAAATGTTATGCTTGTTATTTTTTGTATGCTGTTACAATCAACATTTCAGTTTTGAACTCAATTTTATCTTCAATGCCATCATTTGTGCTTTGTCTTTTCAAATTATTAGCTATTTCACTCGCAAAACTAACTGACTCTTCATTATCTAAACCTGTAGCGTAAGGAACCCATGTCATGAGCCAATTCACAAGATCTTCATTTTTATCATAATAGCTTGATCTATATTCTGATTTAGAAGATTCAACTAAAAGGCCTGAACAAACTAAATCTTCACCAATTTGTTCTTGGTTTCCTTCTTGAAACCTTTTACCATATTTCCCCATTTTATCTCGCCATTTTTTTGATGAAAAAACACTTGCAATATTTTGATTTTCCTTTCCTGCGGTGATGAAAATAAACCTACCGTTATGTTTTAGATGTTTGGCGATGTTATTAAACAATCTTCTTTTATCTTTTATCCAATGCAATGAATGGAAAGATAGAATATAGTCAAACTTAATATCTAACTCAAAATCTTCTGCATAAGCCTCAAAGAATTTAAGATTATCATAAGAACATGCTATTGTGTTTGCTTCTGAAATCATGTTGGTTGATGGATTAATGCCGACTATTTGACCTTTTGGTGCTAACGAACATAATCTCTGTGTAACACTTCCATCGCCACAGCCAATATCCAATATGTAATCATTATCTTTAAAAGATATTGAATCAATAATATTAACGGCACTTTTCTCTTGCGGTGAAGAGTTTTCTTTGTACTGCTTACCATCCCATAAATCTTTCTTCTGCATTTGATACTTATTCCTTTAATCTGAGGCGTAACGATTGGGCTCAGCGCGTTTGCGGAACGCGCAGCGTGTAGAAAATCCGCTGGAGTCCTTGCTTAGGTCTCTTGGTATATGAATGCCGCCAGTAAGATGAGATATCTTTTAATATATTTTGCAATCAGTGTAAATAGGATAATTAGAGTATGCTGTATGATGGGTTCACAGTCCTCGTTGTGCATGTAGAGAAATTATGAAAAAAGAGGCTTCATGAATGGTCTGGTTGCCATACCATTACTTCTCTCGATCCCGCACCAACCCCACCTTTAGAGCCCGGTGATCGGCCCGTCCGTGGTCATCCACCACCCGTACCGTAAAATCCCCGCTGACAGGTACCCACCAAAGGGTTTTCCCAGCTTTGCATGTCCCCACATATCGGTCATCGACGAACCAGAAAAGCTGTCGTACATCGGCGTCGGCGACGGCGCTGAAAGGGATCCTTTCCTGGTGCAGGGTTTCGCTGCGCAGCCGGTATTCCAGGCCGGCTACCGGTGACCCGATCACGGGTGGCGTGCCGGCGACGCTTTGGGTGTCGAGATTGCAATCCGCTTCGAAGGCCGGCGGAGTTTTGAGGGCGATGCCGGCCCGGCGGAAGATGTTTTGCAGATCGGACGGCCAGAATTCAAAGACCTTCATAGTCGTGCGGCCCGGTATCGGGCGGCAGGCGCGCAGGCCGGTCTGTTTGTCGACCGGTACGGCGCGATGGATGGTCGAAACCTTGATCGGGGAGACGCCGGGGATAAACCAGGAGTCGGTGGTGCGCGGGCAGTAACGACCGGGCAGGTCGCCGGTGTCGGCGCACATGGCGACCTGCTCCACGTTGAGCAGGCCGGGGTTGAGGCTGCCTGTGGTTTTCCAGGGGCGTCCGCCGCTCAGGCCGTGGAAGATCTCGAACAACAAAGGGCCGGCGGCGCTTCGGCCGGTGAAGGCACGGTTGCCCGTGCCGTCGAAGTTGCCGATCCACACGGCAACGACATAAGGTTCGGAGATGCCGATCGCCCAGGCGTCCCGGAAGGCGTGGGAGGTGCCGGTCTTCCAGGCGATTTGCGGACCGCGGTCGCTCTGCCCGGGTAGCTGTGACCGCAGCGGCGGCGGATTGTCGGCCAGGATGTCCAGAATCAAAAAACAGGCCTCCGGGGTCAGGGGTGTGGGCGAATTTTCGGCCTCTTGGGCGTTTTTCAAACGGCGCAGTGGTTGCAGTTTGCCGCCGTTGGGGAGCATGGCGTAGAGCTTGAGCAGATCGAGCATGGTCACTTCCACACCGCCGAGGGCCAGAGCCAGCCCGTAGTAGCTTTCCTCCCGCAGATTTTCCACGCCCGCAATGTGCAGCAGTTCGTAAAGTCCCGGTTTGTGCAGTGCAGCCTGCAGGGCGGCGGCCGGTACGTTGCGACTGGCGATGAGAGCGTCTTTTGCCAGTATCGGGCCGAGAAAGGCCTGATCGAAATTTTCCGGGGAGAAACCTGCATAACGATGCGGTGCATCCTTGAGCATGGTCATGGGGTGGATGAGTCCCTGATCCATGGCCAGGGCGTAGACGAACGGCTTGAGGGTGGAACCGGGGGAGCGGGGGGCGGTGCAGCCGTTGACCTGGCCTTCGATGGCGGCATCGAAAAAATTGGCCGAACCGGCCATGACTACAAGTTCCATGGTCCGGTGGTTGAGGATGGCGGCCGCGCCGTTGCGGATGCCGATTTCCCGGTGGCGCGCCACATAGTCGCTCAGACGTCGCTCGATAGTGCTTTGCAGATCGCCATCGACGGTGGTGTCGATACGACCCCGTTGCAGCGCAGGCAGGCGGCGGTCGAGGTCGGTGACCAGGTGCGGGGCGCGGAAGGGCAGGGCCTCCGGTGGGCGGACTCGTAAGGGCAGTTCGAAAAAGGATTGCAGACGGGCCGCTTGCGGATGTTTCTGCAGCCAGCGCTTGAAAAGCGGGTCGCGGGCGGTCTTCAGGGCCGCGAAGCCGGAAGCGGTGGTGGGGTTGCGTTTGACCGGATTTTGCGGAATCACGCACAGGCTCAGGGCTTCGGGCAGACTTAAGGCCTTGGCCGGTTTATCGAAATAGATCAGGCTGGCCGCTTCGATCCCTTCGATGTTGCGGCCGTAGGAAGCGAGGTTGAGATAGGCTTCGAAAATCCGGTCCTTGCTGTAATGACGGGACAGCTGCAGGGCACGCAGGATCTGCACCAGTTTGCCGGTCAGGGTGCGGGTGTGCAGATGCCACCGCAATCGCGCCACCTGCATGGTGATGGTGGAGGCGCCGACCGGGCGTTCGCGGACGATGTAGCTGCTCCAGAAGGCGCGCAGCAGGGCCAGCGGATCGACGCCGGGATGGCGGTAATAGTCCTGATCCTCGTAAAGCAGGGTGGCTTCGCGCAACTCGGGGGCGACGTCCTGCAGGGCTACGTGCAGACGGTATCGGTCGTCATCGGCCAGGGTCAGCCGCAGCAGTCGGCCATCGCCGTCGAAGTAGGCGCGCGAGGTGCTCTGGTAGCGCAGAAGCTCCGGTTTGGGGATGGCGAATATGGCGGCCGCGATGATCAACAGGACGATGGCGACCGGACGCAATGTTCTTTTCATCGGCGAAAGCCTAAAGGCGTTTTACAGGGATGAAGGGGATAAATCAACCCCAAAAGCGCTTACTTTAACTCGCACGAAGCCACAAAGACGCCAAGAGAGTTTTTAAAATGCCAAATTCAAAGGTTTGCTTTGGTTTTTAACGGCTTTTTCTTTGCGGCTTCGTGTCTTCGTGCGAGATTCAGATTTCGGACGTATCCCATCCAACCCTGTTCCATGTGATTTTGGGGTTCTCCACGGGGCGCTAGGGGCTGACACTGAAGCGTCCGGACACTCCGGAGGCGCGTACCGCACGGTCGTACATGGCTTCGGCGAAAGGCGGCGGTATGACGAATTCCCCGCTAGCGGTGACTTTGGCCCGATAGCTCAGTTCCCGTGCCGAGGTATCGAAGCGGCCGTAGAAGATCACCCGATCCTCCCGCACATCGACATAGTCGGCTCGCCAGCCCGTGACGGTGCGCGGTACCGAATCGCGCAGCACCTCGAAGCCGCCCGGCAGCAGGTCGGTGACCGCCACGTTGCTGACCGGCTTACCGAGGGCTCTCACCCGCAGGCGCACGGTGACTTCCTGTCCCTGCCGTGCGCGGGTTATCGGCTCGCCGTCGCGGTCGAGGTATTCGCGGACGATCTCCAGTTTGTCGCGCACCGGGGCTTGCGGCAGTTCCCGGTCGAAACCGGCCTGGGACAACAAATGGAACAGCGGCGTTCCGGCGGATAGCAGCACCCCGGCGGTGTCGGTGGCAAAGGAGGCCTGCGGCAGCGGAGCGGCTGTCACCGGCAGAGCCTGCTCCTGCCCCTGAGCGTCGACGGCGGTGATGCGGATTGCTTCGTCCCGCAGTGGCGAGTCTTGAAGTTGCCCGTAGGCCCCCAGGGCGAGGATGGTGTAGGCGGCGGAAACGGTATTGTAGCGGCCGCGGAAGACCGGTTCGACAAAGCGCAGCAGAGTCTTGCCGTCGAGCTTGGCCGCCCGGCCGGGGAAGTGTTTCGCCAACAGGTAGACGTACTGGGCGTCGCGGGTCAGGGGCGAATGGAACACGTCGCCCGTATCGCTGCTCTTGCCTCCGAGGTGATAGCGGCTGATCAGCGCCGTGGCGTCGTCCCGCTTGTGCAGCAGACTGTAGGACGCGGCCATGTAGGCGGCCGTCAGGTCCTGCCGCCAGGTTTTCGGGTGGTTTGTGGCGAGCCAGGTCTGCAGGTTGACCAGATAATTGGTGGTGACCTCGCCCATGCGTGTAAGAAGGTAGGTGGCATAGGCACGCACCCGTGCCTGCTCCAGGTCTGCAGGCCTCTTGCCGACGTAGTCCCGCAGATAATCCTGCCCGCGGGTCATGAGATCGGTGGGGACCGCATAGCCTAACTGCCCTGCTTCGAGGAGGAAATGCATTGCGTAGACGCTGGGGAATTCCGCCACCTCGCTGCCGCCGGGCCAGAAGCAGAAGCCTCCGTTTGCCATTTGGCGCTGGCGCAGGCGGGCGATGAGGGTGGCGAAACGCTGCTTGTTGTCGGTGGCATGGGGGGCGAAGGCCGGATGAGTCATCAGGCCGACCAGCGGGAAGACCTGGCTGACGACCTGTTCGGTGCAGCCGTGGGGGAAATGCTCGAGGTATGAGGAAAGCCCGTCGATGAGGACCAGCGGGCTGCTTGATGCGGCCACCTGCTGTTCGGCCAGATCGGGATAGAGAACACGCGGTACATCCAGTTCGGCCTTGCCGTTTTCCGCATAGCCGCTGGTCATGGTGGTGGTGTAGGGCAAGGCCGGCCGGATGCTGAGGGTGGCCCTGCGACGGGCCCGTTCCTTGCCTGCGGTGACGATGAAGCGCACCTGGGCCGCGCCGAGCTTGTCCTTGGCCTTGAGCTGGAAGTGAACGGTCTTTTCGCCGCCTTCACTGATGGTCATGTGCTGCTGTTTCTCTCCGATAATCTCCAGTTGTGCGGATGCCTCCAGACGCACAGTAACGGGGGCTTCCCGGCCCGAGCCTTCGAGGATGTTGCTGATGCTCGCCGACGCGCGAAAGCTGTCGCCGGGAGCGGCGTGGGTCGGCAGGGCGGGGGTGATGACAAAGGGCCCGCGCACCAGGCTGGATCGTTCCGCCACGCCGATGGCGTCTGCGGCCACCGCCACGGCCATGATCCGCATGGTGCCGGCGAAGGTGTCGGGGACCGTGAACCCGACGGTACGTTGTTGGTCGTCGGCGTCGATGATTCCCGACCAGAACACCGCCGGTTTGTCGAGGGCGCGGGCGAAGGGATTGAGATTGGCGGCCAGGGCCTTGCGCATGCTTTCATCGGCCATGCCGCCGCCGCTGGCGGAAACCTCGCGGATCAGGTCGAATTCGGGCAGGAGCAGATCGAGCATCTGCAGGGTGTCGACCTGCAGGGCGCGTTTGCGCAGGAAATGATCGAGGGGTTGCGGGGTTTTGTACCCCGCGACCTGCAGGATGCCCTCATTTACGGCGAAGACCGCGATACGCGAAGACTTGGAAGCGCTGTAGGCGATCTCCATGCGCTCGCCGGGGCGCTCCTTGGGTGCGACGTTGAGATCGACCTCGAGGGTGCGCCGGCCGCGGTCGATGGTGAAGGGTGCCACCGCGTAACTCAAGGGGCTGGTGAAAATCTCGCGGGAGTCGGCGCTGCGTACGAAGGCGACGTTAACGTAAGCGTTGCCTTCCAGGTCCTTCGGAATGGCGATGGTCTGCATGGTGCTGGTGGTGTCGGTACGGAACCATTTCCAGGCATGCACCCGGTCGCTTTCGATGGAGATCAGGCCGCTGCCCCTGTAAGGGGCGGTGATATGCATTTCGATGGTGTCGCCGGCTTTGTAGTCTTTACGATCGAGTTTCAGGTCGAGTTCGGTGTTCTTTTCCAGTTGTCCGAGCAGGTTGCCGTGACCGACCACATTGAACCGAATTCGGGCCAGCTTCAGATCCTGTTGGTCAAGGATTTCAAGAACATAGGTGCCGGGGCGATCGGTCGGCAGGCGGTAGCGGCTGCCGTCGGCGGCGATGGCGAAGTCCTCTGTACGCAGTTCCTGTTCTTTTTCCACCGACTGGTAGGCGTAGGTGCCGTTGGGTTGCTGCACCAGGGTGGAAATGCTGCGGATTTCCACCAGGCGCGCCCGCAATCCCTGCCGCTCGCGCGATTCGAGATCCGTCCCGATGGCGATAAGGTCCACAAAACGTTCGGCATCCTTATGGATGTAGTCCAGCGGTCCGTCGCTCCTGGTGCCGACCAGGGTCTCCAGGGGAGAGAGCAGTACGCGATTGCGCGCCGTGACGCTGCGGCCCCCGCCGGGTTCGAAACCTTCGACGGTGAGGGTGAGCAGATAGGTTCCGGCAGTGAAGCGCTGCAGTGGCACGGTGAATGCGACCTGCCCCTGCGCATCGGTGGTGCGTGGTTCCAGTTCTTCACTGATCTGCAGGGGAGGCTTGTCCGGATCGTACCAGGGATCGGCAAAGGTATAGTCGGCATACTCCCTGAAGCTGAAACGTGAGGAGCGCACGTTCATGAAGGCGGTTACCTTGCGTCCCTGGGCCGGGGTGCCGAACAGATTGCGCAGGCGCACCCTTGCCGTCAGTTGTTTCGCGGTGCTCCAGCCTTTGTCCTTGACGTCGACCAACGTGCTTTCGATCTTGAGGGTGTCGGGTTGAAATTCCTCGATGCGGAAGTCGGCCGAGCCGATCATGCGGCTGCGGTATCTGTTGTCGCGTACCAGGTAAAGGGCTACCTGGTAGGTGCCGGTCTCCGATGTGGCCTGCGTGGCGTAGGAATAATCGAAGAATCCCTTGACCGGCAGGTTGAGACGCTTGCTGGCCACTTCGTTGCCGCGCGGCCCGCGGATGGCGATCTCCAGGGGGATGCCTTCGATATTGTCCAGCGGCTGCGATTTGACGATGCAACCGATAGCGACCTTTTCCCCTGGCCGATAGAGGCCGCGATCAGTGAACAGAAAAGCATTGAGAGTGGCGCCGCTGCCTTGTCTGTTGTAAGCCCCGCCAACATCGAAGCGGGAGAAATTGAGCTGTCGGTCCGGGCGTTCAAAGGGGATGAAGGCGGTATCGCCGGCGGTGCTGACCACATAGACGGTCGGCTGCTGTTCATGGTCGAACCCCTTGGTGCTGGGGAAGGGGGCATGCCCCTGAGCGTCGGTGGTGCGGGTCAATAGCGGCAGGCCGTTGCGTCCCTGCAGGGTGACGCGGGCACCGGCCACCGGCCGACCGCTGCCGAGGGCCTGGACGAACACTTCGTGGCTTTGGTCGGCATTGTCCTTGACAAGCAGCCCGAGGTCCGTGACCAGAATAAGGCGCCTGTCTTTGATCCAATTCAGCTTGCGCTTGCGTGCTTTGTCCCAACCGGTAACCTCGACGAAGAATGCGCCGAAACGTTCCTTGCCTTTGGGGAGATGGGCGCTCAAGTCGACGGAGGTATAATTGGCCTGCTTGGGGGAGAGCGGTTTGAGCTCGACCACCTGCTCGGCGTATTCGACGATATTGTCCTGATCGAAACGGTAATTGGCAAAGTGCGGATCCCGCAGATCGCCACGGGTCTGGCTGATCAGATGCTGCAACTGTCCTGGCAGCAGTTTGCCGATGCGCACCTGGAAGGCTTCCAGACCGCGGGTCATAAGTCCCAGACGATGGGCTCCGGCCAGCGACAACAGGGATCCGTCGGCGGCGATCTCGATTTCCCTGGGGTAGTCGGGAGCCTTCACCAGGGTGTCGTAGAACGATTTATGCACAAAATGCCCTAGAGAGGTCAGGCCCGGTTGCAGGCGTACATACAGGGTGCGTTGCGGTGGCACATCGAAGGGAATGTGAAATTCGCGGGCAAAGCCATGCTCCGTTTCGAGAGGCGCAACCTCCAGCGGCGTGGCCATGCGCAGGACAGCGTCGGTCACTTCCCTGGGGCTGCGCCAGTATCTGCTGTTGCGGTGCGGGTTTTTGTCCGGCAGCAGCCACACCTGCAGTTTGTCCTTCAGTTCGGTTTCGGCGATGTCGTCGGTAAAGCGCATAGTGAGAACCTGGCCCGGTTCCTTCTGCGGGTTGCGGACGATGGCGGCGGAGGCGCTTTCGACCTTAAGGAAACTGAAACGGTCGGGGATCAGCAACTGTTTCGACAGCTGCCGGTCCGAGTGAGCGCCATCGGTGGCCGGCCGGATGCCTGGGGCTACGGTCAGCTTCAGGAAATTGGTATGTTCCGGCAACTCCAAAGGCACACTGTGGACATAGGCTTCGCGCTGGTTTTTATCGTAGCTGATGGTAAAGCCTATCTCCTTCGGCGGGGTTTTGATCTTCTTATCGGAAGGACGCATCGTCATGGACAGGTGCTGTTCCAGGCTCTCGGGGGCTACCGGATGGGAAAATCGCAGAGTGGCAACGGCTTTGCGGACCTGACGGTCCTTGGGGTCCTGGTAAAATTCCAGATCGTCGAGGTCGACGCTGAAAGGCGGCGATTCGAAGGTGTAGTCGAGGCTGGAAAAGCGTGCTTCCGGGGAAAACAGCTGCTTGTCGAAACGCAGACGGAAACGGGTGCCGGCCGGCCATTCCCGGTCGGGGACGAAGATCAGGGTTCGATCCCCTTCCCAGCGCCAGGTGCCGCTCATCTGCGGTTCGAGACGGATACCGCTGCCAATCTGCTGATCGACCAGGTCGAGCCGCGCCACCGACGGAGGGGCATCGGGCGGCTTCTGTTCCGGTTGCAGGTGTTCGAGATCGTAGAGGAAGGTGACCCGCAAAGGATCGGGGCGGGGATCTTCGACATTGGGGGTAATCTCCGGAGCCTCGATTTGCGCTGTCAATCGCAAAGGGCGGGGCATCTGCCTATAGTACCAATATCCGCCGGCCGCGGCAAGGATCAGTAGGACAATGACAGCCCAGCAGCTCCAGAACCGTCCGGGCTTTTCCCTGCGCATGCGCTGCAGAGCCGCGGCCCAGGGCGGCGGCGTCCAGGAAAAAGATCCGGCAAGTTTACCCAGAACGGAACCGGCGGTACGGAGCGGTCTCTTCATATCCCCATCCTTGTTGAAAAATGATCAGCAGAAGCGGTCCTACCTACACATACCTTTGCTCCGAAAAAGGATCAAGTTTTTTTCATCATAAAAAGTAAAAGCGGGTCCGAGGTGCAAGGTGCAAGTGAGAAAATAAAAGAGAAAGGCGTAGTAAAAGGGGCGAACGCGAGTTTAAAACACCTTGCATATGATTATAGGTTTATTTTGTGTGGATCAAGAATAATACAATCCGAATCGTTATTGTATTAAAAAGGGAACCCATTGTTGAAGATATAAGCGGAATTATAACAAGAAAGTTATCGATTCAATAGAAAGTAATCCCGGAGCTTAAAATTTGTAAAGCCTAATATTTCAGTCAAGTTTTTGACTTAGATATCGGTGGGTTTCCCAAGTTAATACTAAAAAAATTATTTACATTCCTGATGGTGATCAGTATATTTTTTATAAGTTGCATCCGGCTAATTATTGTATACATATGCTCTATGGTTCATTTGTTGTG
>ERZ1673962.803-NODE-803-length-18516-cov-44.194410_pt1 | contig 18516 bp, 20 predicted proteins | sample MGYA00580188_ERZ1673962 | MGnify/ENA primary metagenome ERZ1673962 (study PRJEB41334, sample SAMN05608104) | rock metagenome | biome: terrestrial subsurface; feature: shale formation; material: shale | place: USA: Pennsylvania ... | reverse complement strand
GTGGAGCTGGCCAGCGGTGCGACCCTGAAAAGCCGCAGCGTGATTCTGGCCACCGGTGCCCGCTGGCGTGAAATGAACGTACCGGGCGAGCAGGAATACCGCGGCAAGGGCGTGGCCTACTGCCCGCACTGCGACGGTCCGCTGTTCAAGGGCAAGAGCGTGGCGGTGATCGGTGGCGGCAACTCCGGCATCGAAGCGGCGATCGACCTGGCCGGTATTGTTAAAGACGTGACCGTGCTGGAGTTCTCCGACACCCTGCGCGCCGACAGCGTGCTGGTGAAGAAAGCGGAATCTCTGCCCAACGTGACGATCATCAAGCAGGCGATGACCACCGAAGTGCTGGGTGACGGCAACAAGGTGATCGGCCTGAAATACAAGGACCGCAAGACCGATGAGTCTCATGTGGTGGATGTGGCCGGTATCTTCGTCCAGATCGGCCTGGTACCGAACAGCGAGTGGCTGAAGGATTGCCTGGAACTGACCGAGCGCGGTGAAATTATCATCGACAGCCACGGCGCCACCTCCATGCCGGGTGTGTTCGCGGCCGGTGATGTAACCGCGACACCGTACAAGCAGATCATCATCGCCATGGGGTCAGGCTCGACGGCCGCCCTCGGCGCCTTCGATTATCTGATCCGCAACTGACCTGCCCTTGGGTGGCAGTGCATGGCACTGCCGCACCGCCACCCTCTTCAGCAGGTCGCTGCCGATCTCAGTCCTGTGGCTGCTTGGTTCGCCGCGCCAACACGATTCTATCGATCTTCTCCCTCACCTCGTCCGGCGAACGTACAAAGGTAAATTTCAACTGATTATTACCTCGACCCGCGATAATCAGGTCCGCATGCCCCAATAGACGCCCCAGTGCGCTTTGATGCAGCGACACACCATCCACACTGAGCAGGTACAGTTCATCAGTCGCCCGACCGATCAAGCCACGACGGCTCAAGATCCTCAGGCTGGTTACTGAGTAACGCCGACTGGCTTCACGTATCACCTGACGCAATGCCCCTGCACCCACCAACAGTGCCAGCAGACCAAATACTGCTGCTATCCAACTGGCCGGAATGCCCGCGCCTTCCCACAGAAAACGGGTGGCCAGAGCCCGGTACTGCTCGACCAGCCACCAGCTGTCCCAGAATGGCACCCTTTCCTGTGCCTTGAACATTCCCCACAGGAGGAGCAGCGCAATTGTAAGATCCAGCATCCCCCGCAGCAGAGCCAACGGGGAGCGACGAATATTAAGCAGTGATTTTTCATTGGGGAGCATAGGGCCATCCATTCCAGCATCCTTGTTCAGTGCGCATTGTAACCGAGATTTTATCAATATCGATCTGCAGCCGGATGACAACGGAAGAATGGCATGTGAAAAGTGCCGGCCCTGAGATCAGGACCGGCAAGACCGATCAGAAGGGGATGATGGTCTTGATCCAGAAGGCATCACCTTCAGGACGGTTCTCAACGGCAAATTCTTTCTGGTACTTCAATGACAGGAAGAAACCCTGACCGTTGTCATACTTGATAGATGGACCAATGGCGAAAGCCTGCCCCTCATTGCCGATGTCGACTCCGTTCACCTTGTCCGGAGTGGTCTGTTTGTAACCATAGCCACCCACACCCACGACCCAATTGGGACTAACGCCGTAGCCAAGCGAGTAATCAAAATGAAGCTCCTGACCTGAGTGGTAGTCAGTATCGTCGTTTTCGAAGTTGTAGTCATACATCAGTTTGATGTCGGCATTCCAGCCCCTGGGGTTGACCCAGGATGCCGCATAGGCTGCCTGTATACCCCAGTAATTGCGACCGATGTTGGCCATTTCACCAGCATCGTATTCGCCTGTCGGGACGAAGATATCCATACCGACCACAGAGTGAAAGTTGGGGCTGTGATGATACGCCAGAGCAAACGCGGTCAGGTCGAGGTCGCCAATACCCTGGTTACTGTCAGCCATACCATTTACCGAGACATCCAGATCCACCAGCGGCAGCAGGGCTGCATGGAACAGCTGACCACCCAGAATGGTCTTGTCAGTGACCCAAACCAGACGTGGCGCTACCACATTGGCACGCAAGCGGAAGTCGATCGGCAAGCTATCGCCGGAATCATCCATCAAATCGTCAGCAGCATAGCGATTGGCATAGATCAGTGGGTATACGCCAGGCGGAGGCAAGGCCCCCATCAGATAGTTCTCGGCCCCCATCGGATAGTTGGAGCCGCCGCCCTCTGTTGCCCGAGCCTCTGCCGTCAACATCAATGCCAGCGCAATGGCGGCTGCCAACCCCTGTTTACTTGATACATTCATCATGCACGGAATCCTGTGTTGTTATTGTTATCAGGGCGCCGGCGACGGCACCCCCGGTTTCAATTTGCCAGCTGTACAAACGCCCCTCTGTAAAACAGCAAAGGCTCGCCCGGCAAGGTCGTCAGGGCCTCAACACGCCCGACGATCAATAGGTGGTCTCCCAGAACCCGCGTAAACTCCACCGTACACTCCAACTGTGCCTGTGCCCCGTCAAGCAGCGGCACCCGACGACTGTTCAGCTGGTAATCCACGTCCCGGAACTTGTCTTCCACCGGGCGAGCAAACTGCAACGCCAACGCTTCCTGTTCTCGCTGCAGAACATTAACTGCAAATGGCCGCCCCTCTTCAAAGGCTCCGCAGTTTGGCGACCGCAGCGCCAGACTCCAAAGCACCAGCGGCGGCTCAAGAGACAGTGAAGAGAAAGAGTTCGCCGTTATCCCGATCGGCTGACCATCACTTCCCGGGGCTGTTACCACTGTTACCCCGGTTGCAAACAGCCCAAGCGCATCACGCAGTGTTCGCGGATCGATTGAAGGTGCGAGCGTAGCGGCGGCAGGCGCACTCACTTCGATGGCCGCATTGGCAGTGTTCATTGTTGTCATCTCAGGCGGCTCCCTGTTGCATATGGGTGTTGATCAGGCTCTCGCACGCGTCGGCATCCAGCCACCAGGGCATGTAGTCGGGGGGGTTGTCGAAACCGTTGGCAAGACGCGCTGCCAGCGATGGTGACTGTTGGGCAGCTCCCAACAATTCCAGAATGTGCGGCGGCGGGGGCAGAAGGAAAGCATTGGTCCACTCGACCACCTGGGACGCATACGCCCAGTAAGTTTCAAAGGTCTGCTGCATCCATTCCTCAGTGAACGGCTGGTCACCATGAGACAGTATCGCTTCGAGGTACACCCGGCTGCACTTTGCGCCATTATTGGAGCCTTGGCCGGTGATTGGATCGTTGACCACCAGCGCATCGGCAATACCCATCACCTTGCGACCTGACGGCAGAGTTACCACTGGCTTGCGGACCGTTGGAGCGAAACGTCCGGCCAGCACACCACCCTCATCCGTCAGCTCAACGTTATGGCAGCGTTCGGCTTCCCAGGGCGCATAGGTACGGATGATTTCAAGGCTGCGCTGCAGGTGCTCCTGCGGCGTCGTGACATCGCCCCAGCAGTCCATGGGGCCGCCCGGAATTCCCTCAAAAACCATGATTTCACAAGGACCGCTCAACGTGAGAGCTGGAAAGACAAAGTATTCGCCCACCCCCGGTATCAGATTGAAGGCAACACGAGAGTAAGGTTCTTTGGGGGTCATGCCGTGAACGTAGGTCAGCGCCAGTGCGCGCTGCGGCTTATCAAAACGGGAGCGCTGTTCATCACGTTCAAACATGCGCACAATTTCGCCCTTGCCAGCAGCTACCAGCACCAACTCATAGGCGGCCGCCAACTCTTCCAGCTCTGCAATGCCCACGTCACAGATCTGCAACTTACCACCCAGCCGTTCAAATTCGTCCATCCAGACCGGCATTTTCAGGCGCTGATCCACCGATTGAGCCTTATTGTCCAGTCGGGCAGACCAGTCGATCAATCTGTCGCCTGCCTTGTCAGGGTTGGGGACTGACACCCCTATTCCTTCCACCGGTGGGCAGTCATGCTCCCAGAAATTCAAGCCCAGATCTCGCTCGGTCTGCAGTGCCTGGTCGAACATGCACTGACTGGACATTACCTTACCACTGTGAATCTGCTCGCCGGTACGGTTGGAAAGAATGGTCACGTCATAACCGGCCTTGAGCAGGCCGATGCCAGTTTGCAGGCCGGACTGGCCCGCACCTACGATTGCGATTTTGCGTGTCATGGAGAGACTCCGATCTTATTGTTATGCTGCGGGCCGAGTGAATCGACCCGTTATTGAGTTAAAGCTGGACGGTTACTCCGCCAATTTGGGAATGGCCGGTTCCTGCTGTTCCGGTCCCAGTGAGGAGTAACCGCCATCAACGGCGTAATCCGCACCGGTTACGAAACTTGCCCGTGGCGAGCAAAGGAAAAGCACCACCTCCGCCACCTCATCAGGACCACCCAAACGCCCCAACATGTGGAAAGGAGCTGCCACTCGGTCGGCCTTGGCTCGATCACCACCACTGACTTCTTCGATTACACGAGACCAGGTCCAGCCCGGCGAAACCGAGTTAACCCGAATGCCATCCGCGGCGAAATCCAGCGCCATGCTGCGGGTCAAATGTTTGAGCGCCGCTTTGCTGGCGGGGTAAATCCAGCGGCCGGTCTGAGCGGCCTGAGCCGAAATGCTGGTAAAGTTGACGATGCAGCCGCCTTTTGACTTGCTCAACCAGGGACGCACTGCCCGTGCGGCCATGACAGCACTGACCACATTGATATCCAGCGCCTTGAGCCAGTCCTCCCGGTTGGAGTCGGCACCCTCATCGAGGTAACTGCACGCCAGGTTGATCAGATAATGTAGCCCACCGAAATGCTCTGCTGTCTGCCGAACAGCGGCTTTAAGCTGACTGTCGTCCGTAATGTCGGTTTTGATAAACAGAGCCGCAGGGCCCAGCCGATCCGCCAGACTCGCCCCGGCCTGTGCGTCGATATCCAGAATCGCCACATTGGCCCCATCACGAACGAAAGCCTCAGCCAGGGCCGCACCGATCAGGGTAGCTCCCCCGGTAATCAGCGCCGTACGATTGTTGAACTCACTCATGGCCACGCCCTCATTCCTTTCCAGCGCTGCTGGGCCAGGTTGGCATCAACTCGTTGGATGGCAGAGTCTCGTCAAGCAACTTGGCAGCCGTTTCACGGCCGGCGACCGGCAATCCCTTGGGGTCCAATACACCCAGCTGTACCAGTACCGTCGCCTGATCCCAGTAGATATGCTCGTGGTAAAGCTTGTCCCCACGGAACTTGACCACTGCAACAAAAGGAACTTCGACATACTTGCCGGTCGGTTCGATACCGGGCACCAGCCAGTCGATTTCACGATCATGGGTAAAACAAAACAGCAGCTCATCCACGATTTGGGTATCCCCTATCGTTCGGGAAATCGGAATCAGCTTGGTATCGTCCGGATTGGAATTGACGAAGTGATGTTTGTAGAAACGGTACAGGTCCTTGTAACCCACCCCTCCGGTCAGCGTCGGAATGTGGTTAACGTAGGGCTCTGCCACCATGGTTGCCATGGTATCGTCGACGTTGCGGGTATCGAATTCGTACTCACAGTGCTTGTCCCAGAGGTGAGACAGGTTGTAATGCGGACCGATGGCACGGCGCAGCACGGCCACTGAGCGCTCATGAGCAAGCAGGGCCGAAGGTTTGTGATAATGCTCAGAGCCCGGACGCGCAAAGGCATGATCAACCCCAGGATAGAGATACAGCTCAACATTTTCGCGCGACTCCAGAGCCGCAAAAATGTCGTTGCGTGCGGAGGCCGGACAGTACTCATCATTCTCGGCAAAATGCAGCAGCAGGCGTCCCTTAATGTTATCCGCTTCATCCAGGTGGTTCTCCATCCCCATGCCGTAGTAGCCGATGGCCGCATCCACGTCACAGCGGCAGGCCGTCAGATACGCCATGCGGGCACCCAGGCAAAAGCCCAGCACACCCACGCCACCTGTGCACTCTTCACGTGAACGCAGGACACTCAAAGCGGCATCAATGTCTTCAACACCCTTGTCCTGATCGAAGCCTTGAAAGAGCCCGAACGCCTTCTGCCATGAGTCAGGATCGTAACCAAGCTCTACATTCGCCTCTTGACGCCAGAACAGATCCGGCACCAGAACCACATATCCCTCCTCGGCATAGTAGTCCGCGATCTCGCGCATCGTAGCGTTAACGCCGAAAATCTCCTGCAACAGAATCAGGCCCGGCCCCGTCCCTGCCGATGGAACCGACAGATAACCGGTAAATGCACCTGAACCGTCTTTTGAGTCGATATCAATCTGAATTCCCATAAATGGCTCCTTTTATTATTTTTCATATTTCAGAGCCCATACTATTTAGAATTAGCCTTTTCAAACGATCCATTTCCGGCAGCAACTATCCATATAGTGCAGAAAAGTAAAATTGTTTATCCACCTCCTGCACATCACCTGTTTATAATGATCACACCCTGAGCAGCCGCAGCTCTAAATGCGGAAAGATAAATATAAGAAGGGAAGTAGCCCATGCCACCCAAAAAAACCATTCCGCCCATGTTGGCGAATGCTTTGCTGTATCAGCCTGAAACCCTGGTATTGAACTCCTGCGATATTGATGAGGTGAGAAACACGGTCGGCCAGTCATTCAAGCCACATAACTTGAAGCCCGTTCGACACACCTCTGCCCTCGAATCCAGACTGCACCAGTTTTCAGTAGGACATGTCTCATTCCATCGGCTTAAGTATGGTGGAGAGGTCGAGGTTGACCCGGAGTGCCTTGACGACTTCTTCCTGGTCCAGATGCCGCTGACAGGCAAGGCCGACATCAGCTGTGGCGACTGTTCGTTACTCTCGAGCTGCCAGCAGGGCGTGGTTTTAAACCCGACTCAACGCCTCAAGATGCACTACAACAGCGAATGCGATCAGTTGATGCTGCGCATAAGCCGCCTGGAGCTGGAGCAAGTCTGCAGCCGCTTGCTGGGGCACAACCTCAAGCATCCGATAGAATTCGATTGTCACCTTGACTGGTTGCACTCGCCTGCCTGGCTGCACATGTTGGAATACATCATTCAGTTGCAAAAAGATGCACCTGACTGTCTTCAGCAAACACTGGTATCCCGGCAACTGGAAGAGCTGGTCATCAGCACGCTGTTGAGTCAGCAACCCGGTAACTACCTGGAGGAGCTCACCCAGGATGCTCGGTCACTGGCCCCCCGCCATGTCAAACGCGTGGAAGAATACATCGAGTCACATGCCAAGGACCCGCTTACCCCCGGCATGCTGGCCGAACTGGCGGGTGTAAGCGTACGCACACTCTATGCCGGATTTCGCGACTTTCGCCACATGAGCCCGATGGAGTTCCTGCGTAACGTTCGACTCCAGCGAGTACGAGAGTCTTTACAGAACCCTGATAACCATCAGACCGTTACCGACACGGCCATACACTGGGGGTTTTCACATATGGGGCGCTTCAGCAAAGAATATCAGCTGCTGTTTGGCGAAAAGCCCAGCCAAACCAAGCGCAAGGCGCAAGCCTGAAAGCCCGCGCCTTGCCTCGACCCTGCTTGATCAACTAGAGCAGCATCAGTGACAGCTGAGGGAAGGCACTGAGCAGTATCAGGGTAACCAGTGTTGCCAACAGGAACGGCAAAAGTGAGCGGAAGATTTTCATCGGCGGGATGCCGGTCATTGACGACCCAATGAACAACCCGGCCCCCACTGGTGGTGTCAAAAGCCCCATGACCAGCGTCAGACACACCACAACACCGAACTGATAGGCACTGATATCGAACTGTTGCTGTGCGATCGGCAGCAGGATGGGCACCACCAGAATCAGGGCCGCGATACCATCGATCACCATTCCCACCAGAATCAGTACACCCACGACCATCAACATGAACACGAAGGGATCGGTTGTCTGCTGCGCAATCCATGCGGCTGCCGCCTGCGGAATCTGCTCGTACACAATCACCCAGCCAAACACACCGGCGGCCGAGATCAGCATGATCACCATGCCCGAGTTCAGAGCGGTGCGCTTGAGAATTTCTGGCAGATGGGAAAATTTCAGATCTTTATAGACATACTTGCCGATCAACAATGCGGCCAGCGAGGCAAGAGCCGCCGACTCTGTGGGTGTCGCCAGACCTGTCAGAATGCCACCGATGATCACCATGGGTATGAGGCCGGCCGGAATACCCATCAGCAGGTAACTTTTCATCTGCCGGCGATCAGGCCACTGGCCGGCTGGGTATTGCTGGACCAAGCCGATCACGGCGATGACGATAAAAAACAGCCCCGACATCAACAGTCCCGGTACGATACCGGCGATGAACATCTCTGCAATGGGAATCTGCGCCAGTACCCCAAAGAGTACAAACAGCATGGAGGGCGGAATGATGGGCGACAGCAAGCCACCAGCGGCGGTGATGGCTGCCGCATAGGAGCCGGAATAACCTTCTTTCTCCATTGCAGGCACCATGGCTCGCGACATGATCGCGATCTGTGACGCCGCAGACCCCATGATCGCAGCCATCATCATGTTGGCAACGAGGTTGATATAGGCAAGCCCGCCTCTGAAGCCTCCCACAAAGATACGTGCCAGATTGATCAGGCGTGAAGTCAGCCCGCCCTCGTTCATTAATTCGCCGGCCAGCATGAACAACGGAATCGCCAACAGGCCGTAGCTTTCAATGGCGCCAAACAACTGCTGTGGATAGGAACTGAACAACACGGTATTACCGGACGTCGCGATATACCATAATGCCGTCAGTGCCAGAACCAGTGCGATCGGAACAGCGCAAAAAAGAAGTATAAGAAAGAAAACAAACGTCATGCCGAAGCCCTCTTGAAATAAACAGCTTTCTTCAGGCTTCCTGCCATATTACTCAATGCATGAACGGTTAGGGTGAACGAAAAAAATGGCAGTATCAGCCAAGGCCATATTTTAAGTGCCCCAAGAGTATTTGTTTTTTCCGAATATACAAAATTGAATGTATCACCCTGAAATGCCCGGATATCAAAATCAAATGCATACAGGGTTGCGGGATCAAGCCAGCGCCAGCACAAAACCATCAAACTCACGGCAAAAGCCAGGATCATCAAGTCGGAAAAGCACTGCATCCACGCCCGACTGCGTTCGCCCAACAGGTCAACCAGTATGGTGACTGCAATGACCTGACGTCTTTTGAGCACAACGGATGTAGCCAGAAAAGTGGTCCAAACCATAGCATAGATGGCCAGCTCATCAACCCAATAGATCGCCATCCCCAGGGAGCGGCTGACGATGTTCAGCAAAATAAGAAGGGTAACGGCTCCAGCCAATACCGCTGCAGCAACCATTTCAACTCTGGCCAATGCCTCGGAAAAGGTTCTCAACATAATGGAATCCTCACCCGCAACGGGGTTTACCGCTGCGGGCTTTTACAGAGTGGCTCAGGCTCAGTTGCTCTTGATGTCGGCAGCAGCCTGTCTCAGGTTGGGCAGCGACTTGGACTTGGCGGACCAGATTTTTTCCCAGTCATCGATGGCTGCAGCAAAAGTCTCTCTGCCCGCCTCTTCGATAGTAATATCAAGCGCACGCAGCTGCTGTTCCTGCTGACTTTCCTGCTGTTGGAAGTGATCAATCACACCATCAAGATGCTTCCGCATGCTGGCCTGAAGCAACTGGCGATCTTCCTTGCTCAGATCTTTCCATACACGACCGGACACCACCCCCACCATCGGGAACATCATGTGGTTTGAAATCAGCAGGTTGTCGGCACGCTCATAAAACTTGAAGATCAGAATGGAGTCGAAATCCATGTCAATCGCATCGATCTGCCCATTGGCCAGCGCATCGTACACGGCCGGCAGCGGCAGGGGCGTCGGTGCTGCACCGGTCGCCATGTAGAAATCACGCAGAGGCTCAAACGGTGTAATGCGCAGCTTCTTGCCCACCAGATCATCCGGCCCCTTGGCAGGGCTTCGACTCATGACCTGACGCATTCCCGCCATGCCGTAGCCAACACCGACCAGTCCCGCTTCAGCCGGCAACTGGTTCAACAGATCGTTGGCTGCATCGGATCTCAACAGAGCGGCGGCCTGATCAATATTGTCGACCAGGTAAGGTGCATAGAGCGCACCGAAGTCCGGTACCCGGTTGGAAATCTCGGCAATGGTGAGGAATGCCATATCCAGCGCACCGGTTTGCAGTTGCTGCACCATCTGGGCTTCGTTGCCCAGCTGCTGCGCCGGAAAGATCGAAATACTGTGCTCGCCACCTGACTGTTCCTTTACCTCATCGGCAAAGGCAACGGCAGCCTGCGTCCATTTATGTGACGGAGGCGTAATCAAGCCAAGGCGGAAGTCGCGTGCCTGAGCCGGCAGTGCCATCGCCAGAGCCAGTGCACCGGTCATGACAGGAGTGAGTAAGCATTTGATAGACATAGATAAACTCCAATGTTTTATTATTCTGGTCAGGACTGCGCCGAAGCGAAGACCCCGCCTCAGGTCAGAGCAGTCAGAAAGCGTTCATTAAGCTGGCGATCGTGATAGAAAATCGCTTTGCCAAGCATATCGGCGTCCCAGGTGATCGGCTCATGATCCGGGTAGAAATAATCCCCGCCACAGAATACCTCATTCCTATTGCCGGATGGATCAAAGAAATAGATTGTTTGACCATGGGTGATGCCGTGCCGGGTTGGGCCGATGTCAATCGAGGTATCGGTCATCGAGATCAGGTCCCCGGCCCGCAGCACATCCTGCCAGGTCTCCAGCAGGAAAGAGGCATGGTGGAATTTATTGGGCTCGGGGTGATCGATGAAAGCAATATCGTGCGCCTTCATACTGCAGGTCAGAAACTGTGCCACACGCTTGCCATCAGGGGTCACCACCTGCTCACACAGATCGAAGCCCAATACTTCTTTAAACAGCTCCAGCGTTTTGTCCAGCTCCGGGCCATACAGCAAGCAATGATCAAAGCGCTCGGCCTTCATGCCCTTGAGGTCTCGCGGCCAGGCTTCCGGGTTATGATTGCCCACGCCGTAGCGGCCGGTCTGCACCTTGTCGGCGAACAGCTCAAAGGTGTGGCCGGAAGGGGCCATAAAGCGGATACGGCGACCACAGCCTTCAAGCTCACCGGCCGGGATCTGGTCCACCTCACAACCGAAGGCGGTCAGTTCGCCGTGCAGCTGCTCCAGTACCGCTTCACTCACTACCTTGAACCCCATAAAATCCATCCCCGGCTGATCGGCTTCACGCAACACCACCGAAAATCGATCCACCTCGGTCCAGCCCTTGAGATACACGCGGCCCCGGCTGTCTCGATCCATTTCGATCAGCCCCATCAAGTCGCGGTAGTGAACCAGAGCCTCATCCAGATCCAGCACCCTGATTTGGACATGGCCTGGACGCATTACACCTTTTTTCATTGTGCTTACCTCATCATTATTATTGTATTGGGCTACCTGTTAACTGGCCGAAAACTTCTCGAAGTAGATGCTGGCATTCGCCATCTGACGCTGATCCAGCCAGTTCTTGACCGCTTCGACCATCGGCGGCGGGCCACACAGGTAAGCGTCGACCTCGCCATCGTTAAAGTGATGTTCTTCAAACAGGTCCGTCACCACCCCCTGTGAGCCCTGCCAGCCCTCACTGGGTTGCATGACGATGGTCTGAAAATCGAACCCGGGTATACCCTGCCTGTAGCGCTCCAGCCGCTCCAGTTCACACAGGTCTTCGGGGCGCGTCACGCCATAGAACAGTGTTACCGACTGGTTGATTCCGCCAGGGGCTGATTCCATCTGATCCAGCATCCCCAGAAAGGCCGCCAGTCCGGTTCCACCTGCCACCATAATCAATGGCCGCTTGACCTGTTGCAGATAAAAAGCCCCCAGCGGTGCTTTCAGTCGGATCCGGTCACCCGGCCGGGCACGCTCACGCAGGTAATTGCTCATCACTCCGTCCGGCAGTAAACGGATCAGAAGTTGCAACTGATTATTTTCATTGGGCTGACAGGCAAAAGAGTAAGACCGCCACTCGTCAGTACCCGGCACCTCAACATGGGCATACTGTCCGGGCAGGAAGTCCAGCTGCCCCATGCGCCCACGGGCATCCAGGTGCAGCGTTGCGGTGGAGTCAGACAGTACTTCCACTTTTGCCACAACGGCTTCAACCACTTCAGGTCCAGCACTGCTGCACAGCGAAGAGTCAAAGTCGAAGCGTACCGCACAGTCACTTTCGACCCGCATCTGGCAGGCCAGAATACCTCCTCTGGCCAGATCATCTTCACTGAGCGCATCCTCATCTACATATTCGAGGTCATATTGCCCCGACTGGCAGGTGCCCTTGCAGGAGGCGCAGACCCCTTCGCGACAATCAACCGGCAACGTCAGGCCGTGACGCAGGGCGGCATCGATCAGCATTTCACCGGGGTTGATCGAAATAAAATGGGTCCGTCCATCACTGAAGTTCAGTGCTACCTTATGCATACTACTCACCACTTCTTTCGGGGATCATGAGCACCTTGCGGTGCTCAGACATGGTAGAAATCCAGCACATGGCGGATTTTGTCATTCAACACGATGGAGCGCTTGCTGGTGATCTTCCAGCCATTACCCTCTTCACGCAGACGGTATTCCGCCCAGCCAAAGAAGCATTCGGCTTCGCCAAAGCGGTAGAAATGGGTGACCCAATTGACTCTGGCCTTCCACTGCCCATCTTCCTGCTGTTCCGCCTGCACATTGTTGATCAGGTGCACGGTGCGCGGCATCGGGGTACAGGCTGCACTTTTGCCGGTACGGATACGGAACACTCGGTCCTCTAGCCCGGCTCGATTCGGGTAATAGATCAGAGACATTTCACGCTTGGGGTCTGTGGTATACACATGCTCGCTATCCCATTGCGGCATATGAAACTCGGCACTCTCATCAAACGCTGCCAGGTATTCATCCCACTGCTGACGATCACAATATTCGGATGTGCGGTACAGGAACTGCTCGATGCTCTGGATAACATTACTCATTGCTTAACCCTCCTTCTTTGCCTTGGCTGCCAGACCTTCGAGCAGATAACGCTGCCACGCGGAATGCTGATTCACGTACAGGCCTTCCTGAGTAAACTCGGTACCGGTCAGCACCGGGCTGATGCCCAGTGCCTCGGTATTAACCGTGGGTTCTGCTGTCCAGTTCTCACAACCGCGCGAGATGTCATTCCAGCGCTCTGCACGCCCTTCAAAGCCGATCTGGGCTTCACGAAACTCGACCAGATCGTCCGGCGTTCCCATACCCGAGACATTAAAGAAGTCCTCGAACTGGCGGATACGGTTCTCACGGTCAGCATCCGATTCACCCTTCACGCCCAGGCAGAAACTGTGTACTTCCGTTTTGTTCCAGGCCACAGGGCGAATAACACGCAGCTGAGAGCTGATCTGATCCATGAAGAAGAGACTGGGATAGATGTTCAGGTTGCGCAGGCGATGCATCATCCACTCGGCACGTGCTTGACCATACTCTTCCACCAGTCGCGGCATCACCGAGGCATAGCCCGGTCGCACGTCAGGGTTGGGCATATCGCTGAACAGGATGGTGTGGCCATTCTTGAATGCAAACCAGCCGTCATCGGTTTCCTTGTCACCGGCACCCAGTTTGCTGTAGTCCAACGTTTTGCGGGCTTCATTGGACTTGGCGGCTTCCTGCTGCTGACGCTGCTGCACGGTAGCAACATAATTGAAGTGCACGGTACTGACATGGTAACCGTCCAAACCGTTTTCGTTCTGCAGCTTCCAGTTGCCGTCATAGGTGTAGGACGAAGCACCCGGCAGTACTTCAAGTTCGCCTGTGGGAGACTGGGCGGCCATCATGTCGAATCCGATCTTTGCATCACCCAAAAATTCTTCCAGCGACTGGGCCGACTCGGTATTCAGGTTGATAAAGACAAAGCCCTTGTAATTGCTGACCAGTGCCTTGCGCAGGCCGCGGGTAGACTTGTCAAAGTCCGCTGGGTACTCGTCAGGCGCCTTGACCTTGACCAGCTTGCCATCGGTCTTGTAGCACCAGGCATGGAATGGGCAGGTAAACGTGGACTGATTGCCCTTGCACACACGCGTAAGGGTTGCACCACGGTGCTGACAGGCGTTGAGCAGCGCATGAATTTCACCCTTGGCATCACGGGTGATGATCATCGGTTGACGGCCAGCCTTCATGGTGAAAAAGTCGTTGGGGTTGGCAACCTGGCTTTCGTGGCAGGCAAAAATCCAGGTGTTCTCAAAGATCAATTCCATCTCGAGATCGAACAGTTCTCGATCAGTGAAGATCTCACGAGCCACTCGGTAGGTCTTGTCATCAGGACGGTAGTCAAGCGCGGACTCAATCCTGTCGCGCCAGCTCTCAAGGGTCTGTTTGTTATTATTCATACTCAGGTCTCCTTTGGTGGCGAGCCAGTAACCACACCCGCCGTTTCTTTCGTCCTGTACATAAGACCAGAGCCGCGCACGGTGGAGCTATCCGCATTTTCGAGAAGATCTATCCTCTTTTCCCCTCCCTCGTCTGGTTGAATCCATTGCTGAAGCGCCAGCCGGCCAAACCTTGACCCCTTTGCACGCCGGGTGCTAGATTAAAAAGTGGTTCAAGCAATAACCCAACAGACCTGAATATTTATAATAATTAAAACTGGTTGTTCGATGCTGAATAAAAACTACGATTTGGGAAGTACTGGTCCCACAAAGATTATTGCGGATATTCGTGATGCGGGTGATGCCATATCCTGGATGTCCAATATATGCGGCCCACATGAGCTGAAAGTCCACAATGCAAATAAAATGCATTTCAGGCATATTGGTAATGTATTAAACTCGACGACAACGGCTATTGGTCATATTGAATACGGCACAGACGTTACCGTTAAAGTTGAAGATCTCAACAACAGTTATAGCATCAGCCTTCCGGTCAGCGGATTCCAGGAATTGGATACGGGTGATAATACGGTTCAGTCCAACGTAACCAGCGGTGTCATCATCTCCCCGGCCAATGCCTGCGAGCTGCGAATCAGTGGCAACTGCCGCAAAACTCTGGTACGAATTTCCCGCCAGGCCATGGAGCTCGGCCTGGAATCCCTGATTGGGGAAAGTATCAGCAAGCCCTTGATCTTTGAGTCAAAAATGGATGCGAACATCGGTGCATCCAGTGCCTGGTGGCGTACCATTCACTATATTGAAAGCGAGCTGTCCAACCCTGATAGCCTGTATAACAGCCCTGCCTTTATTCGTGACATCGAGCAAGCCCTGATCAAAGGCATTCTGACCTCACAACCGCACAACTATTCAGATGAAATCAAGCGTGCGGTTCACAGCAAACTCCCCTCTTACCTGATTAAAACCATTGACTACCTTAAGTTGAATGCTCGCAACGAAATACATATTGATGATATTGAGTGGATATCAGGTGTTTCACGAAACAAGTTATATTCTGATTTCAAACGCTATATCGGTGTTCCACCCACTGCCTATTTGAAACGCATCCGAATGGAAGGTGTTCGTACCGATATTATTAGATGCACAGGTGAAGAGAGCATTTCCACTCTGGCATTCAGTTGGGGCTTCAATCATTTGGGACGCTTTTCAACTGAATACAGAAAAATGTTCGGTGAAACGCCATCCGAAACTCAGGCCAAGGCCCGGTTCAACCTCTGAACAGAGGCAACCCGGCCAGGTCCGCCTATCCCAATACGGTATCCAACACCAGCATGGCCGCGAAACCGCCCATCAGGCCAAGCGTGGCCGGTGTCTGATGGCCGTTGCGGTGAGTTTCGGGAATGACCTCATGTGATACCACAAAAATCATGGCCCCTGCAGCAAGCCCCAGCCCAACCGGATAGGCCAGAGGCAAACCCCCCGCTATACCGATACCCAGGAACGCTCCCAGCAGCTCCATTAAGCCTGTACCCGAGGCGACAATGGCAGCCATCACGGGACTCAACATGGCCGCTCTGAGCGCCAAGGCAACCGCCAACCCTTCGGGAACATTCTGGAACAGAATAGCCATTGTCAGTGGCATACCCACACTCAAGTCGTTGTCGGCAAAACTGACCCCGATCGCCATCCCTTCGGGCAGGTTATGCAGTGCAATGGCCAGAAAGAACAGCCAGACTCGGCCTATTCGCTCGCACCCCGGACCACAGGGCCCCTCGTTCTCGTGTTCATGCGGCGTGAACTTGTCCAGCCCCAGCATCAGCAACACACCCAACCCCATACCGGTAATCACGACTGCAGCCGCAATATACTCCACACTGACCAGGCGCTCAGCAGCCTCAATACCCGGCAGAATCAGCGAAAATGCACTGGCCGCCAGCATCATACCCGCGGCGAACCCCAGCATGGTATCCTGCGTTCTGGCCTTTATATCCCGCAGCAGCAACGCAAGGCTTGCCCCCACAGCAGTCGAGACAAAGCCCCCCAGTCCGCCCAGCATGGCATTACCAAAACGCTCTCCGCCGCCATTTTGAATTTCAACAAGGCTGTTCTGTAACAGCAGCAAGAGTACAGCCACCACCGCAACCGCCATCCCGATGGCTGCCGTGCGGTGCTGGCGTATCTCTCGCCACAGTACATCCTTGAACGAATAGTCGGGCGCCTGAACCTGATCCATGACAACAGCTCCAATCATGTGGGTATGTCACTTTATCTTAGCGCCACGCAACACACAGCGTCTAATCACCACTGACTATGCAGTTGATCGCTGAAAGCAATAGTTGAACTAAACCGCTTCGCAGTAGCTCCCTACTGACCGCCCCCCCGCAGGGTGATCGTCACCAGGTGCTATCCCGTTGCTCCGGAACACAATTTACAGCGACGTTAGGGCTGATCATAGTGACCACCAATAGCAAAGATATAAATGGACTTTTCGTCAAACCGAAATATCAAACGATCTCTTTGTGATATCCGCTTGGACCAGAGGCCAGAGAGGTTGTGCTTAAGTGGTTCAGGCTTCCCCAATCCTGAAGCAGGATCGTTTGAACGCAGCATTTCCTTGAGTAATTTACACAAAGCCTTGTGCAATTGTTTGTCCTTCTCGCGCATAGTTTCATACGCTTCCCAGGTGTTGCCTTCAAATACCAGTGATCTCATTCATTTGCTCTTCAGTCGGTATATAGCCTTTGTCGCGGTTGTGGGTTTCCAGAGAGTGGGCAATCTGTTGCATGAGGCTCTGGTTTTGGAGAACATGAAGCGTTTCTTGTTCTCTCTCCCAGTCATCGGCGCTCATTACAACGAAAGCCTCTCCGGCTCGTCGAGTTACCTTGAGTGGCTCATGTCTGCTAACCACTTGTTCTACAAAGCCTTTCAGGTTGTCTCTAAATTTGTTTACACTGATCGTGTCCATAACTGCACCTTCATGTACGGAGTTTCCGTACCAGTATATGTCAAGCGTCCTAACAAGGCCAAGGCAGCAGAACGTGTAGTTCCCCAATAAAAAAGAACCCCGCCAGTGGCGGGGTAAAAGCTACAGTCAACGAGAGTTAAAACGATGTTGCATTGGCTGGGGCGCTAACGCCCCAGCTTCTTGGCCGACTGGCCACCGATACCGAAATGCTGTTTCGGCATCTCGGTAATGATGACCCGGACATTGGCCTCGGGCGAGTCGAGTGAGCGAGCAATCGCGCTGGTCACTTCCGCGATCAGCTGCTCTTTCTGCTCATCCGAGCGCCCTTCCATGATATGGATTTGTGCTACCGGCATGGTGGCCTCCTCAGACGAACTTGCCGCTCAGAGTACCCAGACCCTGATAGCGTACGGTGAAGGCGTCACCCTTGTTCACCTGCACCGCTGCGGTGATCGCACCGATCATGATGAAGCTGCCCGCGGGCAGACTTTCGCCACGGTCGGCCATCATGTTGGCGAGCATGGCAACGGAAGCCGCCGGATGACCCAGTACGGCAGCGCCGGCACCGGTCTGAACCACTTCACCGTTGATCTCCATGACCACACCGATGTTCTTCAGGTCCACATCGGCGATGTCGGCCATGCGGCCGCCGGTGACGAAGCGGCTGGAAGAGGAGTTGTCGGCAATCACGCTCTTGAGGTCGAACTTGAAATCCTTGTAGCGCGAGTCGATCACTTCAACGGCCGGCATGACGAAATCGGTTGCGCGCAGCACATCACCGATGTGGACGCCCGGGCCTTTCAGTTCGTGTTTCAGTACAAACGCCAATTCAGCCTCGATCTTCGGATGGATCAGCTCATCGTGCTTAATCTCGCCACCCTCAGGTACGCTAAAGTAGTCGGCCAGGAAGCCGTAGCAGGGCTGCTCGACACCCATCTGCGCCATCTTGGCCCAAGAGGTCAGGCCCATCTTCATGCCAACGATCTTGTGGCCACGCTCTTCCTTGCGGCGACGAATTTCCCACTGGATGTCGAAGGCATCCTTGTAGGTCATTTCAGGATAATCGTCCGTGATCTTGGTGATCTCATAGGCTTCCAGCTCGGCGTTTTCACAGTGAATCGCCAGCTCTTCAATCTGTGCCGGTGTCAGTTTGTTCTCGTATACTTCAGCCATTAGATCAACCCCTTCTCTTTCGCCATGGTCAGTGCCAGGTCTTCAATCATGT
>ERZ1673962.800-NODE-800-length-18528-cov-19.722839_pt1 | contig 18528 bp, 20 predicted proteins | sample MGYA00580188_ERZ1673962 | MGnify/ENA primary metagenome ERZ1673962 (study PRJEB41334, sample SAMN05608104) | rock metagenome | biome: terrestrial subsurface; feature: shale formation; material: shale | place: USA: Pennsylvania ... | reverse complement strand
GCCCGCTGGTAGGCCAGCGTCTTGCCGACGCGCCGGGCCTCGGCCTGCACCTGCAACTCCGCGTAGCGCCTGCGCTCCTCCTCGCTGCGGGCCTCGATACCCAGCGCCGTGAGCGGATCGAGCTGGGGCGAATAGACCCCGAGCGGCCCCTGCATCAGCTGCCGGTAACGCGCCCACTCCTCGGGCTGAAGCCCCCACTCCCGCGCCCGCCTCTCGTCGAGCGCGGCATCGGCGCCCGGCTGCACCTGGGCGGGCACCATGCGCGAGTTCGTCACCGGGGCCGGCTGGGCGGATGCGCCGAAAGCGGCGAACAGGACGACGGCGGCGAGCAACGGCCGCAAGTTCATGGCGACCTCCTACGGCACCGCGACGCGCTGCGTCTGGCCGTTCACCTGGAACACGCCCGCCTGCGCCTCGATGGACTGCAGTTGCCAGCCGCCCTCGGCATCGCCCTCGCGCAGCAGCCGGGCGCCCGCGAGCGAGGCCGCGGCGGTAGAGGTGATCGACAGAAAGCGCTCGCCTCCCCGCAGCTCCACGCCGAGCACCCGGAACGGCGGCTCCGGCACCTTGGGCTTCGTCGCAACCGGAGTGTGCGGGCGAGCGGCGGATGCCACCTGCCGGGTTTTCTCCAGGCGGGTTTCGATTGCGTTCACGCGCGCCAGCAGCGTCTGCAGGTCGACGGCCAAGGCCCTCGCCTCATCGGCCTCTTCGAGGCGCGTCATCCGTTCGTCCAGCGCCTGCCGCGCGGTGGCGAATTCGGCCTGGCCGATCGGCGCCGGCCGGCGCTTGTCCGCATCGGCCTGTCGTTCGAGATCGGCCACGCGCAGGCCCAGCGCCTTGACCTGCGCATCCTGTGCGCTGCTCTGGGTCTGTTCGGCGAGCCGAGACAGGCCGACGCTGTTGATGAGTGCCACGGCACTGATGAGCAGCAGCCAGAAGGCCGCGGCGATCTTGAGCCAGCGCGTGCGGGAATTGCGCTCGGATGGCGCTTGGGGAAAGGTCATGGCTGCATCTCCTCGGGCCGGTCGGCGTCCGGCACGGGCGTGGCGGTGCCGGGCGGGTTGGCGGAAAGGAAGGTGGAAGCACCGTGCCGGCTGAAGCAGACCTGGCGGGTCAAGTCATCGACCGACAGCTCCCAGGCGGGGCCGGCAAGGGTCAGCAAGGCATCGCGCAGCATCAGCGGACCCAGGCGCAGGTGTGCGGCGGGCAGCGGCAGCGCGTACAGCGTGGCGGCCTCGGCCGCGTCGCAGAGCCGGTAGCCCGAGCGCAGGAGCACATGGCGCATGGCGTCGCCCACGCTGGCATCGAGCATGGGCGGAATCGAGACCTCCACCGCCTGCTGCAAGAGATCACGCTGCGCGGGCTCCGGCACCAGCTCGACCAGGGTGTAGCGGCCGTAGCGGGCCACGGGCACCAGTCGCTGCCCCGAAGCTGGCTCGTCGGGCGGCGCTTCTATATGGTCAGGGGTGGCCGGCGTCGTCGTGCAGCCGGACAGCAGGCCGCTGAGCACGGCGAAGATGCAGAGGAAACGAGGCAGAGACGGCAGCATGTGGCACCCCATGGCGATGAGATGCCTTCACCATTGCAGAACCGTGCTGCGCGGGATGCCGGAAATCCGAAACGCGCGGCGCCCCGTTTCCGAGGGAAGTCAGGATGGGTTCGACCCCGTCATTTCGCCGGTGGCGATGGCCCTCGGGTTAGCCGTTGAAGACGCCGCCTGGTCCGGCAAGTGCGGCCGCACCCATTCGATTCGCTCGATGAACCGGCGACATCAGCGGGAGGCCGTAAACCCCAGGATGAACAGCAGCACCCGGGTCGAAGCGGGGGCGCCGACAGCGGACGCCCAGGTGTTCGTAGGATCCCTACACCGGCGAGGTGCTGGGCGGCCGCAAGTGGGGTGCCCTGGCCCAGGGGGTGAATCTCATGCCCTTCATCTATCGCCTGCACTACTCGCTGACCCTGGAAACGGTGGGGCAGTATTTCATGGGCATCGTGGCGCTCGCGTGGACGCAGGACTGCTTCGTCGGGATCTGTCTCATCTTCCCGGCGCCTGCGCGCCACACGAGGAGCAAACGGTGGCTCGGCCGCTGGTGGCCAGCGTGGAAGGTGCGTTGGCCAGGCAGGTCGTACAAGCCGAGTTTCTACCTGCACCGCGCTGGCGGCTTGTGGCCGTGGGCAATTCACTTGGCGCGAGGGACCGCAGCGACGGCCGTCTACCTGCGACCGGCCTCGCGCACGAGATAGCGGTCGAAATACATCACGCTGTCGGCTTTGGACCACACGCCGACACGGCCGGAAAATGGTGCCGGCAACTCGTGTTCCAGCTGGCGCTGCCCGTTGAGCCAGCCCTCGACCCGGCGATCCGCGGCCACCAGCTTCAGCGAGTGCCACGGCCCGGTCGGCGTCGGCGTGTTGCGCACCCATTGCACCGAGGAGCGCTTTCCCTGCTCGTACTTGAACAGCACGAGGTTGTCTTCGAGGCAGTTGGCGCGCAGCACCAGGTAGTCGCCGTTGGGCTTGAGGTCGAAGACGATGCCGGCGGCCTGATCGATGCGCCCGGCCACGCACTTGAAGGCGAGTTCGATCTCGCCGCTCCGGAAGTCCTCGATGCCCTGGGCCACGGCCAGCGGAAAGTAGGCGTAGGCCTGGACGTTGTCGAGGAACTCGGCGTAGCGCTCGCCGTACAGCGCGCGCGCCTTGTCGGCGAGCCCCGCAGCCGCCTGGCCGCGCGCCCAGCCGCGGCCGTCCACCACCAGCACGCGCCGTTCGCCATCGACGCCCGTGAGCCACTGCCCCACCGCAGGGACGATGCTCTTCGGTTCCGCGCCAACGGTCTCGGCCTCGAAGTCGAAGCGCAGCGTGCCGTCGGCCTGCCTCACCGGCCCTGTCGGCCTGGGGACGGCCGGCGCGGGCGCGGCACCGGTTTGTGGCAGGTACTCCGGCTGCGCGGGCGGCGCCTCGCCGATCAGGAAGCGGAAAGCCGCCCAAGTACCGGCGGCGGCCAGCAGCAGGAAGCCGGTGACGAGCAGCAGATTGCGTCGCGTGCGGGTCATGGCGGCGGTCTCCTACCGGCTCGTCGGCTCGACGCGGTAATCGTCGAAATACACCACGCTGTCGGCCTTGGACCACAGGCCGACGCGGCCCGAGACCGGCTTGGGCAGTTCATGGGTGAGCAAGAGCTTCCCATTCATCCAGCCTTCGACTTGCTTGCCTTTGACCGTCAGCTTCAGCTCGTGCCACTGGCCGCTGGGCGTCGGCGTGTTGCGTATCCATTTCACCGACGAGCGCTTGCCCTTCACGTACTGCCACAGCACCAGGTTGTCTTCGAGCGGGTTGGCGCGCAGCGTCAGATAGTCGCCGTTGGGCTGGACGTTGAAGAGAATGCCGGCGGCTTGGTCGATGCGCCCGTCCACGCCCTTGAAGCGCACCGTGATCGTGCCTTCGCGGAAATCCGCCACCTCGTTCATCACCGCGATGGGGAAGTAGGCGTAGGACTGGACGTTGTCGAGGAACTCGGCGTAGCGCTCGCCGTAAAGCGCCCGCGCCTTGTCGGCCAGCCCCGCCGAGGTCTGGCCGCGTGCCCACTTGGTGCCGTTGACCGACAGGCCTTTGTTGCCGGCGTCTTCGACGATCACCCAGTTGCCCACGGCGGCGGCGAAGGACTTGGGCTCGGCGCCGACCGTCTCGTTGTCGAAGCCTTGCACCGTCGGCGCGGCGAGGGCCGGAACCGCCAGGGCGGCAAACAGCAGGGAAGCGAGGAAACGCGATTTCATGAGGATTCTCCTTGGATCGAACGAAGATGGATCGGCAGACGCCGCGCCCGCGCGTGGCGCCAGAACGTGAGCAGGATCAGGGCGGGCAGCAGGGCGTAGAACCACAGTTCCGCCGGCCGCGCATCGGCCACCAGCGGATGCCCCGGATACGGCGGTGTCTCGACGGGCGTCACCTGCACGCCGGCCAGTTCATGCAGCAGCGGCAGGATTTCGCGCGGGCTGTTGGAGCGGCTCGTGGCATTGCGCCCTGCATATTCGTAGATGATGCGGCCGTAGCCTTCGTCCCCGGCGGCGCCGAAGACCCCCGCCTTGCCGGTCTCCATCCAGCGCACCGTGAGACCGGGCACCAGGCGCTTGAGCTTCGCCAGCACGTTGCGCTGGTACTCCTGCGCCCGGCTGTCCTCGGGCGCGAGGTAGAGCGAGATGGCGAGTCCCCGGTCCATGCGGGCGAGCGCCGCCTCGTCGGCGGGGTTGAAGCTGTTGCGCCGGTCCTCGCTGACATCGAGCGACAAGTTCAGCATGGATGTCGCCGCCAGCAGCAGGACCAGCACGGCGGCGCCCGCCGCGCCGCGCTTGAAGCGGGCGCTTCGAGAAAGCCCCGGCGGCAGGATGAGGGCGGCCAGTGCCGCGAGCCCCAGCCCGAGCCCCGCCAGGCTCAGACCATGGGCCGCCGGCAGCAGGCCGCGCTCGAACTGCTTGAGGGCCTGGGTCGGCGAAATCTCGCCCAGGGTCTTGAGCCATTCCGGGCCGGTGGCGGCGGCGAAATCGAGCACCCAGAAGCCCAGCGTGAAGGCGAGTGTGACGATGGCGGCGGTGGCCGCCGACTCGGCGAGCGCCGCCGCGAAGAAGGCGATGCCCGCCACCGCCAGCGCATAGAGCGCATGACCGAGGAAGAGATTGGCGGTCTCGGCCGGCGCGAGATGGCCACCCGCGACCTGCCAGAAGACGAGCGCCGAGAGGGGCACGGCGAGGCTCAGGCTCCAGGCCGCGCACACCGCGGCGAGCTTGACCGCCACCAGCGCGGCCGGCGAGAGCGGCCATTGCAGGGCGAGCTTCAACGCGCCGCTCTCCTTGTCCTGGCCCAGGGCGCGGATGGCGACGAAGGGAAACAGCAGCGTGGTGCCCAGATAGAAGGCGCCCAGCGTCGGCACCAGGATGCCGTCCAGCGGCGTCATGCCGCGGGCCATTTCCGGGAATTGCATCGCCGTGCGGCTCGCCTCGCCGAACAGGCGCACCGCCTCGACAAAGCCGTAGCCGGCGAGCGGTGCCAGCAGGAACAGCATGGCCCACCAGGCGCGGCCGGCGAACAGGCGGCGCAGTTCGTGGGCGAAGACGGCCGCCAGGCGTCCGAATTGCCGTCCCGCCGGCGCCGACTTTTGTGCGGCTACGCCGCATCCCTCGCTTCGCTCGGGACCGCCGCTTCGCGGCGTCCTGCGCCCTGCGGACTGGTCAGTGCGTGAGTCCAAGAAACACCTCCTCCAGATCGGCGTGGGCCGCGCCCGCCTGGGCCGCCAGGTCCGCGAGGGTGCCCAGCCCCAGGCGGCGGCCGGCGTCGAGCAGCAGCAGGCGGTCGCAGATGCGCTCGGCGTCCTTCAGTTGATGGATGGACAGGATCAGTGCGCGCTCGGCCGCCACTTCGCGCAGCAGGTCCATGACATGCAGGGTCTGGCGCAGGTCGAAGCCGTCGAAGGGCTCGTCCAGGATCAGGATGGGCTGGGGCGTGAGCAACGCCAGCGCCAGCAGCAGCCGGCGGCGATAGCCCTTGGAAAGTTCGGAGACCCGTTTGGCCAGCACCGGCTTGAGCTCCAGCCGGCGGACCACCGTCGCCTCCCGCTCCGCGCCCAGGCCGTGCAGCTCGCGGAAGAGCCCGGTGGCGCGCCAGACCGGCTGGTCGCTCCACGGCGCGATGCCGTCGGGCAGGTAGAACATCGCCTCCCGCCGGCGCGCCGCCGGCAGCGGCGTGCCGTCGAGACTGACTTCGCCGCCGTCGGCGGGCAGCAGGCCCACCAGGCATTCCATCAGCGTCGTCTTGCCGGCGCCGTTGGGGCCGATGATGCCGAGAATCTCGCCGGGCGAAAGATCGAAGTCCACGCCGTCGAGCACGGTGGCCTCGCCGTAGCGTTTGATCATCCCGCGCACCGACAGCAAGGGCGCCGCCTGGGTCATTTCACGTTCACCTTGCCCGAGACCGGATCGACCTTGAGTTTCACTTCCTTGCCCTGGGCATCGAGGGCCTCGATCTCGTAGACGCCGTCCTCGAATTCGAGCTCGACGATGGTCTTGTGACCGGCCTCCTCGACCCCCTTGATGATCTCCGACAAGGGCTTGGCATTGGCGGGGGGGCGTTCGTCGCCGAACCAGCCGGCCAGGGCGACAGCAGGCACGGTAATGAGGACGGTGAGTGCAATGAGAGCGTGACGGGTTTTCATGGATATTTCCTTTCAGTTGGATGGATGGGGAAGATCATCAGCGCCGGGTATCCTTGGGCAGCACGCGCAGGCGATGGCCCTTGTCCTCGGACACCAGCACGCGCGACATGCTGTCGTCGAACTCCACGTCCAGCGGCTGGTTGAAGCGGGCGGAGGCGGCCGTGCCATCGGCGAATCCGGCTTCGCCCGCACCGGCCAGGGTGGCGACCGCGCCGTCGGGGGTGACCAGGCGCAGGCGATTGTTGTTGCGGTCGGCCACGACGACGGCGCCATTGGGCAGTGGCGCGACGCCGGTCGGGTTGTCGAACCGCGCCGTGGCAGCCGGGCCATCGGCGTAGCCTGCCTTGCCGGCGCCGTTGGGGCCGATGATGCCGAGAATCTCGCCGGGCGAAAGATCGAAGTCCACGCCGTCGAGCACGGTGGCCTCGCCGTAGCGTTTGATCATCCCGCGCACCGACAGCAAGGGCGCCGCCTGGGTCATTTCACGTTCACCTTGCCCGAGACCGGATCGACCTTGAGTTTCACTTCCTTGCCCTGGGCATCGAGGGCCTCGATCTCGTAGACGCCGTCCTCGAATTCGAGCTCGACGATGGTCTTGTGACCGGCCTCCTCGACCCCCTTGATGATCTCCGACAAGGGCTTGGCATTGGCGGGGGGGCGTTCGTCGCCGAACCAGCCGGCCAGGGCGACAGCAGGCACGGTAATGAGGACGGTGAGTGCAATGAGAGCGTGACGGGTTTTCATGGATATTTCCTTTCAGTTGGATGGATGGGGAAGATCATCAGCGCCGGGTATCCTTGGGCAGCACGCGCAGGCGATGGCCCTTGTCCTCGGACACCAGCACGCGCGACATGCTGTCGTCGAACTCCACGTCCAGCGGCTGGTTGAAGCGGGCGGAGGCGGCCGTGCCATCGGCGAATCCGGCTTCGCCCGCACCGGCCAGGGTGGCGACCGCGCCGTCGGGGGTGACCAGGCGCAGGCGATTGTTGTTGCGGTCGGCCACGACGACGGCGCCATTGGGCAGTGGCGCGACGCCGGTCGGGTTGTCGAACCGCGCCGTGGCAGCCGGGCCATCGGCGTAGCCTGCCTTGCCGGCGCCCGCAACCGTCGTCACCTCGCCCGCGGGCGTCACCCGGCGGACGGCATGGTTCAGCTGGTCGGGCACCCACAGGCGCCCCTGACCGTCGATGCGCACGTTGTAGGGCTGGTTGAAACGCGCCGTGGCGCGCTGGCCGTCGGCGAAGCCGGGTGCGCCGTTGCCGGCGAGCGTGTCCACCTTGTCCAGCACGAGATCGATGCGGCGGATGGCGTGGTTGAGGTAGTCCGCAACATAGAGCGTGGTCTGCGCGGCATCCAGGGCGACACCGTAGGGCTGGTTGAAGCGCGCCGATTTCAGGTCGCCATCGACGAAGCCGGCCGAATCGCCGCCCGCCAGCGTGATGACCGTGCCGTCCGGCCTGATCTTGCGGATGCGATGATTGTTGCGGTCGGCGACATAGACGGCCCCGCTACGCTCGACCGCAACGGCGATGGGTTCGTTGAACCGGGCCGCGTGGGCGGGGCCGTCGGCAAAGCCGGCCTTGCCCGTTCCCGCCACGGTGGCCACCGTGCCGCCGGATCTCAGCACCCGCACCTGATGGTTGCCGCGGTCGGCGAAATAGAGGCTGCCGTCATTGGCGTATGACAGGCCATGCGGCCGGTTGACGCGGCCCGGCGAGCCGTCCGCCGCGCCCGGCTGGCCGTCTCCAGCCAGGGTCCGGACCTCGGGAAACGGCAGAGTCTTGGGGAAAACCGATGCTTCAGGCTCGGCGCCGGCCGCGACGCCGCCGACAGTGAGCGCGGCCACGATGGCCGCAACGAGATACTTCATGGTGTGGTTCCTTCTGGATGTGAGAGGGTTCTTTCGCGGGGCAATGCGATTCGGAAGACGCTGCCCTTGCCCGGCGCGCTGTCGGCCTCGATGCGCCCGCCGTGGGCCTCCACCGCCCAGCGCGCGATGGCCAAGCCCAGTCCGAAACCGCCGCGGCGGTCTCCGTCCTGCCGGCCGCGGGCGGCATCGACCCGGTAGAACCGGTCGAAGAGATGCGGCAGGTGCTCCGCCGGAATGCCCGGTCCCTGGTCCGCCACGGTGATTTCGGCGAGGTCGGCATGCGTGCGGCACGCGATGGCCACCACGGCGTCCGGCGGGCTGTGCTTGATGGCGTTGTCCAGCAGGTTGACGACGGCCTGGCGCAGCATCGTCCAGTCGCCCGAAACCGGAACCGGGCTATCGGGCAGGTCGAGATCGATGCATACGCGCCCCTCCTCGGCCAGCACGCCGAGGAAGCCGGCAGCATCCCGGATGAGCTCGCGCAGGTCGATCGATTCGCGCTTTATCGCCGTTCGCCGGCCTTCGGCCCGGGTGAGTTCGAGCAGCATGGTGGTCAGAAGGGTGAGCCGGTCCACTTCTTCCAGCATGGTGCCGATGATGTTGCGGTACTCGGCTTCGGAGTGCGGCTCGCGCAGACCCACCTCGCCCACGCTGCGAATCACCGTCAGCGGCGTGCGCAGCTCGTGGGAGGCATCGGCGGTGAAACGCCCGAGCTCTCCGAAGGCCGCCTCCAGCCGGGCCAGCAGCGCATTGAAGCTCACGGCAAGCCGCCCCGGCTCGTCGAACGGGTTGTCCACGGGAAGCCGCGCATCCAGCCGGCCGGCGTGGATGGCCTCGGCCTCCTCGGCCATGCGGTGGATGGGCGCGAGTCCCCGCCCCGCGAGCCAATAGCCGCCCGCAGCCGCCGCCAGCAGGGCGAGTGGCAGACCGCCGGCCATCACCCACAGGACGACCACGAGGCCGCGCGCGAAGTCGTCCTCGCGCAGCGCGGCACGCATCAGCAGCATTTCACCTTCGAGGGAGACGCGGCGCTGCAGCAGTCGCAGGTGCACCTCGCCGGGAAGTTCCAGCGAGCGCAGCCCCGTCCAGGCCGTGTCGGGCGGCAGGACGGGCGTTTCCCCCGAGTCGGTCGCCGCGTCCTGGCGGCGCAGGGCGAGCGTGCCGTCGGCGCGCCAGACATCGAGCCAGGACACGTTGCGCAGCCGCTGGCCCTCGCCGCGCTGGTCCTCTTCATGTTCCGGCCCGTGGACGCGGCGCCAGGCCAGGCGGCCACCGGCATCGCGCGCGATGCTGCGCTCGGCGATCTCCAGTTCCTGGTCCAGCCGGTGATCCAGCTCCGCGGCGAAGCGGTCACGGATCAGCAAATAGACGGCCAGCGCATAGGCCAGCAGCATGGCGCCGAACACCAGCGCGAAGGCGGCGGTGAGCCGGGAGCGCAGGGTCAGCCGACGCCAAGCCATGATCACGGCGCCTGCTCCTGGAGCACGAAACCGACCCCGCGCACCGTGTGGATCAGCGGATGTCCGTGACCATTGTCGATCTTGCGGCGCAGCCGGGCGATGTGCACGTCGATGACGTTGTCCAGCGGCGTGGCGCGCGCCACTTCGCGCCAGACGTCGCGCGCGAGCATCTCGCGCGACACCACGCGGCCCTGGTGCAGCAGCAGATAGTCGAGCAGTTCGTATTCGTGCGCGGTGAGTTCCACGTCCCGCCCGCCGCGCGCCACACGGCGCGTGACCCGGTCCACCTCCAGGTCCGCCACGGCGAAGCGCAGCACGTCCTGGGCCCGCCCGCGCCGCAGCAGCGCCCGGATGCGCGCCAGCAGCTCCTCGAAGGCGAAGGGCTTGACGAGGTAGTCGTCGGCGCCGAGGTCAAGGCCGCGGATGCGGTCCTCCACCGTGTCCCGCGCCGAGAGGATGATCACCGGTGTTGCCAGCCCCCGGCTGCGCAGCGTGCGCAGGATCTCCAGGCCGTCGCGGCCGGGCAGCATGAGATCGAGGATGAGCAGGTCGAACACCTGCGACGAGACGAGAAAGAAGCCGTCCTCCCCGGTGGCCGCCACCGTCACGTCGAAGCGCTCGGCCTCCAGCCCGTGCTTGACGGACTGGGCGACTTTCGACTGGTCTTCGATGATCAGGATGCGCATGACAGACGTTTGCGGACGGATGCCGTCAATCTATGGCCTGCCATGCGCCCGGTCTACTGAAGTGTTTCTGACTTTTCCTTCAGGATCGGGGGCGGCGCGGAGCGGCCTCACGGCGCCGCCTCCCCATGCCGCCGGAAGGCGTGCCAGAGCGCGAGGTCGTAGGCGATCTTGAGCACGCCGCAGGCCACCAGCGGCGCGGCCAGCCAGCCGACGGAGAACAGGGCGCCGCCGATGGCAGGGCTCGCCGCGGCAGCGAGGCTCCTTGGCACGGCGGTGAAGCTCGCCGCGGCGGCGCGCTCGGCCGGCGTGACCACCGCCATGACGAAGGCCGAGCGCGTCGGCACATCCATCTGCGAGAGTGCGCTGCGCAGGAACAGCAGCGCGAGCGCCACCGGCAGGCTGTCGGCGAAGGCGGCGAGGATCAGACAGACGCTCGACGGGATGTGGGTGAACACCATCGTGTTGATCAGGCCAATGCGGCGCGCCGCCCAGGGAGCGGCGAGCTGGGAGCCGGCCGACAGCAGCCCGGCCCAGAAGAAGAACTGGCCGGCGGCAACAAGCGAAAGGTCGAAACGCTCGAACAGCCAGAGCGCGAGCAAGGTATTGACGATCAACCCTCCGGCTAAGGCATCGACCGAGAACAGCGCCGCCAGTTTGATCACGATGCCGCGTGAAGGCCCCAGGGGCGCGGGCGCCGCCGCCTGCTCATGCACGTGGTGGTCCGGCAAGGCGCGATACAGGACGAAGATCGCGACGCCGGTCAGCCCGTAGGCGACGAACATGAGGCGCAGCGCGTCGAGCTGCGCCAGGCCCGCAGCCGTCAGGGCGTGCGGGATGGCCGTCGCCAGCGAGCCGGCCGCGGCGCACAAGGCGCCGACGAAGGTGTAGCGCGCGAAGAGGAAGGTGCGCGCCTCGCCCTGCGCCGACTCCGCCAGCCGCGCATGCTCCAGCGGCAGGAAGACGCTGACGTCGCCGGCACTGGGGTTCATCGTGCCGACGAAGGCGACGAGCAGCAGCGGCCAGAAGTCGCCAACGCCACCCAGGCCGGCCAGCAGCAGGCCGGTCAGGCACATCAGTCCGGCGGCAGCGAGCAACAGGCGGCGCTGCGGGAAGCGATGGCCCCACTGACCGACCGCCAGGGTCGCCAGCGCCGAGCCGAAGAGCGTCGCGGTGCTGATCAGCCCGACTTCCCACGTGCCCAGCCCCAGGGCGAGCAGATAGACCGGCAGCAGGATGGCGATGAAGCCGTCGGTGAAGGCCCGCAGGGCGCGACCGATCAGCAGCAGGCGCGCCTCGGGCGCAGCTCCGGCGGGCAGCAGCATCACTTCAAGCCAAGCAGGCGGGCGACCTTCTTCAGCGGTGTGTCCGCGCACCAGGCGTAGAGCGCGTCGTACATCACCATGCCTGCATTCAGCATCTCGTGGTCATCCTCGAAATTGAGGGAGAGCCCTTTCGAGATCGCCAGAAGCCCGGCCGCTTCCTTCGCGAGCTGGGGCTGGCCGCAATCGGCGGCGCGCACGATGAGCGCCAGCTTGTTCAGGGCCGGGTCGTCGAGTTCGTATTTGTCGATGAAGGCATCGAAGCTGCAGCGGTCGCCATGGTGGCCGAGCTCGACATTCGGCACGTCATAGGGAATCGCGCCGGTGTCGACGGCGACCTTCAGGACCTCGCCAGCCGGCACGTAGAGGAACTCGGGGGCCTCGTCGATGAAGCGCGTTACCAGCCAGGGGCAGGCGATACGGTCGATCTTGGGGCGTTCGCGGGTGACCCATTTCATCGGGGTCGTCTCCTGTTCAGAAGCCGTCGGCTTCGCTTTCCTGATAGGCCTGATAGGCGTTGCGGCCGTTCAGCTCCTTGAAGTTGGCCAGCGATTGCCAGGCCGAGGCGTCGAAGCCCGACTTCGCCGATTCAATGTCGGTGCCTTTCTTCACCGCATCGTCCATGTGGCGTTTGATGCGTGCCAGGTAGTCGCGGGTTGGATGCTCGAAGGCGGCGAGCGGCGCGGGCTCGCCATGCCCGGGCACGAAGATGGCGCCGTCCAGGGCGCGCAGCGCATCGAAGGCTTCCAGCCAGCCCTTGACGCTGCCATCCGGAATCAGGGCCGGCACTCGGCCGCCGTACAGGATGTCGCCGGCAAACACGGTGCGGTCCGGAAGCACCTGCACCACCAGGCTTCCCTTGGTATGGGCCGTGCCGGCGTGGCGCAAGCGCAGCACGATGCCGCCGCCGAGATCCAGATCGACGGACTCGCCCGCGCCAAGCAATCGGTCCGGTGCGGCCGGCACGGGCCATTCGGCGATGCCGAGAATGCCCGCCGCCGCGCCGGCCATCATGGCGCCGTCGCGGCCCATGCGCTCGGCCGCCTCCCGGCCGGCGAGGATATGGGCACCGGCCCGGCGGAAGACATCGTTGCCGAGAAAACGATGGGGCTGCGAATTGGTATTGACCACATAGCGCACCGGCAGCGCGGTGCGCGCGCGGATGTGGCGCAGCATCGCCTCGGCCATTTCGGGTGAATAGCCGCTGTCGATGACGGCCACGGCCTCCTTGCCGACTACGAAGCCGAGATTCATGCGGAAACCCCGATTGGCCGTGCTCGGGCCCTCATAGGGACCGATCCAGGCCCAGGCATGGGGAGACAACTGTCGAGGTGCAGGCAGAACGTCGGCGTATGACGCCCCCACCCCCAGCAGGCTCAGGAGCACGAGGCCGATCGACCGCGCGAGGCACTGCACGGCTCGACGCGCGCCGCCCCCATTCGGCGTCGGCCTGCTGATCGGTTCATGCGAGAACGATGCAGAGGTAGTGGCGTGCTTCATTCAGCCCTCCACGTTGGCCAATGCGGCCTCGGCCGCCGTCCAGGACAGGTTCTGCATGAAGGCGTCCACATAGGCCGCGGCCTTGGCGCCGAAGTCCATGTGGTAGCTGTGCTCGTACATGTCGAGGGCGATCAGCGGCGTGGCGCCGGCCAGGTTGTGGGCGTGGTCGGCGGCCCAGGCATTCACGAGACGCCTGCGGCGCGGGCTCCACACCAGCAGGGTCCAGCCGGAGCCGCCGCCCTGGGCCTTGCCCATGGCCGTGAACTCGGTGCGCCAGGCGTCCACGGAGCCGAAGTCCCGCTCGATGGCCGCTTTCAGCGCCCCGTCGGGGTCGCCCCCCGTGCCGCCGAGGGAATCGAAGTACACCTCGTGCAGGATCATCGAACCGCTGGCGATCATCTCCTCGCGCTTGAGGCCGTTGATCTCGAACACCGGGGCGCTGGCCCAGTTCAATTCGGCCAGGCGCTGCTCGATGGCATTGAGGCGCTTCACCGCCCCGCCGTAGTTGTTCTCCCAGTGGCTGACGATGAGTTTCTCGGACAGGCCGGTGAGTTTGGCCGGATCGCATGAAAGAGGTTTCAGTTCGTAAGGCATCTTGGTTTCCTCAAACAAGGTAGGTAAGAACGGCGCGACGAAGGCTGGTTCGATCAGGTTCAGCCTTGGTTCGGAAACACCAGCCACCCCGCCAATCCAGCCGCGAGGATCACGACGACGACGTTGAGCTTGTTCTTCCAGGCATAAAGGAATGCCAAGGCTGCGGCGAAGATCGACATGCCCACCGTCAACGATGGGACACGTTCAGCAGTGACCTGCGCCAAGTCGATGGTGGTTGCGCCGATCAGGCCGACTACGCCGGCCGCGACGCCATCCAGAAAGGCATGCAGCCGTTTGTTCTCCACGACCGCCTCCAGCCGGTCGTAGAAGATCAGCGAGAACGCAAAGGCCGGAAGAAAGACCCCCATCGTCATGGCCACCGCCCCGATCGGCCCTCCCGCCACATAGCCGACGAACGTCGCGAAGATGATGAGCGGTGCCGGCAGCACACCGGACAGCGCCAGGCCGTCCAGGAACTGCCCATCCGTCATCCACCCGCGCCCGACGGCGTCGTTGCGAACGAACGGAATCGCCGTGTAGGCGCCGCCGAAGGTGAGCAAGCCGGCCTTGAGGCCCGAGGCGAAGATGAGCAACACCGAGGCTTGGCCCTGAACGACCGTTTCTACCAGCTTTGCTGTTGGCTCAGCCCAAAATGCCATGGCCGTGGCCAGCGCCACCGCTGCCAGCGTCACTAGCAGTGCTGAGGCCCGATGCTTGAGCACGAGCAGGGCGTACACAAGCCCACCCGCCGGCAGGGTGATCCAAAAGTCGACACGAACTATGGCTGCCAGCGCGCAAACGATGGCAATGGCCCACAACCAGCGATCGAGCAGGATGTGCTCGCCGATACGGTGCACGGCGCGCACGATCAGTGCGATCACGGCCGCCTGCACGCCAAAGAATGCCGCGCCCAGCGCGGTGCCCACGAATTCAATCTGGAAGTACAACCAAGACAACGCGAACATCAGCAAGAATCCGGGAAGCATGAACCCGAGTCCCGCCAGTACGCCCCCCAGCCGCCCCTTGGCTCGGATGCCCAAATGAACGCATATTTCGTGTGCTTCGGGTCCGGGCAGTACTTGCATCACCGCAAGCAGCTTGTTAAAGCGTTTGCTGGAGATCCAGCGTTCCTCGTCCACGAGCTCGCGGCGCAACATGGCGATCTGAGCTACAGGCCCGCCCCATGCGAGCAAGCCGAACTTGAGAAAGCGGACGAAGAGCTGCAGGTAGCTCATCGCTGGAGGGACGGCTTCAGTCGTAGCATCCGTCTGAGGACTGGTCAGGGCGTTCACGTTGTTTTTTCCTCGTAACTCTTCAACAGCCAATCAAAAACTTCGCACGCGCGAACGAGCAGCGCGTCGTCGTCGGATTCGGATGCTCTCAGGCCCGCGAGCAGCTGCTCGATGCCCGGCGCTTCCGGTACCGGCAGTCCGCCCACGTCCAGGCAATGCACCAGTTCGCCCAGGCGCGTCAGCGCCGGGTCGTCCTCCAGGCCAAAACTCGCCAGCAGCGTCTCGAAGGTGACCTTGGTACCGACGTGGCTGAACGTCGCACCGTCGAAATCGAAGCCCAGCCAATCGGCTTCGCAGTCGGCGGGGCTCGCCAGCCAGACGATGCGGGCGTTCGGGTCGATGAACCGCCGGATCAGCCAGGCCGAGGCAAGCCGGTCGACCCACGGACGGGCCCGCGTGGCCCAGACACGGCCCCGATAGTCGGCGCGCTCCATTCGCGGAATGTCAGCCTGCCGAGGGGTCGGCTCGTCGGGAGAAAGCCGGCGGGTGAGCGCGTCGCGCAGGTCGTCGAGCAGGCTCAAGGTCTGCCGCTGCGCCTCGCCGGGAAAGAAATCGATGCGCGCCACCTGCTCGAAGCGGCGCACGAGTGGCTGGAGCTTGCGCGCGGCGGCGGCACCATCCAGGGATGCCAGGCTCCGCCCGAGTTCTTTAATCTCCTCGGCGATGCCGGCGTACTCCTCGCCGCGGTCGAACAGGGCGCGCAGGGCGGCCTCCTGGGCTTCCTCACACTCCGACAGGCGATAGACCTCGCCGCTGCCCCCGGCCTCGACCGACTGCGCCGCCACTTCGTCCAGCGCCGTAGCGCTATCAGCCGAGTCGGGCAGCAGATAGACCCCATCCCTCAGCGTCGCGCAGCCCAGCGCCTTGACGGAGCGCCAGACGCGCATGCGGCCGGTCGATGCCTTGGTGGGCAGGCTGATGAACAGCGCGAGAAAGCTCAAGCACGGACTCCTTTATCGCCAAGGGGTTGGTAATGAGTTATATATCTTACTGCATGTTATAGATCAAACGAAATCTAAGAAGTTGCGTAGCGAGTCCGTCGGATCTGATCCCAAATCGCATGGTGCCCGCCGATGCGCCGACCAGCCTTATCAAGGAACGCTGGGAGAAGCTGGCGATGGCCGATGCTGGCATTGACCGGCACTACTACGGCCGCGCTTTTTTGTTTTCTGAAACGCTCCCCTGAAATAGCGACTGCGGCAACGACCGAAGACAAGAATTCGGCCCCCGAAGGGGCCGACCAAGAGTGAAACAATCTCAATGCACCAACTGCCGCGCCAGTGCCACTTCCACCGAGTCTCCGTCCTGGTTCAGGACATCCAGCCCGGATTCGGGCACGTCTCCCGACGTGCTCTGCGACACCATGATCTTCCTGGCCATCAACCCCAGGCAGGTCATCTGCGAGGAGTTGGCGTAGCCGAGGTAGATCACGCGCACCGACTGCTTCTGACCGATACGCCATGAACGGCGTGCGGCCTGCTGCAGCGAATACACGTTGTAGCCCGACTGCATGAACACGATCGTCGGGAACTCCAACAGGTCCAGGCCGGTTTTCACCAGTTCGGGATTGGTGACGAGCACGTCGATACCGCGGTCCAACTGCTCGGCGATCCAGTCTTCCCGGCGGGAGGCATCCACGCTCGCGCGCAGTACCGCCACCTTGAAGCCTTCCTGCTCCAGCAGCACCTTCAGGCGCGACGTGGTGTCGCGCGTGCCGGTGTAGACCGTGTAGACCAGGGTCTTGCGACCTTCTGCTTTCTCCTGCTTGCAGATATCAATCAGCTCGCGCTCCTTGGGCATCACCTCCAGCTCGTTGAACTGAGCCGGGACGAAGGCCAGGGTGTTGCGCGTGCGTGGATGCACCACCGTCTCCGACCGGAAGCAGCAATCCGGCCAGGCCAGCAGCACGTTGAGGACCACACCCAGCAGCGTCGTGTCGCGCTTCGCCAGGGCCTGCTTCAGCTCCTGGGTCAGCCGACCCGCCAGATCGCGGTAGGCCGCGGCTTGCGCCGTGTCCATCGCGACTTCGCGGAACTCCTCGTCGTAGGGCGGCAGCACATTGCCACCGATGTCCTTCAACTTGAGGAAGACCGTGAACGGCAGGACGCAACGCAGCACGCCCTTCGGACCGAAGCCCGGCGCCTTGACCGTGCGCACCGATACCTTGGTGCCCTTGGCCGTCTTGTGCGCCGTGCCGGTGCTCTCGGAATAGATGTCCTTGAGCACGCCGTGATCGCGCATGAACGCCATCGCGGCCGACGTCATGCTGCCGCTCTTCGTCGGCCGGTAGCCGTCTTCGATCATCCGCCCCGGCAGGGCTCGGAACAGCAGGTGGAACAGGTCGTCGCCGTAGCCGCCCATCAGCGTGCCGGTGAGCAACAGCGTCTTGCGCGCCTTGGCCGCCAACACCCCCATGGCCTGGCCCTGAGCGGAGCCGCCGTTCTTGTACTCGTGCGCCTCGTCGGCGATGAGCAGGTCGAACGTGCCTTGGGGAAGCTGCCTCTTGATGAACTCGGACGGCTGGTAGCCGCCCTCGCCGAAGCCGAACTCCATGTTGGCCATCGCGCGTTCCATCCGGTGGGCTTGCCGATCCGAGAAGACCAGTTCGCCATTGCCGTCCATCAGGTTGATGAACTCGTGGATGTTGTCCCCGAGCATCGACGCGAGGAAGGCGTCACCGAACTTTTGCATCAGCTTCTGCGCGGTGACTTCCCCGATGGTTGGAATACGCTTCAGTGCCTTGAGCACGGTCGAGGACTGGTCGCTGGCGGACAGGCCTCTGGGACGGATCAACGACCACAGCGGTGCACGGCAGTGGCTGCACTTGCGGCGGGACTCCTCGGCTTCCAGCTCGACCGGATTGATCGGCTCGCCGTCGAGGTCGGTGATGACATGCCCGCAATCCGGGCAGGCCCCCACGTCGCCGTGAGGCGTGCGCCGCCGAACGAAGACAGGCTTCCAGTGGAACCCCATCCGCATCCGCACGCGGCCCAGGACGAAGAACTCCTGGCCCTGGGCCGGCACGCCCAACTGCTCTCGCAGTTTCAGCAGCTTGACCAGCGTGTCCGGGCCATTGAGCACCCAGACCTTGGCACTGGCCACCGTCTCCTGGATTTCGCGCCGCCACTTGTAGACCAGGTGCGGCGGAGACAGAACCAAGGTACGGCGGTAGCCTTCGGCGTTGAGCACGGCGGCGGTGGCAATACCCACCGTCGTCTTGCCGCAGCCCATCTCGCCATTGACGATCGCGGCGCGTTCGCCACGATCGACCAACAGCTCGGTGACGGCGTGGACCACATCGGCTTGCGCCGGGAACAGCTTGCGCTTGAGCGCGGCGAGGATCAGTTGCCGATGCACCCGCACCTGGCCGGTGTAGACCGGAGGATTGGCGCGGTTGAGCGAGTCGAGCAGCTCGTCGCCGAACTCGGACACGAAGTCCTGCAGGCTGAGCGTGAGGGGTGAAGCGGCCGTTTCGAGCAGATCGCCCTGCACAGACGCGTCATTAGCGGTAGAGGGAACGGTTTCGAGAACGATGGACATGGTGATGCTCGGCGGTTGCAGGAGCTGAGTGCAACACGGTTATTGAATTGAAACCGGAGCATCAT
>ERZ1673962.799-NODE-799-length-18611-cov-109.735773_pt1 | contig 18611 bp, 14 predicted proteins | sample MGYA00580188_ERZ1673962 | MGnify/ENA primary metagenome ERZ1673962 (study PRJEB41334, sample SAMN05608104) | rock metagenome | biome: terrestrial subsurface; feature: shale formation; material: shale | place: USA: Pennsylvania ... | reverse complement strand
CGGGCGAGTTGGTGTCGCGCCACATGCCCTGCGCCTTGCTGTAGGCCTCGACCAGAGCGATGCGCTCTTCGTTGCGACCGGTCAGGCGCAGGTAATCGATGGTGACCTGGTCGACCGGGAAGAAACCGCACGTTGCGCCATACTCGGGGGCCATGTTGCCGATGGTGGCGCGGTCGGCCAGCGGCAGGTGATCCAGTCCCGGTCCGAAGAACTCGACGAACTTGCCGACCACGCCGTGCTTGCGCAGCATCTGCGTTACGGTCAGCACCAGGTCGGTGGCGGTGACACCCTCGTTGAGCTTGCCGGTCAGGCGGAAGCCGATCACTTCAGGGATCAGCATCGACACCGGCTGGCCGAGCATTGCCGCCTCGGCCTCGATACCACCAACGCCCCAGCCAAGCACACCGAGGCCATTGATCATGGTGGTGTGCGAGTCGGTGCCGACCAGGGTGTCCGGATAGGCATAGGTTTCGCCGTTCTCTTCACGGGTCCAGACCACCTGGCCGAGGTATTCCAGATTCACCTGGTGGCAGATGCCGGTGCCCGGTGGCACCACGGCGAAGTTGTCGAAGGCCTGCTGGCCCCAGCGCAGGAACTCGTAGCGTTCGCCGTTGCGCTGCATCTCGATCTCGACGTTCTGCTCGAATGCCTGATCGTTGCCGAAACGGTCGACCATCACCGAGTGATCGATGACCAGATCCACCGGCGACAGCGGGTTGATCTTCTGCGGATCACCGCCGGCTTTGGCCACGGCGTCGCGCATGGCTGCAAGATCGACGACCGCCGGGACGCCGGTGAAGTCCTGCATCAGTACGCGGGCAGGGCGGTACTGGATCTCCATCGTGGAGCTGCGCGTATCCAGCCAGCTCACCAGGGATTTCAGGTCGTCGGCGCGCACCGTCTGGTTGTCTTCCCAGCGCAGCAGGTTCTCCAGCAGCACCTTCAGTGACGTGGGCAGGCGGCTGATATCGCCGAGTTGGGCGGCTGCGTCGGGCAGGCTGTAGTAGTGGTAGGTCTTGCCGGCAACTTCGAGGCTGCGGCGGCAATTCAGGCTATCCAGGGAAGGCATTCCTCATCTCCTTGTGCCCACACGGTAAGGGCTGGCTGATGAACGAGCGGTGAAACCCATGGGGCTTCGCTACTGCACTGGACCGGGTCATGCAGGCGAGGGTTCCCGTGGTCGGCTATGATGCGCGGCTTTGGCGCTGGCCCGACCGCTGACAGGATTCGAACATGAACACATTGCTGCTGCATTGCCGCCCCGGTTTCGAGGGCGAGGTCTGCGCGGAAATCAGCGAGCACGCCGCCGTCCTGGAAGTGGCCGGCTACGCCAAGGCGCGGCCCGAGAGTGCCTGCGCGGAATTCATCTGCAGCGAAAGCGGCGGCGCCGAGCGGCTGATGCGAAAGCTGCGTTTCGCCGAACTAATCTTTCCGCGGCAATGGGCGCGCGGCGAGTATCTGCAACTTCCTGAAACGGATCGTATCAGCGTGCTGCTGGAGTATCTGGCGAGCTATCCGGTGTGCAGCAGCCTGTGGCTGGAAGTGCTGGATACCAACGACGGCAAGGAGCTTTCCAATTTCTGCCGCAAGTTCGAGGCGCCGCTACGCAAGGCGCTGATCAAGGCCGGCCGCCTCGACGAGCAGGGCAACGGCCCTCGACTGTTGCTGACCTTCAAGAGTGGCCGTGAGGTGTTCGTCGGTATTGCCGAGGTGAACAACAGCGCCTTGTGGCCGATGGGCATCCCGCGACTGAAGTTTCCACGCCAGGCGCCCAGCCGCGCCACGCTCAAGCTGGAAGAGGCCTGGCACCATTTCATCCCGCGCGACCAGTGGGATGCGCGTTTGGCGGCGGGCATGACCGGCGTCGATCTCGGCGCAGCGCCGGGTGGCTGGACCTGGCAGCTGGTCAACCGGCATATCAAGGTCAGCGCCGTGGACAACGGACCGATGGACCCTGATCTGATGGATTCCGGGCTGGTCGAACATTTCCGTGCCGACGGCTTCACGTTCCGCCCGCGCAAGCCGGTGAACTGGATGGTCTGCGATATCGTCGAAAAGCCGGCGCGCAATGCCGCGCTGCTGGAAACCTGGATCGGCGAAGGCCTGTGTCGCGAGGCGGTGGTCAACCTCAAGCTGCCGATGAAGCAGCGCTATGCCGAGGTCAAGCGGCTGCTGGAGCGCATCGCCGATGGCCTGGCCGCGCGCGGCGTCAAGGCCAGCATCGGCTGCAAGCAGCTGTACCACGACCGCGAAGAGGTGACCTGCCACCTGCGGCGTCTCTGATCAGCCAGCGGATGACCCGCCTGCGCGCATGCGTAACAATGCACGCCAGTTTTCCGGAGCCCAAGATGACCCAATCAGCTGAAATGTCCGTCGATGCCGTGCTCGATGCCAGCGGCCTGAACTGCCCCGAGCCGGTGATGATGCTGCACAACAAGGTGCGCGATCTGGCCGGTGGTGCGCTGCTCAAGGTGATCGCGACCGATCCCTCGACCCAGCGAGATATTCCGAAGTTCTGCATCTTTCTTGGCCATGACCTGGTCGAGCAGCAGGAAGCGGCTGGCACCTACCTCTACTGGATTCGCAAGAAGAGTGAGTGAGCGACGCGGCTGCAGGCTCGTTCGCAGCCTCAGCCCAGCTCCTCCCGGGCAGCACCCGTTTGCTGGCGCCGCCACATGCGGGTCAGCCAGCGCCAGGCGATCCAGCCGCCACCGATCAGATAGATAAGCCCACCGGGTACCCACATGATCAGGCCGGCGAGTTGCTGGTCGTCCACCGAGCGACCTTCGCCATAGAACGAGACGGTGCCGAAGGTCAGCAGGGCGCCCAGCAGGCCGGTGTGCATCAGCGTCAGCAACACGGCCATCAACGCCTGGGGCACCAGCTTCGGATTGGCGCGCAGCACCGACCACCAGAACAGCCAGCCGGTGAACAGAAAGCACGCATGTTCGAAGGCGTGCCACCAGAGGTTGTCCAGCGCCAGCACATAGAGCTTCGGCGTGTGCCAGATCCAGATGATCGCACCATGCAGCAGCGCCAGCAGCGTGGGGTAGCGGCCGGCGCGCAGAATGCCGGTCCACAGCGGCTGGGCAAAGCGGCCGGTGACGCCGCGCCATTGCGGCAGCGGCCGGGCCAGCGCCCACAGCGGCGCGATCACGATGATGAACAGCATGTGCTGGGTCATGTGCCAGCTGGTGCTGCTTTCCGCCCAGTCGTCGATGGGGCCGAAAACCGAGAACACCGCCAGCAGCATGGCGCTGTGAAAGCAGAGGGCCTCGCTGCGCCGCGGCGGTACCTTGCGGGCTCCCAGCACATAGAGCAGCCAGGCGGCCGCGACCAGCACCGCCGTGAGCAGCAATGGCGCGCGGTCCAGCAGGTGGGCATCGAAAAGGCCATGGGCCTGCGCCGATACCGGCAGGAAGATGGCGGTCAAGGCTGCAGCGGCTGCCCAGCGCATCGGCGGTCGGATTACAGGCATGGCGGAATCTGCAGCAGCGGAATGCCGACGAACAGGGTGGCCAGCGCGGCAATGAAGTGAATACCGGCAGCCAGCTTGGTGACGAACTGCTGCCGCTCGTTCAACTCATGCGGTGGCCGCGACAGGCGCCAGAAGTAACGCGCCAGCCAGAACAACAGTGCAAGGGTAAGCAGGGTCAGCACGCCGAGGCTGCCGTTCAGCCAGTTCCACACCCCGTCCGCGGGGTCCGGTGGGCTTACCTTGCAGATCACCGCCTGGCCACCGTACATCGCGACAAACCACAGGCTCCAGATGATCAGGCCGATCGGGATCTGCACCGGGTGAAAGGGTGACGTGCGTGCATAGGCCATCAGGCACCCCCCCAGGTCGCCGGGAACAACACGATCGCCGCATAGCTGACCCACAGCACACCCAGGTTGTAGTACCAGAGCTGCTCGACCACGATGGGCTCGTATGGCGCTTTATCGCCCACGTAACCGAGGGCTACCCGCCACGCCTGCAGTCCGGTCAGCACGGCTGCCAGCGTGCAGTGAATCAGGTTGTACGCCAGCATCACGAAGATCACCGCATCGTGGGCGGTTTCGGTCGGCGCCAGGCCGGCCGACAGCATCAGCCAGAGCAGCAGCGCCGATTGAATGAAGGCGACGATCGCCAACACGGCAAGTTGCCCCATCAGCCCGCGATGCATACCGGCGCGCAGACGCTTGATCAGCTGGTGCAGCCAGAGCGTGCCGGCACTCAGTAATACGGTGCTGGCCAGCATCAGCCAACCGTTCAGGTCGCTGTCCGGCACCTGCCATTGCGGCGACACGGTCCACAGGTAGAACCAGCCGAACAGCAGCGAAAGGTACAGCGCGCCATTGGCCAGCAGCGTCACGCCCATGCCCCACAGGCCCGGGCCGTCGAACGTACGCGAGTGCAGCGGTGGCTCGCCCGGTTGGGTATGGGCGTCCGGCGCGGCAGCAGGATGGGCGCCGTTTTCCCAGGACCAGCGCAGCAGCACGATCAGCGTTGCCACGGTGGCGATGATCGCGAGGATGTACGCTTTGTTCAGCAGGCTCAGGCAGAGCACCGCAAGGAACACCGAGGCAATGAACGGCAGCCAGCTGTTGCCAGGCAAATGAATGATCTCGCGGACCTTGCCCGTCAGCGGATCACTGCCCCAGGTCTCCCGTCGACCGTGGTCGATCACCGTCAGCGCATGTTCGCCGCGGGCGATGCTGTCGGGCAGGTTCGGGTCTTTCCACAACGGATGACGGTCCGTCACGTCGGGCAGGCTGACGAAGTTGTACGCGCTGGGCGGCAGGCTGGTGGCCCACTCGAGGGTATCGGCTTTCCAGGGATTCTCCGGTGCCGGGATGCCGAAGCGGAAATGCAGGATGATGTCCAGCAGGATAGTGGCGACGCCTGCCGCCATGATGAAGCTGCCGATCGACGACACCAGGTTGGGCATGTCCCAGCCGAGGCCGGTGTCATAGGTGTAGACACGCCGAGGCATGCCGATCAGGCCCGTCCAGTGCATGATCATGAAGGTCACGTTGAAGCCGATGAAGAACAGCCAGAAGCCCCAGCGGCCGAGCTTTTCCGACGGCATGCGCCCGGAGAAGTGCGGCAGCCAGTAGTACAGACCGGCCATCAGCGGGAACAACATGCCGCCCACCAGCACGTAGTGCATGTGCGCGACGACGAAATGGGTGTCGTGTACCTGCCAGTCGAACGGCACCAGCGCCAGCATCACCCCGGTCAGCCCGCCTGCGACGAAGACGATCAGAAAGCCCACCAGCCAGAGCATTGGCACTCTGTACACCGGTTTGCCGAGCCAGAGCGTCGCCAGCCAGGCGAAAACCTGCACGCCGGTCGGGATTGCCACCAGCATGCTCGCCGCCGAGAAGAACGCCGTGGCCAGCTGCGGGATGCCCACCGTGAACATGTGGTGCACCCAGAGTCCGAAGCTGATGAAGCCGGTGGTCAGTACGCCCAGCACGACCCAGCGGTAGCCCACCAGCGGGCGCTGGCAGAACACTGGAATCAGCGTGGAGACAATGCCGGCGCCGGGCAGGAAAATGATGTACACCTCCGGATGGCCGAAGAGCCAGAACAGGTGCTGCCAGAGCACCGGATCGCCACCGCGGGCGACGTCGAAGAACGGCATGCCGGCCGCGCGCTCCAGTTCCAGCAGGATCGAGCCGAGGATCAGCGGCGGAAAGCCGACCACGATCATCATCGCCATCACCAGGATGTACCAGGCGTACAGCGGCATCTTGTGCAGCGCCATGCCGTTGGTGCGGGTGCGCAGGATCGACACCACCAGTTCGACGCCGGCGGATACCGCGGAAATCTCCACGAAGGTGATGCCCAGCAGCCAGAAATCCGAGTTCACACCCGGCGTATGCGCCGAGCTGGACAGCGGCGTGTACATGAACCAGCCGGCCTTCGGCGCGACGTCGAGAAAGATGCTCGACAGCAGGATCAGCCCGCCGAACAGGTAGCAGTAGTAGCCCAGGGCGGAAAGGCGCGGGAAGACTAGGTCGCGGGCGCCGATCATCTTCGGGATCAGGTAGACCGCCAACCCCTCCATCATCGGCACCGCGAAGAGGAACATCATCACCGTGCCGTGCATGGTGAAGACCTGGTTGTAGACGTCCGGCTCCATCAGCTCGTAGCCGGGGAGGGCGAGCTGGGTGCGGATCAGCATCGCCAGCAGGCCGCCGACGAGGAAGAAGAAGGCTCCGGTGACCAGAAAGCGCAGACCGATGCTGGTGTGGTTGACGATGGTCAGCGCACGCCAACCACGGGGGTTGCCCCAGACCTCGTTGAACTGGTCCTGCAACTGGTCGAGATCGGTAGCGGGCGCGCCGCTCTTCGGGGTCGGTGTCATGGAGCGAGTGTCTCCAGCCAGTCGGCAAGCTGGCCGAGGGTTTCTTCGGGAATGTCGTCGTGCCGCGGCATGGCGTTGCCGTGCTTGAGGCTCTGGTGATCGCTCAGCCAGCGGCGCAGGCCGTCCGCATCGTTGGCGATCACTCCGGCGCCGAGGGTCGGACGGGTGGCGAGATCGCTCAGGTCTGGCGCGCGATTGCCCTCGCTGACGCCGGCGACGCGGTGGCATTGCCCACAGCGCTCGGCGAAGACGCGGCCGGCATCGCCGCGGGGTGACTGGTGCTGCAGTTCACGGCGCGCCTCGATCCAGCTGGCAAAGGCATCGGCGTCGAGCGCCTCCACGTGCAGAATCATGTGCGCATGCTGGCTGCCGCAGAACTCCGAACATTGCCCGCGGAAAATCCCGGTCTGCGCGGCCTGCACGCGCAGGGTATTGGTCCGGCCGGGAACCATGTCCAGCTTGCCACCCAGGCGTGGCACCCAGAACGAGTGGATCACGTCGGCGCTGGTGACCTCGACGTCCACCGGGCGATCGATCGGCAGGATGAACTGGTTGGCTGTCACCACGCCGCTTTCCGGGTAGCGCACCTCCCACCACCATTGATGGCCGATGACCTGGATGCGCAGCGGTTGCTCGCCTTCGACTGGCAGCGGCAGCATGCCGCGCCCGGTGGGAATGCCGAACGCCAGCAGGGCGATGATGGTGACGGTGGGCAGGATCAGGCCGCCGCCGATGATCCAGCGGCGATTGATCCGTTTGGCTTCTTCGGCGGTGTGCGTTCGCGGGCGGCGCAGCATCGCGTAGATCCACAGCGCGCTCACTACCAGCAGCACCACCACGGAAAAGCCGAACATCGCCCACCAGACGTTCGCCACGTCGCGGGCCATCGGGCCAGCTGGTGAAAGCGCCGATTGCGGGCCGTCGCAGGCCGCGAGTAAAGGAACTGCCAGCGCCAGCGTGGTCCATTTGAAAGGGTTGCCGCCTCGTCTCGACCACCGGGCGGCCCGTTTCACTTCAGTGCCTGGGAGGGCCGGATGGCCACAGAACGCGAGTCGATCAACAGCAACGCCGCCATTGCCGGCCATCCGCTGCACCCGATGATGATTCACTTCCCCGTCGCGGCGTTGATCGGCCTGGTGCCGGCGGATCTCGCCTACCTGTGGACGCTTGACGAATTCTGGTGGCGCGCTGGCCTCTGGCTTTCCGGTGTGGGTGCGATCGGCGGCTGGATCGCCAGCGTCGCCGGCGTTATTGATCTGGTCACCGTGCAGCAGATTCGCCGCAAGGTGACCGCGTGGTGCCATGCGATCCTGGCGGTGATGATGCTTTCCCTGGCCTCGCTGAACTGGCTGTTGCGCTACCAGGGCATGGATCGCGGTGACGGCGATGCCATGTGGGGTCTCTACCTGTCGCTGCTGACCGCCGTGCTGATCTCGCTGGCGGCCTTTCTCGGCGGGCGCCTGGTCTACGAGCACGCGGTTGGTGTGGACATTGAAGGCGATGGGCCGTAAGCGCGAGTCGCAACGGATCGAGTCGTCTCCTGGCGACCTGCCGGGCTGCGCCGCGCAATGGCGCTGAGGGTATACGAATCGGGCCGGAGAGTCGGTCATGCGAGGCGGTCGTTCCTTGAGGTCAGAAGGGCTTGGCCAGCACCAGCCACAGAGTCAGGGCGATCAGCACGGGCACCATCACGCCCAAGGTGATGCACTGGTATGTGACGCCACGCTCCGGCTCGCGTTCGATGCGCAGGACGAGAACGCCGCACAGCGCATGACAGAGCGCCATCGCCGTCACCACCGTGAGCTTCATGATCAGCCAGCCTGCCAGCGTGCCGTCGCGCAGGAACAGCGCCGTGCCGGAGCCGATCGCCAGCAGCGCAGCCGGGGTGCTGATGAGGGTGAAGACCATGCGGGTGAGGTGTGCATGGTCACGGTAGAAGAGCTGATCGCTACGCTTGGTGCCCGCCGCGATCAGCGCCGGGAGATAAAGCAGCGAGCCGCACCAGCAGAGCAGGGCAGCGAAGTGCAGCAGTTTGAGCAAGGGCATGCCGGTCTCCATCCTGCCTGACGCGAGTCAGAGGATGTGACAGCCCTGCTTCAGGGCAGTTCGCCATGCCGTTGGCGATGCAGCGGGTCGGCAACCCAGCCCGCGCGACGGTTGGCACGTGTCAGTCGCGCGCCTCGCCTTCGCGTCGCTCGAACAGCTGGCTGCCGCAGCGACTGCAGAAGGCCGCATTGGGCTCATGGGTGAGCTTGTCGCAGGTCGGGCAGCTGTGGCGCAGGCTGTCCTGGCGCATGGCATTCGCCAGCTCGGCGGTGAAGATGCCGGTCGGCACGGCGATGATCGAATAACCAGTGATCATCACCATCGTCGCCAGCGCCTTGCCCAGCGGCGTATGCGGAACGATATCGCCGAAGCCGACCGTGGTCAGTGTGACCACCGCCCAGTAGATGCTTATCGGAATGCTGGTGAAGCCATTGCTTGGCCCTTCGATCACATACATCAGCGTGCCGTAAACGATGATCAGGGTGGTTACGCTGACGAGAAAGACGATGATCTTCTGCCGGCTGCCCTGCAGCGCCACCAGCAGGAAATTCGCCTGGCTCAGATAGGGCGTGAGCTTGAGTACACGGAAAATCCGCAGCATGCGGACGATGCGTACCACCAGCAGGTACTGCGCATCGGGTAGCAGCAGCGCGATGAAGGCTGGCAGCACCGAGAGCAGGTCCACCGCGCCGTAGAAGCTGAAGATGTATTTGCGTGGCTCGGGGTGGGTGTAGATGCGCACCAGGTATTCCAGGGCGAATATCGTGGTGAATCCCCATTCCAGAGTGGTCAGCAGCTCGCCGTGGCGCTCATTGAAGGAGGCGATGCTGTCGAACATCACCACGACCAGACTGGCGAGGATAATCACCAGCAGCCAGGTATCGAAGCGTTTTCCCGCTGGGGTATTGGTGAAAAAGATGATGACGTATAGCCGTTCGCGCCAGCTCATCGCTTTCAAGGAGTCGTTATCCATTCGCTGTGGTCTCTCGCATGGGTTGCAGGTCAGCGGGTCGCCTGCCAAAGCGGCTCATTAAAGCATTGCGACCGTGATGCTGCATGCCCGGCGGTGGCGCGGACCGCTCGCCGTTGGTAACGTCACTTTGCCTGATTCGCGCTTAGCGCATAGTCTGAATACAGGCGCAGCCAGCAGTTGGAGAGTTCCATGCCCGATTCCCAGTTGGTCGACCCGTTCGGCCGGCGCATCACCTACCTGAGGTTATCGGTAACCGATCGCTGCGATTTTCGCTGCACCTACTGCATGAGCGAAGACATGGTCTTCGCTCCCCGCGCGCAGATACTTACCCTCGAAGAGCTCTATGCCGTGGCCGATGCCTTCATCAGTCTCGGTGTCAAACGCATTCGCGTGACCGGCGGTGAGCCGTTGGTGCGCAAGGGTCTGACCGGCCTGCTGGCGCAACTGGGCGCGCGCAGCGAGCTCGAAGACCTGGCCATCACCACCAACGGTTCACAGCTGCCAAGTCTGGCGCCGGCGCTGCGTGATGCTGGGGTGAAGCGCCTGAACATCAGCCTCGACTCGCTCAAGCGCGACCGCTTCGCCGAACTGACCCGCCGTGACCGCCTCGATCAGGTACTGGCAGGCATCGAGGCGGCACGCGCTGCTGGCTTCAAGCGGATCAAGCTCAACAGCGTGGTGCAGAAGGGGCGCAACGACGACGAGATTCTCGATCTGGTGGAGTTCGCCATCGAGCGCGGCCTCGATATCAGCTTCATCGAGGAGATGCCGCTGGGCAGCGTGTCCAGTCATCAGCGGCAGATCACCTTCTGCTCCAGCGACGAGGTGCGTGAACGCATCGAGGCGCGCCATACGCTGGTGCGCAGCAGCCATGCCACGGGTGGCCCTTCGCGCTACTGGCAGGTGGCCGGCAGCGAGACGCAGGTCGGCTTCATCTCCCCGCACAGCAACAACTTCTGCGGCAGCTGCAACCGTGTGCGCATCACAGCCGAGGGCAAGTTGGTGCTGTGTCTCGGTCATGAGGGCGCGCTGGATCTGAAGAGCCTGATGCGCCGCTATCCGGGTGACAGCGAGCGCTTGCGCAATGCGCTGGTGGATGCCCTGCAGCTCAAGCCGGAAAAGCACCACTTCCGCACCGACGAGCAAGTCCAGGTGGTGCGTTTCATGAGCATGACCGGCGGCTGAGACCGTTTCGTCGTCCATTCACCGATTGGCGCTTCATTCCTGTGTTCCTCCTGTCGCCATAGAGCTCGGCGAGGTGCGCGGCTACGTTACTGTGCGCCGACGCGCTGCGAGACAGCCGGGGCGCCGTGATAAGCTTCGCGGCTTCTTGCCAGTAGCCCAATCGATGCCAGGAATCCCGATGCTCATGGCGACTCCGCTTGTTCGTTTTCCCGCTGATCGCCACGGATAGGCCGCATGCGACTGAAAAGCATCAAACTCGCCGGCTTCAAGTCCTTCGTCGATCCCACCACCGTCAGCTTTCCGAGCAACATGGCGGCGGTGGTCGGGCCGAACGGCTGCGGCAAATCCAACATCATCGACGCCGTGCGCTGGGTAATGGGCGAAAGCTCGGCTAAGAACCTGCGTGGCGAGTCGATGACGGACGTCATCTTCAATGGCTCGAACACGCGCAAGCCGGTAACCCAGGCGAGCATCGAGCTGATCTTCGATAACTCCGACGGCACGCTGACCGGTGAGTATGCAGCCTTCGCCGAAATTTCCATCCGCCGCCGCGTCACCCGCGACTCGCAGAACACCTACTTTCTCAACGGCGTGAAGTGCCGGCGCCGCGATATTACCGATATCTTCCTCGGCACCGGGCTCGGGCCGCGCAGTTACTCGATCATCGAGCAGGGCATGATCTCCAAACTGATCGAGGCCAAGCCCGAGGACCTGCGCAACTTCATCGAGGAAGCGGCCGGCATCTCCAAGTACAAGGAGCGCCGGCGCGAAACCGAGAACCGTATTCGTCGGACGCACGAGAACCTGGCTCGCCTGACCGACCTGCGCGAAGAGCTGGAACGCCAGCTCGAACGTCTGCACCGTCAGGCGCAGTCGGCGGAGAAGTATCAGGAATACAAGGCCGAAGAGCGTCAGCTCAAGGCGCAGCTGTCGGCACTGCGCTGGCAGGCCTTGAACGAGCAGGTCGGCCAGCGCGAGCAGGTCATCGGCGATCAGGAAGTCGCCTTCGAAGCGCTGGTCGCCGAGCAGCGCAACGCCGATGCGAGCATCGAACGCCTGCGTGACGGCCACCACGAACTGTCCGAGCGCTTCAACCAGGTGCAGGGTCGCTTCTATTCGGTTGGCGGCGATATCGCCCGGGTCGAGCAAAGCATCCAGCACGGCCAGCAGCGCCTGCGTCAGTTGCAGGACGATCTGCGCGAGGCGGAGCAGGCGCGTCTGGAGACCGAATCACACCTCGGTCACGACCGCACGCTGCTGGCCACGCTCGGCGAGGAATTGGCGATGCTCGAGCCTGAGCAGGAGCTCTCCGGCGCCGCCGCGGAGGAATCTGCCGTCCAGCTGGAAGAGGCGGAGTCGGGCATGCAGGGCTGGCAGGAACAGTGGGAACGCTTCAATCAGCTCAGCGCTGAGCCACGCCGCGTGGCTGAGGTCCAGCAGTCGCGCATCCAGCAGCTGGAGCAGAGTCTGGAACGGTTGGCCGAACGTCAACGTCGGCTGGATGACGAACGTGCGCTGCTGGCTACCGATCCTGAAGATGTGGCGATTCTCGAGCTGGGCGAGCAGCTTGCCGCCAGTGAGCTCGATCTCGAAGCGCTCGCCGCGGCTGGCGATGCGCTCAATGAACGCCTGGAGCAATTGCGTGAAGCGTTGCAGCAGGCGACCCAGACGCAGCAGCAGGCGCAGGGTGATCTGCAGCGTCTGAATGGCCGCATCGCCTCGCTGGAGGCGCTGCAGCAGGCGGCGATGGACCCCGGCAAAGGCGTCGGCGAGTGGCTGCGTGAGCAAGGGTTGGAAAAGCGCCCGCGCCTCGCCGAAGGGCTGCGTGTCGAGCCCGGTTGGGAAGTGGCGGTGGAAACCGTGTTGGGCGCCGATCTGCATGCCGTGCTGCTGGATGATTTTGCGGCGATCGAGTTCGAGGGCTTCGAACAGGGCGACCTGCGGCTGGTCAGTCCTGCAAATGGCGGTGCGCGCCGCGCTGGTAGCTTGCTCGATCTGGTCGAGTCCGCTCTGGATCTGTCGCCCTGGCTGGGCAACGTGCGTCCGGTCGATTCGCTGGAGCAGGCGCTGGCCGCGCGCTCGGGTCTCAACGACGGCGAAAGTCTGGTAAGCCGCGACGGCTACTGGGTCGGTCGGCATTTTCTGCGGGTGCGGCGCGCCAGCGAGGCCGAATCTGGTGTGCTCGCCCGCGGGCAGGAACTGGAGCGGTTACAGGCAGAGCGCGAAGAGCGTGAAACCGCCCTGGCGGCAGTTGAAGAGCGCATCGCTGAGTTGCGTAGCGATCAGGCCCGTCTCGAAGACGAGCGCGAGCAGCAGCGTCGTCGGCAGCAGGAGGAAGCTCGCAGCCATAGCGATCTCAAGGCGCAGCTATCTGCCGGGCAAGCGCGCCTCGAGCAGTTGGCGTTGCGCCGCCAGCGCCTGGATGAAGAGCTTTCCGAGCAGAACGAACAGCGCGAGATCGAGACCGAACAGCTCGGCGAGGCGCGTCTGCAACTACAGGACGCGCTGGATGCGATGGCCCATGACACCGAGCAGCGCGAGACATTGCTGGCCAGTCGCGACGGCATTCGCGAGCGGCTCGATCGCATTCGCCAGGATGCCCGTCAGCACAAGGACCAGGCGCATCAGCTGGCGTTGCGGGTCGGTTCACTCAAGGCGCAGCACGAGTCCACCCGGCAGGCGCTGGAGCGATTGGAGCAACAGTTCGAACGTGCCATCGAGCGCCGCGAGCAGCTGACGCTGAACCTGGAGGAGGGCGAGGCACCGCTGGAAGAACTGCGCATGAAGCTCGAAGAGCTGCTGGAGCGGCGCATGGGTGTCGAAGACGAACTCAAGCATGCGCGACTGGCCCTGGAAGACGCCGACCGCGAGCTGCGTGATGCCGAAAAACGCCGCACTCAGGCCGAGCAGCAAGCGCAGCTGCTACGTGGGCAGCTGGAGCAGCAAAGGCTGGATTGGCAAGGGCTGAGCGTCCGCCGCAAGGCGTTGCAGGACCAGCTGCAGGAGGACGGCTACGATCTGCATGGCGTGCTTGGCACACTCCCTGCCGATGCAGACGAGCCGAGTTGGGAGGCGGAGCTGGAGCGCCTTGGTCAGCGCATTCAGCGCCTGGGCGCGATCAACCTCGCGGCGATCGATGAGTACCAGCAGCAATCGGAACGCAAACGTTACCTCGATGCGCAGAACGATGATCTGGTCGAGGCGCTGGATACGCTGGAAAACGTCATCCGCAAGATCGACCGGGAAACTCGCAACCGCTTCAAGGAGACCTTCGATCAGATCAACGGTGGCCTACAGGCGCTTTTCCCGAAAGTGTTCGGCGGCGGCAATGCCTATCTGGAACTTACCGGAGAAGATTTACTCGATACCGGGGTGGCGATCATGGCGCGCCCGCCCGGAAAGAAGAACAGCACCATTCACCTGCTTTCCGGTGGCGAAAAGGCGTTGACGGCGCTGGCGCTGGTTTTTGCCATCTTCCAGCTCAATCCCGCGCCGTTCTGCATGCTCGATGAAGTTGACGCACCACTGGATGATGCGAACGTCGGTCGATACGCGCGCTTGGTGAAGGAGATGTCGGAGAAAGTGCAATTCATCTACATCACCCACAACAAGATCGCCATGGAAATGGCCGATCAGCTGATGGGTGTGACCATGCATGAGCCGGGCTGCTCACGCCTGGTGACGGTCGACGTCGAACAGGCCGTTGCACTCGCCGAAGCCTAGGATTAAGCCGCGTGTTTGAGCATTTTTGATACAAGGAACGCTATAAAAAGAGAACTACCGCACGGTGCAAAGTTACCGTTCGTCGTGCTAGCTTAGAGCACAATTTTTGCGATGCGCTTGAAGCAGTCCCAAGTGACTGTTCGTTGCGTCTTTATCATCGAATTCAGAGGTTAAAGCATTAATGGATATCGGTCTGCGCGAGTGGCTGATCGTCATCGGCATCATTGTCATCGCCGGCATTCTGTTCGACGGCTGGCGTCGCATGCGCGGTGGCAAGGGCAAGCTGAAATTCAAGCTGGACCGCAGCCTCTCCAACCTTCCCGATGCCGACGATTCTCCGGAGCTTCTAGGCCCGGCGCGTGTGGTTAATCGCGATCATGAGCCTTCTCTGGATGAGGGCGACATGCCGACGATGAGCGCGCGCGAGTCCGGCAAGAAGCGCCGGCAGAACGAACCCTTTCAGGGCGACCTCCAGCTCAACAGCGACGAGCCCGTACCGACGCTGCTCGATCCGGTTGTTGGTGATGACGAGGAAGGGAAAGAACAGCCGCAGAAGGAACTGGCGCCCGTCGAGGAAGTACTCGTCATCAACGTCATTTGCCGTGATCCTCACGGTTTCCGTGGTCCGGCGCTGCTGCAGAACATTCTCGAGAGTGGCCTGCGCTTCGGCGAAATGGATATCTTCCATCGCCACGAAAGCATGGCCGGCAATGGCGAGGTGCTGTTCTCCATGGCCAATGCCGTCAAGCCTGGTACTTTCGATCTGGACGACATCGATCACTTCACCACGCCGGCCGTGAGCTTCTTCCTCGGTCTGCCCGGCCCACGCCATCCCAAGCAGGCCTTCGATGTCATGGTTGCTGCGGCGCGCAAGCTGTCCCAGGAGCTCAACGGCGAGCTGAAGGATGACCAGCGCAGCGTTCTCACCGCCCAGACCATCGAGCACTACCGCCAGCGCATCGTCGAGTTCGAGCGCCGGCAGATGACCATCAAGCAGCGTTGAGTGATATTTGCACCGGGCCTTGCGCCCGGTGTTGTGTGTTAGCAGACGTGGCTTGCTCGCGCCGTCTCATGCTCATGTCTCCAGTGCAGCCATTCCATTGACGGGCGCGCTCCGCCTCTGTCCATCAGTGAGCAGTTTGATTCGGGATGGCTGAGGCCGTCCCGCTGCGCTTCCAGCCTCCGACTAGCCAAAGCCGCGAACCTGCCTTCGATCGCGCATTCGGGCTAGAATCCGACGCCTCACTATCAACCAAGGCGCGCTGATACGGTCTGAATCAGCACAGCCCCAGCCACGGCTCCGTCTTATGCCTTCCGCCCAAACCGCCGCCGAGCGCATCGCCGAACTGCGCGGCGAAATTGACGCCCACAACTATCGCTACTACGTGCTCGACGAGCCGAGCGTTCCTGACGCCGAGTACGACCGCCTGTTTAACGAGCTCAAGGCGCTCGAAGCAGAGCACCCGGAACTGGTGACGCCCGAGTCGCCAACCCAGCGTGTCGGTGGCGAGGCGCTGGCAGCGTTCGGTCAGGTGCGCCATGAAGTGCCGATGCTAAGCCTTGGCAATGCTTTCGAAGAACAGCATTTGGTCGACTTCGACCGTCGCGTACGCGAAGGGCTGGACTTGCCGGCAGGAGATCTATTTGGCACTGGCGCGGAGGTTGAATACAGCTGCGAGCCCAAGCTCGACGGTCTGGCGGTGAGCCTGCTCTACGAGAACGGCCAGCTGGTGCGTGGCGCCACCCGTGGCGACGGCAGCACTGGCGAAGACATAAGCGCCAACGTGCGCACCGTGCGCAATATCCCGCTCAAGCTGCACGGCACTGGCTGGCCGGCGGTGCTTGAAGTGCGTGGCGAAATCTATATGCCCAAGGCCGGCTTCGAGGCGCTAAACGCACGGCAGCTGGAAAGCGGCGCCAAGCCCTTCGCCAACCCACGCAACGCCGCAGCAGGCAGCCTGCGCCAGTTGGATTCGAAGATCACCGCCAGCCGTCCGCTGGAGCTGTGCGCCTATGGCGTGGGCCGTAGCGACGGCGAATTGCCGGGTACCCATATCGGCATCCTCAACGCGCTGAAAGGCTGGGGCTTGCCCATCAGCCGCGAGCTGAAGCTGGCCAAGGGTGTTGCTGAATGCCGCGCCTACTACGATGCCATCGGTGCAAAACGCGATGCGCTGCCCTATGAAATCGACGGCGTGGTGTTCAAGGTCAATTCCGTGGAACAGCAGCGCGAACTGGGTTTTCGCGCCCGCGAACCGCGCTGGGCCATCGCTCACAAGTTTCCGGCGCGTGAAGAAATCACCGAACTGCTGGATGTGGAATTTCAGGTGGGCCGCACCGGCGCTATCACCCCCGTGGCGCGGCTCAAACCGGTGCAGGTGGCGGGCGTTACTGTCTCCAACGCAACCCTGCACAACATGGATGAAGTCGCGCGCCTGGGCGTGATGATCGGCGACACCGTCATCGTGCGCCGCGCCGGCGACGTGATCCCGCAGATTCTCGGCCTCATCCCCGAACGCCGCCCCGCCGATGCCCGTGCCGTACAGGTGCCCGAGCAGTGCCCGGTGTGCGGTTCTGCAGTCGAGCGTACCCAGCTGATCAAACGCAGCAAGGGCCGCGAGTCGCTCAGCGAAGGGTCGATCTACCGCTGCGTCGGTCGCCTGGCCTGCCAGGCGCAACTCAAGCAGGCAATCATCCACTTCGTATCGCGCCGCGCCTTGGAAATTGACGGCCTGGGCGACAAGATCGTCGAACAGCTGGTGGACAAGGGGCTGGTCAATTCCCCGGCGGACCTCTACTGCCTGACCCATGAGCAGGTCATCGAGCTGGAAGGTTTCGCCGAAATATCGACGCGCAATCTACTCAACGCCATCAACAACAGCCGCAAACCGACGCTGGCGCGCTTTATCTATGCGCTAGGTATTCCCGACGTTGGCGAAGAGACTGCCAAGTTGCTGGCGCGGGCACTGGGCTCCCTGGAGCGCATTGGTCGGGCGTTGCCGGATGTGCTCGTCTACCTGCCAGAAGTGGGCCTCGAAGTCGCCCATGAAATCTATAGCTTCTTCGAAGACGAGCACAACCGTACGGTCATCGTTCAGCTGCGCGAACGCGGCGTGGAGCTGCAGGAGGAGGGCGAACTGCATCCTGAATTTGCCGCCTGCGCGACCCTGGCTGGCCTGATCGACAAACTGAACATCCCCTTTATCGCCAGCACCGGCGCACAGCGTCTGGCGGATCGCTTCGGCAGTCTGGACGCTATCATCAGCGCCGACTGGCTCGACCTGCGCCAGGTCGAACGCCTCAGCGAAAAGGCCGCACGCTCGCTGCGCGACTACTTCGACAACCCCGAAAACGCCACCCGCGCTCGCATGATCGAAGCGCAGCTTCGTGAGTTCGGTATGCACTGGGAGAGCGAGCGTAAGGAAGCCGCAGGCCTGCCACTCGCCGGCCAAACCTGGGTCTTGACCGGCGCCCTCGAAACCATGAGCCGCGACGAAGGCAAAGCCCGCCTAGAAGCCCTTGGCGCCAAGGTTGCGGGTTCCGTATCAGCCAAAACCAGCTGCGTGGTTGCGGGGCCGGGTGCCGGCTCGAAACTGACCAAGGCCAGTGAACTAGGGCTGAATGTGCTGGATGAAGGGGCGTTTCTGGAGCGGTTGGCGCAGCTGGGGGTAATAGGTCGGGACTAGCAGATAGGTTCGCCGATACAGCGCTCGAATATCTCGGTCATCGACCGATAGTCGCAGGTTACCGCCTCTACATTGGCCTGGACCCACTCCTCTTCTTCTACCGCCCACCAACTGATCTGATAACCAGCGTTGATAACGATATGCTCAAACAGAACTCGTTGCGCCCGTCCGTTTCCTTCCCGAAAAGGGTGGATCATATTCAGATCGCCAAATAACTCCGCCACCGCTGTAACCAGTTCCAAGCGGTTCAATCCCTCGAACCAGTTAGCCTTGGCTAAGGTGCGAAACAGCTTGTTCGCCTCGGGCTCGATACGCAGGACGTTACAGAAGTGGGTCGTCCCCTTGGATATGTCCACAGTACGGAATTCACCGGCCCAAGCGTAGATTTCCCCGAAGAGCTGACGGTGAATGCGACACAGATAGGGAAGATCGTAGGGTGGCAACTCGAAGTTGATTTCGTTGGCGGCGATTGTGGAGAGGACGCGCTCGGCTTCATTGAGCTCTTCGTCAGTGGTCAGCCCCAGACGATTATTGAGAACCGACGTGCCGGAAAGGCAGTAGGGGTCTTGCCCTGTGCCGTACTTGTCGAGCATCAGGTCTTGGCACGATAGGCTCGTAGCACGGCTTCACGCGAAGGCGGCT
>ERZ1673962.798-NODE-798-length-18622-cov-14.480530_pt1 | contig 18622 bp, 20 predicted proteins | sample MGYA00580188_ERZ1673962 | MGnify/ENA primary metagenome ERZ1673962 (study PRJEB41334, sample SAMN05608104) | rock metagenome | biome: terrestrial subsurface; feature: shale formation; material: shale | place: USA: Pennsylvania ... | reverse complement strand
TGTATGTGCCGTATGAGTCTTGCGAATATGGCATATTACACACCGTTATCGCATTTTGTTTTTGTATATTCAATTAAAAATCACTAAATTAGAAGTATGTTTTTAGACGAAGAACTTTTGCAAATGTAGCTGAAAAGCTGGAATCAGAAGGCCGTGGATTCGTTAAAAAAGACGGATTTAAAATTATTTGTCTGTCAAAACCTGAATTAAAAACAATTTTTGAAAAATTAGAGGTATGAAAACTATTTACATATCCGGCCAAATAACCGGAAACCCTGACTTTGAATCTGACTTTAAACAGGCAGAATACAAGATAAAAAAATACCGGGGTGGATTGATTGAGATTATCAACCCTATCCGGGTAAGACCGTTTTTGGGCATTAAAAAGTGGCTGTTCTACATGATTCCTGCCGTTTTTAACGTACTAAACTCCGATGAGGTGTATTTGATCAGCAACTGGCACCAGTCAAAGGGCGCAAAGATTGAGTTTCGCATTGCGAGTTATCTGGGAAAACCGGTGTATTTGATAAATGATTATCCTGACTTTGACGGGTATATCCTATTCAAAAACGGATATTATCACTGTTTCGAGCAACAGTTTTACCCGCGCGGACGGGTTTTGAGAAAGGTTGTTCCGATGTTCGAGTTGATGGGTAATTAATAAAAACGCAAGTAAATGAAAGCAACTGATTTAAGAATAGGGAATTTAGTTTTTGACGATCAGAATGAAATATGTTCTGTCTCTAAATTATTATCTCAAAAGAAGATAAGTTTTGAGGGGAATGGAGTTGAAGATTGGGAGGTGGAGTTTAAAGATGAAAAAGCGGACAATATTTATTTGTCATGCGTAATAAATCCTATTCCATTAACCGCTGAATGGCTTAAAAAATTTGGATTTGAACAGGAAACAGGAGTAATGGCTTATGAAAAAGAAGGCGTTACAATAGTTTATGAAACTGTTGCTGACTTTTACAGGTTCTATCCACGAACAAATAAAATTGAATACATCCACCAACTCCAGAACCTTTATTACGCTTTAACTGGTAAAGAATTAGAAATATGAAAGTAGGAATAATAGGCCCCGGGCCGCATCTTAAAATCAGATGCCTTGACGCTGAAAGACTGGCCGCTGAAATGGAGCGGTTTGACAGAGAGTGTATGGTGATAGTCGATGAGTCTTCTATTGAGGAAGTAACACCCGAAGAGATAGCAGAAATTAAGCGTGGATTGGCACGTGAACAAAAGAACTGTGAGTCTTTAAAAGGGGAACTGGAAGAGGTTCATCTTATTAAAAACCGCCCTTCATTCGATGAATATGAAATAATCCCGCCAAAAAGCAAACGAAAGGGGCACCAACAGCCTTACAAGTTTCATCCTTAAATAAACCGCATGAATTCAATTGCCTTCAGTGCAAAATACGAAATAGGCCAACCAATCTATCACGCCACACCCGAAAGCGACAAAGGGATTATTGTTGATATTAAATACAGTGTTTTAAAAGACAGAGTAATGTATCTGGTAGCATTCGGGAGACGTGGAGAGGATCAGGTTGAGTGCTATGAACATGAATTGAGTGAGAATAAAATATTTTGAGAAATGAAAACAATCCAAATTCCTTACGGCACAATGACGCTCGCAGAAAGCAAAGCAGTCTGCCCGCATTGTGAGAGGCATATCCCGTTTGAGGAAATTGAAAACAAATACATGAAAGCAGACAAAGACCCTATTCGCATAAAATGCAAATGCAAACGGTTTATCGGGGTTACAATGACCTGGATCGGGGACTTTGTTGCTTTTGAACTTTGAAAGATACGAATTACAAAACATTTAACTAACTTTGTAAGAGAATGAAAAAGTATTTTGAATTAAGAGTAGATCACACACCGAAAAAAAGAGGTGCGTTTTCGATTTTTAAGTATGGTCATAAAGATCCGTTGACAGTCGGGTTGACAATGCCGGAAGCGGTATTGCTAAAAAGCAGACTGGAAAAGATTGTGAGAGTTAAACCAAATTAGGAGACATGGGAGCGCCAAAGAAAAATAAATACTGGCTATTCAGGAATAAACACGGGAGAGATAAGCAATACACTCCGGAAGAGCTTTGGAGTGAATTTGTTTCTTACATGGAGTGGCTGGAAAAAGAACCTTTTTACGAGGTTAAACCGATGGTTGTGTCTGGTAAACTGAAAATGGCAAAGCTTCCAAAAATGAGGGCCGCCACTCAATCAGGTTTTTGTCTGTTCGCTGATATTACCACGAATACCTTAAAAAACTATCGAAACAATAAAGATTTTTTTCATGTCGTTACGCGTATAGACGAAACAATAAAGACTCAGAAGTTTGAAGGGGCGGCGGCTGAGCTGCTAAATTCAAACATTATTGCACGTGATTTAGGGCTGAGAGATGGAATGGATCACACCACTTTAGGAGAAAAAATAACACCTACCGTAATCGCTCAATCCGAAGAGCAACAAAAGAAAATTAACGACCTATTATCAAAATTTGACAAAGAGTGAAAGTTACCCGGGTATTTGAAGAGACGTTGGAAGCCTTTGTAAATGGGGATAGATATATCATAAATAGAGGGGGAACGCGTTCGTCAAAAACATACTCAGAACTTCAGGTCTTTTGCCAAATTGCAATGACCGGGAAGAAAAAAAGAATAATTACAATCGTATCGCATTCTCTGCCACATTTGGAGGGGGGTGCGATTCGTGATTTTGATAACATATTAGAGGGGGAAGGTATAGACCCGGACAGCGTAAGGACAAAACGCCCGTACATATACCGGATAAATAATACTACTATTGAATTTATAGGATTTGATAAGCCAGGGAAAGCGTTGGGAGCCGCAAGGGATATTCTTTTTATCAACGAAGCAAACAAAATGCCTTTTGATATATGTCACCAACTTATGACCAGAACCACGGAGGCTATATTTATCGACTTTAATCCAGCAAATGACTTTTGGGTAGATGAGCACGGATACGACACAAAGCCGGACGCGGTTGTAATTGATTCAACTTTTAGGGATAATATAGAAAACCTGACACAAGGCCAATTAGATGATCTTAAATCAGCAAAGAAAAAAGCAGAGAAAGAGGTTGAATTAGGCGTGGAGGGGTATTGGACAAATTACTGGAAAGTTTACGGAGAAGGTAAAAAAGGACTTATTCAGGGGGTAGTATTTCCTTTAGTTACGTGGATTGATAAGTTTCCGGATGACGTTGACCGAATATTTTACGGTATTGACTTTGGGTACACCAATGACCCGACCGCAATAGTAAAGATTGGAACCAGGAAATATGGCAAAGATATTTATTTGCAAAATATGTATTACAGGCCTGTCCCTAATGCTCAAAAGTTAGAGCCAATTGTGAGGGCCATTGTCGGTGATGGTCACGCGTGGGCGGATAGTGCCGACCCTGGAATGATATCCGATTTACGTAACATGGGATTAAAGGTTTTTGCTGCAAAGAAGTTTCCTGGCTGTATAAAATATCGGGTTGACATTTTGAATCGTTACAACTTGCACATAGTGAAAGACCCCCATTTTCGTAAAGAGCAGGAGAAATATACTTTTAAAGAAGTGGACGGCATAATCCTGTCAGAACCGGATCCAAACAGCCATTATTGCCATCTATGGGACGCTGCCGGGTATGCCGCTCAACACGAATTGAGATGATAAATTTGCATTTTAATATTATTTTTATATACATTTGTACAAATCGCGATTAAATGGGTTGGTTTAACACGAAAAAAACAATTACAAAATCTGATGGTGATATACCTGCTAAGGCTTTTATCACTGATTTTTTGACCGCGATAGGCGGTAACTCATCCGTAAAATGGGATATTAACAAACTACAATATCTTAAATACTACTTAGAAGTTCCTGAAGTTGCAGCTGTAATAAATATAAAAGCACGGGCAAGGGCTAAGGTAAAATGGGAAGTTCTTTCTAAGTCAAATGACCAGCCAGTAAAAAACAACGATCCTATTGTAAGAACTTTGAGACAGCCAAATTATTTCCAGTCTCAAAAGGAATTTATTATGCAATCGGTGTTGTTTAAAGAGATATTTGGAAATGAGTTTATTTACTTACTGTCACCGGCGGCCATGTCCTCAAACATTAAGGGTATGTTCACTATACCCCCTCTGATTGTGGATATTGAAGAAACCAGAACCCCTGCGTTCTGGCTGCAATCTGAAATGCCAGACATGGTAAAATATACGGCAAAGTGGGGTGGACAAATATATCCTTTAGAAAATAATAGCCTAATCCACATTAACAATTCAAACGTTCAGGTACGTAATGGTAATATGTTTTTAGGGGAGTCGCCTATGAGGTCATTGGGAGTTCCAATTAGAAACATAATTGCAGCTTATGAGGCCAGAAATGTTCTTATTGAAAACCGGGGGGCGTTAGGCATTCTGACCAACAACTCAACTGATGGAATAGGTTCAACTTTGCCACTTGACCAAAAAGAAAAAGAAAAGCTACAAGAGGATTACCAAGCCAGATACGGATTAACAAAAAGTAAATGGCAAATGATAATAACTTCCCTTAACCTGAAATGGCAGCAAATGGCTGTCGATATAGATAAATTAAAGTTATTTGAAGAGACAAAAGCAGATACCGAAAGAATTTGCGATGCTTACGGGGTACCATTTGAGTTATTAGCGAATGAAAAGGGGGTTACATTTGATAACAAAAAAACAGCTGAAAAAGGCTTTTATCTAAATACTATTATCCCGGAGGCGGAAGAACAGGCAGGAGCTTTAAATAGATATTTTGAAACAATGAATAAAAGTTGGTATCTTAGAGCCAGCTTTGATCATTTAGACATATTCCAAGAAAACAAAAAAGAGCGCGCTCAAAGCGTTACTATGATAATAAACGGGCTGTCTAGAGCCTATCAAGATGGAGCCATAACTATAGATCAGTACAAAGAGGAATTAACAAAAATGGGAGTAGGCGATGGACAAAGAGGAAATTAAAAAGCTAAAAGAGCGCAAGGATAAACAAATTCGTGAAAACGAAAAAATAAATAAGTGATGGAAATTCCTAATTTCGATACGCTAAAGGAACGTATTGATTTTGTTGTAAAAAACAAATCTCAAATAATTGCGGCAAAAAAAGCACAGATTAAACATGCCGACGGGATAGCTGTTTTCTCAACGCTATTGAGAGAACATAAAACCGGAGCGAGTAAGGCAATGGCTATTTCTGATGACGTGATAAAAGTAAGGGCCATTATTAACACGACGAACTGGATGGATTCACATGATGACGTACACGTTCCTGGATTATGGTCAAAGTCATTATCAGAGAACAAAATGATAATGCACTTGCAAGAGCACAAAATGCAGTTTGACAAGATTATTTCTGATGGTCAAAACTTAAATGCTTTTACAAAGACTTATGATTTTAGAGAATTAGGGTATGATATTGACGGAACCACTCAGGCGCTTGTATTTGATTCTATAATTGAGAAAGACAGGAATCCATACATGTTTGAGCAGTACAAGCAAAACAGGGTCAACAATCACAGCGTAGGGATGCAATACGTTAAATTGCTATTGGCCGTCAACTCATCCGACTTTGCAGAAGAGAAAGAAATTTGGGATATTTATTACCCTCAAATAGCCAATAAAGAAAGAGCAGCTGAAAATGGTTTATTTTGGGTCGTTAAAGAAGCTAAAGTAATTGAAGGTTCAGCCGTACCAATCGGCAGCAATACAGTAACACCAACTTTGGAGCCGGTTAAATCCACTCCAACAAACCACGATACCGAGCCGCCGGAAGGCACTCAAAGAATTGATTTTAATAAATTAACTAAATGTTTTGAATTATGAAAAAGATGTTTGATAAATTGAATAAGCGTAATATGATTATGGCATATTCAATATTGAGTATTATGGTATTGCTGGCTGTTTTTGCCGGTGGTATTGGATTTGTTGGGGCTATCGGTATGGCGATGGCTTTGCCAGCTCTAACGGATCAGGAAAGCGCTTTCCTTGAACACGTAAAGAGTGAGATTGGGAAAGCGCAGGAGAAGTTCGAAAAGAGTTATATCTCTGAAAATAAAATGAATGAAACCATTGAGGCAGCTATCAATAAGGCTTTGGAGGGTGTTTCCACTAAAGCGCAATTAGATAAGCTAAATGAGGCTTTGGAATCTCAGGGACTGATAATTAACCGAATTAAGCAAGAAAAATCAAATCCCGGCACGATTAAAGATGTGTTTAAGAATGCATTTAGCCGTGAGGGGTTGGAAGAAGAGTTTAAGGACGCTTACAAAAGCAACAAATCTGTAGATGTACTCAAAGCTGTTGGGACTGTTACAACTGGGCAAACTTCGACTGACACCGGAGGTGATGCCATTTTGGACATGCTTAATGCTGATGAGATTAACTCAATGCGTTTGCGCAATCAGTTTATTGAGGACTTTTGCACAGTAACAAGAACCAGTAAGCCAGTTTACACTTATGTAGATTATATTCCTAAAGAGGGTTCTGTTACATTCGTAGCAGAAGCAGGCACTAAACCTCAACTTGACTTGCAGGCAGTTGTTAGAACCATTACCCCTAATAAAGCAGCAGCATGGACTAAATTGACCGAAGAGGCCGCAACCGATGTTCCAAGGATGGAAAGCGAAGCAAGGGTAAACCTTATGAAAAGATACTTGCTTAAACGCCAAAACGGTATTTTGTTTGGGGACGGCATTGATCCAAATCCAACTGGAATCACAGAAGTTGCACCGGCATTTAATGGTGCTACATGGACAGGCGATACAAAAGCAAATCCTAACCTTTACGATGTAATGGTAGCCGTTAAGAATCAAATCGAATTGGCAGCAAATTACACAGATGACATTGATTACTACCCTAACGTTTGTTTTATCAACCCTGCTGATTACAACAACCTGTTAATTAATCAGGACGAAAAGGTATATACCTTTAGCAATGTAAACGGTCAGAAGTTGATGAATATTGACGGCATTGCGATTGTCCCTAAAAAGGAAATCCCGGTCGGTAATATTTTGATGGGTGACTTTACCAAGCTGGAGGTTATCAATTACATTGACTATAACGTGAAGTTGGGATGGGTAAATGATGACTTTATTAAAAACCAGTTTGTAATTCTTGGAGAAGGCCGTTTTTATGTGTTGGTTCGCGAGCTTGACAAGCTTGCATTCGTTTACGATACTATCGCAAACGTTGAAACTACCCTCACAACTACTACTACTCCGTAATTATTAACCTGACAAGGAGCCGGTAATCAATCCGGCCCTTTTCAAAATATTTTTATCATGGCAGAATCAAAAAAAGAAGGAAGCAAGTTTGTATCACTGAAGAAGTGCGACACTTTCACAGTCAAAAAGGATTGGCGCCGGTACAAAAAAGGGCAAAAAATACAAGCTCATAAGTCCGTAGCCGACAAACTGAAACAGTTAGAAGTTATCTAAAATGGCATTGATTGACCAGACATATTTCGTTTACGATATTTCGTTACCCGCCGGTAATTATTCCGATATTCCCGGGTGGATTGCCAGAATCGAACCTGATATATTGCGCGCCTTGTTAGGCCCTGCATTATCTCAATTGGTTTTGAATTACGATTCTGTAACATCCGAGCAAAGGATAAAGAATATTGTAGAGGGTACATCGTTTGTAAAGGATGAGGTTACATATAAATGGGATGGGCTTGTTAACACAAACAAAAAGAGCCTGATTGCCTATTATGTGTACACTCAATACTTACGATACAACGTAACCACCACAACGACAACCGGAGAGCGGAAGTCTAAAAACGAAAACAGTCGTCCGGCCGATCAATCTATGAAAATGTGGCGTGCTCATCAAAAGTACGTCTCAGAAGCTAATACCCTATTGGATTATATTGATGTCAATATTGATAAATACCCTGAATTTGTCAAGCCTGAAACAATTCCGGGCGGAAATCTAAATGCTTTTGATTTATGAAACCGGTTCCTGAGATAATAGGTGAGGTAGTGCAAAAAGTACGCGCGGAATATGATCCGGTTGACGGGTTACAGCCGTATTACATGCACGGTCACCCTTTAGAAATCGTTAACATTCTAAGTCAAAAGACGAAAAACGAAACTTTGAAGTTTCAAAAATACCCGCTTATAGCATTGTTTCAGGACTTTGACGAACCAATTGAGGGGGATGGAAGAGACGTTTCTTTGAATATTGTTATTTGTACCGAAACAAAGCCAGGATTTGAAGCCAGCGAGCGGTATAATGAGACGTTTAAACCGATATTGAATCCGTTGTTTGATTTGTTTATTAAGCATTTGAGGCGGTCGTATTATTTGAATATACTTCCGGATGCAATAAGTTACACAAAAACAGATCGGGTATATTGGGGCCGCCAAGGTCTTTACGGTTCAGAGGGAAATATTTTTGATGATCATATTGACGCAATAGAAATTTCTAACTTAAATTTATCATTGATAACCGGGTGTCAACATTGATATTGACACCGCAAAAAATACGATTATGGGATTTTATGTAAATTGTAATGCAAAGGTTCTAAACACAGGGTTAGCGCAATTCTGCGCTGATATGGGGCCTATTGCCGGGTATATTATTACCCCTCCCGATTTTAGCATGCCTGAGGCAGATGCTAGAACAAAATCAGCGTTTGAAACTCTTTTGTCTGCTGACAAAGGGGAGAGAATTTATCCATTTCCGCAGGTTTTGGCAATGACAGACAACAGCGAGGACACCGTTTTTGAAGAAATGGCATTAGGTAACTTGTACGTTCGAGACGGTAAGTATAACTTACAGTTTATGCACGAATCGAGCCGTTACAAAAACGCTGTTTTGCGATCACATTCCTTGCAGACAGTTGGTGTTTTGTTTATCGACTTACAGGGCCGTATCCACGGTTTGGACGATGGAGAGGGTAATTTGAAGGCTGTTAAACTTCAGCAATTTGTAGTAGAAAAGCCGGTATTGAACGATGGAGCCGGAGCCGCTTACAAATCTCGAGTGACTATGATTTTTGTCGGTACTGAATTTGAAAAGAGCCCGGCCGTAGTTTCAGGACTTGACTTTAATCCTTTGGACTTTGAAGGCCTGGTAAATGTAGATTTGGAGATTGTTGGAACGCCGACAGCAACGGAAATTCAAGTGCAGATTAATGCAACTTTTGCCGGGGAACCTGTTAATTTTGAATCAGCAGACTTTGAACTTTTGACAGCAGACGGAACAGCTCAGTCTATTGTCACCGTAACCGCTGAGGATGGACTGCATACTTTGACAGGCACCGCATTTGAAACTGGCACGCTTAATTTGGTCAAACCATCAGCTTTAACCACTACCGGATACGAGAGTACCGGAGCCGTTGACGTAACAGTATAATTTTATGTATCAGGAAATTAGAGGCATAAAGTTTAGAAAAAAATCATTTGCGAACATGCCATTTGACGAGTTCAAAAAGAGATATGAGAAGCAAGTGCCCTGGAAAAAGATTGACCCCCGCGACCGGGAAAAGGCCTTAAAGGAGGATTACGAGAAGTTGATAGGCAACAAGCCCGGCAAGCGAGAAAGAAAAACGTACAAAGAAAGTGAGTAGTTTCGTTTCATAATGTAATAGGTTTTTGGAGGTGGCAGGCATTAGGTTTGCCACCTTTTTTATTAAATGCCATGTTTGAGAATATTCAAAAAATAGCGCGAAGGGTATCAAAGAATATTGATAAAGTGAGCGAAAAAGCTATTAAAGAAAGCACTATTGACATGGCAGATATGAACGTAAATCAAATGATGAACGGGTTAAATGCCGACGGCGACCAGATAGGAGAGTATAGGTCTGTTAATTATGCGGCATTTAAGCAAAGATTAAACCCGGCACCCCCACCGATGACCCCTGACCTTAGATTAACCGGGTCATTTCATTCCGGATTGTTTGCAAAATATACCGGCAACGACATTATTTTTGGAAGTACAGATAGAAAAAGCAATGATTTGGCCACCAAATACGGGGCTAATATTTTTGGCCTAACAGAATCAAATCAGGAAGAGATAAAAGAGGGTTATATTTTCCCAATAATTACCACATGGCTAAGTAAAGAACTACAAAAGATATGAAGCATTATTCCGATATAGATACCATTCCTATTTGGAACTACAATAAATGGTTAGAAACCGAGGATCCTCGCTATTTTTTGATATTGGATTATTACGACCAGTTGCCGGACATATCGGATAAGTTTAGTCATAAGTTGACTGAAAAGGCGATGGATATTTATTTTGAGGCAAACGAACTTGAAATGAAACTATCAAATCGCAACAGCTACATTTTTGACCTTACAAAAAAACTTGTAAGAATTGAATTTGAGCACAATATAATAAACAACATACTGCAATTACTTGACCTTACCGGGCAGGAAAATGCACACTTATTAAAGGATTACGGATATTCGATTAGAGAGGGGAAAGAGTTTACAGACGAATTGAAAAGAATATTTAACCAAAATCAAAACAAAAAAGTAAAGATTAAGGAGCTGAAAGCCGAAATAGAGGCGATGAATAAGAAGGATGGCGAAGCTCAAAGTATTGAATCTATTCAGGTGGCTATTGAAAAACACAACAACCGGGAAATAAATTTAAGAACTACTACTTTAAAAAAGTGGATAATTCTTAAAAACAACCTAATTAAAGAAGTTGAAAAGCAACAGTTAAAAAAATAGGCGGCGATGGCTAACGAGCAAAAGATAATAAATGACGTAAAAAAGGCAGTTGACGGTCTTAGCACTTCTTTTAAGGCTTTAGATGATGTTTTGGAAAAGAACATGGCAAATCAAAAGGATTTGATTAAGAATCTGCAAGCCATTAAAACAAATTTAGCCGGGACAAAGTCGCTCAAAGAGTTTGTCACGCTTCAAAAAAGAATGAATGATGAGCAGTTAAAGCTCAATAAGACGCAACAAGCCGCAGTAGATTTAGCACGTAAAAGCGAACAAAGGAAACAACAAGTAATAAAGACTCACCAGGCCGCAATTAATGCCGCTAAAAAAGAACAGTTAGCTAACGAGCAATTAAAGCGGTCAAAAATGCAAACGGCCGCGGCAGAAGAGCGAGCCGCAAAACGCAAAGAGAAAGCTACGAGAGAAAGCCGGGAGGCTTCACGCGCTTACAATGTTGAGTCTAAAAGGCTATTAGCATTAACCAAAAGCGCAAAGGATGCCGCTATCCAGTACGGGATTAATAGCAAAGAAGCAAGAAGATTAAGAAAAGAGCAGCAAGCGTTAGATAGGCAGTTGAAAAGGGTTGATGCAAGTTTAGGACAGCATCAGCGAAACGTAGGTAATTATCGCAGCGCATTAGGAGGATTAAAAAATATTATGGGAGCCGCCGGAATTTTTGGAGGAACTCAATTATTAGTGCAAGGATTCCGAGCAGCTTTTAGAATATCAAAGGAGTACGAAAAGCAGAACGCGGTTCTGGCAGGTGTTTTAGGCAAAACGACTAAAGAAATTGAAGGGCTTCAAAAAGAATCTAAAAGGCTGGGAGCCACAACAGCATTCTCAGCGACTCAGGTAGTAGAACTTCAGGAGAATTTAGCGCGATTAGGTAAGACAGAAAGCGAGATAATCGATATGACGGAGGGCATTATAGACGCCACAATTGCCCTTGGTAGCGAAACAGGAGAAACCGCCACGCTTGTAGGAGCAACTTTGAACGCATTTAACTTGGCTGCATCTGATAGCGCTCACGTAGCGGATGTTTTAACATTATCAACGCAAAGAAGTGCGTTGTCATTTGAAAAATTAAACACCGCCCTTCCAATTGTGGCTGGGGCTGCACGCGCGGCTGGTTTTTCTTTGGAGCAAACAGTTTCGATGCTTGGTCAAGCTGCCGACAGGGGAATTGATGCCAGCACTTCAGCAAGCGCATTGAGAAATATATTTATTGAGCTATCTAATTCTGGCAAAACACTTGAAGAATCATTAAACGAAATACGTAATTCTCAGGATAGATTAGGTAAAGCAAATGAGCTATTCGGTAAAAGGGCGGCGGTTACCGCTTTGGCTTTAGCAGACACAACTGAAAAAGCAAATGATTTAACTGAAGCTTTAGAAAATTCAGGAGGAACAGCAAAAGAAGTCGCAGAAACTCAATTAAACACACTTGATGGTCAATTAAAACTTTTAAATAGCGCATGGGAGGGATTTATCTTAAATATAAATAATTCAGAAACAGCACTTGGTAAATTTTCTTTGGGAGCCGTTAAATTTGCTACAAATGCGCTTACTCAACTTGCGAATATAGGCAGTCAATGGGAGCTTATATTTAAAAGTACTGAGAATATGAGCGATGAAACTTTGCGATATGTGGTAGAATCAGGTCAGGCAATAACAAAAGAAGGCAATGAGGTTGGAGGTGTTTTAGAAAAATTGGTTTCAAATTATGAGAAATTGGCTGAGGGGGCAAAAGAAACTATCACACTATCTGATTTTATTGCTCAAGGATTGAGAACAGAGGGAGAAACAATAGAGGGTGCGAGACGGATTGCAGATTTTTACATTTCATATCTTGAAGAAAGAAAAGTTGCTTCAGAAGAAAGTGCAAAGGCCACTAATCAGAATACGGAAAGTGTATTAGATGAAAATGTAGCTTTAACAGACTTAATTAAAATTCAGGAAGAATTATTGAAGCAAGCGCGCGAAATGCCGGGCACAACAGAGCGCGAAATTGCTTTAAGAAACAGAAAAGTTATTGCAATTGAAAACGAAATATCACGTTTGAAAGAACTTGGTAAAATTCAAGGTGTTGACGAAATAGATATGTCAACCATTATGGATTCTTACAAGTCTTCTTATGAAGAAATGGAAGAAATCGAAGAGGAATATTTAGAGGGGTATTTGGAAAGGGAAGAAAGAAAAACAGAGATTGCAAAAGAGCAGGAAGAGAAAAGAAAAGAATTAAGGAAGGAAAATGAAGAGGCTTTATATGAATTGGGCACCGAGTTAGGAAATGCCTTATTTGAGCGCAGGATTGAACAATACAATCAGGATTTAGAAGCCAATTCAGCCTATTACGATAATCTTTTAGCCAATCAGGAACTAAGCGAAGAACAACGGGCGTTACTGGAAGCGCAAAGACTTGAAAAAGAGAACGAGATTAGAGCAAAACAAAGGCAGGCAGAAAAGCAGCAGTTTTTGTTTAATCAGGCTATGAAAGTGGGGGAAATATGGATTGACACAGCTCAGAAAGTCGCAGCGATAAAAGCGACCGCCGCCCTATTAGCTTCAAACCCAGCTACGGCCGCATTTGCGCCGTTTGCACTTGCTCAGGTTCCACTTGTAACCGCATCGGCTGGCATTCAAACAGGTATAATATTAGCGCAATCAATTCCGGCATTCGCTAAAGGTACCGATAATGCCCCCGGAGGCGCGGCAATAGTCGGAGAGAAAGGTACTGAACTTGTAATGAGTAAGGACAAAAAAACAGCCTGGTTAACTGATAACAAGCCGCAATTGACAAACCTCAACAAAGGGGACAAGGTAATCCCGCACAATCAGCTTTTAGATTCTGTAAGCAATTACACTAATTCTCAAATCGTAAACAATAGCGATAAGATAACCGGAAATGATGAGTTAATAGGTAAATTAGTGAGCAGAATGATTGAGGAAAGCAGCAAAGGAAATAAGGGTATAATAAAAGCTATTGAGCGTAATAAACCTAAACAACAAAAGCAAACGACAATTGACAGGATGAGAACAGACGACTTGAAAAATAAGTTAAGGAATTAAAAAGCCGGGATTCTCAATCCCGGCCTAAAACACAAAAGTAAAAATCACACATAATGAAAACACTCAACAAATATATGATAATTATCTGATATGGCAACATATAAATTTACATTAACAACCCCGGACGGCGCTGTTAATTTTGGAGCTGACAAGATAGAAAACTGGGCCGATATTACCCCAGCTTACGTGGTCAATGACAAATATAGGGGTGTGTTTCGGGAGTTTACCAGTACTTTCAATTTTGTTTCAGATATTCGCGCGATAATTATTAAAGCCTTTGACAAATACGGGTACGATGTAGATATATTCCTTTCTATTTATGCCGGGAATGACAACGCGGAAAGGTTGAGCTACAAACAAATTGCCTACCGGTTGAGGGCAGATATTCAAAAAATTGAGATTACAGATTTATCCGTTTCGCTTAATTTCGTGGATTCCGGGTTTGTGGCAAATATCATGAATCGGGAGGACGTGGAGGTAAATTTAGAATTACCTGAATCAGGATTTATTAAGAGCATTGACGGTGATAGTGTAAGGGCGGTTGATAAATTGCTTTGGAATACTCATATGCATGATAGGAGGTTGATTGAATTATCAAAATTAAAAGGAGATGAAGGGCAATCATATAGCGCAATTCAGGCAGACTCTCAATTAGGACAAATAAACGTACTTAGCTTACCAATACCTATTAGATACAATTCTACAGAAGGGTTTCAATCACCTGTCCCTGGGTGTACAACTTTTTGGGATAGCATAGGACTGTTTTCTATGCTATACAACTCAGAACGAGCTGGAGTAATGACAATAAAAGGGAGGATAAAAGGACAAATAAATTTTCCTTTTTTTGATGGGCAGGCAAATTGGAGAATATCGTTGCGTAGATTTTTTAATGAAAATACTGAAAGTGAATTAATAAAAGATTATTTAGCATCAGGAACACCCTATAATGCAGGAACAGACACAACTTGGCCTTTCCTATCTTCGGTTGCAGGCACTAATTTTAAAGGGCCGATACCTTTTGATTTTGAAGTAAACGAAACTGTAGAAATTGACCATTTAAATTCATTGGCCTTGTATATGTCAATGTCAACTACAAGCACTACTATTCAATTTGAAACAGACGTTGTTATTGATGAAGAGTCGTATTTAGATTTTAGTTTTTTGTCATTATATCCAGTAACTAACGCAGATTTAATCACACCGCATGAATTATTTACGCAGATTCTGCAGTATTACACCGGCCAGCAAAAACCGTTTTATTCTGAATTTTTCGGACGCAAAGAATTAGGATATGAAGAGGACGGGCCGGGCGCAGGGGTAGCAGTTGCAACCGGTAAAATGATAAGGGGCTTCCCATACGGCGAGGGCGATGACACACAAACATACTTAAACACTTCATTTGAAAAAGCATTTGAAGCGTACAACAAGATATTTAATTTGGCCGCGACAATCGAAATAATTGGAAACGAACAGCGATTGAGAATTGAGCCGATGAGTTATTTCCGAAACTTTGAAGTTGTTGCGGATTTGTCGAACTCATTAAAAGATGTTTCCCGGAAAATTGAAACAAAAAAGCTGTATTCTGATATTGAGATAGGATATAAAGATAGGGAGTATGAAGAGTTAAACGGGCTATTTTCGTTTAACGGGGAAATGGGATTAGCCACGCCCTTGAGCACAGATGCGGAAACTTTAAAACTTACAAATGATTGGCGCGCTGATGATATAGGGATAGAATTAACGCGCCGCCAACAATACGAAAACGATCCGTCAAAAGACTACCGATCAGATGAAGATATTTTCTTTATTGATTGTCAAATTATCGAAGAGGGAGGAAGTTTTGCCGGAAATTATTTTCTATTGCCAAAAACAGATAATGAATATGATTCTGTAACCGGCATATTTGAACCGACACGCGTTTACAACTTAAACCTATCCCCAAAGCGCTGTTTCTATAATTGGCAGGATGAGATAAAAGCCGGGTTAACGTTCAAGTCTGACAAATCGTTGAAGTTCATAAAGGGGCCAAAAAACGCAAAACTGGTCAGTAAAAAGACCGGAGAAGTTGAAATAATCGAAGCGGCTGACGTTGAAATTAGCACATTAAAAAACCCTACATTTATTCCTGAAATATTTATGATCGCTGAAGCCCCGTTGACGGTTGAAGAATGGGAGAACATTAAGCTAAATCGATACGGGGTTATAGCATTTGAGCATAAAGGAGTTAGGTTGTACGGGTATATCTCATCAATCGAATTTGAAATAAACAAAAAAACAGCTAACTTTGAGTTGTTAAGAGCTAATTTGTAAGGGTTATGGCTAATTACGCGAGAATAAGTATAAAATTTATAGCTCAACCAGGCACAGGCGATGTTATATCTTTTGGATTGTTTCATAAATCAGAAAGCCTTGAGATTCCTGAGATAGAGTTTTTTTTGCGTGCTGCCTCGGTTCGAACATCGCCAAATCAATTTGAAATAGGATCACATTTAGAGGAAACTGCTTACAATTTCTATCAGGCTGTGCTGGCAAATAAGGGTACAGACCCTAGGCTGATTATTGGAATGTCAGGCCCAGCAACTGTCGAAATAGAATCAACAGAATACGACAAAAAGTTTGACGATTATTTATATGATCTTTCTTTTGGTTCACTTGTTTACAATAACAAAATAACCGTAACTGTTACTGAAGAGGTTGTTCCAGCTCCAGAATTCTCAATAATTTCAATTGATTCGCAGCCCCCTCAGACATTACCTGTATGCGACAATCAGCGCGTTAAGTTAACCGTTGAAAATGCTGTTTACCCGATTACAATTGATTCGGCGGCCGGGACAAAAACAGCCGCGAATGACAGTGAATTATGGGTAGAATTGCCGAGATATATCCCAGGTGAAATTACGTTAACTGACGACACCGGCGCGACTGATAGTATAACGCCTGTAAGCATATCTAAACACATAATATCATCAATAGATGTTAACGAGGATATATCAGGGGCATCGATTACAATAAATACTGAACTGGAATATGAGGTAACGCCGAGCGGACTTCTAAACCTCCAATATTCATTAGACGGTACAAATTACCAAAACTCAAATACATTTTTTGGAATATTGCCCGGGAGCTATACCGCTTATATTCGCGATTCATTTAACTGCATAAAAACACAGTCTTTCTCGGTTGAGGGATTAGAAACCCCCAGGCCGGAACCTAATTTCACAATAGAAAAAGCTAATCCATTGAGGTTTGTTAATGCCGTAAGTCCTGAGTTTAGGAACGTAGAAAACACTCTTTACAACGAACAGGAAAACACGAATATTGAAAAGTACTATTTCAGGCAACCTTTCCAATCCGGTTCAATTGTAAGAACTCAAATAAAAACAAGTTATCGGGATTTGGTTGCTAAGGTTTACGACTGCAATAATGAACTTACAGATGAGATAATTCCAGAAAAGAAAATCACGAATATAGCACAAAAAGACAAAAGGGATTGTATAGGCGCGACAAATCCAGAAAATGGAAATTTAATTGTATTTTTTCCAGCTGGGAATATTTACGAGCCTGGAACATCTAACGTAATTAACACCTATTCGTCAAGGGGGCCGCTTCCTAATTTTGTTCAAATAGTCATGCTTTGTTCTTTGTCTTTAGGCGTAGGAGACTTTAACAATATAACAGTAAAAGACATTGTTTACAGTGAAAGATTCGGTTACTGGTGCCTTGAGTTTAATGTTCAATCTGAATTAGGCAACAATATCAGTTCAGGCACTTGTGAAAGTACATATAACGCTGAGATTTACGACATATTTGAGTTTGCTTTTTCAAAATTAAATGGTCAATACCGGGTAGAGATTGAAGCAACGGACGATAATTCTAATTACCCGGACTTATTACACGTATCAGAACCAATATTTTTTGATGAACTTGAAAAAATAGTGACAATTCAGTACTCATCAGAAGACAATCAAAGCGGTATTAACTATCAGACCGGTATTGAATTTCTCTTAAACATACCGGGCCGATTATTTAACTATTCTCAGGGGGGAGAGGATGAATCTTTTACCGATGATTTAGGTAATAAGATAATTCAAAAAGCCGTATATGTTCAACAAAGAGAATTACAAACAGGAATGATACCGGATTGGCTGGCTGAAAAAATAGTAATCGCTTCCACACATGAAAATTTAAAAATAAATGGATTGGATTTGACAATGATGGATAGGCCGGAAGTTGAATCAAAAAGCGAGAACAACAATCCGCTTTATGTATTAACTTGCATCTATCAATTAAATAATAAGATTACAAGAGACGAACAGGTCGGAATAGTTTCATCAAGTCGCGCGGTAATAGGATCCGATGCCGGGGCGGTATTAGGAGTTTAAAAAATAAGACAATGGCAGATAATTTCACAGTTACAAGGATTCCTCAGCTTGCTGAATTGCTTCAAAAAGACGGTACATTGTATTTGCCTGTTTACAAGCAGGATGATGATAAGACCTACCGGATATTAGTTGACCTATTGGGAGGTGCGACAGATACGACCCTGCAATGGAGTTCGAGCGAAACATACAATACCGGAGAGATTAGAGAATGGAACCTAAAGCTTTGGAAGTCAAAAATAGACAACAATATAGGGAATGTTCCGGCTGAAAACGCAAATTGGACGGAGGTTTCAAAGTCAGAAGGTAGTAATTCTATCAATTACTGGAATGCCGGGGTTTATACGATTAATCCGACATTGACACTATATGATAACAACTTGTATTTATTAGATGCAAGTCAGGTATCAATGCCGTTTGAGTCAACTGATTTTTTAGCTGAAAAAACGGCGGG
>ERZ1673962.797-NODE-797-length-18631-cov-6.638028_pt1 | contig 18631 bp, 4 predicted proteins | sample MGYA00580188_ERZ1673962 | MGnify/ENA primary metagenome ERZ1673962 (study PRJEB41334, sample SAMN05608104) | rock metagenome | biome: terrestrial subsurface; feature: shale formation; material: shale | place: USA: Pennsylvania ... | reverse complement strand
TAGATGTTTTATCATGATATAAAATTTATGATAACTCAATACATAATAATTTATATGACTTTAAATCTAATAATAGAAGATTAGAAGAGTTAGAGTATATGAAATGATTTTTACAAAAAATAATTGATGATAGAACTCAAAAATATAAAATACCATTAAAAGATGGTAGAATGTCTACACTTTCTAGTAAATTACCTAATGCATGAAGACCTTATAGAGCTGATTATACAGACTGAATTCATGAATGATGGGATTTTGATTGAGATTTTTGAGAGACAGTTTATTCAATAGATAATTGAATTGTAGTTAGAGTTGTAGATACTTTTTATTTTTCTGATTTTGATAACATAGTTAGATGAGATAATTTGACTAATCTTGAAAGAAGAAAAAATCTTGATATACTTAGATGAAAACAAGTATGGATAAAAACTATGAAATGAGATTTAGCTTTTTATTCACATCTTGATTCAGTTTTTTGAGATATAAGTGAGTGAGATGTTGTTATGAAATGACAACCTTTATGAACTATAGGTATTACAGGTGTTCCAGATAAAAATTATAGTGATTATCACCTTCATCTAGAATTACGTAAAAATCCATATATAAATGATAATGCATGAAAATATTCTTTTATAGATTATATGTGATGGGATTGGTATTTTAAATGAGAAAAAGAAAGTTATATTTTAGAAAATCAAGATAATATTTTTAATTAATATGAAAAAAAATAATAAAAATACTTTTATAACTAAAAATAAAAAAGCCTATTTTGATTATGAGGTTATTTCTAGTTATGAAGCTTGAATTGAATTAAAATGATATGAAGTAAAGAGTATTAGACAATGACATGTTAATTTAAAATGATCATTTATTGTCTCTATTAATTGAGAACTTTTTATAAAGTGAATGCATGTTTCTGCATGGAAGGCTTTATCAAATAAACAATCAATTGAAACAGATAGACAAAGAAAACTTTTTTTAAGAAAAAAAGATATTAACTACCTTTCATGAAAAATAAAAGAGGCTGGTTTTTCTATTATATGACTAGAGCTTTATTTTGTTTGAAGTCTTATTAAATTAAGAGTTGGTCTTGCAAAATGAAAAAAACAATATCAAAAGAAGCAACTTTTAAAAGAAAAAACTATGGATCGTGAAGCTAAAATAGCAATGAAAAAATTTATATAAAGTATATTTTTAAAAATATACTTTTTTATTTTACATTTTTTATTGTTTTTTTATAATTATAAATGAACTTATTCCTTAAGATAGATAAAAGTAAGTATGTTAGATATAAAAATAATTAGAAATAACCCAGACTTGGTTAAAGATAATATTGCTAAAAGAAACTTAAAATTAAATTTAGATGAATTCTTAGAAGTAGATCAAAAAAAATTAGACTATATTGTAAAAGTAGATGAATTAAGAGCATTAAAAAATAAAGTAAGTAAGGAAATTCCTACTCTTTCAAATGAAGAAAAACCTTCAAAAATAGCAGAAATGAAAAAAGTTTCAGATGATTTAAAAGTTTTAGAACAAGAACAAAAAGAAATAGAAGACAAATGGAAAGAATTATATTATCAAGTACCTAATTTGTTAGATGATTCTGCTGCTATATGAAATACGGATGAAGATAATATTGTCGATTCTACATTTTCTGAACCAACAAAATTTGATTTTGAAGCAAAAGAACATTGGGAAATAGGAGAAAAAAAATGATGGATTGATATAGAAAAATGAAGTGAAGTTTCAGGTGCTAGGTTTTGGTATCTTAAATGAGATATTGTATTATTACAATTTGCTATAATGAACTTTGTTATTTCTAAGCTTATTTCTAAATGATTTGAACCAATACTACCTCCTGTGTTAGTTAGAGAACAAGCTATGTTCGGTACATGATTTTTTCCAGCATGAGAAGATTGAATATATGCTGTAAATCCATGAGAAGATGATTTATATTTAGTAGGTACTTCAGAGGTTCCTGTTACTTCTTATCATTCAAATGAAATTTTAGATTTAGAAAAACCAAAGCTATATGTTGCATATAGTCCATGTTTTAGAAGAGAAGCATGATCTGCAGGTAAGGATACTAGATGAATATTAAGATGACATCAATTTGATAAAGTAGAAATGGTAGCATTCTGTAAAAATGATGAATCTAAAAAATTACATGACTTTATGGTTGGTGTAGAAGAAGAAGTATGGCAAGAATTATGAATTCCTTATAATAAAATGAATGTTTGTAGTTGAGACTTATGAAATCCTGCAATGAAAAAATTTGATTTGGAAGCATGGATGCCATGACAACAAAAATTTAGAGAAGTTACAAGTTGTAGTAACGTATGAGAATATCAATCTAGAAGATTAGGTATAAAGTATAGAGATGATGAATGAAATCTTCAATATGTTCATACTTTAAATGGTACTGTAACAGCTATCTGAAGATGTTTAATATCAATTATAGAAAATTATCAAACTAAAGATTGAGATGTAAAAATACCTGATGTATTAGTTCCTTTTATGTGAGGTAAAAAAATAATATAAAAAATAGTGATTTTTGTATAAAAAAATAGTACAAAAATATTGTAAAAAAGAGTTTTTTTCATAAAATGTTAAAAACTCTTTTTTGTTTATTTATACAATATAAAAACTAGGTTATGAGATATACTAAATTTCAAAAATTTATATCAAGTTTTTTAATTTTTCTTATGCTTTGAAGCATAACTATTAAAGTACCATTTTTAGAAATGGTACTTTATGCTGACTCAGATGATTATTATGATCTAGTTTCTATTATTGTTGATGAAAATACTTATGATTGAGCAAAATCAGAAATAGATAGATATTCAAAAGATATATCTTGAGTACTAGATAATACTAGAGTTGTTATTATGCCAGTTCCAGAAGATGTTACTGCATATGAAATTGCGTCTATGAATGAAGCTTTATATTTTGATTGATATAAAGAATTTTCAAATGTTTCTTTTGAGTCAAAGCTTGTATGAACAGTTTTGATTTGAAATATCCCTTTAGCTTATGCTGAAAAAGATGGGCAAACAGCAAAAACTATACTTCCTTATACTGACTTTGAAAGTAAATCATATGTTTATGATAAAAATAAATGATACTTCTCATATAATTCAGACAATATTGAATGAATAAAGCCAGAAGTTTGGCATTGAGTTATTTCTCCAAATACATGAGATGATAATTTAGATTTAGATTATATAAAAAGTTATTTTGATAAAAATAATGATTATTATGAATCTAATTGAATTTATTCAAATACACAACTTTCAATGAATTGAAAAGATTCATCAGTTTTATCAGATGAATATGAGCCATATGTTTTTTATTTTGATTCATTTAGAGAATCTAGTTGATTGAATTATAATTCTTATGTTTGATATAAATGATATTTAGAAAATAAAGAAGATATAACATATAAAAGATTTACAAAAGAATTAGCAAATAAGCTTAAATCTCAAATATTATGAAACTCTAATTCTCAAATTTCTGATTTAGCAAAAAAAGTTGATCCTAGTATTAGTCAAGAATTATTAGACTCTGTTGATAATTCATTAGATAATGTTCCTGATATTCAATCAAGATATATAATTAATAATTCTATAAAAAGTTTTGTAGAAACATTCTCAAAATGAGCAATAGGAGAATTGAGAAAAAATGTTTATAATGCTGGTAGATATAATTATTGACAAGATGTTAATGTTGATTTTATACCTTATCTAATAACTATACTTGATGTTTTAAATGATGAAATTATAAAAGACTTTAACGATGACTTTGAAAATCAAATAGATGAATTAGTTAAAAATTGATTATCAAGAAATATTGCAGTACCTACTACTTATTATTATGAAGATGGTGATGAAAAGAGTACTTATACTAATTATTTATTTTGAACTAAATGAGCTAACTTATCTTCAGCTGAACAATGTAGTATTTATAGATGAAGCTTAGATAATTGATGAACTCTTGTAGAAGCTAATAGAGGTTTAAATATAAATAATATTCAAGTTGATCAGTGAGTTTTGGATTGATTGCCAATTAGTTGATCTAGAAAAGCTCAATGTTATTCAAGAGTACAAACTTGAACTTCAATGAATTGAATTAATGGTATGAATACTCCATTTAATTTAGATCAAAATGCTTCTACTAATTGAGAGCTAAAATTAAAAAACTCAAATTTTAGATGATCAATTACTCCATTATTTGATATGGGGTGAGCTAAGGCTATAGATGATGAGTCAAAGACTAATAATCCTTTTTATTGTATAGATAATAATTATTTACTATCAAATAAACAAGAGTATCTTTCAGAATTTTGGTGAGATTCTAGTTCATGGTCAACTACTTATAAATTAGGTGAATATACATCAAATGTAGCATGATATTATTGATGAATGCAATCATGGTCTTGTAATAGTACAAATAATGCAGCAAATAAAGTTTATAGCTTTACAGATACTTTTGATCAAAATTATATGAATTTTGATGTTGCTTTTTGTGAAGATAACAAAATATATTTAGACTGAAATTTGGTTAAGTCATGAAGATATGTTCAAAAAACTTTTACTAATGACTATAGTTATACAACAGAAGTTTTTGATGAAGATTTATGAGAAAATGTTTTTGTTACTAGTACTTTTTCTTGAGATACTTATGAGTGTGATGGTTATTATATAACAGATCCTAATTGAAATGTTGTTGATAACTCATTATCATGATGGAAAGTTAATACTCATAGATATAAATCTATACCATCTTATATAATGCATAAATCTCCTGAACCAGAAGATTTAACTACTCAATTAGATGTAAAAGTTACACCTAGTTTACCAGTTGATAAAGATAGATATATAGATTTTATAGCTGCTAATGGTTCTTATCAAAAAATTAAATATCCATATTTATATAGATTAGAAATAGATGATAAATCTGATTTAAGTATAGAAAAAGTTTCTGAAGCTTTAGATGAAGTTCTTGATGAAAAATCAAATGAGATAAATCAAATAATTCAAGAATCAGTCCCTAGTTCTTGATGAAATAATTCTGATGATAATCAATGATGAGAAACATGAAGTATATCTGACTTTTTCTCAAATTTATGAGATGTTTTTAATTGAAGTGTAGATAACCCTTGAGAATATACTTCTTGATTAACAAGTGATTCAAAATTTATTGATAATCCTGAAATATATAATCTTTTAAAAACATGAGCTTACCCTGTAGCAAACTTTGATTTAAAAGAATATCTAAAATCTAAATGAACTACAACATTAGAGCTAGGATGAGAATCTAAAACTTTAAGTTATTATGATGTTTTAGTTTTTGCAATTTATTGGAATAATTTAAATTCAGTTTCGGCTAAATATTGATTTGTTTTTGAGAATTATTTATCTGATCAAAATTTATGAGGAGAAGAATATTTTTTACCAAAAAATAAATCTCAATATGAAATTGCATATTTATGAGCTCCAGGTTCTGTTACGGATATGTATATTTGATTAGATCCAGAATCTAAATGAGAAAACCCTTACTCAGATATAATTTGAGATAATCAAGATTTATCAACAAAAATATTATGATTAAATGTTTGAGCTTCTAATTCTTATGAAGAATGATTATTTAAATGTGCTCCACCAGAATGAGTTCCTATTTGGGAATGGATTCCTGCTGTTATGTGTCGGTTATGAGAGATGATGCCACCAACAATTAAAATATCAGATTGAGCATGTTGACCTAGTCTTTTAACTAATGAAGAAAAAGAAGAATTAGAACAATGTAATTGAGATGTAAATAAAAATTGAGTTAATGATTGTTTAGAAAATAAATTATCTTCTTGAAATTTAGTTTTAGAATCAGATAGTAGTAAATATAATTATAATAAAAATATATCATTGAAAGCTTCTATTGAAAGTGATGAATGAAATGTTTTAACGTATTTATGAGCAACTGATATAAAATTTGAGCTATTAAAAGTCGAAGCATCAGTTTCTAGTGAGGAATCTATAGATTCTTGATCTAAAGAAATTATATTTGACTCTAGTTCTTCAACAAAATCAGACTACTCTTTACTTGACTGATACTTATCTTTTGAACCTATGACTATAAAGTCTAGTGCATGAGTATCAAATCATATGTTAACTACTAAGAATAAAGATTTAAATATTTTCTTAAAAGCTAGCATAGAAGTATATGATTCAGATTGAAATTTAAATATTTCAAAAGAATCAGAAGAATTAGAAATAAAGGTTAGATGAGATAGATTGTTTAACTCTAGTTATAAAGTTGATAATTCTTCTTGAAATTTGGATGTAGTAAGCTGAACTAGTTTTGTTAAAGCTAGTAATAATTCAAACATTTATTTATTTGACTGAAACTTAAATTCAATTGATTCATTAAAAAATCTTATTAATAATAATTCTACTTCTGAGGAAAAACTTGCTATAAAGTTAGAAAACTTTGATAGATCATGAAACCCTTTGAGTATATCTTATCCAATTAATGTTATTTTATCTAAAGATTGAGAAACAATTGAAGAAAAAGAACTTAGTGCATCTAATTTATGATCTTTTACTGAACTTTTTTCATTATCTGAGTCTTGAGAATATGAATTAGTTATAATTGATTCTACTTGATCTTCAACAAATAGAAATATTGATGTTACAGCATCTAGTCCTTCAAAAATCGACCTAGAGCTTTCTACATCAATAATGGAAACATGATGAAATATTTCTACTAATTTTTTAACTATTTTAGATGAATATGATAACCCAGTTTCTTGAAATTTTTATGATTTAAGATTTAATATAGATTGAGATTGAGTAGTTTTTAATGATAGTAATTCAAAAGACTTTTTAACTACAACATATGAATGATATAAGATTTTTAGATTAAAATCTACTGATAATACTTGAAATAATACAATTAATGTTGCATTATTAGATAATGATTGAAATTTTATTATTTCAGAATCATGAGATATAAATGTTTTAGAATCAGTAAATATAAATACAAAAAGTTTAACATGAGACTTTAATGTTTGATGAGAAGATAATACTCTTCAAATTGAATTGAGAGACTCTAATTGAAATATTATAAAAAACTTTAATTCAAGAGTTTATTTAATGGTTGATCCAATGTATATTGATTTAGATAAACCATATTTTGAAATAAATTCATGAGTTTGATTAGCTAATTTTAAAACAAAAACTCTAGCAGGACAAAGTATTCCTATAGAGATACAGGTAGAGGGGCTTTCTACTATTGTTAATGATAGTATTACTATACTTCCAGATGAAGCTGTAAAAATGGATTTAGTTCTTTCTAAATCAAGAATGGAAGCAAATCCGGATATAAATTCTACTGTTAGTGTTGAATTAAAAGATAAATATAATAATTTAGTATTTACAGATGATTCTACGACTACTGAAATAGAAATATTACCTGAATATTCTCATATACTTAGTTCTGATAAAGATAGTCAAGTTGTTTCATGAGGTAAGTCTAGTTTTAAAATATATTGAACAGTTAATCCTTGAGTATGATATTTTAAAATATCTACTAATCCCTCACTTACTCAAAATAGCTTTGTAGTAGAAGATGAAAATTGACAAATTACAGTTAATTGAGTTTGAGAAAATGCATGAAAAATAGAAACTTTTTATGTATGGAATAAGGATAAAATTTCAGATAAATATTATAATTCAATATATACTACTCTATTAGGTTCAAATTATTGAGATATTGATACAAAAGATTATTTAGCATGATCAATAATCTTTGATAATAATAGTAAATGATTAGCAGTTACATCATTAATCAACAATCCTTTTTCATATGATGATACTTTTTGATTTTTAAATAATGGTTCTTTTATAAAAAAATACTCTGATTCAGATCTTTCTCAAGATATATCTTCAAATATATCTTTTGATCAAGGTAATTTGTTTGTAACATTATTTAATAACTCTTTAAATACATACATATGAAAGGTTCAATATAATTTGTGAGATGACTTTGAATTTGATACTTGTGATAAATTAGAAAATTGTTGAGTTTGAAATAAAACAAAATTATTTTGAATTAATACAAACGAAAATTTCAAATTTTATACAACTGATAATAAATTAGTTCTACAAGATAATATTTGAAAAACTTTATTAGAGGTAAATGAAGATTGAGAAATAAATAGAAAATGATTACTAACTTTTGATTTAGGGGAATCAAATACATGATGATTAATAATAGATATTAAAGAGTGAGATAATAAAATTGCATCATTATTTTATAATTTTGTTTGAGCAGGTATTGATATTTCTAGAGATGAAATTTCTTTTAATGCAAAAAAAGATATATCAAATAATTCTATACTTATTTATTTGAACTCTTCTCAATATTGAAGTTATAAAAATTGAAATAATGACTCATATGAAATAAATATTTTTTATAATGATCCTTTTGCTTCAGATAATGTATTAAATAATTTTTCAAAATGAAATAATTATTCTTATGAAAATTTTGAAAACAAATGATGATTATGATGGTATGAATGAAATAAAACATTATTGTCATTTTCTTCATGAGAATCAGTTTGAGAATCTTTAAAAAACTATGCTAGTTTTTCTAGTATCAATTTATGAGATCCTGTTATTAGTCTTAAAAAAATTAGAAAAAAATTTAATAATTCCGATGAATATAAACAATTTGATTCTACAATATGAAAAGTATTAAATAATGATTGAGATATTAGAGATTATAGATTATTAGATTATAACTCAGACTTAAGAGATGATATTATATTAATTAAAAATGATTGATATATTCAACTTTTAGAAAATGTTGATGCTGAATCTAATTATTTGGATAAATGAAACCTTGCTAATGTTGTCGATTTAAAATCTACGGACTTATTAAAAACATGAGATTTCACATGAGATTGATTTTTTGATATTTTCTTTGTAGGTGATGATTGACAACCTTATATGCTTAATAACATAAGCAAGGATTTTTCTAGATTATCATTATATAACAAATTTAGATTAGATTGATCTATAATTAGAGCTGAAGTTTTTGATATGGATAACGATTGAATAGATGATATTGTTACTCTTGATGATGCTTGAGAAATAAATATTTTTTACTGATCTTGACCTAGTGCTAATCCTAACTTTACTAAGCTTACAGTTAGTGATGATTATTGAATTGAATTAAGTTCTGATGAAAGAAGTGATTCATGATATGTTTATTTTGATTGATTATATCAATTAGATTCTTGATTAGATAATAGTGATAGAATATCAGAAAATGAAGCATATTTAGATGATTTGGTTAATCAAATCAATTCTCAAAATGAAACTGATATGCAAGATAAAATAGATTATGATCTTATTAATAGCATAATTTATGAACAAATAGCATATAATAGACCAGATGATACAGTTGATTCTATATCTTTAGATGATTTATCTAATTTACCAAATTCTATAAATCAAACTACCTTTATAAGATCAGATTATTCTAATTCTGCATGAGTTGAAATTAAAAAGGTTTATACAGATAGAAATTGATGATTTTTAGCTTCATGAGATATAGTTGATGTAGAAATTAATATTAGAAATAATTCTTTATCAACACTTGAAAATATAGCTTATATAGAAGATGTATTAGAGTATTTTACTTTAGATAGTTCTAGTATTGAAAATACTAAAGATTTAGAAATAAAAACACCTAGTGTTTATGATTTTATGATAGATGAATTTTCTTTATCTAGTAATGAAACTTTAACTATAAATTATTCTGTTGAAACAAAAGCTTTAAAATATTGACATATACAAGTATGACTTTTTGAAGAATGAGAATGATGAGATGATTTATATTGAGATATTTTACTAAAAGATAACGAAGAAAATTGTTGATTAGAATTAGAAATATTTAGATCAACTTCTGCAAGAGCTTATCAAAAAGGTATAAAAGAACCAGTTTGTGATGATGAGGTTCCAGAAGATTTAAGTCAAAATGGAGTTGATGAAAACAATAATGGTATACCTGATTATATAGAAGAGTTAACTTGAAGTACTGAGGCTTTACAAGATTATTCAGAAGAGACATTGACTGACATGTTTGTTGATAGTGATTGAGATTGATTACCTGATGAGGAAGATTTATTCAATTGATGATGAACTATTTCAGTTGATTTATGAAGTTTATGAGATGATATAGAAAATTGATTAGAATGAGTTGAAAACTTAATTAATTGAATGAGTTGTTGATTTAATAACTGAGCATGTTTTGCTAGTCCTCTAAATTGGGCTCCACTTGCTCCAGGTTGAGATCCAACTTTTAACTGAATGATGATTTGAGATGGTCTTAATATAGATGAGGGGTTGCCTATATTTTCAGCTATAACTTGGACTCCTATATTTGTTCCTGCTTGTGTTCCAATTCCTACAGTATGGCCTATGTCTTCATCTGCTATATGGTCAGCTTGTTCTGCATGACCTGCATGAATGGATGGTGCTTGAGGTTCTTTATGAGTTTATTCTCCAACAAATACATTTAGACTTTTTGTTACACCTACTTTAACATGATGAGTTTGAGTTGCAGCTTGTTTTTGAGCTCCTCCTATAGTTGCTTGATATTCAAATATGCCTTGAATATCACCATTATTTCCAGGTTGAAATTGTATAGTAGTAGCAAAACCATTATTATGATGTAGTAATGATTGATCTGATTGAAATCCTGCGTCTATTGGTCAAGTTATAAATTGATGAAGTTTTTGATTTATAAATTGAAACTGTAGTGTTGATGATTCATGAAATTTATCAGTTGATAATTGATATGTTGATAATTATTATGATCATTTAGTAAATTGAACTAATTATGAATGACTTAGCTCTGCAAATGAAGCTATATCTGATCATTCAACAGCTTGAAATTGACCTCTTTTTGAAATTGGTTGAACTTGAAATGAAATATCTGTTACAGTTGATCCTAATAATAGATCTGTAGACTTTTCTGATATTACTGAATTAGTTCAAAAAAGAATCCAGGCTTTTCCTTGATTTCTTATGAATTGGGTTACAAGACAAATAGAAGAAATTGTTACAAAACTAACAGATTTCCCAACTATTTTTGTAATATTACCAGATTTTTCTTGAATTTTTGATACTGACCTTACATGGGAAGAAAATAGAAAAATGTGGCTTGAAAATTCATGAAATAAAAATAGAGCTGAATCAATGAACTGACTTAGTGTAGACACAGATATATCTACTTGAATAGATACTGATAGTATTGAAAATGAAACATTAAGAGATGCTTCTGAAAGTATAAATAATGCTACATCAACTTTGAATGAAAACTTTAAAAAAGTTGATTCTTGAATTAAGGAAGCTTATGAATTTATTTGAAGCTTGCCTTTAGTAAAAATAGAACAAGAACCAGTTGATATACAAGTTCCTTGGATATCTGTTACAGAAATAGATAAAACTATTCTATCTCGGGAAAAAACAATTGATTCTTGGAAAAATGAAGTAGAAAACTTCTCTGATTCTTGGACTTATTGAGCTACATGTGATGATTGAGATCAAGAATGTTTAGATAAAAATGCTGCTTATGAAAAAATTGTAGTTGATGCAAATGCTTTAGTTTCATCACTAGAAGCAAATTTAGATGCTATAAAAGATTACAAAGAAATTCCAGAAAAAATAAATAAACTTATTACAAAAAAAGAAGAATATTTAGAACAAATATTATGTAATATTGAAATTATTTCTGAAATTCTAGGATGACGGATAGGTAAAAACTGAGAAAGGTTTAAAGCATGGGTAGAATTATATGTTTTAATAAAAGCTATTTTAAAATCTTGGCAATTACTAATTGATGTTTTTGTAGATTATGAAGAAGAATGTAAAGAATGTAAAAATGAAAGACAAGATTTATTATGATGACAATTCGAATTAATAAGTATGGTTGTTCCAGATATACCTGTTATTCAATTTCCAAAATGGCCAGATATTATTATTGATTTACATAATATAAGGGCATGAATGACAGTGTTATTGCCAGAATTTAATATATCAACTAAACCTATATTATTACCAGAACTACCAAACTTATATTTACCTGAATCTCCAAGTGTAAATATTAGTTTACCAAGTTTACCAGTAATTCCTACTTTAGAAATACCTGAATTACCTGATTTACCAAGCTTGCCAACTGTAGAATTACCTGATTTACCGCCACCACCAACATTACCAAAAATGTTTGCACAACTAGAAGCTATACTTGATGTATTGAAGCTTATAACTAAAGCTATGTGTATATTAAAATCTTCACCATTTCACCCAGAATGGAGAGCTTGAGATCAAATTGCTTTCTTAACAGAAAGAAATTGATATCTACCTACTGATTTTCTTAATATATCAATGCCACAATTCTCATTTCCATTTATTGATGCAATAAAGGTTACAACATATGTTAATTTAGAATTTGAAACTGAGTTTATTGTTGAGCTTGCTAGACAAGTTGCAATGCCTATAAATAGCTTTACTTCAGACTTTACTAATTTATTTAATATTAGTACTAATGATTTAGATTTTAGAGGCTATACTCCTAGTCAAATTGATGTTGAAATTTGAACTGATGGTTGAGCTGATACTAATATATGATTAAATGAATCAAACAATTCTATTTCAGAATTAGTTACATTTATTCTTACAAAAAATATATTACTAGGTAATGATTATATTAAAAATAATAAGGATATTACAGTTAGTAATTCAGAATTTAAACAACTTATTTCAGAAAATTTATCTTCTGATAAATTTACATCTGATCCAAGGTTTGATGAGTTAAGAGAACTTTGGGATAATGTAAATAATTATTCTTATTCTTGAGAAAATAAGCTAATTGATGAATTGCAAAAAAATAATTTTGAAAAATTCGAAATTTTAAAAGATATTGTTAATACTGAAATTATTAAGAATAAATCATTCAAAGAAGATTTTAATGATATTGTAAACAAAAAAACAATAAAAACTTCTTTATCTAGTGATACTCAAGTTGAAAACTATAATACTATGTTAGATACTTATAATAAGAAGTTTTATGATACAGCTATGAATTTGGTTTCTTATGATTCTGTAAATGATAAAAATAAACAAGATATTATTACATCATGAGAAAAACTAATAAGACAAGTTAATACTGCATTATCTTCTTATACTTCTGCTTCTAAAAATACAAATAATTTAATTGCAGCAAATACAACTAATACTGATAATCAAGGTTATACTTGAAATAATTATCTTAATAGTGCTGAAAACTCATGTTCTTCTTGAAATAGTAATTCCGATTATTGATATGTTTATGAATGAATATATATAATAGAAGATGATAAGTCATATAGATTATTTGATTATCTTAGTGAATTAAGATGAGATGAAGAAGTCGTTATAACTGATAGTGAAAAAGATAGTGATGAAGATTTATTATATTTATCTAATGGTACATTATATCTAAAAAATAATTTAGATGTAATTGATGAAAATGATGGTAATAAATCAAATCCATTACTTGTAAGTAAAAATGATAATAAGTTTTTAAATGATAGTGATTTTATTCCATCAGTTAATAATGTTAGAGAGAGAAGTGTTTGATCATGAGTTATTAATTTATGATTTACTTGAGTTTCAGGTATATATAATTATAGATTTAGTTTTTATACTTTAGTTGATAGGTTTCTAAATGAAGATAATACTGCATATACACCGATTTTTAGAAAAAAATCTATTGTTGACTCTTTTGCTTGAGTAAATGAAGTTACTTTTGTAGAAGAAAATGATAATTATATTATTAGTAAAAATGTTGTTTCTATTGATAATTTATGAGATTTAAGATGAGTTAAAATTGAAACAGATGAGCTAAAAAATATAACTAATGATATAATAGCAGGTAAAGTAATTGTTTTATCTAATCAAACTAAAGTATATTCTTGAGATTCTACAGCAGTAATAAGTTATCTTGATGATAATAATGACTTAAAGAATGTTGTTTTATCAAAAAATAGAAATATTGAAGTTAAATGATCAATGAAAGTTGTTTCTATAACTTGAAATGCATATGTAAAAACTTGAAATGATTTAGTACTTGAATGAACTGATATTTTATCATTAAAATGATTACCTCTTTTTGAATGAACTAAAATATCATATATAGGTAATGATTATGAAGTAAGAGATAATACTTATATAGATTTAAAATATTATGATGGTTCTAAACTTCCAATTTGATTTACAAAAATTTCAGATTGGTCATATAATGATTTATGAAATATTTCTACTAATTATCTTCTTTCAATAAGTAGAAATAATGATTATTATTATTGAGTAGTTAATTGATTTAAAGATTGATTAATTTCTACTAGTTCTAAACAAATACTATTATCACCACAAATACGTGCTGATAATAGTATTCCAGAAATAAATTTTTCATCTATAAGGGTTCCTGTATATCAAGAAATGGATATAAATTTAACAAATAGTATTTATGATAATAATTGACTAAGTCAAGTTTATATTGATTTTGATTTAGATTTTGATAGTTCTTGAGACTGAGATCCAAGAAACGATAATGATAGTTCATCTATGGATACTTTAGATATATATAGAAATTCTGATTTAGATTTTGTTTTAAAATTATGAACTTTTAATCAATTATATGATAAAGAGATTTGAATAATAGCAATTGATGAAAATTGAAATGAAGCTTTTCAAAAAGTAAAATTTGAAGTATATAGCCCAGTTCCAAAGATTGTTGATTATGAAGATAATAATATAATTTGAAATATAAATGAAAACCTAAATCAAGAACCTATATCTTTATATAGATATAGATGAGGTGTTATATCTAAACTGATATGAGATGAAAATTGAAATATAGTTTATACTCAGGATTGAGAATATAGTTTTTGATTAAATGAAAATACTACTTGAAAAGTAAATATATTTAGTGATTGAGTAGTAATAGCAGACATTAATGAAAATACTGGTTTGATTAATTTGAATGATACAAGTTATAATATTAATGTTATTGAGTCAAATAATATAGATAATGACACAGTTTATCCAAAAATAGTTTTAGATAAAGATTGAGAAGAATTATTTTATCAAAGTATAAAGGTTAAATCATGAACTAAAGTTAATATTGTTAGTGATTTCTCAGGTTTAGAAGAAAATGGTATTTATGTACAATTTTTAGATAAAGTTAATTATAACTTTAATCTTATACCTGAAAATGCTAGTTATAATGGAGGTGATATGATGATTTATAGATTAAATGATTCTAATAATAGTCCTTTATTTATAGTTTTTAAAGACTGAAGAATAAATACTTTGAATAATAATTATAGTTTAAAGTATGATAGTTTTAATGATTATATAGTTATAAAATTATTTGATAATAACTTCAATAGAGAAGTAGCCAGTGTTCTTTATAAGGTTGATAGTGACTTTATAATAAAATAAAAAAAGAAAGCTTTTAAGCTTTCTTTTTTATTTGTTATAATATATAGTTATATATTTTGATCTATAGTATATATTTTGTAATAAATTATATTTTTTTCTATCATTGAAATTTAAAAAAGATTTTTCTTTATATTTTATTAAAGATTTTTCTAATCTTTCTTCAAGTTTGTTTAATTTTGTTATATCTTTTTTATATCTAGCATCCATAAAATAATTATCTAGTGCTTTATTTATAGCTTTTCAATAATCTTCTTCTACTTTTGTTGTAGTTATAGCCATTTGTTTAAAAACTTTTATTTCATCATTATTAGCATGCGAATAATTTATAAAATTAAAAATCATTCAAAATAAAACTATAAAACTTATTAGTATTTTTTTCATAATAACTATTATTAATATTTAATTATGTATTTAATATACATAAAATATTTAATATGTCAATATATTTTATATTAAATAAAAAAGAGTTAATTGAACTCTTTTTTATTTTTAATAATCGTAATAATAATCATCATAATAATAATTACTTTCTTTTATTCAAAAAGCTTCTTTATAGTCTATAAAATTAGATGGTTCTTTTATTTTTTCTGTGTTTTCAATAGTTTTAGAATTGTTTTCTATTTCTATATTAAGCATTTTTGCATTTCATTTTATTATTTCAAATAGTACTGATAGGTTATTTAAACTATCTGTTTTATAAAAATCTATATTAAAATTAGCATCAATTTTATTATTTTTTTCTTCTATATTTATATTTTCCCATTTTGTAATAGAATTTATATAGAATCAATTATCATAAGAATCTCTTATAATACCTACTTCATATTTATTTAAATCTTTTCAAAAATCATTTTTTGCTTTTTGGTTCATTGATTCAGATTCAAAACAAGTTGATAATTTATAAGTTTGATTTTTAATTCCATTTTGATCTGTTCATACTTCATAATAATAACCAAACTTACATCAAGTTATTTCTATATTTCATCTAGGATCACTAGGTATTGAATATAAATATATATTTTTTATTCATTTATTAAATTCTTCTAAAGAACTAGGGTATTCTGCATTATCTTGGTAGTATTGTTCAATAGCACTTCTTAATACCATAATATCTGATATTCTCATACTATCTCTAGCTTTTTCTAATTGACTAGAAAAGTCTAAGTTATCTGATATTTTTTCAGATAATGATATATTATTATTTAACTTTAAATGATTTTTAGAGTAATCACCATTAGTTGTTATTACTACATCTTTTTGATTTTCTTCTCAGAAGAAGTTTAGTTTAGATTCTATTTTTTTGTTTACTATATTTAAATCAAAATCATATACTTTAGAGAAATCATCGTCATATATATACTCCCATGTATCATAATCATAACTTCATTTTATCATTTCTAAGCTAGATTTTAAATTCATATTATTTAACATGAATTGGTTATCTAAATTAGCATTAGATTCAAGTATAAAATTGCTATAATCATCTTTATAAGTAACATCTAAAGATAGGTTTTTGTTATCAACATATATATTTCATGATAAGTTTTCTTTAGAGTTTTTAATTTCTTTATTTGAAAAATCTATATTTAAATTACTTATTTTGTTATCATAGTTTGTATTTCAATTTATTTTTCAAGAAAATATGTATTTTTCTTCATATTCCCATGTATCATAATTATATCATTTTTGAATAAAGTAAAAACTTCACTCAATTTTTTTGTTTTCTAGTTTTAATTTAGCATAATTCTTATCTGCTGAAAAATTAAAATCTATATTAGAAAAATTATTGTTATTATCTAATTCAGAATTAAAAGAAAGTATTCATTTAGTGTATTCTTCTTTTATTTCTAAATTAAGTTTTTCATTTGCTGTATACTCAAGACTAACATCTCAATAAGAGTCTTTGTAATAATAATTTAGTTTTAATATTCTAGAATCATTAAAGCTAATTTCTCATTTATTATATACAAAGTTATCGGATTTACCTTCAAATCATATACTTGTAGCAGAGTCTTCTATTATTATATAAAATTCTCAATTTTCACTTAAGTCTTTAAGCAAATCTTTATACTGAGAATCACTACATTCTTTTCAGTTAAATGGATCAAACTTATTTGATAGTTCTTTTAGAGTATCACAAGCATATTTAGTAGGTTTTACATAATATTTATTTCATGATTTTTTATATGCTTCTAGCATAGGTTTGTTAAGATATTTTTTTATATCATTTTTTATATTATCTATTTCTAGATTATTTAAAATATTCATTACTTCTTGAGATTCCTCATCACTATATTTTATGTATTTATTTTCTTTAGCTAGCTCTTGTAATTTATCTATATATTCTTCATAATACTCTAAATCTTCATCTGATATTAAGTCTAAGTCTTTTAACATTATATATATTTCTCAATCTTTAGAAACCATATCCAATATAGTTTCAAGTTTGAAGTTTATATCTTCTCAATCCATATTTCAATTTATTTTTGTTGAAATATCTCATTTTATACTAGAGTCAAAATTATAATTTTTAGCTTCATAATTATTGAATCAGAAATCAAAATCTAAGTTTCATAACTCTTCTTGATTGAAGCTTCATTTTATATTAAAATCACCAGTTTCTTTTATATTGTTTGCTTTTTTAAATTCTCATACAATTCTATCTATAAAATCATTACTAGAGTCTGATATATTATTTTGTAATTTTAATATTTCAGAGTTAACTATCTCTTTGTCTTGAGCTGTTATGTTTGACTCAAATATTTCATTAGTTTTTGTTTCTTCTAATGCTAATATAGCAACATTAACTTTTGAATATAAATATATAAGTGTATTTTTTATTTCATTATTATTTATTTCATTTATGTTAATTTTTTCTAAATTATTTTTTATAGTTTTTAATTTAGAATAGTTATTTTTTAGTCAATCAACTAATCAATCAACAGTTCTTATATATTTTTTTCATTTTACTGATTTATTTAATTCTCATTTAGAAATTATTATTTCTTTAGTATAAGAATTTTTTTCGTTATAGGCATATATATTAGAAAAAGATAGTATATTTATACTAAAAATCAAAACTA